>Ga0209755_10006521_pt1 | contig 12875 bp, 12 predicted proteins | sample TergutCo191P1_FD_187301 | JGI IMG/M metagenome (GOLD analysis project Ga0209755, IMG submission 187301) | Cornitermes sp. P1 segment gut microbial communities from Petit-Saut dam, French Guiana - Co191P1 (SPAdes) (version 2) | ecosystem: Host-associated > Arthropoda: Insects > Digestive system... | reverse complement strand
AACGTAATCTTGTTGGTTGGAGTCTGCCAAAATATCTCGAGCAAATCCTGTCAATATAGTAAAATAGTTTTTCCAAAAAACCTCAAAGCTAGTTCGCCACATCAAAAAAACTCATGCAATTGACGTGTATACAACCAAGTTTTCGACAACACGGGTTTACTAACTTTTGTTTAACTAACATATGAGATGGGCAATAACTAGATTACCAGTTTAAACTTGTTATAGCAGAGTTGTAGGGTTATTTTGTTTTTGAAAACAGTTAAACACAATTTTTACACTATCAAATTTAACAATAACAAACATTTTTTTTAAAAAAAGATAGAAATAAAAAAGAAAAAGTCAGAACCCTAAAGATTTTAAGAGGATTTGAGTGTTAATTTTTCCTGCTTTAAAGGTTTTACCAGTTTTTATGCTATTAACTATTATAAGGGCAGGTGCAAAGAGATTGTGATCTATTTTGTAAAAATCTTTGTCTGCTTCACGGAAGATTTGCAGAAAAGGTTTGCCGTAGTCTTTTGACATCATAGACGGGGTTTGGTTAACTATTTCCTGCAGTTTTGCATCATCATCGTATTCTACTGCACAAAAAACTGTGCCACCATAGAGCATTGCATCGTTAGTGCGTGCCATGGCTACTTCGAAATCTGGACCGGAGGGACTAATTGGCGCGTAACCCATGGCGTATTTTATACATTTTGGATCTAATCCAACAGTTTTTAACTTATGTATACCCACTTCAACTATACGTCCGGTAACTTGTGTTAACCCTGCAATACTAGCTGTTGGAGCTACGGCTATTATCAGGTTTTCAGGAGCCACATTACATGCGGTGGTAACTTTTTCAATTAACATATCAGTGGGCAATTGATTGCTTTCAAGAACAATTACTGTCTTATCACATTGATCAGTATAGTTGATTTCTTCATAAACTTCTTTAGGTTTTAGGGCTATAGCGCGTGCAGGACCGGAGCCAATTGCGATGTTATTGTTCTCTTTAATTCGCCAACCTGCAAATTGGGAGCCTAAACAGGCTATGGCAGGGAAATCTGTAGTTACTGTAACGGAGGGGAGATCAATTTCGCCGTAGGATTTAAATCCTAAATCGACCTGTCCAGCGGCTCCTAGGCATAGTTCTGTTAAAATTTTTCCTGCCTCAAACCCGCCGGTGGCTTTAACGCCGGCATCAATGATAATAGCTCCTGCAGCGGATTTTGACACAGCTATGCCATAAAATGCAGGATTACTCAAAAGTTTCTGAGCTAATTGATAAGCTAACTGATTCACACTTAACGCTTTCATACATGTGCACCGTAAACAAACTCACAGTAACAATATTAAAGTTAACGCCAACCCGACTGAACATAACAAGCATAAACTGGCCGGCTTGTTTTTTTAAAAAGGCACCGTTTTTCTTCATGAAACAAAAAAAGATTATGTGTGTTTTATAGTTTGTTGATGATTAGTAGAAAGGTAGAACTGTAAAAGTTGGTAAAAGACATTTAATATAGCTAAAAACATTGTATTACCACTAAAAAAATGGAAGCAAAAAAGTTAATATTGTTGTCCACTAATTTGAAAGATAATGTATAACTGTTTTAACGGCAAGGCAGAAGATTACAAATGGAAATGCAGAAAACAGATGTATATTTAACTGCAGACCGTACACTTATGAGTAATTACCATCATAACGTGTTTCTAGGCTTTGGAACATGTGCACCACCAAACTTTATCCCAGAATGGCTCTTTAGCTACCTATTTTTTCCACACATAAAAACAAAACAAGGTCACCCCACAGCAGCACCCTACGGTTTAAGAAAAACTGAAGCCCAACTATTAAAAGAAGGCTTCAACGTTAAAACTGTAAGCCCCAACTATGTAAAAAAACACCTAAAAGACATAAAAGTTTTAGGCATATACACCATGGACCCATTTGGACTAGGCCCCGCATCAACCACTTTAGCCTCCATATTTCATAAAGAACCCTATTTAGCAAAACATTTTCAAACTCTACTTAAAAACCCACAAATACACAAATCCCGCCAAAACGGCTTAAAAGTTATCGTCGGCGGACCAGGAGCCTGGCAATTTAAATACCGAGAAAAACAAGTAAAAGAATTAGAAATTGACTGCATACTAGAAGGAGAAGCAGAAAACGTTATAGGAAAAATCTTTAAAGACGCCATAGAAAACAGAGAAATCCCAAAACACCGTGAAGTTAAAGCAGAAGAAATCCCCTGCTTAGAAGAAATCCCCGACATTCAAAACCCCTCAATAAACGGACTAATAGAAATAGGCCGAGGCTGCTGCCGAGGTTGCCAATTCTGCAATGTAACCCTACGCCCACTACGATGGTACCCTATCGACAAAATTAAAAAAGAACTAGAAATAAACATACAATCAAAAAAAGTCAAAGGCACCTGCATCCACGCCGAAGACGTCATGCTATACGGCTCTAAAAACACCATACCAAATGAAGAAAAACTCTTAGAACTACACCGATTAGTAATGAAACACACAAACGGCCTAAGCTGGAGCCACTGCTCCCTTGCCGCCATAGCCTCAGCACCTAAAGCATTCCACGAAATCTCAGAAATCATTCTACAAAAACAAGCCTGGTGGGGCGTTGAAATCGGTATAGAAACCGGTTCACCTGAAATTGCCAAAAAAATCATGCCCGCAAAAGCACACCCATTTAATGTCGACAAATGGAAAGAAGTAGTCATAGAAGGCATGGGACTAGCGCATGACAACAAACTAGTCCCCGCATGCACCCTAATTGTAGGCTTACCAGACGAAAAAGAAGAAGACCTAACCAAAACCATGGACCTAATAGATGACCTAAAAAACATGCGCAGCCTAATTGTACCATTATTCTTTGTACCCCTAGGAAACCTCAAAAGCGAAGACTGGTTTACTAAAGCAAAACTAAACGAACGCCACAAACAATTACTCATACAATGCGCCGAACATGACTTCCACTGGGTAGACGAACTATTAGACATGTCCATCCAAGGCAAATGGTATTCATACATCATGAAAAAATTCTACAAAGGCTTCACAGCAATAGCCAAACACAAAGTCAAACAAATAAAATAAATAACAAACCTATCAAAAAAGGGCACAAAATATTGAAATGAGACCACTGAGATTTGAACCCAAACATGGCGATACAGCTAAACAACCCTTTTTCTGAATAACAGATTTATCTGAAACTAGATGTTAGTCTTAATTATTTTTTTGATGGTTTTATCGGCGTAGTTGTATGATTTTTGCGTTTTTATACGTCTGATTTTATGATTTAGTAGCGCACATGTTCAGTTTAAGAATGCAAAAATAATAAGAACTAAAATCTACTAAACATTACCCAATTTTTCCACAGACACCAAGTTTAAACATAGATAACAACTATAGACCTTAGGTGTGATTAGCGTTTGGTGGCAGGGCACGTATTTTGTCAGTGTACAAGTGTGGTGTTTGTGTTTTAAGTATCGAAGAAATGCATCATTTATAATACACGCTTAAGAATAGTGAATACTCAAATAATTACGCCTAAGGTCTTATTAAGGCAGATCATCTTTTTCGAGTCAACATTTAATCATCAACATGTAGATATACCATACTAAACGCGGTAAAACCGGTCTAAATTGCCAACTGCACTAACTCATAAATGATCCGTCGCATGCATAAATTACAACAAAGGAATTGACGTGTTTGTAATCGTAGAAAAAGTTTAAAGCCACTATATACGAGTTAATAGTTGATTATTATGAAAATCGGTCGAAACGAGTTGTGTCCTTGTGGAAGCGGGCAAAAATATAAGAAATGTTGTCTACTTAGAGGTGTAGACCCCTTTGAGGTAACTAGCACAAAAACACGACACTTGCGAACTGTACGTAACATGTTTGACGTTAACACAGATGATGACCTTGATGCAGAAGATATACAGGCTAGTTCTATGAATAATTTACATATATTACTGTTAAGAAATCGACCGCATATAAAAGAGTACACAAAAATGAGAAAAATGCATAGTCGCATTCTCAATAGCATGTTAAAGTATTATTATAACGGCAAGTTTGAGCAAAAAATCGACCAAACCATAGCTACGCAATACAGAACGGATGATAAAGAAAGCGACAATAACGTTAACACGTTTTTTTTGCTTGAAAGTAATTTTGATATGGAGACAAGCCTTGGCAGTCAAGCATTTATAGATACATTAGCATATAAAACATCGCCAAATCTATCCTGTATTACCGAGGAATTTATTAAAAACAACCATTACAAGCGACCTGAAAAGATAGAGTTCCTACACAGCATGCTAGACGCGAAATTAGGGTTATTTGATGTTACAAAAATAGATTCAACTGATGGCTACGCATACATTACAGAGATTTTTACAGGTCAAGAATACAAAATAACAGACATAGGTCTAAGCGGCAGTAGTCATAATTATGATAATCATTACATATACACACGAATTTTTACACATCACGGAATCAGCTACAGCACAGGACTTAATTTTATGTTTTCCAAAAAAGACACATTCATACAAGAGTTTATAGAGCGCCATAAAAAAAACTATAAGACGTCTGACGACATTATCCGATTTACTGAATTGTATAATCGTTTTTCTAATGATCATAGCCGAATCAAAATCATTAGAAACAGTTTTTAACATACAAACAAAATAGAAAAAAACACAATCACCACAAACATTACACCACCCATTTTTGACCCCCATAAAGAAGAACAACTCAATTAGATAAATTCGTTAACTATAAAAAAGCGTAACAACAAAAAAAGAAACATTAGATTGTGAAACGGTAACTGTTAATGCCATTGTGTCCACTCATTGTAAGCATTCGCTACATTCATGTAATCACCGCCAACGTTCAAGTTGGATACAAATTTTGCTGACATCAAAAACGCTCCGTCACGTTCATATCGATACACAACCCCTTCAGGTGCAGTTTGGCAGCCATGAAAACCTCCACCCAACATCTCTAGAGCTTTCGCAACAGAAACAGCACCACCTTCACAGACTAGACCTGCATGAGTAAAATCCTGACATTTGCAACGTTCTATAATTTTGGCAAACTCTAACCGAACAGGCCTATCCATACCTTGGATTATATCAAACACCACAAACGGTTCATGGGGTAACTTGTAAAAAAGTGAATGCGTCTTAATCATCCACTCCCCACAAACCCGTTCTCCATCCAAAAGTAACGCGTCAAAACGGACAATATTATCCGCTACAAAATCAGCAAATTGCCGCAAAAACACCCAGTTAGACATACGCACATCATATCCCTTACGCATAACCGGATACAAAATACCATCTGACTTGTACACACCTACATTTGCACCATCTACTTTTTCAGTAACATAAAGCCTATCACGTTTAGAAAACTGCAATGCCTCCGTGAAAAACGGTTGAAAATTCGCCTCCATTAAAGAATCACTTGAATCCTTTAATCGTGAGCCTGTCAAATGCTTAATATTACCAAAGTTACGCGGGATCACTTTACCTTGAACAATTCCACTTAATACACTCATATCAATATCTTGTCCTATAAATAACGGTTTATTGTGGTGGGGCCGCTGGGATTTGAACCCAGGATCGCATGCGCCCCAGGCATGTATCCTAATCCATGCTAGACGACGGCCCCCTGACCGTGTTTAGGGCAAATTATAGCATTTGAGTTGGTTGTCAATATTAAGGTTTTCCAACAATCAAACACTGTCTTCAATGTAGATAGATAAACTGGAGATTATATTAGAAAAATGAGTTGTTAGTGTTGTTGGTGTTTGGTAATTGTGTGTTTGGGTTATGTTTTTTCGTTGAATAGTTTTTTGATGGCATTGATTCTTGCTTTTTGAGCTAAAACATCGCTGGTAACTACAGTTAAAGCTTCTTCGGGGCACCATTTTACGCATTGTGGGCCCTCGGGTTTGTCTTTGCATAAGTCGCAGGTGTAAACGGTTTTGGTTTCGGGGTGAAGCATCATGGCGCCGTAGTCGCATGCTTCAATGCACCAGCCGCAGCCGTTGCATTTGTCTTTGTTTATTAGAATTGCACCGTTTTCTTTTGATTGTGTAAGGGCGTCTCTTGGGCAGGCGTTAACGCAGGCGGGTTCTTCGCAGAGGCGGCAGGTTACGGCCATGTTGGCTGTTTGGTTTACGCGAACTGCGCGTATGCGTGATTTTATGGGGTTGAAGACTTTTTCTTTATTGTATGAGCAGGCGTATTCGCATACTTGGCAGCCGACACATTTTTCGGGGTCTGCAGAGACAAATTTTCGGTTATGAACACTTACCATTGTTTAGTCCTCTTCCTTAGTGTTAAACTGGTTGCGAGTTAAAGTTTACAGTTAAAAGTTGCGCAGGCTTTTCTGTGTAACTGTACTATTTTCTTTAACGAGTGCAGGGAGAGTATAGAGGTGAAAAGTATATTAATATAGTGGGCAGGGCCATTTTGAAAACTAGATTAAAACTATAGCAGTATACTGTTAAAAGAAAGAAAAGAAGAAGGGTGTTATGTTGTTTCTTTTGGTTGTTGGTTTCGGGTTTCGCCTGGGGTTTGGAATAGTTTTTTGATGGCGTTAAGTCTTGCTTTTTGAGCTAAAACATCGCTGGTAACTACAGTTAAAGCTTCTTCGGGGCACCATTTAACACATTGAGGTCCATCTGCTCGGAATTTGCATAAATCGCAGCTGTAAACTGTTTTGGTTACGGGGTGAAGCATCATAGCGCCGTAATCGCATGCAGATATGCACCAGCCACATCCGGAACAGTTTTCTTTTTCAAGTACAATGCTGCCGTTTATTGACTGCGAGAGGGCGCCTCTTGGGCAGGCTGCAACACATGCAGGGGCTTCGCAGAATCGACAGGTAACAGCAATGTTGTGTATTTGGTTTTCGCGTATTACACGTATGCGTGCTTTAGTTGGGTTAAAAGCGCGTTCTTTGCCAAAAGAGCAGGCGTATTCGCATACTTGGCAGCCAACACATTTCTCAGGATCAGCGGATATGAATTTTCTTTCGTGAAGTTTTGCCATATCTATCTACTCTTTGTGCTCAATTATTGAGAGATATTCAGTTAAGCCTAATTCTTGTAGTTTAGCTATTGTTAGTAGGCCTTGTTTGTCATATCCACGGGCTTGGTAGTAATCATTTAGCATAAGATCAAGTTCAGCTTTAGATACAACGGCGCCTTTTACGGGGCCATCATCGCTTATGGGTTGATTTATTACTTTCCAGGGTAAAGTGTCGTCTTTTCGGGTTAGACCTTCACGTGTGTTTATGATTTTTGCAAGTGCTTGTATTCGTTCGCCAGCTAATTCTAATTCTTGCTGTGTAATGCCTAAACCTGTGGCGGCATTGTATATTTTTGCCATTTCTTCAACGTCTTTGTAAAAAGTGCCTTTAGAATTTTTACAGACCAGTAAGGAGTCAATTATGTTAAATTGATCTTCTAGGTCTTTTACCAGTTTGCCTCGGCCAGTTTCCGCTTTTAAACGGTCAACTTTGCCTCTAAGATCAAATGTGACAGCGCCGCTTCTGTTATGGTCTGCGCCTCGAAAAGCTACAGCGCAGCTTAGAGCGGTAGTTTTAAGGCATCGTAGATCATATCCGGTAACTTCTAAGCCTTTGATGTGTTGAGCTAACTGTTCAGCGTTGCCGCCAATTTTTGCTGCAGCTTCTTTAACGCCGTTTGCAAGCATAGCGCCTATGCCTTCTTGTTTGCCGATTTTTTCAATAAGAGCCAAAAGTGCGCTTGCATTGCCAAAGTGCGCGTCTATACCGTCGAGTTTTTCTTTAGTAACTAGGCCTTTTTCGTAGCAGTCCATGATAAAGCTTACAACGCCGCCGACGCTTTGAGCGTCTAAACCAAAATAGTTACAACGTTCGGCAGCTTTTATAATAGGGTTTAATTTATCTATACCACAATTGGGTCCAAACGCCCAGAGATTATCATATTCTATACGGGCCGTGGTACCTCTGTATGCGCCGTCTTTGATTATAGCCACATGTTCGCATCGCATAGCGCAAGAGTTGCAACCGATAATTTTTGCAATAAAGTGTTGATTAATTACAGAGCTGCTAATGTTCTCAGCTAACTCAAAATGAGAATTGTTGTAATTGCGTGTTGGAACACAAAACATGTTATTTTGGAGCATAAGGTTCTCTGTTGAGCCTGTGGTACGGTATTTCTGTGCTGCGGGGCCTTTCATGCGTTCGTGAAACTCTTTTACTAGATTAAAGAATTCTTCTGGTTTTGAAATTGTAATATCATTAGTGCCTCTTACCGCTATGGCTTTCAAATTTTTAGAGCCCATAACAGCGCCAAGACCAGTGCGGCCAGCAGCACGGGTTTTATCGTTAATTATGCATGAGATTTTGGAGAGTTTTTCGCCTGCAAGTCCAATAGATGCAACGCGTACGTAGAAATCGCCGATTTCGTCTTTTATGAGATCTTCAACTTCTAAGGATGATTTGCCCCAGAGTTTACTTGCGTCTCGTAACTCTATGGAGTCATCGTCAATTAAAAGATAAAGGGGTTTTTCAGCTTTACCTGTTAAAACCACGGCGTCATAACCGGCGCGTTTGAGCTCTGTACCAAATGTGCCATGACTTACAGATTCGCCTACGCCTCCTGTTGCTGGTGACTTAGATATAAACGCGTGACCGTTTCCACCTGTTGGAAACATTGTTGCTGTTAGTGGACCAACGGAAAGAACTAACGGATTTTCAGGGCTTAAAGGATTTACACCTTTCTTGGATTTGGACAAGTAAAGATACATACCCAGTCCAATTCCGCCGACAAATTTTTTAGCTGTTTCTTCGTTAAGTTTTTCAGTGTAATTCTTACCAGTGGTCAAATCGAGATATAATATTCTTCCTGCATAACCTAGCAAACATATCCCTCAATGAGCTTTGAGAATTAGCCCGTTAAAAGTATATTAACCTAATGGAATCTCTTAGAAAAAAATTATGCCATTTGAATATTGAAACACCGACCGTTAAGAGATAAAACAAAAAAACATGCACTCTCAAAAGTAAAACAGACAACTACATAAAACATAGACGGGTCTAGCTACATAAATTTTTGCAACACTTTTCACGGTTTAACATTTTTTATATTAAATTTTCTTGAAAAATTGTACTTCAAAGATGATATTGTCAGTTTAGCTAACACGTTAGTGTCGTATTTTGTTTTTTTATGACTAAATTAATATAAGTAATTGCTTAATGAGAATTGATTTGCATGCTTAATTCCGATTGGAAATATGTAGAGACCACACAGAAAAGAGTTAGAACTATAAAAGTGGACTCTATAAATCGTAGAGTAGACGTTTTTGATTTAGAATTGGGATGTCAATTAAATTTTAATGTAGATCATGAGATAGATTTAGAAAAAATTAAAAGAGCCAAAATTTATGTGGCAACCATCAAAATTTACAAAGCAGAATTTACAGAACAATTAGAAAGACAAATGGTTGAATCCGCCTTAGGTAATCCAGAGCAGTTTAAGCAAGTGCGAGCCTTCAAAGAATCCGGAGCTAAACCAACAAGATTTGATTTAATCAAAATAGACCATTAACCAAACAAACGACCAAATAGAAACGAGCATAAGCTATTTTGTTTTTTCTTTTTCTGTTTCTTTTTCTTCTTTGTCATTATTGCTATTGTTGTTGTTGTTGGTTTTGGGTATGTCAAGTAGTTGGTTGACGATTTTTTGGCGTGTTTTTTGGGCTAAAGTTTCGGCGGTGACGTATTGTAGGGCGTTTTCTGTGCACCATTGTACACATTGCGGTTCATTGTCACAGTTATCTGTGTTTGTGCAGCTGTTGCATGTGTAGGCTATTTTTTTGTCGGGGTGTAAGTTTATAGCTCCAAAGGAGCATGCGCCGATGCACCAGCCGCAGCCGGTGCATGCGTGTTCGTTTACGCGGATAATTCCAGTGTTTTCTTCTTGTGAGAGGGCGTTTTTTGGGCAGGAGGCAACGCATAGGGGGTCTTCACATTTTCGGCAGGAAACAGCCATATTAGCTAGGGGTCCTAGGCTAATTACTCGAATACGGGATTTATGGGGGTTAAAGATTTTTTCGTTAACCATGCTACAGACGTATTCGCAAAGGCGGCAGCCGCTGCATTTTTCAGGGTCGGAGACAATAATTTTTCTATCTTGATGTCTATCAACCATGTTAATTTTCCTCCTTTTCCTGTTGCGTTCTAAGGGCTGTTATGGCACTTTGAGAAATGTAAGAAAGAGACCCTAAGCCTACATGTTTTAAACGGTCTACCGTGGGTATTCCATCGGCGGTCCAGCCACTGGCGGCATAGTAATCATCAAGTCCTAATTGGAGATCATTATCTGAGACAAAAACGCTTATTTTATGATCCTCAACAGTTGTCAAGCAAGTTTTAATTTTATAGGGCAGATCATCATAGTCACGGGTGCCTTTACCTTCCAGTATGTTAAATAGTCGTGCAAGATTTTCTATACGCTCACCTATTTGTCGCAATTCTTCCTCTGAAATTTGTAGGCCTGTGGCAAATAAGTAATAGTCTGATAAATCTTTCCAAGTATACATTTTAGAGGTTAACTTGCAAATAATCAAAGAGTCTAAAACATTATAAAAATGGTTAAATTCAACTAGTTTACGGCCTGTGTCGTTCTCAATTTTGTATCGATTAGCTTTATCTTTAAGATCCAACAAACCTACATTATTATTACGTAGATGTCTATCGCCGCTAAATGTTACAGAGAAACCTAGAGCAGTATTTTGTAATGTTCGTAAATCATAGCCAGGTAACTCTAAGCCTTTAACATGGCAAGCATATTTGGAGGCGTCACCGCCCATAGTTTCTGCAGCACGCATGACTCCTTCAGCTAGAATATTACCCAGCCAGTCATTGCGTTTACCAATTTTATCAATCAGAGCAATTTGAGCGTCGGCGTTTCCAAAGCGTAAATCAACATTGCCTGTTTGCTCATTTGTAAGTATGCCTTGTTCATAGAGATCCATAGCAAAGGCAATTGTTGCTCCAACAGAGATGCAATCCATGCCGTAATTGTTAACTAAATTAACGGCTTTAACTATGGCGTCAAAACGGTCTATGCCACAGAGGGGTCCTAAGCTTAGAATATCGTTAAAGTCAAACGTGGTTATTACGCCCTTAGATATTCCATCAGAAAGTTCTGCTATACTATTGCAATTCATACAGCAAGTGGCGCAGCCCACTGTTCGTTTAACATATCGATTAGATAAATAGTTGTTAAAGATTTTAGAGACTGTTAAAGAGGGTGTATTGTTCCAGTTTTTTGTGGCTATAGCTGAGAGAGCGTTTAGTTCTAACAAGTTGTTAAGCTCTAAAGGTTGACCCTTATTGGTAGTTTTAAGGTTTTTTGCACGTTCATAAACAGTTTTTATAAATTGTGTAAGAGCGTCAATGTTTGCAATGTTGACATCCTGTGTGCCGCGTATGGCTATGGCTTTTAGGTTTTTAGAACCCATAACAGCGCCAAGGCCTGCACGACCAACTGTGTGATATTTTTCACTTATAATTGTAGCGAATCTGCAAAGTTTTTCACCTGCCTCGCCGATGCCTGATACTTGAATAGAAAAATCGCCTAATTCGCTGCGTAGACTTTGTTCAACTGCCTCAACGCTGTTATTTTTAAGGTGTTGTGCGTTTCGAATTTGAATTTTATCGTCGTCTATCCATAGATAGGACAAGTTAGTTGCTTTACCTTTGATTATAATAGCATCGTAACCCGCGCGTTTTAGTTCGGAACCAAAAAAGCTTTGAATTTGTCCCTCACCTATGCAGCCCGTGGCAGGGGATTTGGAAACTATGGCATATCCACTGCCAGCTAGACCTAAAGTGCCGCTTAAAGGACCTGTACAGTAAATTAGAGGGTTATCAGAGTCAAAGGCGTCTTTATTAGGTTTTGAGTGTTCCATAAGTAGATTTATACCTAAACCTATACCGCCTAGGTATAGTCGTGTGGTTTTTTCATCGAGAATTTCAATGCGACTTTGTTCAGAAGAAAGATTAACATGTAATATCCTGCCAGCATAAGCCCTCATATATTATGTACCTCTTGGTTAAGAGGGGTTAAACGATATATTTAGCTTATTATCAAAACAACACATTATAAAAATATAACAAATATTTTTCTAACTGACATGTTCTTATTAATATTCAATCAATTTAACTGTACTAACACATAGATTTAAAAACCACCCCCACCCATTTACCCTTAAAAGGTGCAGCCATTGAAAAGAAAAATACTATTCACCACAGTTACATTACTACTGCTAATAATCGGATTAATAACAGCTACAGGATACGCCGCATCTAATCAAAAGAAACCATTCTATGTCGGAGTTACCTATTGCGGCAGCTCTATAGAAGAAGCAAAAGAACTCATAAACAAAGTAAAAGATTACACAAATCTATTTGTTCTACTATCAGGCCCATTTATGAGCAACACAGAAGCCATGGAAGAGATAGGAGACTACGCCATTGCTTCAAAACTAAATTATGCCATTAGCAGCAGTGCACGCGAATCAGTTGGACTAAACAGACAAATACTAAGCAACTGGCTTATTAACGCAAAAGAACGCTGGGGCGAACAATTCATCGGAATATACTACAACGATGAACCCGGAGGAAACATGCTCGACAGCACTAGAACACTAAATTTAGAAAAAACTAACAACAACCAAATACACGTCAAACGCATGAACGCTTTTTTTCCATGTGACTTCAGGAAATAACTTGACGTTACAAGAAGAGTTTATAGTGTTAAGAGTTGTTGCAAGTATTTTATAGGGTTGCAGCCGGTTATGAAGCGCC
>Ga0209755_10006520_pt1 | contig 12876 bp, 10 predicted proteins | sample TergutCo191P1_FD_187301 | JGI IMG/M metagenome (GOLD analysis project Ga0209755, IMG submission 187301) | Cornitermes sp. P1 segment gut microbial communities from Petit-Saut dam, French Guiana - Co191P1 (SPAdes) (version 2) | ecosystem: Host-associated > Arthropoda: Insects > Digestive system... | reverse complement strand
GCAAGGGAAGCGGCAGATGTTGCACAGCAAGCTGTCAGTGAAGGAGTTGCACGCATCAATTTATCATGGGACGAGGTGTACAATCAGGCGAAAGCTGATATAGCTGCAGCCCGCGCTCTTGTTGAAGATTTAAAATCACTGGGACACATCAAAGAGCCGCCTGCAGAATTGATGGAAGCGGCTCTTGCGAATGCGGTATCAAGCGTTCAATAAAGGAGGTGACAGGAAACAGAAATAGTATAAAAGGAGGATAACATATCGAACACTTTTATCAGTGTTCTGTAATTTCAAGTTTTAAACTTGAAAAATTCTTTTTATATTTATGGAGGATTCTATGTCCAACGAAAATTTAAGTAAAAGAAATATTGTCTTAAATATTTTTATTTTTTCAATAATTCTGCTGCTTGTCGGAGGATTAATCGGAATGCTGGTTCATACCAGCAACGGAAATGTAAAAATTCATGACATCAAATTCGTTACGGTAGACGGAGCTGAAATGAGGGCGCTCCTTTATGTACCGAAAAACGCTTCACCTTCAAATCCCGCTCCTGTGATCATTTCCTGTCATGGTTATAACAACACAGCAGAAGTGCAAGACCTCAATTGTGTCGAGCTTTCAAAACGCGGTTTTATCGTCATGGCGATTGACGCTTACGGTCACGGCAATTCAAATTTTTCTGATGAGCGGATCAATCCTGTAGTCGGCGATATGGGGACTTATGCTGCGCTTCAATATATCGGAACGCTTCCCTATGCAGATAAAGGAAGAGTCGGTATGGTGGGGCATTCATTGGGAGGAACTACGATTCAAATGGGAGCGGCTCGCGCATGGAATGAACGCGCAAACAATCCGTCTATTGTAGCGCCTATTGCAGTGCTTCCAACCGCGCAATCATTTGTATTGAATTCCGAAGGCGTTTCCATACTTGCCGCTTTTCCCGTCAATCTCGGATCAGTTTACGGTCAGTTTGATGAATGGGCATTGGGTATGTGGGGGACTGTCAAAGGAAGCGATTTAAATACAACGGCGATAGCCAAAGCAGGCTTTGGTTTTAACGGTTTCAAATATGATACTTACTATGCTTATAATTCTGCATCACCGATTGACAGGAACAGTGCAATCAACATTGCAAAGCAAGGCGACTTGAGAATTGTTTATCAGCCGCCGCACACTCATCCTGTGATTCATTTTAATGCAAGAGCGGTCGGTAATGTTGTCGATTTTTTTGACATCACTTTGACTGAAGGAAAACTTGCATCGCAGACTAGTCAAAGCTGGTTCGGCAAACAATTGGGAACAGGCATTTCTCTCATTGCATTTTTTATTTTCATAACATCTTTCGGTTTGCTGTTGCTTAAATCAAATTATTTCAGCGCGATAAAACAGCAAGAACCCTTAGGGCTTACAACTATCACTGATAAACAAAGTAAAATCCGCTACTGGGTTATTTACGTTATCGGTTTACTGCCCGCACCTTTATTGTATAACTGGCTGGTCGGGTATCCTATCGACATTACATCAATGGGAAGAACTGTTCCGATAGTAATGCCTGCAAATGTTGCTTTCCCTCTGCCTGCGGTAAATGGAATTTTTCTTTTGAACTTTGTTCTTGGAATCATTGTTACTGTTCTTTACCTTTTAGTATTCCATCTTTTTGCAAAGAAAGCAGGCTGCACTTATGATAATATGGGATTGAAACTTTCAGGAAATAAAATTTTCCGATCTGCGGTTCTTGCTATAACAGTTTTTGCGGCAGGCTATCTCCTGCTTTGTTTATGCGATTATTTCTTTAAAACAGATTTCCGTTTCTTTACATTGAGCATTAAAACTATAACTCCGGCAAAATGGGTGATCTACCTGCGCTATCTTCCAAGCTTTTTATTCTTATTCATTGTAATGGGTGTTAGTCAAAATACTTTTACAAGAATCAATAATCAAAAAGAATGGATAAATATGATTCTGATTATTATTTCAAGTTTCGGCGGTCTGCTTGCTTTGCACTTGATTGATTATATTTCACTCAAGAACACAGGTGTAAAAGTATTCCAGTTTGTCCCTTATCCTGCGAAAACAACCGCCGCTCTTGCAGGCGTTCTCTTGTGGGGTTTACTCTTTATCCTTCCTGTTGCAGCTGCAATCTCGCGTGTTTTCTTTAAAGCGACAGGTTCTGTTTGGACAGGCGCTTTTGTAAATTCGCTGATTGTTACTTTGTATGCAATGTCAAATACGGTTATAGCCGCACGAGGTGTTATTTAAATTAAAGGGGAAGCTTTGTGACGGGCTTCCCCTTTTTTTATTTCTGTAAAAATTTTCACATTTTGTTTTTTACAGAATTATCAATTTTTATGTTATACTATTTCTATGAATATAGAAGAAAATCAAGAATTAATAAAATTATTTCAACGGCTGCGGGTCACAGATGTTCGTGACGGTATGGATTGGATGGGCTATCATCATTACGGATCGGTCGATCACAGAATACGCCCGCTTTTCCGTCCTGAAACAAGCGTCATCGGCATTGCAAGGACGGCGCGTTATGTTCCCTACGAAGGGCCTGTCCCTGCTCTCCCGCCGGAAAAATACCGTGAGTGGGTAAATATGTACTACAATGAAATCTGCAACGATCCGTGGAACAAAGATATTCAAAGCGGTGATTTTATCTGCCTTGATGTCGCCGGTATTGATGTAGGGCTTTTAGGTTCAAATAACACTTTGCATTGCAAGAAAGCGGGCGCTGTCGGATTTATAACAAACGGCGGCGGAATCCGCGATACAGATGAAGTTATTTTACAAAAGATTCATGTATGGTCATATTTTATTTCACAGCCAATGGATCAAGCAAGAATCCGTTTCATCGATAAAGACATTCCGATAGCAATCGGCGGTGTAGCGATTTATCCCGGCGATGTGATCGTTGCGGACGGTGACGGCGTAATCGCGGTTCCGCGCAAGGTTGCAAGAAAAGTAGCGGAATACGCTTGGCAGGAAGCGAGCGCCGATAAAAAATCTCGCAAGCAGCTTTACATCGATCTTGGAATGGAACTTGACAGTACGGTTGAATAAAATATTCACAAGGATGATCTATGTTAGTTGAAAGAATCCCATACAAGAATTTGATCTTTATCCGCCTTAATCCCGGAGATGATTTACTGGACTCGCTTGAAAAAGCGGCGAAAGATCACAACATAAAAAATGCGGTTATCCTTTGCGGTATAGGTTCTGCGCGAAGCCACCATTTTCACGTAGTAGGCACACGCGAAAACCCGCCGCGAAACGATTTTGTAAAAGATGAAAAAGCCTCTGACATCGCAGGCATAAGCGGTTACATCATCGAAGGGCGTGTTCACGCGCACATAGTTCACTCAGACACAGAAAAAGCTTTCGGCGGTCATCTGCATCAGGGTGTTGAAACATTAACTTTTGCAATTATCACTTTAGCTGAAGTTGATTATGACTTTACAGGCTTTGACAGCATCGGGGATATTGAAGATTTGCGCGGTTAAGAAAATTTTTTAACCCTTACTCTATCGTAAGCACATTTTCGGTAATTGTCGCTGTTCCGGTGTTGTTGAACCCTTCAACTTTCATCATGACTTCGTAAAGCCCGCCTGACATATCCATTCCGAGTTTAGCCCATTCTTCAAAATGACGTGTAACGGAGATAGTACCGCTTGTACGTTTTCCTGTACGGACGCTTATATATTGAATAAAATCATAAAGACCGGAGCCTGCAATGGCAGGCTGTTGCCTCATTTCTCGTGTGTAAACATCGTATGTTCCTTCTCCCTCAATTGTAAAAGAACCTCTTCTGGTACCGGAAGAACCGGGATGATGATTACCTGCATAACTTTCCACTATGTAATATTCAACTAAGGGATTTCTCGTCCAGCCGTAAACGCTCAAGTAAGAAACCCCGGATTCTCCCGGAGTGTATTTTGCGCTATATGTGATAGTAATATTTCCAAGCGCAGAATACGGTTGGGAAGAATTGAATCTTTTACCGCTGCGAAATAATATATTTCCGTAACTGCCCCATTCGCATTTAAAAGTACCGCCTTCTCCGATTATCATTGTTCCTGAGGCATTATTAGTTTTCCAGAATTCATAATCGTAACCGTCTTCATTTGTTCCTCTCTCGTTTGAGGTTAGAACATCATAGCCTACAAATGCCGCTTTTGGCGTACCGGAGCAACTGATAAATGCAAGAAAAATAATTGATACTAACGAAATAAAATAAATTGATATAATTTTATTCATAATAAATACTCCTTTCATTATTATTGATATTAAAATATCCGCTTATGCAAGTTATGCAAAAACTTTAATCGCTATTTCTTTCCGGTAAGGCTGCCCAATAATCCGCGGGCAATACTGGTGCCTGCAGTTCTTGCTGCGGATTTAGCGGCTGTTTGCAGCACTCCGTCGCGTTTTCCGCCTCTAGGCCCTGTTGAACCGAATACAAACTCTTTCATTCCCTGTCCGATTCCTTTTTGAGCTGGTTTTGCCGGAGCTTTTGTTGTTTTTTTAACGGTGCCGGTTTTCGCCGCGCTTGCTTTTTCTTCTTTTGAAGCGACACCTTTTTCTGCTCGTTGTGTAAGCAGTTCATAAGCCGATTCCCTGTCAATAGCTTTTTCATATCTGCCGTAAAAAATTGATTGCTTTATTAAAGTATCTTGTTCCGATGCTGTGACAGGCCCAAGCCTTGATCCAGGAGCAATCACCGAACATTTTTGAACGATGGACGGGCTGCCTTTCTCGTCAAGAACAGAGATAAGCGCTTCTCCCGTGCCTAATTCTTGAATCGCCTGTTCGGTATTAAAAGCGGGATTCGCTCTCATGGTTTGAGCCGCGGCTTTTACCGCTTTTTGATCTTTTGGTGTAAATGCGCGTAACGCATGCTGCACTCTGTTGCCAAGCTGACCTAACACTTTATCCGGAACATCAAGCGGGTTTTGCGTAACAAAATATATACCCACTCCTTTAGAACGTATTAGGCGCACAACTCTTTCAATCTTCTCCAGTAATACAGGAGGGGAATCGGCGAAAAGAAGATGAGCTTCATCAAAAAAGAATACAAGTTTAGGCTGCGGCATATCTCCGATTTCCGGCATAACTTCAAAAAGTTCTGACAGCATCCATAAAAGAGTTATTGCGTATAACTTTGGCATATTATAAAGTTTATCCGCCGTAAGAATATTTATAACGCCTTTTCCTGAAGCGTCAGTGCGGATAAAATCCATTATGTTGAGCATCGGCTCGCCGAAAAAATTGGAAGCGCCTTGTTCGTCAAGAGTCAGCAAACCGCGCTGTATCGCTCCTGCGGAAACTGTGGTTATAGTGCCGTATTTTGTTTTAAAATCATTTGCATGATCTGCGACATATTGAGTCATTGCGCGTAAATCTTTCATGTCGAGTAAGAGCATATCGTTGTCATCTGCAATCTTAAAAATTATCTGCAATACGCCTGCCTGTACATCGGTTAAATTTAAAAGGCGTGACAAGAGCATGGGGCCCATATCGGAAATAGTAGCGCGGATTGGATGACCCTTTTCGCCGAAAACATCCCAAAATACAACAGGGTTTCCTTGCGGCTGCCAATCCGTCACACCGATTTTTGCAAGCCTTGCGCTGAGTTTTTCGCCGGGTGTTGCAGGCATAGAAACGCCGGATAAATCCCCTTTAACATCGGCAACAAAAACAGGAATCCCTGCGGAAGAAAAAGACTCTGCCATCTTTTGAAGAGTTACAGTTTTTCCTGTCCCTGTTGCGCCTGTTATAAGACCGTGTCGGTTTAACATTTCAGGCAGTATAACGACATTTTCCAAATCTGTGTTTTTTGCAATACACAAGGGCTTACTCATAAAATCTCCTTATCTTAGCTGTAGCGATTGATGACACCGTAAAGCGGTGTTAAAGTTTCTATATAACTTAATATATTTTATAATGATAACATATTATTGGCAAATTTTGAATATTATCTTACAGAATAAACCCGCTTTTTATCATTTTTACAGTTATCACTTGTAAATTTCCTTAGCAAGCTCAAGAAGAAACGACAGTCTGATTTCCAAACCGGGGTTATGTTCAAGATTTGTACTTATTAAATTATTTTCACCGATAACAACCACAATGACATCGGCGTTTTCTATATGTCTTTTAGTGTTGGCGCGATACGTCTGATTATTGATTGCTGCGCTTAGATTGTATAAATGCGAAAAGTAGGAAAACTCAAAATCTTTAATCGCATATTGTATTTGTGATTCAAGAAAACTGTCTCCGGTAACAAAAACTGTTTGTCCGTTTTTATTATTACTTTTGAACTCAATTCGATAGCAGTCGTTGTTATGTATCGCTTCAACTTCAATTTCCGGTTTATACGCAACATTATAAAGGATTGTTTTAATGTACTCGGTTTTTCGTATGTCCGGTAAATCCTGATTATACGAATAACAGCCGCTGGTAACATAAGGAATTATTGCAGTTTTTCGTACATCAATTTCAGATTCTGTTATATCTAAACTGCTTATATCCGTTGTTGCTATCCCCGCTTTTTTTTGAATTTCCTGCCAGGAAACATACGCGCCTATAAAATTATGATGCCCGGTATATTCATCATAGATCATGTAATTTAACGGAAAATCAAAAAATTCATTTTTTGGATATAAAAAGCTTAGGTTTGAATTTTGGATCATATATGAATAAAACAAATCCATTTCTGTTACATCGGTCATTCGTTTGATTATATGATCTTTTCTTGGGCAAATCTGGATTATCAATTTTTTATTAAGTGAATTAAAATAATTATCTGTATCAATTAATACATTTCTTATTCTTTTAAATTCGTCAATTTTTTCTTCTTTTAAAATAATATTTACAGGTTCTTCTGCTATATTTAATTTATTTTTTACACGATCATCAATAATATTCAATTCAATAATGTCTGATTGATTTTGTTCAGGTTCATCAATAACTTTCCATCCGTTTATATTTGTAATAAAATATTGACTATAGATTTTATAATAGTATTTGTTGTACAAAGGTATTAAACTGTTACGAAACGGAAAATTGTCTTGATAAAAATTATCAAAGTTCGTGCCGAAATCTTGGATCGAAAATTCAAATTCGTTCATGTTTCTGTTTTCATTCAATCCGTCTTTTTCAGAAGATAAAATATTTTTTAATATGGGATATGCAACGGTAGGAAAAATAAGAAAAATAAAAAAAATTAAAGTAAAAATTCGATAACGGCTTTGATAAAACCATTTATTCATTAACCGTATTTTATTTATAAATCCTTTCATTCATTCCTCTTTTAAAATTGAAAATATATAAACGGATTGTAAGTTTTATTTGCAAGCATTAATAACACAAGTCCGTATAACGCAAATAAACATATTGCTTCCATAAAAAACCGTAAAGCATACACAGATTTTTTTCTTTTTACTTTTTCAAAAACTTTTAACGAAAAAAGTTTTGTTGTCCAGTTTTGAATAAAACCGCAGAATAATATTGCAAAAGGTAAAACAAGAATTGAGTTCATAGTTAAATATGAATCTGCCGCCTGCCTTTCACTGCCGTAATAACCAAACATCGCTTTAATATATTGTAAAGCATATCCCATGTCCGGTGAACGGAAAAATACCCATGCAATTAGAACGACAATTATTGTGTATGACCAATTAAAAAAATTCGGTTTATATAATGCCGTCTGCTTAACAAAAATTCTTTCAATAACAAGAAAAAACGCATAGTAAGCGCCCCAAATAACAAAAGTATAATTTGCTCCATGCCAAAGTCCTGACACAAGAAAAATAATTATTATATTAATGTATGTCCTGAATGTGCCTTTACGATTGCCGCCTAAAGGATAATAAACATATTCACGAAACCAGCTTGTCAATGATATATGCCACCGTCTCCAAAATTCTGTAATTGACACAGAAATATACGGGTAGTTAAAATTTTCTTTTATTTTAAATCCAAACATTTTTGACAAGCCTATTGCCATGCACGAATAACCGCTGAAATCGTAATATATTTGCAAAGCATAAAAAATAATTCCAATCCATGCGGCGCTTATACCAAGCATTGACGGATGGTTTGCAAAAATGTTATCAGCTACTTCACCCAGGGTATTTGCAATTAAAACTTTTTTTGCAAGCCCGTAAATAAATCTTTTTATACCATGATAAAAATCATGCGAGGTATGCTCGCGGTAATTTATTTGTTGTTCTAAATCTGCATATTTTATAATCGGACCTGCAATCAATGCAGGGAATAAAGATATATACAAAGCCAGTTTGAAAAAGTTTTTTTGAACTTTAACTTTTTCGTTGTAAACATCTATTACATAAGACATTGCTTGAAATAAATAAAATGAAATTCCTATCGGTAAAAGAACTTCAAAAATATTAATATCCCGCGATGTAATCCCTTCGATAATACTGATAAAGAAATTAAAATATTTAAAATAAAATAAGATACAAAGGTTTGCAATCAGTATTAAGATTAGTTTGTATTTTTTTGTTTTTAATTGATTATCATTTTCGGTTTCTGTATTTTTTTCACAGTTGCTCTTTTCGTAATTGCAGTTTTTTGAAATCCATATCGCTCCAAGATAATTGACTGTAATTACCGAAATCATTAATAAAATATACCATGTCCCGCCCCATGCATAAAAAAACAAACTGACAATAAGCAAAAATATATTACAGTATATAAGTTTTTTCTTTGGCAGAGCATGATAAACAATCAAACATAACGGTAAAAATATAAATAAAAATACAAGCGAACTAAATAACATATATTTATCTTATTAAATGTCTTAATTACCTCTAAAAACCAGTTTCTAACAATAATTTAATTAATTAAAATTGTCAAGTATTACGATGTTATGTTGCCAACGGTCAGCAGAAATACGCTTTGTTTCCGAAATCTAATATAGTATATCTGTAAATACTATAGTATAATTCACTATGCGTCAGACTTTGACTAAACGTCTGTATAATCAGCGTTATCTTCTATTAATGTCTGTCCCGTTTGTTTTATGGCTTATTGTTTTTAAGTACATTCCTATTTGGGGATGGACTTTTGCCTTTCAGGATTATAAACCTCATCTTGGTTTTTTTGAGCAAACTTGGGTAGGGCTTAAGCATTTTTTCGATCTTTTTAAAGCCCCCTTGTTTTATGTGTCTTTGCAAAATACTTTGGGTATGAGTATTTTAGGTTTGGTGTTCGGTACTGTTTCCGCTCTTGGTTTTGCGCTTCTTCTTAACGAATTACGTTTTCTTTCCTTTAAACGGTTTACTCAGACTGTTTCCTATCTGCCGCATTTTGTTTCATGGGTTGTTACCGCTAATATTGTCACTTCATTATTATCAATAAACGGTCCTATTAATGATATTCTCATTTCTTTAAAAATTATTAATGAGCCTGTCAATGTGATGATCAAGCCGGAATATTTTTGGTGGGTTGTTGTTTTTTCTGATATGTGGAAGGAGACGGGCTGGAACGCTATCATTTATCTTGCGGCTATGACAGGTATAGACAGCCAGGTTTATGAAGCGGCGGAGATTGACGGCGCGAACCGTATGCAGCAAGTTTTTTATATCACCCTGCCCGGTATCAGCACTACAATTTTTATTTTGCTGATTTTAAATATCGGCAATCTTGTCAACATCGGTTTTGAAAAACAATTTCTTTTAGGTAATGCGGTTACTGCAACTAAAGCTCTTGTTCTTGATAAATATGCTTTGGATTACGGCATCGGTCTTTTTAGATATTCTTACGGTACCGCGATTGGTATTTTTAAATCTGTTGTAAGTATCATTTTGCTTTTGGGCGCAAATTATCTTATAAAAAAATCAGGTAGGGGTAAACTTTTTTAAGGGGTATATTAAATGAAACGCCGTGTGATTGTTTCAGACATTCTTATTATACTCTTTATGTTATATATAATTGTTATTACTCTTTATCCCTTTTTAAATATCCTTGCAAAATCTTTTAATGATCCAGTTGATACTGTTAAAGGCGGTATTCATATTGTACCCAGAGTGTTCACCGTTCAAAATTATATCAGCTTGTTTGAAGGCGGAAGTAATTTACCGGCGGCTTTTCAAATGTCTGTTTTAAGGACGGTGGTAGGAACTGTTACAGGTGTATTGTGCTGCGCGATGTTTGCCTTCCCTCTCAGCCGCGGTGATTTTATGTTCCGCAGAATTTTTACCATTGTTCTTGTTATCACTATGTATATAGGCGGCGGGTTGATTCCTGATTTTCTTCTTATTAGAAAGCTCGGGCTTATTAATAATTTTTGGGTTTATATCATTCCCTGGCTAATCAATGCTTTTAATGTAATTGTTATAAGAGCGTATATCGATACTATCCCTCCTTCCCTTCAAGAGTCGGCAAGGATAGACGGCGCCAATGATTTTGGAATCTTTTTTAAAATCATTCTGCCGCTATGCAAGCCGGTACTCGCTACCATCGCTCTTTTTATTGCAGTCGGTCAATGGAACAGTTGGTTTGACACTTATCTTTATGCCAGAGGCTCTGCCGCGCTTTCAACCCTTCAATTTGAACTTATGAAAGTTTTAGACAGCGCATCCGCAATGGGAGCGCAGGTTGATATTTATTCCGAAGGGCTAAGGCAGGCAAAAAGAAATCCTGAAGCATTAAAGATGGCAATTACTATTATTGCGACAGTTCCAATTTTAATTGTGTATCCGTTCCTGCAAAGATATTTTGTATCTGGAATAACCTTAGGAGCGGTTAAAGAGTAAATTATCTCTGCTAAGCGGCGTTGCTGCATGTAGCAAGAGGTTATATTAAAAAAATTTAAGGAGAAGAAAAATGAAAAACAAATTTTTATTACTTGCTATGGTGTTAATTTTGTTGGCAGGATTAATAGGATGCAACAAAGGCGCTTCCAGATTCGGCCCTACTACAGCGGGAACAGGCACGCCTATCACTTTTACTTTTCATAATGAAGACGCGACAGAGGATATGCCTTTTGATGATCCTGTTGCGAAACGGATCACAGAGCTTACGGGGGTTACGCTTAATGTGCAGCGCCCTGTCGGCGGAGACCAGCAGTCTATCCCTTTGATGCTCGCTTCAGGGCAGTATCCTGATCTGATCTTTGCAAAGGGAAACATCGGTATGTTGATTGAAGCGGGAGCTGTTATCCCTCTTGATGAGTTCATCGAAAAAAGAGGGCAAAATCTAAAAGAGCTTTACGGAGCGCAGATCGGGCGGCTTCGCAATTCAACAAGTGATCCTCATACTTATACTGTAGGAACCTGGGGTGTAAAGAACGCTATCTGGACAACAGACGGTACTATGCAGCTTCAGCATGCAGTTTTAAAAGAGCTTGGCTATCCTAAGATGAATACTTTAAATGATTACGAGCGAGCTTTAAAAACATATATAGCAAGGTATCCGACTATCAACGGCAGAAGAACCATCGGCTTTTCTTTATTGATCGATACATGGCAGTGGTACATCGATCTGTCCAATCCCAGTTGTTTCCTCCTCGGCTATCCTGATGACGGTCAATGGGTAGTAGACCGCAATACCTTGGAAGCGAAATATAAATTCCTTCTTCCCGATGCCAAACTTTATTACCAGTGGCTTAACCGTATGAACGCCGAAGGCATTCTTGATCCTGAATCATTTACTCAAAAGGAAGACGAGTGGCAAGCTAAGATTGCATCGGGCAGAGTGTTGGGCATAGCGTATCCTCAATGGGGTTACGGTAATGCAAGGACTTCCCTTGTCAGCGACGGAATGCCGGAAAGAACTTATGCGTATCTTCCGATTACAATTGACGAGCGGTATAAAAATGCGGCTTTACAGGATTACGGTTTTGCAGGCGGATGGGGAATTTCAATTTCCAGCCAATGCAAAGACCCTGAAAGAGCGTTTGAATACCTTGACTGGCTTTGCAGTGAAGAAGCGCAGATACTTGTCAACTGGGGGCTTGAAGGCGTAAATTATCAAATTGTAAACGGCAAGCGGATTGTCCCTGAAGCCGAACAGCGCAGAGCGGATACCGATCCTGATTATTCCAGAAAAACCGGAGTTGGGCGTTGGGTTCATCCTTTCCCGCAGAGAGGAAATATGTTTATCGATTCAACCGGAAACTTTATCACCCGTGACAGCCCGGAAAGAATTAAAGCAAATTATCTTCCTGTAGAAAATGAAACACTTGCCGCTTACGGAGCCCAAATGTGGATCGATCTTTTCCCGTCAAGCGAATCTCTTGGCGTTTCAAGGCACGGGCAGGCATGGCAGTATGCGCTTACACCTGAGTTAAATGCAAAGGTGCAGGAGGCGGACGACTATATGAAGAATGCCCTTGCCAATATTGTACTTGGCAGGCCTGAGAACTTTGAAGCTTCATGGCAGAGAATCCAACAGGATTTGATCCGCATGGGGATAGAAGATGCCAATAAGGCAATGACAGGGATGATTAAAGATAAAGTAGAAATGTGGAGCAGGTGATCAAATTTTGTTAGCTGATAATAAAATTCTATACGGAGGCGATTATAATCCCGAGCAATGGCAGCAGGAAACATGGAAAGAAGACATGCGCCTGTTACGCCTTGCAGGGATTAATATCGTCACCATAAATGTTTTTAGCTGGTCATCTTTACAGCCTTCGGAAGATGTATACAATTTTTCTGTGCTTGATGAAATTATCAAAACGGTAAGCGAAGCAGGTATGAAGATCTGCCTCGCTACAGGGACTGCGACGCATCCTGCATGGATGGCGCGCAAATATCCCGATATATTGCGTGTTAATATAGAAGGAAACAAACGCAAGTTCGGAGCGCGTCAGAATTCCTGCCCGAACAGCCCGACCTACCGTTTGT
>Ga0209755_10006519_pt1 | contig 12876 bp, 15 predicted proteins | sample TergutCo191P1_FD_187301 | JGI IMG/M metagenome (GOLD analysis project Ga0209755, IMG submission 187301) | Cornitermes sp. P1 segment gut microbial communities from Petit-Saut dam, French Guiana - Co191P1 (SPAdes) (version 2) | ecosystem: Host-associated > Arthropoda: Insects > Digestive system... | reverse complement strand
AGCTAAAAAAGATTGAAGAAATGGGGGTATCATTTATGAGCGAAGCAATATCAGCATATCGCCATGTGGCAGCATCACCGGAGTTTAGAGAGAGGGAGCGTATGCGTTCAAAGGCTGGGCATGATGAGGCGCAGGCTCTTAGGAATGCAGAGCGCAAGAGGGATAAGCATTGGCAGGGTGTGGTTGCGAGCGTGACTGCTGAAAAGGATTTTGCCATTGCAGAAAAAGATATGGCGCTTACGAAAAAAGATATGGCGCTTACGGAACAAGCCGCCGCCCTTGCAGAAAAAGATGCGCTAATAGCCCAGCTCCTAGCGCAATTGAAAAAATAGTTTATAGCAATCATTTGTATTGATGGTGTATAGCAGGGTTTGGAGGGTATCATTTATGAGCGAAGCGATATCGGCATATCGCCATGTGGCAGCGTCGCCGGAGTTTAGTATGCGCTCAAAGGCTGGGCATGATGAGGCTCAGGCTCTTATGAATGCAAGGCGGAAAGAGCGTGAGCATTGGCAGGGTGTGGTTGCGGAGCAAGCCGCACGGATATCTGAGCTGGAAGCTCTGCTGGGTGAGCGAAAATGAGAAAACTAATTGATTTTAGCAAAACCCCAAGCATGTTTGAGGTAACAGATGAAGAATTTGCGGATTATGAACGCCGAAATGCCAAGGAAATTGAGTGGCGTCGGATTATGCGCGGGCATGATGAGGCGCAGGCTATTATGAATGCGCAGCGCAAGAGGGATGAGCATTGGCGGGGTGTGATTGCGGAAAATGCTGCGCTAATCGCACAGCTCGAAGCGCGGTTGAAAGAGGAGTTGGCAATCGATTGATGGGGGATGCATTGCAAAGGGCGGCCGGGTGGCCGCCCTTTTGTTGGTGGGGATTAGTTTGTGGTGATGGTGTATTTTATGTGGTGGGGGCTGGTGCGGATTATTAGGGTGTCGGGGGATTGGCGGGAGAGGGTGATGTAGCGGACGTTGTCGCGGAGGGTTTTGGTGGTGGTTTGGCCGGGGGATAGGATGAAGACATTTCGGCCGTCGGTTGCCATTTGCGCCGCCATGTCGTGGAGCATTTGCGCCTCGATTTGGTGGCGGAATGAGGATGGGGGCGCGTCTAGCATTATTAGCACATTTTGCGAGATGATTCGGTGCAAATGCTGGTTTATGCGCACCCATTGGGCTGGGTCGGTGGCGGTAATGCCGCCCTGGGATGCCATTATGTTTATCACAAATAAATTCTCCAAATAATAGGTTTCGTGCTGGGTGAAAATTAGCGGGGCGGCGAATTCAAAATCCCGCTCGTTGTATGCCGCCGTCGCAAATTCGGCGGGGGTGCGGAATCGCGGGTCGGTCGCCTGCGAGCTTTGGGGCAAATCGATTTCCCCCTCCGGCGCGCGCAGGGAGCGCAGATTGTCCAGAAATAGCACAAAATCCCCGGCGCGGTCGCCGCCTAAAGCCACCGGGTAAATCCGCTCTAATGTCACAGGCCGCGCGGCCGCCGCCGGAATCATCGCAGAAACATCCCGCCAGCCGTAAAAATCAATATTTCTGATAAAATCAATAACAAAAGTCTGTCCATCAGCATCTCTAATATTTCCCCGCAGCCAATGGCCAGAATCATTGCCATAAAGCGCCACGCGAAAGCCTAAATCATAGGTCAAAAGCCCATCAGCAAAATTGATATATGCCGCCTGGGTGCGGTCTAGCGGCGCGAAATCATAGCCTAGGCGCAAAGCGCGCCCGCCCATGGCATCATGCCGATAAATATACGCCGCCCGCCCAATAATATCATGCGGAAATGCCGAAAAATTCACAGAAATATCGCCGCTCAATGGATTTAGCGGGATTTCATGATTTAGGGTAATCGGCAAAAACAGCGCAGCATAGCGGGTCGCGGCGCGGACAAACCCAACCCCGCTCCCGGTTTGGAAAAATTCCCCATATCTAAAATAGCCCAAATTTTCGGGATATACGGTAAAATGCAATTGATAATAATTCATCGGAATCCGCACGCCCATATTTGAAACCCCATAAAACCGCGGCGCAATCGACCCGCGGATATGGTTAATATTGGAAGCGATTTCGCTAACCTCCACCGAATCAATCCGCGTCTGGGCAGTCATCCCGCGATAATTCGCGGTGATATCGATAATGCCCGGCTGGGCGGCAATAATATGATTGCCCGAAAGCCCGCCGCCGCCTATCACCAGCGCGAATTCATCCGGCCGCAGCTCGCGCCGATTGCGATTTGCATCAAAACCAAAAATGCGAATAGGGCGGGATGTGCCCACCATCATGGCATCCGGCGCATCTATGGCGATATCCGTAATCGCGCCCATTGGCGCGCGGTTTATTATGCCTAAAGCATTCACAACCCCCCGCGCCGCGCCATCCGCCGGGGTGTTTATCACAGAAATCTCGTCATCCATGGGCAGCCGCGCCGCCATAGTAGTCGAGCCGCCGCCATCTAGCGTAATGGCCATATGCGCCCCAAATTCCAGCATAATCCGCGCCGCCTCCAGCAAAGTCGCGCCTATGGAATGGCTGCGGCCATCGATAGTCGCCAAAAATAGCCGCTGGCCGCTGGCATCTAGCCCCAGCAATGTGCGCGGCGCGCGAGCCCCCGCCGCCAGCCCATCGGCGATTTGCCCATTATACACAATCCGCCGGCCGCCGGAAATAGCCGTATGCACCGCGCCCAAATTGATATTTGCCGAAATATACATCTCCGCCGAATCGCCCCAGCTAAAATGGCGGCGATATCGCTCAAAATGGGTGGGGTTCATAATAACCACAAAACCATCGGCGGGAATATCCACCGTTTCGCCTCGCGCGGAAATATGGGAAATCTGCCCCCAGCGGACGGTGATTTTATATGAATCAGGAATGCGCGCATCCAAATCGGCTGTGGTCGCCATATATTCGCGGGTCAAAAAGCTAGACCAAGCAAGGTCTGTCACTTTATTAACAAGCCCAACAGAAAATCGTTCAACACCATTTATCAAAAAAGCCACCTCGGGCCGCACATATTCGATAAAATTTCCGCCCGCGCCCATAATAAAGCTGGCGTAGGTATTTCGGGGGGTATTTGTGCCGCCGCGTGCGCTAAAATGGCCGCCGCGCGCCTCAAAACCCAGCGGGATGCTATGCGCCCCGCCTATGCCAAAAAAATCCCCATTTACCCCGGCAAATGCCCCGCCGGCGGCCAGCAAATCGGGCACAGGCTCGCGCAGGCCAAATTCCTCGGCGGAATTAAACACATCAATGCGGATATTCGGGTCATTCAAAGGCGCAGACATTATGGCGATATCCAAAAAGCCCTCGTTTGTCACCCGCCTAGTTTCAATCAAATAAACCCCACGCCCCAGCACCGTGGTTTCGTGAAAAATATGATAAACCCGCAAAGGCTCGGCGGCATATGCCGCGCCCGCCCCGCAAATCAGCATAATCCCCGCCAGCACCCCGGCGATAAATTTTTTTATTTTCCTCATAAAATACCCTCCATTTTTTTCCATTCAATCAGCCATTCGTGAACCATCGCCAAAAACATTTTAGCCCGCGCGGGGTCGGCATCCCGCACTCCCAAAATACTATCTGCCAGCCGTTTAAAATGGCGCAAAGCCAGCCAGCGCAATAGATTATCCGTATCAATAACAAAATCCTCATAAACAGCCCGATAGCCAGCCATCAAATCATTTATATTCCCATGCATTTTTTCAATATCGGCGCGGCCTAGCTCCGCATTGCGATTGCACATAATCAAAATATCGATTATCGCGGGCATGCGGCAAACCGCATCAAAATCAATCAAAGCCAGATTTCCCGATTGGGTTTTGATAATATTATGCTCGCCAAAATCCCCATGGATAATCCCCAGAGGGGCATTTTCCAATTTTTCCCATAAATATTTCGCGGCGCAAACGAAATCATCCGCCATATTTTTATCAATACATTGCAAAACTTCAGACAAATCATTTACAACACTATTATAATCAAATTTCAGCGGTATATCGCCCGGGTAATTTTGCATTGCATTATGAAAATGCCCAAGCAGCGCGCCAATAGCCGCAAAATCCTCTTTTTTCGGCTTTTCGCCGTCTATATGCCGAAATAGCTGGCCGCAACGAATCCCCTCGGGGAAATCGATTTCGGCAATCAGCCCGCCGGATGCGGTCGGGATTATTTCAGGCACAAAAAGCCCATCGCGCCGCAAATAATCGCATATCTGCGCGGCTCTTTGTCCCTCATCAAACATATTCTGCTTTGACAATTTAAAAACAAGCTTGCCCATAGCCGATTCGGCCAAATAGGCCGCGCCTATGGTATTGTGAAATAATACGAAATCCCCCAAATCCAAATTATAAATCTCGCAAATATGGGCTTTTAGGGAATCCGTGCAGGGGATGGAATGGATAATTTTCATAGCGCACCCCCTAATTCCGAATCTCAAAACCGCCGCGGACAATAAAATACGAATTTTCGGTAGCAAAAACCCCGCGGCCGTCCGTTCGCGGCACTATCAGCAAATGATTTATGCTCACCGGGTCATTATGAAAAATCTCGCCGCCGGTGGTCATATTCACCAGCCCATTTTCATGGGCAACCCCAACCCCCGCGCCGCTGCGCAAAATAATCTCGCTGCCCTCATGCCCCAAAAGGGTTTGCCCGGCAAACAAAAATATCGGCACATATGTCGCGCAATTATGCGCCGGGGCTTGATTTAGCAAATGCTGCACCTCGGCCAGCCGGGCATTTAAATAGCTGCGCGAAACCAAGGGGTCATCCGCCCCCCCGGGCTGCGCCGAAACAACAAAAGCCAGCCCCAATGCCGCCACCCCAATAATAAACCCATATAATCCATGCAAATATTTTTTCATATAATCATCCTCCTCCTTCGTCCCATATATTATATCAGAAACCCGCAAAAAATGCAAATTAAACTAATATGTCTTTTGTTCTACCCTTTTGTTACCAAACATAAAGTAGGACATGCAATATTTTTGCAGGGAGATGATGAAATGACAATAAATGATTTGGCGATGCGCTATTTGGCGGCGGATATAGGCGAGCGGGTTTTGAAAATGGGCGATGGGCTTTTGGCGCGGGTCGAGGAGATTCGGATTCGGCTGGGGCGGCCTTTGATTTTGCGGGCGGGCGGCGCGGATTTTTTTATGGGGGAAGATGGGACTAGCTGTGGCGACCCGCCCGCGCGGCCTTTTTTGCCGAATGAGGCGCATTTGCGCGGTACTTTGGAGCGGCTTTGTCGCCAGTCGGTTTATGCTTTTGCGGATGATATCCGCGCCGGGTTTTTGACGCTCCCCGGCGGGCATAGGGTGGGCATTAGCGGCGGTGCGGCGGCGGCCGATGGGCGGGTGAGTGCGATTTCGCATATCACGGGGCTAAATATCCGCATAGCCCGCGAGATTATCGGCTGCGCCGATGGCGTTATTCCGCTGATTTATGGCTCGGGCGGCCTTGCGCCTACGCTGATTATCTCCCCCCCGGGATGCGGCAAAACCACCCTTTTGCGCGATATTATCCGCCGCATTAGCAATGATGGCGAAAGCGTTGCGCTGGTGGATGAGCGGGGCGAGGTAGGGGGCGCATATTTGGGTGTTGCGCAAAAGGATTTGGGGATGCGCACGGATATTTTGGATGGCGCGCCAAAGGCGGAGGGCATGATGATGATGCTGCGTAGCATGGGCCCGGATGTAGTAGCCGCCGATGAAATCGGCTCGGCCGCAGATGCCGCCGCCATAGCGGAAATCAGCACAGCCGGCGTTTCGGTTCTATGCACAATCCACGGCAAAGACCTAACAGACCTAAAACAAAAATCCCACCTAGCCAATTTATTAACAAACAACACATTCCGCCGATACATATTCCTATCCCGAAACCCAAAACCCGGCAGCATCACACAAATCCTAGACGAAAACTTCCAAAGGGTTTAAAAGGTTTTATCAGGTTTTATCGGTGTTTATCAGTGGTTTAATTGGTTTTAAAAAAGGAGGCCAATATGATAATCCAAATAATCGGTGGTTTATTAGTTTGCGGCGCATGCTCATTGATGGGCTATCAATTTGGCGAGCGCGCCAGCAAACGAGCGGCAGCATTATTAGAAATGAAAAAATCCCTAATCATGCTAAAAGGCGAAATGGATTATTCCAAATGCCTGATGGAATCGGCCTTTGCAAATATCGCCGCTCTATCGACAGGCAGCCCGGCAAAATTTTTTGCGGCAGGGGCTGGCCATCTGGCGGGCGGCGGCGAAATGGCGGCCGCCTGGGAGGCGGCTTTGGCAGAGCTGGCCGCCGAGGATTTCGCCCCGGATGATATAGCGGCTCTGCGCCGCCTAGCCGCCCCCCTAACGGGCATAGACCCCAGCACCCGCGATGCGGGCTTCGCCATGGCCTTCAATTATATCGACGACACCTGCACCCATCTAGCGACCGAAAATATCAAAAAACGCAAAATGTACCGAGGCCTAGGAATCCTATGCGGCCTGCTGGTAACAGTCGTTTTACTATAAATCACAAAGGAGGAAAATTATGGATATCACAGTAGTATTCCAAATAGCCGCCGTGGGAATTTTGGTGGCGGTGTTAAACCAAGTGCTAAAAGGCGCAGGCCGCGACGACCAAGCCATGATGACCACCCTAGCCGGCCTAATAGTCGTGCTATTTTGGATAATCAGCTATATCAGCGACCTATTCGACGCGGTGCAAACCCTATTCCAGCTATAGGGGGGCGACCAAATGGACATCTTCCAAATCGCGGCAATAGGCATAATAGGCGCAGTATTAGCAGTAATGATAAAGCGCGAGGCCCCCATTTTCGCCATAATGATTTCCCTAGCAGTAACAGTCCTAATTTTCCTGCTATTGCTCCCCCAACTAGCCGCCGTAATATCCCTAATAAACGGCATAGGCATCCACCTAGGCAGCGGCCGCGAACACATCCTAGCAGTAATCAAAATAATAGGCATAGCCTACGTAGCCGAATTCGCCAGCCAGCTATGCGCCGACTGCGGCGAAAACTCAATAGCCTCCAAAATAGACCTAGCCGGCAAAGTCCTAATAATGGTAATAGGCGCACCCATAGTAATCGGGCTTTTAGAAACAGTAATCGCAATGATACCTTAAATAGTTATAAGTTATAAGTGATAAGTGATAAGTGAAGGGCGAAAAGCTCCTATCAAATCAATTTGCCGTAGGCAAATTTTCATTCACTTATAACTTATCACTTATAACTTATCACTAAAACAGGGGGTTGCTTATGATAAAAACAGCGATTCTGGTAATTTTTTTGCTCTTGATATCCACCGAAAATGTATTCGCCGCGGATTTATTAGAACAAATGCGCAACCTAGATTTGCGCGAGGCGGATTTGGTAATCGACCATGCTGGGGGGCTGGCCATTGGGCGGCGGGAGAGCCTGACGGATGTGGCCATTGGGGTTTTGCGGGGGGATTTGGATTTATCGGCCGGGGGGCTTTTGAATTTGGTTTTGGCGGCATTGTTTCGCGAGGTGGCGGATTTGCTGTATTTGATGCGGATAATGCTGGTGGTGGCGGTGCTATCTGGGTTTTTTCGGGCATTGTCTAGCTCCTTTACCAGCACCCGCGCCGCCCATGTGGGCTTTATGGTAAATTTTGTTTTGGTTATCTCGCTTTTGTTTTCGTCATTTTCTGTGGCTGTGGGCATTATGCGCAATATGACCCAAAATATTACCAGCCTGCTCGCCGCCGCCACGCCTGTTATTATCACGGTTTTGGCCGGGTCGGGCTATGTCGCCCCCGCCGCCGCCTTTGCCCCCGTAATCATATTCATCACCGGATTTTTGACAATGTTTGTAGATTGGATTTTAACCCCCATTATCATAATGGCCGCCATCCTGCATTTAATCAGCTATTTGGCCGACAAAGACACCTTTGAACCCCTGACCGATTCTGTCAAAAAAGGGATCGTTTTTTCGCTAAAGTCAGTCAGCCTGATTTTCACCGCAGTCATCGGCATCCAGCGCGTGGCCTCGCCTATTGTGAATAATCTGGCTATTCGCGGCACTCGCACGGTGGTTGGGGCTGTGCCTGTGGTGGGCGGCGCATTATCCGGCGCGATAGATACCGCCATGGTCTATGGCTCGGCCATTCGCGGCGCGGTTTCGGTGGCTTTGCTAATAGGCGCGCTGGGCATGGCCCTAGGCCCCATCATCTCCATCGCCGCATTTATGCTGGTCTACAAAATCACCGCAGCCCTAATTTCCCCCATTAGCGATGAGCGCATCACAAAAGCAGTCAGCACCGCCGGGGATTATGCGGGCATTTTGCTAGCGGTATGCGCCATGGTAGGCTTTATGTTTGTTTTAATCGTAATGGCTGTATTAACACTTTAACAAAGGAGGGCATTATGTATCAATTATCCACATACGTGCGAAATATCGCCGTGTTTATCATATTTATGTCTTTTGTCACAATCATTATCCCCCAAAACAAATACGAAAAATATGTAAAGCTAATAATCGGGATTGTGATGGTGGGGATAATCGCCAGCCCGCTGGTGCGGCTGATAGGCGGCTTTGCCGATGGGGCGGCTGGCTTTGCGCCCATCCCTGCCATAGATATGGCCGCGATAGAGGCCGATATCGAAAATGCCTCCGCCGCGCAGATTGATAATATTTTGGCGGCATATAAGACAGAGCTGGCCGCCCATTTAGAGCGGCTGGTAAATACTACCAGCGATTTTACTTTTATAGAGGCGCGCTTTGATATAAACCGCGATGCGGAGCGGTTTGGCGAAATAATGAGCATTTTTTTGACAATCAGCGAAACCCCCGCCGATACCCGCCAAAGGCTGATTAGCATAGACCCGGTGCGGATAGATATCGCGGTAAATACCCGCGGCATGCCTGCCCCTCCGGCGGATATTGACGAAAATCCGCAAATCGCGGCATTAAAAAATACCATTGTGGACTTCTATAACATGGACATTCAAAATATACATGTATTTATAGCGGACTAACTAATGAAAAGGGGTGCAATACACATGGTTGATTTTTTCAAAAATTTACCAAAGGGCAAGCTGCAAAATCTGGTTATTATGCTGGTGGTGGGGGTGCTTTTGCTGATAGCGGCGGGGTATTTTGCCATGAGCGGCGCAGATGAGCCGCCCAGGCCGCCCCCCATTATCCAAAATCACGCCGCCGAATATGCGCAGCGCGATTTGGCGGCAGAGCTATCGGGCATTTTGAGCAAAATAGCCGGGGCGGGCGAGGTATCTGTGATGATACACAAAACCACATCCGCCGAGATGATTTTTGCGCAAAACACCACTGTGGCGGAAAGCCGCACCACAGAGGCAGATGGCCAAAATGGCACGCGCGAAATAGATACATACAATCGCCAGGCCAGCCATGTGGCTCTGCGGCAAAGCGACGGCAGCGAAGCACCCCTGATAATAATGGAGGCAGCGCCCCGGATTGAGGGGGTAGTGATTGTTGCCCAGGGAGGGGGGGATGCGGCCATACGCGAGGCATTGACCCGCGCCGCACAAACGGTGCTGGGCATTAGGCCGCATCAGGTGCAAGTATTTGAGGGAAATCAAAATTAGGAGGTATATTATGTTTACAGTAAAACGAAATCATGTCATAATTTCGGCATTAGTAATTATGATTGCGGTGGCGGGATATTTGAATTTTACGGATTCGGGCAATGATTATGACCCCGGATTTGCCACCACAAACGACGACCATATTGCGGCTTTGGTGCTGGATGATTATGCCGCGCAGCCGGCCGCTATTATGGGCAATCTATTTAGCGATTGGCAAAATGTTTCGACCACCCATGATACGCGGATAGCCACCCATAACCAACCCAGCGGCGACCGCGAGCCGGGGCAGGCGGTTTTTGTGAATAGCCGGGATGATTCCTCGTTTTTCATTCAGGCAAAACTAAGCCGCGAGCAAGCCCGCAGCAGCCAAAAGGCCAGCCTAACGGATATGATAAATAATTCCAATGTAGAGCGCGAAATCCGCGCCGAGGCCGCCGCTCGCCACCTAGACCTGCAAAGCCGCATAGAGCGCGAAACCGCCGCCGAGGCTCTAATCGAGAGCAAAGGCTTTGGCGAAGTCTACGTCCGCATAGGCGACAACTCCGTAGACGTAGTAGTAAACAAGCCCCACCTAACCGACCCCGAACTAGCCCAAATCGAAGACACCATCCGCCGCAAAACCGGCTTCGCCCTAGAAAACATCTTCGTCAGCCCATTAAATTAACACAAAAAATGTCATCCCTTTTGGGGTGACATTTTTTGCGACCGCCCCTACGATTTCACCGCGATTTATTTACACCCATTAATTTGCGGACAACACGTAGGGGCGGCCATTGGCCGCCCGATGTCCGCAAGCGATACCTATCGCCAATTTGTGATAGGCGGCCAATGGCCGCCCCTACGGGTTTCTGTCAATTTTTACAATTTTAATCGCCTCCTCTACTAAAATGTTGATTAGTTCATTGCGCGAGCGGTTTGTTTCTGCGGATAATAAATCTAGCTTTCCGATTGTTTCGTCTTTCATTCGGACGGACAAAATTTTATGCCCATCATCTCCCCTGCGCGGATTTTTTACCGAAATATTGATTTCTTTCATAATCAACACCACCTTTTTGTAATATAATTGTAACTTGAAAAAGGTAGTTTTTATATGTTATAATTTTATAGTTATGATATATTATAGATTTATAAATGGGAGGATTGTATGAAAAAATTGATATTTGTGTGTTTATTGGCAATCGGGCTTGTGGCGTGCGGAGGGTCTGAACCCGAACCTGCGACTGAAACCGAAACCGAAGCCCCCACCGTCGTCGCGACTACCGCGACTACCCCGCCTATTCCGACGCCCCATGCCATCCCCTATGTCCCGGTGCGGCATACGGCTTGGCATAGTTTTATGCGCGTTAAATTCAGCTATGAGCATAGCGGCGAATGGGATTTAATTGGCCGTCCATTCCCTGCCTTGCGGCATATCAGCGGCCAGTTTTGGGGCGATGATGTCGCGCAATTTGCGTATTTGCAGATTGATTTCACCACCAGACATCCCCGCTATTGGCGATATGACTGGTCGCGGGCGATAGCTATGGAGGGGGTCGGGCGGCAGTTTTGGGAGCATCCCGCCGAGGCTTGCGAGGTTTTTGTCACTGATTATGGAATTACGATGGTTATGTATACCCATTTTTCTTTCCCTGCCTTTACATCTACCAGCGATCTTGGTTTGCCTGACCACAATACCATGTTTGTTTTCCGCCCAGATGGGCGCGATTATCGCGATTTTGCTCATACGCAGATGATTTTCTTTGCCCTGCTCACCACGGCCTATGGCCAGCATGATGAATACCTCGCCCGCACCCGCGATTTGCTAAACACCATTCGGTTTTATGACGAGGTGTCCATAGGTCTTGAAACCACGGCATTTGCCGCCGAGATGGGCATAGATGGGGTCAATTTACCCCGCCTTTATGGCTCTTTCGCCGCGCATTCTTTATATCGGGATATGATGCATTTGTTTTTTGTGCCGACCCACACCGGCGAGCATTGGTGGCAGACTAATTTTGGCGGGTATTTCAGCATTGGCGGCACCAGCAATTCCCGCGCCGCATATGAGCTTTTGATAGCGGGGGAGATGGATTTGATTATAGGAATCGCCCCCGACGAGGCAATCCTCGGGCTGGCCGATGCTCTAGGGGTCGAAATCGAGCTAATCCCCATTGCGCTGGACGCCCTAGTTTTTATTACCTATCCTGATAATCCTGTGACAAATATTAGCATAGATAATATCCGCGCCATTTATACCGACCGCTCCATCTCCAACTGGGCGCAGCTAGGCGGAAGCTATGGCGATATCAGAGCATACAACCGCGACCACGACTGGCGCAGCCAAGAGCCAATGGCACAAATGATAATGCGCGGCAAAAATTACCATCCCGATCTCGATTATCTTCGAACTGGAGAGATTGGAGTGTTTAATATCATAAGCCAGGGCGGCACTCCTTGGATAGACATCCCCAAGGGCGATTTTCCTATCGGCTATATGTCCTATCTCGGCGTGGCAAACATTCGGGCAAATCCGCATTCCCGCTTTGGCGGCCTAACCGGCGATGTGGCAATCCTAAACATAAACGGCATCCCCCCAACCCAATCAACCATCCGCAACAACACCTACCCCCTAGCCATCACCTACTACGCCGCAATCCGCGCAAACACCCCACCCAACGCCCCCGAGCGCGCCATAATAGCATGGCTGCAAACCCCTGATGGCCAAGCTGCTATTCAAAATGCCGGATTGCTACCAATAAATCCCTAAACGACAAAGGGCGGCCAATGGCCGCCCCTACGTGTTATCGCAAATTGTTTATTAGCATTAGAGCCATTATCATTCCCGGCAGGTGGTTGGCGGGGGGTGTTGGGTCGTTGTTGGTGCAGTTGCGGATGTTGCATTCTTGCATTAGCCGCCCCCATGTTATTGGGCCTACTATTCCGTCGGTGGTTAGGCCGAATGCGCGCTGGAATGCTATTACGCTGGCTTGGGTTAGTGGGCCGAAAATGCCGTCTTCGTTTAGGCGGGGGATTGTGTTGTTGTGGTTGGCGACGGTATTTATGCATTGCTGGATTCGCCGCACGTTTTCGCCTCGGTCGCCTATGCGGATAGTGCCGGGGAAGGTGTTTGCGGGGCTACATTCTTGCATTAGCCGCCCCCATGTTATTGGGCCTACTATTCCGTCGGTGGTTAGGTTGAATGCGCGTTGGAATGCTATTACGCTGGCTTGGGTTAGTGGGCCGAAAACGCCGTCTTCATTTAGGCGCGGGATGGCGGGGTTTCGGGTGTTGGC
>Ga0209755_10006518_pt1 | contig 12880 bp, 5 predicted proteins | sample TergutCo191P1_FD_187301 | JGI IMG/M metagenome (GOLD analysis project Ga0209755, IMG submission 187301) | Cornitermes sp. P1 segment gut microbial communities from Petit-Saut dam, French Guiana - Co191P1 (SPAdes) (version 2) | ecosystem: Host-associated > Arthropoda: Insects > Digestive system >... | reverse complement strand
CAAACAGGCTAAGGGCTTTCCGGGTTTTCGAGAGGACGTGGCTTACTGTTGGCTATCGGATTTCCGATGATTTCCGCGCTCGCGTTCAGTTTGTCGGGGCAAATCCCTTTGGCACGATCAATTGGACTAGGGGCGAGGGCGATAATCGGGTTGACGTGGAGCCCTACAGGTTACGCGTCGGCATGAGCGCTCCGCGTTTTGAGGCCGCTTTTGCGTATACTACTAGAAACATTACGCTTGATTTTGGCGCAAGGACGTGGATTCCCATTTCTAACTGGATAACCGACACATGGAGCCAAGATGTGGACAATCCCGGTTACTTGCGCGGCGGGCATCCTGGCACTTTTTGGGGCGGGATTGGGTTCGGCTTCGGGGCCTCCTTTTTGATAACAGATGATATTAGGCTGAACTTTCGCGCCGATGGGGACATTCTGCGTAGTTGGACTGGCACGTACAATGGTGTGGACACCCAGATAACCAACCCTGTGCGGCTGTCCTTTCATCTGTGGCCCAGCTACAGACTGCCCAACGGGATGATTTTGATGGCCAGCATTGGTATGAACTATGTGGGCAGGAACACGGTAGACATGGGCGGGGTAAATCCCAACAGTGACGTTTTGGAATGGGATCGTTCCAACCGGCTTAGAATGGGTGGGGGTCTGTCCTTGGCCATACCCCTCTTTGGTAACAGCTCCCTCAGTGCTGGTCTTGCGTACAGGCATGGTACGGCGGACATAAGAGGCGGTGAGCCGCGCACTATTACTGTTCCGATAAGTTTCTTTTTGAACTGGTAATTTTTTTCGGACGGTTAACGCGGGCGTGGGCCCCTAGCGGCGGGATTGGCACGTTCTGAGCGACTGACAAAAATATTTCGGCTATCCGGTTTTTTTTCTGGTTTTCTTATTGACTCTATTATGCGGATCGTGGTACGATTCAATATAGCTTGTTCTGCTGAGCAGATACACGCCCCACGTTGTGGGAAGCCTCTCTTGCGCTGGCAAGTTTAGCCGAGGGCAGGTAAATAATTGTTGGAGGTTTTCCAATTATGAGAAAAACCATGGTTTTGGCAGGAATCGTACTGATTCTTGGCTTTGTGTTTACTGGCTGTCCACAATCAGGGACGGATGTTCAAACATTGCCAGCGCCTAATGCCTCGATTGACGGGTCGGTTGTATCCTGGAGCTTGGTTCCTGGGGCTGTCGGGTACAGCGTCCGCATTGAAGGTATCGAAGTGCAAAATGGGAGCCTTGGGCCAACAGAGACGAGTTTTGACTTGGCTGTTTTGGACCTTGGGGTTGGCGATCATTCGGTTACGGTGATTGCTCTTGGCGATGGCGTACAGACTGCGCATTCCCCGCCCAGTGCCGCCGTGACATTTGTGGTTGCCGCACTGCAATTGACACCACCGGTGGTTTGGCTTGACGGCACCACGGTGCGTTGGAACGAGGTTCAAGGAGCCACCGGGTACAGCGTCCGCATTGGAGGCAACGAAGCGGCTGGCGGAAATCTTGGGGCGGGAGCCAGATACTTTGACCTTGCGCCTCTTGGGCTTGGCTCTGGCAGCCACTCGGTAACGGTGGTGGCTCTTGGCGACGGCGAGTTGACCTTGAATTCCCCGGCCAGTGCCCCGGTAACGTTTTTGCCTGGCGCGACACAATTGACGGCGCCTACGATTGAGCTTGACGGGCCTATAGTGCGTTGGGACGAGGTTCCCGGGGCAACCGGGTTCAGCGTTCGCGCAGACGGCACCCAGTTGGGTACGCCACTTGGGCTAATGATAAGGGAATTAAACCTTGCGCCTCTCCTTGGCCCTGGCAGCCACTCGATAACGGTGGTGGCCCTTGGCGACGGCGTGCAGACCATGGATTCCCCGCCGAGTGCCTCCGTGACGTTTATCGGAGGTTTGACGACGCTGACGGCGCCTACGATTGAGCTTGACGGGTCTATAGTGCGTTGGGGCGATGTTTCCGGGGCTGCCGGGTACAGTGTCCGCGTGGACGGCGCCGAAGTGTACGGCGGGAACCTTGGGGCGGAAGCTGCGTATTTTAACCTTGCGGCTCTTAACCTTAAACCTGGCGAGTATTCGGTAACGGTGGTGGCCCTTGGCGACGGCGTGCAGACCTCGAATTCCCCGGCCAGCGCCCCGGTAACGTTCACGGTTCTTCTTCCGCAGTTGGGTGCGCCGGTGATCGCGCTTGACGGGGTTATAGTGAGCTGGGACGAGGTTCCCGGAGCTGGCGGGTACTCGGTGGCCAGGCTTGTTGGCGACGAAGGCGGCTATTATCTGACTGGCGGGCAAAATCTTTCGTACGCGGCTAGATACTTTGATCTTACGGGCAGGGGGCTTCCGGTCGGCAGTCATGTGATTGTCGTAAGGGCCACTGGTGTTGAAGGTGAAAGCCGGACTTCCCCGTTTAGCGACTCGGTGCTGTTTGAGGTTGTGCAGTTGCCCCAGCCGCAGAATATCAGGCTTGTCGAGGCTGTTGTACACTGGGACGCAGTTGCGGGGGCTACCGGGTACAGCGTTCGTTTGGGCATGGCTCCAGTGGAGGGTGGGGAGCTTGGACCTGATGCAAGGTATTTTAACCTAGCGCCTCTTAACCTTGGACCTGGCTATCATGCTATTGCCGTGGTGGCCCTTGGCGATGGCGCGGGACATTTGGATTCCACGGTACCGATAGGGCCGACGCTTACGATTACGCGGATTCCCGCACCCGTGGTAACGCTTGACGGTTCCACGGCGCGTTGGGACGCAGTTGCGGGGGCTACCGGGTACAGCGTCTTTATAGACGGCGAAGTAGCGGCATCTGGCGGGAACCTTTCATATACGGCAAGAGACTTTGATCTTGTGCCTTTGGCTCTGCCCGGTGGCGATCACATTGTGACAGTGGTGGCCCATGGCACCGGTGCGCTGACCGTGGATTCCCTGCCGAGCTATGCGCGGACATTCACGATTGGGCCATTGCTCGCGCCGCAGATTACGCTTGTCGGGTCTACGGTGAGCTGGGACGAGGTTGTCGGTGCTAGCGGATACAGCGTTCGCATAGCCGGAGTGGAAGTTCCCGGTGGGAACCTTCTTGCCGCGGTAAGGGAGTTTGACCTTGCGCCCCTGAATCTTGAGTACGGCAGCCATTCGGTTACGGTGGTGGCTCTTGGCGTTACCGGCCAAAGCCTGGATTCCCCGGCGAGCGATTCCGTGGCCTTTATTCTTCAACCTGCCTTAGCTGGAACTTTTAGCGTTACTTTTGAGCACTTCTACCGCATGGAGCCAATCATAGTTGGTACGCCCATCCGTATTCTTGGTAGTCCGGCGGGAAGATCCCTAGACATTACCGTGGAGAACCCCGAGCGGTACCAACCCGGTAGTATAAGGTGGATGCTTGGCGCAAGGCAGCTTGCCCATGCGGACGGCGTTTCCGCGAATGGGGCGACGCTCACCTTGGATTCGCGCATACACGGCAATAGGGAAGGATCGCATTCCGTAACGGTGGTGGTTACCGATATGGAGGGCAGAACATGGAGCCAGCTCATCACCTTTACGGTGGTGCGGTAAATCGAGGAGGAACGTATAAATGAAAAACACACGAACTATAAATACCGTGCCGGCGCCAAAATTTTTGGTCGCCGCCCTGCTGTTCGCCGCCTGTTCCCTGCTGTTTCTGCCGGGCTGCCAAAGCCCGCTTCAACAGCAGGAAACGCCGGCATCGGGGACGGGTACCTTTTTGCTGACCATCGGCGGCGTGGAGCGTACCATCGTGCCCGTGCTTTCGGTGGCTCGGTTTGAGCGGTTCCGCATTGACTTTGAACCGGCGGATGGTTGCGATGAAGGCAACGCTTCGGATTACGTGGACGACTGGCAGCCGGGTCATCATATCGAGCTGCAGGTTGGTACATGGGATTTTCGCGTAACCGCGTTCACCGGTACCAACGATACGGAACCGGCGGCGGAAGGTTTCCTTTCTGGTATCGTGATGGCGCCGGCTGGGTATGCCAGCGGGAACATCGTGCTAAGCCCGATTATCGACGGCGAGGGGATCTTTAGCTGGAGGGGGATAGACTTTTCCGACTTCGATGCCGCCGAAATGGAAATCTTTGAGTGGTATGATAACGCCATCGGAGACTCCTTGCATGACTTCGACCTTCTGTACGCCGGCACCCCGGATCAAGTCGTCCTGTACGCCGGGCAATACTACGTGGTTTTCACCCTTACCAACGAGGACGGAGCCACAGCGAAGATGGGCCACGTCCTGCACGTCTACCGATACATCGACACCGAGCTTGCGGCGGACTTGTTCGAGGACGTTGCCTTTCCTGGCACATGGTTTAGGCCGGTACCTGGTACAATGCTTTATCAACAGCTTGGTTGGTTGCGGACCAATGCGGCCAGCGGCAACGTATACCTTATTGAACTGCATGGCATTGATGATGAGATTGTGGCGGCCGATGGGAACCTGATTTTTGCCGACAGAAGCGACATTACCGTTATACTTACAGGCGGCGATACGATGCGCACCGTAAGCCACTTTTCTGGCGCCGGGCCTTTGTTTACCGTTTTTCCCGGCGTTACGCTTGTGTTGGACTACAACGTTACGTTGCAGGGGATAGACAATAACACACAGCCCTTGGTGTTGGTTTCTGGAACACTGGTTATGAACGAGGGGTCATTGATTACTGGCAACACCAGCCTTGGTGATGGCGGTGGCGTGGTGTTGATGGTTTTTCAGGGTAGTATCGGAACGCTTCATCTTGAAGGCGGGAAGATATACGACAATACGGCCAGAATAGGCGGCGGGGTGTTTAACCAAGGCGGTGTCATCAACATGCGTGAAGGGGTAATCGCTGGCAATACGGCTACTATGCAGGGTGGTGGTGTGGCGGTTTCTGCTTCTGGTACCTTCAACATGTATGACGGGGGTATCTCTGGCAATGATGCGGCAAGTGGCGGAGGTGTACTAACCATGCATGGTGGTGTATTCAACATGCATGGTGGGGGAATTTTCGGCAATGAGGTAACGGCAAATGGCGGTGGCGTGCGTGTAATGGGAGGCCTTTTCGAGGGCGTTACTCCCACTACGTCTACTCTTAACATGCGCGGGGGGAGTATCTTCAACAACATTGCTGTAGGCGGTGGCGGTATTGAAACTAATGTTGGTGGTACCGTCCATATGCATGATGGGACAATAGTTAGCAATGAAGCTAGCGTTGGCGGCGGGGTGTTGAATATGGGTGCTGGCTGGTTTTCCATGCGCGGCGGGGCGATTTCTGACAATACCGCTGCTGCTCTTGGGGGCGGGTTTAGTAATAATAGTGGTGGTAATTTCCATATGAGCGGCGGGTTTATTCACGGTATTAATACCGACCCAGCAAATCTCGGAAACATGAGTCCCCTAGGGAGCATGGCATTACATCAGATTGGGGCAAATGCTGGTGTCGGCACAGTCGTCTATACCGAAACAGGGATGTCTTTTACTGGTGTATGGGGTCTGGCTTCTACCAACTTAACCCTAGATGTCGTTGATGGTACTGGTATGACGGTAGCTATTTCGGGGCTTCCACCGGGCTATGCTCGCCGCATATCTGCACGCTTCGACGATGTCTTGCACCAACTGTCTCCATGGTTTGTAATACCAGCGACAGGTGCCACAACCATTTTGTTCACCACAACCCCGGGAACTTGGACTCTTGTATTGGAGGTTGCGCCCGTTGATGGTGCAGCCGTCTTAATCGATCAAATGGTAAGTTACACCACTACAACAAATCTTGCCAGGGGGGCAAACACCTTGACGCTTGATGACGACTTTACCCCCTTGGCTGTAGGGACTTCCGCCAACCTTGGCCGTTCCGTCATGGCGGCGCCCCAAAGTCCGGCGCTGGCCGCCGAAGAGCTGGTACTGCCCGTCGAGGGGTTCCTCGTCGAAAGCTTTGCGCAACCCAACGACGCTTTTGCGCCCTTGTCCGACAGGTCGCTCGATCTGCGGCAGCTAAAGCAGATTCCTTTGGAGTTGCAGTACATGCCCGTGGAGCTACAGCGGTAGCTTAGGCGTTTGCCCGACTGGTCCCGACAAAGGCCGGGCGAAGCAATATGCGAAGCCTTAGGGCTGTCCCGGAAGCGTTTGTTTCCGGGACAGCCCTTTTTTTGCGCCCATGCCCCGGCCAATGCCGATGTATCACAAAGGTGCGGCAAAATGCTTGAAACGGAGATCGAAAATTCATAAAATCCGATGTTACCCTTGACATTTTTGGCATCACTTGGCATAATTGAATAGTGTGTCTGTACATAGATACGTGCATGGAGGAATCATGAGGAAAACAAAAACGAAAAGCGGGGGGCTGTGGAAAACTTTTGCGGTTCTGGCGGTGTTCGGTTTGGCCTTGGTTTTGACGGGATGTCCCGATCCGGCCGCCTCTCCCGACAATTTTGCTCCGGTTGCGTCCGTAACGGTCGTTCCCGATCCGGCCAACCCTGGGGTGGTTCTGGACGAAACCCGCGGAACCTTGAACTACCTGATTACCATAGTAGGCGATATTGCTTTCCCCCTTGATCTTCGCGGCGCTGGCGTGGGCATTGCTCAGTCTTGCGGCGCGCCGCTGCCGGGAAACATCAGCGTGAATCCGCTTGCCGCGGTGGTGGGGTCTTCTGGCGTCCCGTATCCGCTGGGGTTTGTGGTTGACGGGCTTGCCCCGGGTTCTTTTTCCGTTGTCGTAAGCGTGGGCGGGACTGCCTCCGCGCCTTTTAATCTTGTCGTGGGGACAATCGCAAGTGTGCAGGTCGTCCCCGCGCCCAATCCGGGGGTGGCTCTTCCCAGTCTATGGGGAAACCTTGACTACCTTATTCGGATCGACGGCATGGGTATAGAGTACGCTTTCCCTATAAATTTTGACGAGATAACAGTCACCCTGGCGGGCGAGGCGACGTTGCCGCCCAATATTACTCTGCGGCCTGGAACGGTGGATGCTGCGGGCAGTTATTTCCCGTTTGGGTTTTCGGTATTCAGGCCTGTTGCGGCCGTTTATTCGCTGGTCGTAAACGTGAGAGGGGCTTATTCCGACCCTTTTGATCTTGTCATAACAAGCGACGATTCCATCGCCGGTCAAATCGCCCGTCTGCACATTATGGGTCTTGGCGGCGAGCAGAATTTTGTGATGGAAACGGGGGCCTCTAGCGAGACAATCCGGCCGCAGGAACTGTATTTTGGCGGGCAGCCGCCTGTAACGATCACCATTAGGGGTGATCCCGGTGACACTCTGTATCTCGACGGCCAAGGCGCGATGTTCACTGTGGGTGCGGGCGTTACCCTTGTGCTGGATAACGTGACCCTGCATGGGATAGCCGACAACGACCGCGCTTTGGTGGTGGTGGACAATGGCGGTACCCTGATCATGAACGCCGGCTCGACGATTACCGGCAATACCAATACCAATGCCGATTATTATGGCGGCGGCGTGCAGAATATGGGCAGCTTCCGCATGAACGCCGGAGCGGCGGTTTCTGGCAATAGGGCCTTTGGCGGCGGCGGTGGCGTGGCCAATGAGGACGGCGGCAGCTTCCATATGCTCGGCGGGACTATATCCGGAAATGTGGGGAATGGCGGCGGCGGCGTAAGGACCGAAGGGCTTGGCTGGTTTGCCATGCGCGGCGGCGAAATATACGGCAATGCCTCAATCGGCTCCCCGGGCTGGGGCGGCGGTGTAATGAATTTTGAAGGCTACTTTCTGATCAGCGACGGGCTTATTCACGGCGTTGACGCGCTCCCTGGTTATGAAAACACGGCTGTCGCCGCCAATGCGGCTGCGCTATCCAGCGTTTCGTTAATAGGGGGTGCGCGTACTGCCGTATCCCAGCGCGGCACGTTCAATCTGGAGGGCACGTCTTTTTCCGGAGGGGGTTCTTTAAGCGGCACCGATGTGACCATAGAGGTCGAGGGTGGTGACGGCGCGATGATCATAGGCGTTTTTGGTCATAACCAATATGCGGGCAATGCGCTCCGTTTAAGTGCGTATGTTGGTGGCGTCTGGCGCCCTGTGACCAGCTGGTGGGTGGTGCCGGCGACGGATATGTCGAACCTTCATTTTCCCTCTACCCCGGGTGATTGGACTCTTTCGTTGGAGTTTGCGGCGACTGTTGGCACGACGGTTTTAATGCCTCCTTTTGCTGCTTATACCATTTCAAGGAATTTTCCCAGGGGGCTGACCAACATATCGCTTGCCGAATTTACCCCGCCTTCTCCGGGTGTTCCCGTAACCGTTACGGGTATACCGGCTAGGTATAACGGTTTCATCGGGAGTTTCTGGGTATATCGCACGGGATGGGAAAACTTTGCGCCATGGGCGCAGGTAACTGGCGGTTCGCTGTCCTTTGATTTCCATGAGGGGAGCTGGTCTTTTGAAGTGGACTTTTTTGAGATGATGGGACCAGATAATGATATTCCCGTGCTTCGGGCGACCTACTCGGTTTTGGCAACCATTAGCGAGACAGATGACACCATATCGTTTGGGGATTTTGTGCCCGCTAGGGGACACGGTCTTAGGCCGCAGTCTGCGATGGGAAGCGTTGGGTTGATGTTGCCGATAGAAACGCTGGAATTGGATTTGTTGGTGCCGTCGCGCCGTTAGGCGTTGTTTGGTCCTGTGCCTGAAAATGGCGCCGGACGTTGATGCGCAAATTTTATGGAACAGGCATAGGAGGTTCCAATGAGAAAAATCGCACTTTTGATAGTCGTTTTGGGTCTCGCCCTAGCGTTTGCTGGGTGCAGGGGCATAACAACCGATCTTCACGATACGCATACCATAACGCTGATCGCCGGCGACCACGCCTCGGTGGACGGCAAAAGGTCTATCACGTTGGAGACCGACATCTGGGGCAGGCTTCCGCGCCTGCCGAACCCCCAAAGGGTGGAATGGCGTTATGTGTGCGAATGGAGGGGCGAGGACGTATGGGTCGCCGTAATCAACCCTTACTTCGATTTTAACGATCCCACATTGGACTGGGGGCGTCCCTGCCCACACCAAGACCCGGAATGTGACGGCCCTTGCTTGAATGTTATAAGAAAAATCCAGCTTCAGGCGATACGCGGTTGGTGGCACGTTCCGGTATGGAGGGATTCGTATGATGTCCTGCATGAGGGGGATCCTGTGCCGATATTCAGCGGGCCGGCGTCTTGCGCGCACCATGGTTGCAATAAGGGGGATTGGGAGTATGATAATGCGGACTATGTTCGATTCCTTGGCTGGTTTACCGCTGGCGGCTATACCGCCGGCGTCTCGCAGGTAACACTGCGGACGGTGTTCACGTCCGACACCACCCTCTTCGCCAAGTTTGGTGCCCCGGCTCCGGTTGTGGAAGGCTCGGTGGCGGCGCAGCTTGCCGATCTGCGTGTCGGGGGCTTGCCTTTTACGAAAACCATTACCTTGGATGGCAACACGATTCCTCTCGAGGATCGCATCGGGCCGGCCCATGAGCGCATCGGGCCGCAGCGTCTGTATTTTGGCGGAAGGGAAATCACGATCACCTTGGAAGGTATTAGGGAGCAAGGGGTCGATTGGTTTGGCAATCCGTTTGTCGATGAATCGTACCCCATTCTGCAGTTGCGCGAACCCGGCGCTTTGTTCACCGTTGGCCGCAACGTTACCCTTGTGATGCGGAATATCCAGCTATGGGGCTTCGACAGGAATTATACGTCCGCCATTGTCATTGAGGACGGCGGAAGGGTCATTATAGAGGATAACGGTGATGTCGCCTTTAACAGAACTTACAGCACTAGGTACGGCGGCGGCATAACGGTGCAGCCCGGCGGCGAGCTTCTTATGGAAGGCGGAAGGATTTTCGGGCACTTTGTGAGGCATCCCCGCATGGTCATTAACCTCGTGGTCGGCGGCGCTGGCGTATGGGTTAGGGGCGGAAACTTCGAGATGACCGGCGGTGTTATTGGCGGATTGGAAAAACCGTTGCAGGCCAATTTCGCTTGGGGCGGCGGCGGCGGCGTCAAGGTAAGCCACGGCGGGCATTTCGAGATGATAGCTGGTCTTATCTACGACAACTTGGGCATCTTTGGGGCCGGCGTTTTCGTTAGCGGCAGCGGCGGGGCCATATTCGACCAAGATGATTTTGACGTGGGCAATGCCGGCGGAACCTTCGTCATGCGCGGGCCGACCTACCCAACCGCCAGTAACCGTTTCCCCCAAGCCATGCTCGATCACTACTTTGCTGGTATCGAATTTCCTTGGGAGGGCGCTTCCATCAGGAACAACCGCACCTTTAACTGGGGCGGCGGCGTGATGGTGGCCCTTGGGGGCCGCTTCGACATGCACGGCGGGTTTATAATCGACAACGACGGCTGGGACGGCGCCGGAGTGCACAACGACGGAACCTTCGTGATGCACGACGGGCACATCGCCTTTAACGATGCGAGCGGCGGCGCCGGCATAACGAACTGGGCCCATGCCGAAATGTGGCACGGGTATATTGGCTGGAACGACGGCACAAACGGTGCCGGAATCCGGAACTGGGGCGATTTTTTCATGTTTGGCGGGGATGTTACCGGGAACATAGGGAACGGCGGCCCGGTCGGGGGGATTGCCAACTTTGGGCAGTTCCATATGCACGGCGGGGTCGTGAACAGAAACGTTTCCAATGTCCAGTCTGGGGGGATTTCCCACGGCATTGTTGGCATGCCCTATCTGGGCCGGTTCATTATAACCAGCGGGCAGTTCTGGAACAATCGCGACCTTACCACTCATCACACGGACGGTCTTCCTGGCTCCATCGGGAACTTTAGAATGCAGGGAGGGCGACCGGCGGCGGTTACCACGGCTAGACTTGGGTACTTCTCGCTTGCAAACACCCCCCCGGCTGGCTGGCCTGCGGGTATTCCAGTAACCGTTCCCGTGTTTGACGGAAACGAACCTCCCTTGCCCCCACCGGCTGGTCTTCCCGTCCCAGGTTTTATTTGGGACGGCATTGTGCCCCAAGCCCGGCCAATAGGGTTTCCTTCTGGCAACGAATGGCCTTGGGACTGGTACTTTATTGACGGGGTTATACCCGCCGGCTGGACAACCGAGGTTATATTCTGGCTTCGACCGCCCGATCCGTCCTACCCCATGAGATCTTACAATATGCCGTTGGCGGTTGGACGCCCAAGGGTGGAAATCGACACGGTAAACACGGTCGATGTCTGGAGCGGGGTGTCGGAGATAATTATGAACACGGATCTGACGATGATCAGAACCACTGACGGGGCCATAGCCGATATTCGTCGCGGTGGGGTTACGTTTTCCTCGATAACCACGGCGCAGAATTGGGTGACGGACATCAGTACCCAGCGACGCGGGTATGCGTGGGTCGTAAGTTACGGCCAGATGGCGGCGGTGGACTTTGGCTCCACTTGGACTATTGGCGGCGTGAGCATTGCCCCCGAAAACTATGCGCAATGGCCTTCGGCCCCGGGTACGCAGACGCTTCCCGTCCCGTTCTTGCCAGTTACCAGCCCGGACGTGCTGCCGTGGGCGCCGGCTTCGGGAGCGGCGGCGCCTCTTGCCGCATGGCATGCGCCAATGGCTGCGCCGGCTCGGATGGAAGTAACGCCTGAATCGCCGGCCATGCGGGAGCTGTTCGATCAGCGTCTGCAAAACATGCGGATGCATCAGGTTCCCGAGCTTAACCCGGCGTTTGAATTGCGGCAGATAGAGCTTGCCAGGGAAAGGCGCGAGGAACTGTACGTGCCTGAAGAAACGCTAAGGGTCATGGAAGAGATAGCTAGGGCTATGGCGGGTCGGCATGAATCTGACAATGACGACGGGATTGTCCCGTTTGCCCGGTAGCGAAGGAGGAAGCGATTATGCGTAAAAAAGGTTTTCTGCGGCGAGTCTTTGTCGTCGCGTCGGCCCTGCTATTGGGGCTGTTGCTGGCGGGTTGCGATTATCAGGTCGCCAGATCCGACCTTAACGGACGATGGCTTGCCTTTGGCGGGCGGTACGTCTTGGAGTTGGCCAACGGAAGTTTCACGCGGACGATGCCTGTCGTTGGAACCCATTCTGGGACGTTTGAGACAAGTGGCAACCAAATCACCCTGCACAGGCGTGGGTACTCGCCGGAAACGTTCCGGTTCGACTTCCGGTTCCCCGCTTTGATTCTTGAGCTTGAGCATGGTCAGGAGACGATATTCTACCACGATTCGCCGCGCGAGCCAGACAGCTTGGAAGGGCAGTGGGCCGGCTTTACGAGCTTGTATTCGACAACCACGTTCATTCCCATCATGTTTGGAGAAACCACGCCCCAAAGGGGAAACCGTTTGGTAAGGGAGGGGATATTCCAGATGGGGAACACCTACAAGGGCGAGTACACTGTAAGGGCGCGCAATTTGCCGAACTCCAGTGTGCTGGAGCTGGATATGACCCACATCGGTGGCTCTGTGCTTTTCAACCGTATTAACAACTGGGTGCCTGTCCATCTTTTCCCCCTGTTCGACTGGGAACGTTTGAACGTGTCGTTGCCGGGGGAGGGGACTGTGTGGTTCACGCTGGAGGAGGCGACGTGGTTCTTTATCGATGCTGCGATGAGAGCCGATAACATTGTTCACGAACGGCAGATATTGACCGAGATGTACTGGTCGCTTGGTTTGATGATCGAGGATCTCAGCTACTATTACGTTCTGGATGAGGATCCGGGCGTTATACTGGATTTTTGGGGGGACGCAATACCCGGCAACGCTGTGGTTACTTGGGTGGATCGTGTTACTGGGGCCGTACTTACCTTTGCGAGGGATGAATGATGATGGCAAAAAAATTAATAACTTTTACCGTTGCTCTTGCCGTGTGCGCGGGCAGCGTTTTTGCGGAGCTTTCGATAAGCGGCGGCGCCGACATGGTGGTGGTTCCGCTGCAG
>Ga0209755_10006517_pt1 | contig 12882 bp, 19 predicted proteins | sample TergutCo191P1_FD_187301 | JGI IMG/M metagenome (GOLD analysis project Ga0209755, IMG submission 187301) | Cornitermes sp. P1 segment gut microbial communities from Petit-Saut dam, French Guiana - Co191P1 (SPAdes) (version 2) | ecosystem: Host-associated > Arthropoda: Insects > Digestive system... | reverse complement strand
AAAAAGTATTGCTTGCCTTCACGTTTTCCGTTTTTTACGATATGGGTTGATTGACAGCGTTTGCATTTCATGATAAATCACCTCTTTGGTTATTATATCATGAAATCATAGGTGATGCAATGCTCTCAATTATTCTATTTTTTCACTTTGGGGTCTTGGCAGTTTTGGCATTGTGTGATATAATATACGCATCAGTCAGAAAGTTTGAAGAAAGCGAGGTATGATATAATGGTTAGTTCAAATCTAGTTGTGGGTCACGTTTCATTTAATCCGCATCCGTTTCCGGCTATAGATGATTCTATCATAAGAACCAACAAAATCAAAGAAACCCGATTCTGCGAGCATTGCGGCCAGGCTCTTTCTGTTGAGCAAGAAGAAAAAAGCTCAACTGGCTCACATTTTGAATCAGCGTAGCACTATTTGAGCCGATAAAGCCGTTAAAGATTATTAAACTCGGGTTACGATACTCTATCGTTTCAACACTTATAGTTACAGATTGACCGAAAGAAGCTAATTTAATTGCTATTTCGGTATTTTTATCAAGCCCTTTTTCAAAATCTTTAACAATTTGTTTTATGTAACCACATTGGAATTCCGCCGATTTTTCGTTCTCTGCTGTCACCAGCGGATTCTCAAAATATTCAACCTCTACCGCTGGGATCTAGCTTGCAATTTGGTTTATGGTGGATTTAAAGTCATCCATAGATATAGCCCCCCTATCCCTCTACACATCTTTTTAAATTATCATACCTAATGCCACGCACACGCCAACAAAGACCGCAACCGATGGCATACATCCGCCCGCGGCCGGAGCGCGTTGTTGGTATGCCTGTTTTGGGGGCAAAATTGCGCTTTGCGCGAGTTACTCCTGTGGCTTGTCGCCAGCTGAATGATAATCCGGAAACCCCGGTGTTAGTGCCCCTGCGTTTTCTTGGCACACATCTATCCTCCCAATCCTATTCGTTCCAACTTTCAATTAATCTATCACACTCATCTTTTAAAATCTGAACACGTTCAACATTTTTGACTTCCATTTGGTCAAAATATTTTGCGAGTTTCATAAAAAATTTTTCAATCTTTTCAACTTTGCCTTTCATTGATTTTAAACCCCCGCATTCCTTCAACATTTTTCGATAAGTTTTATTAATAAAATCATTGATAGGGTTGCGGCGGTTTACCGTTGCTTCGTGAAATGCTACATCCAAATCATGAGAAAAATTTCCTTGAATATGGCCAGCATTTTTAGCATCCGATAATTTTGTGGCGACATTTACCAGCATTTCAAATCTGCTAAAAAATATTTCTGGGTCATAGGTTGACTTTAATATTTTCCCGCAATTGTTTAACTGCGATAGCCATGCGTTAACATTATCTCGAGCCTCCTGTTTTTTTATTGATGCCTCTTTCTGTTCTTGCGGCAAGTGCTTCCGCCAATTTATAAATCCGCCATGCTCTTTGACACTTGATACTATGCCAATGACAATTATCGCGATTACGATTGCAATGATTCCGATAAAAATCCACATTTATCTATCTCTCCACGCACTATATTGTGTACATTTTTAACAGTTGCTGCAACGTCTTGTAATGCTCGCAGGAGGAGTTGGGCCTGAACGAATATCCCTAGACCTTGCCAAAGAGCGGCAATTTGGTGTAGAGTGCCACACAGTACCATTAGGCACCCAGAAAACGATAGCAGGGCGATTTTGCGTTGCTTGTGCGGCGGTCGTTGGTGTTGCTGGTGGCGGAGTTGTTGGGCTTGGTGTAGGCGGCGGAGTGGTTGGTGCTAAAGTCGGTGCTTGCGTTGGTGTTGGGGTGGTTGGTTGCGCAATAGTAGGAATTTGACCAATAGATGCGGCTTCTCCATCAACAAACACACGCAATTCTCGTTTTGCTCCATCCCAGACATATCTACCAAAAGCATCAGCAATATAATTTATACGTGTAACTGTAGAGCCATCAACATTAAAGCTTGAAATCCGCTCGCTGCCTATGTAGGTCACAATATCAGAATACAAAAAAGGGAATGCAACACTCCCTACAGGTTGCAAATTGTCAGGAATAATGCGGGCTTGCTCGCTCGAAGCTCCCTTAGAAATATGCAATGCTCTCGTAATGCCATCCCAAACAACAACAAATCCGTATGCTCGCAAATCTTCAACAACTACATACGTATGCCCACCAATATTGTAACCCATAATTTGCACATCGTTAATAAACACCCGGATATCGGTATTAAGCACATCTCCAAGGCGTTCCCCGACACGTCTTTCATGGGCTTGTGTGCTTTGAATTGATGCAATCCCCATAATGACAATCAAAACAATTACAAATACGCTTAAACGTCTTTTTTTCATCATTTGAATCTCTCCTTATTTATTTTTGAATATAAACCACTTTCCCCGAAATCTTATATTCGTTTTCCGAGATTTCAATGGCTGGATATTCGGCGTTTAGCGACACGAAACGGTTTTCTTCTTTCAATTTGCAATATCCCTCGTTATCGATAACCACAATACAAATATCGCCATTATCAACATAATGTTGCTGACGAACCCATACAATAGAGCCATTTGGGATTTTAGGCATCATACTATCGCCCGAAATCTTAACTCCAAAATGGGCTATGCTGTGAATTTTTTCAGATACGGTAACCAGCTCGTATTCGCCCTCGCCGACAAACAGACCAACCCTAGCAGGAGCGGGATAATCAAAAAGCGGCAATTCATAAATCTGCTTTTTGTTCTCGCTCGATACTGTGGCCGATATTTCAGTTGGCAGCTCGACTTCGCTTGCTACCTCAAAATCTTTGTCCTTGGCATATCTAATCATTTGGGCGATTATGTCGATTGCGGTTTTGTCTTTGATTCCCAATTTTTGCAAAGTTTCTTCTGGGGTTGCATTGGCAACGACTTCCTTTTTTGCAATCGGCGTTGGGGAGGGTCGTGGTAAATCTGATTTTCCGAGAAGGTAATCTACACTAACATTGTAAATGTCTGACAGCTTAACCAACATATCGGTCGGAATTTGAACATCGCCCTTTTCATACTTAACATACGATGACCGCCCGATTCCGATTTTTGCGGCAACATCAGCCTGTATGAAGCCTTTGTTTTTCCTTAATTGCAACAATCTTTTTGCTACAATCATTTTAACACCTCGCCTTAAAAATATTATACGTGATTGTCACGCACAAGTCAAGTATAGTTCAAAATAATAACTTAGTCAAAAATTTATTTAATTTTTTTGAAAAAAGTTACTGACATGAACAAAATTCTATGTTATGATGTTCATATATCGAACATATGACTGTTTTGGAGGTGATTCAAAATGACTTTTAAAGAAATTCGGAAACAAAAAGGTCTCACACAAGAAGATATTTCAACAGAAATCGGCATCGGTCGCTCTACCATATCAAAATGGGAAATCGGCACGAACAAGCCGACAATTGACAAACTGTCACAACTCGCCGCACTTCTAGGTATAACGGAGGGCGAAGTCATTCAGGCCATATCCGCATCAAAATCAGAATCTAAGGTTGCAGAAATTGCGGAATGAAAAGGAGGGCATCACATGAATGATTACAAAAAAACCCCTGAAAATCAGGAGCTTTTCAAAATGTTAGATATTACAAACAAATTAGGAATTATCGCCCACGAGGTGGAAGCTCGTGGGCGATGCAACACACTAGCGGAGCGACTGAAAAGAGTTTACGAAACTAGCTACCGCTCTGCAATCTCATCCATTCGTGATACTTTCTCAAAAGATGAAAGACCGTATCATTCGCGATGAGGGTAGCGATTTCTACCACGTTCTCAATTTCATCATCGGACATTGTTTTGATGTGCTTTTCTAAATTGAGTTCTGGGTATGGTGCTGGGCTTCTTTGAATGAAATCAAGGAATTCCAAAAATTCCGCCGCCGCCTTTTGTTCGTTGTCTAACATTTTTATCACCCCCCTCCCACTACGACATTTCTCGACAATTTGATTGTAGCATAAGAGGTTGGGGATGGCAAACCTTTTTGGGCGACCCAAAGAAAGAACTTGGCATTTCATAATTTTGCGCACTTGCCAATGATACTTTGTTTAAGCGCAACCATATCATGGGACATTTTCTTTTGCTCATATAGTTTTTTATGGGGGTGATATTATGGCGGTAAAATCTTATAAAGATAGAATCAAAACCAATTGGGATACATTGAGCCCGCAAAGGCAGGCGGAGCTTAGGGATATTTGGAGCGAACATATGGCGGATTGCATTATTGCCCGAATTAAGGAATACCCCGCAAAGTATCAATCCGCCATATTTAGCGCGACCATAAAACAAATGGCAGAGCAATAGGGTGGCCATGCCGCCACATGTTGGACGAGCTTATTGGGTTGGGGGGTGTGAATTATTAGAAAGATCATTAGCAAAATTGCGATTGCCTTGCTTATCGCGCTAATATTCGCGCATGTTTTCGCAATGCAGGCAAATTTTGAAATGGCTGCTGTCTTTGGTAATACCGGGATGGAGTTTCCGGAGAGCTTGCAAGCGGCGGTGAGCTTATGAGCGAAAACCGCCATACCATAGACCAATTAAAAATGTTTCAAGCCTATCCGCTTGATATTAAAATCCGTAAGACAGAATTGCGGATAATGGAGTATTACGATTATTACGGCGGGGATGTGTATGTGGCATTTAGCGGCGGGAAGGACAGCACTATTTTATTAGACATAGTGCGCCGCCTATACCCCGACATTCCTGCTGTATTTTGTGATACGGGGCTAGAATACCCAGAAATCCGGAATTTTGTGAAAAGCATTGATAATGTAATTTGGATAGAGCCCGACATGACTTTTACCGAGGTTATAAAAATGCACGGCTTCCCTGTAATCAGTAAGGATGTAGCCAAAATTATCAAATATGCCAAACAGGGTAAAAAATGGGCTTTTGACAAGCTTAACGGAGTTAATAGGGATGGTACACCAAATAAATTCAAACAGCGTTATAAAAAATGGAAATACCTAGTAGATGCGCCGTTTGATATATCTGACTATTGTTGCAAAATAATGAAGATATATCCTTTTGAACGCTTTGAGCGCAAAGAAGGGTTGCACGCTATTGTAGGTACTATAGCTTATGAGGGCTACCAACGTACGCAATCATGGTTAAAAGTGGGCTGTAACTCATTCAATAAAAACGGAAAATCACAGCCGATGGCATTTTGGACAGAGCAGGACGTTTTGAGATACCTAAAAGACCATTGCAAACTAGGGTATTCCAACATTTATGGGGATATAGTGGACGATATAGATGGGCAAATAACCCTAGATTTAGGCGAAAACAATCAGCCTTTAAGCCTAACAGGGTGCAACCGCACGGGCTGTATGTTCTGTATGTTTGGGGTGCATTTGGAAAAAAAGACTAACCGCTTTCAGCGGATGAAACAGACCCACCCGCAAATTTACGATTATTGCATCAAAAAATTGGGATGCGGAGAGGTTTTGGATTTTGTAGGGGTGAAATATTGAGGGGTATGGGTTTATGTCAAGCCGGATTATTTGAGGTGGGCTGTTGATAATCGGCCATGTGCTTTTGATTAAAAAAAATAACAAATTTACCAAAAGGAGCGATGCATATGCAAACAAAACCACTATGGGGGTATAACAAAAAAGATGGTAGACAAGCCATGGTTTATAGCCCCGAAATAATGAGTACATATCTGGCCAAATGTGAGCAACACGGTTGGGAGGGATTCCGCGCTTATGGTGATTCTGTCGCGGCGGGGCTTAGGGCTTTCCCCGGGTGCGATTGGAGAGATTTGGGGGTGGTGGTGCAGATGGACGGAGATGAATACAGCAAAAAACAAAGAGCCTCCCACGTCTACCAAACATGACGGCTCTATGCAAAAAATGCGTTTGTTTTAACGGCCAAATTTGACCGCCAGCTTTATTATATCACATTTAGCAGGCGATTTCAATAGGCGATTTATTTTAATTGATGATGAAAAGGAGCGAGAATATGCGACTAGAAACAATTGAGCTATCTAATTTTCAGGGCATAAAATCTGCCAAGTTTGATTTTGCCGGGCGCGATGCTAGTATTTTTGGAAATAACGCCACCGGGAAATCCACGGTCTTTAATGCGCTGACATGGCTGCTTTTTGATAAAGCCAGCAATGGGAAAAAGGGCTTTTCGCCAAAGACCCTAGATGCTGATGGGGCTATTAGCGGGCTAGACCATGGGGTTTTGGCGCGGTTTGTTTTGGGATGCGGCCGCGAAATTTCTTTGGAAAAGATTTTGCGCGAGGTTTGGACAAAAAAGAAAGGCGCGGCAAAGCAGGAGTTTTCCGGGCATAGCACGGATTATTTTGTGGATGGTGTCCCTGCTCGTGAAAAAGAATATCTGGCCGCGCTGGATGAGCATTTCGGGGGATGCGAAGTTTTGAAAATGCTGATTATGCCCGCGTATTTTGCAAACGAATTGCCATGGGCAAAACGGCGCGAAGTTTTGCTGGGTATGTGCGGGGATATAAATGATACTGATGTGATTAAGGCAAATCCCGCCTTGGCCGGGCTGGCCGAGCATTTGGGCAAATACTCCATTGAGGAATATCGCAAAATCGTTGATGCCAAACGCAAAGAGATAAACCGAGAGCTAGCCACCATTCCTGCCAGAATTGACGAAGCCCATAAAGCCATGCCGGATATATCTAATATTGATATTCGCAAAATTGACATGGATATAGCCCGGGCGCAGGTCAATATTGATGAATGCGAGGAGGCCAAAAGGCAAATCGCCGCCAATAGCGAAGACGATGCCGCCCGCTGCGCCTTAGCCGAATTGCAAACAAAACTGGCCTGCGCGAAAGCCGGTTATGCCGCAGATAATGCAAAAGCAGATGAGGCCGCCCATGAAAAAATCCAAAAGCTAAAACAAGAAGGGCGCGAATCTGCCGATAGGCTGAATGCCCTAAAAGACGATCTAAAATTAGATTTGGCCAAGCTGGATGCCATGGCCACCCTGCAAAAGGAGCTGGCGGATAAATACCGGGCTATTCGTGACGAAAATTGGGCGGGGAGTGAGATTTGCCCTACATGCGAACAATCTTTGCCTGACGATAAAATCGCCGCCTCCCGGGATGCCTTTAATCAAAATAAATCCAAGGCACTAGAGGCCATAAATCAGCGGGGCAAAGATGAATGTAGCAAAGATATGCTGGCGGCTTTAGATACAAAAACAAAAGCCCTCAAAGACGAGATAGAGGCATTATCAGCAAAGGTTTTGGAATCTGCCGATATTGTGCGCAAAGCCCAAAATGATATGCCAAAACCCGCCCCATTTGAGCAAACTGCTGAATACATAGAAATAGCCCAGCTAATCGCCAATCTGCAAAACAGCACCGCCGCCAATTCCGACAATGCCGAAAAAATATCCGAGCAGGATAAAGAAATACGCCAATATCGATTGCAGATAGAAGAGCATATGACAAAACGCACTCTATTTGATTTGGCAACCCGCCAGCAGGTGCGGATTGATGAGCTAAGCGCCAATGAAAAACGCCTGGCCGATGAATATGAAAAAATCGAGGCCGCCCTATATTTATGTGATGAATTCACAAAGGCAAAGGTTTCTATGCTGGATGATAGAATAAACTCACATTTCAAAAGCGTTAAATTCAGGCTTTTTGAAACGCTGATAAATGGCGGAATTAAAGAGGGCTGCGAGGTTGTTATTCCGTCGCCTGATGGGGCTTTAGTTCCATATGGCTTTGCAAATCATGCCGGCCGAATTAACGCAGGGCTAGAGATAATAGGCGCATTAGGCGAGCATTATGGCATACATCCACCGGTTTTTGTGGATAATGCCGAAAGTATCACAGAGATAATCAATATTAAAAACCAGCTGATTCGGCTGATGGTATCAGAAAAGGATAAAAAATTGAGAATGGAGGTATCCGCATGAATGAAATTATGAAAACGAATGATATCACCCTATCGGGCGGAAATATTTTTGATTCAAAGGATTCTTTTGAGTTGGCCTGCCGTATGGCAAAGGCTTTTTCCGAATCAACCATTGTGCCAAAAACATATCAAGGCAATGTATCTAATTGCCTGATTGCTTTAGAGATGGCTGGCCGCATAGGCACATCCCCCATGATGGTAATGCAAAATCTTTATATTGTCCATGGCAATCCTGCATGGAGCAGCCAGTTTATTGTGGCTATGATAAATGCCAGCAAAAAATATAAAACCGAAATCCAATATGATATTTCCGGGGATATAGACAATATGGAATGTGTGGCCTTTGCTATCGACCATGACGGCCGCCGGGTAGTAGGGCCAAAAATCACCATGGCTATGGCTCGCGCCGAGGGCTGGGTCGATAAAAACGGAAGCAAATGGAAAACCATGCCTGAGGTGATGATTAGATATCGCGCCGCCAGCTTTTTTGGTCGGCTAAATTGCCCGGATATGATTATGGGGATTTATAGTGATGATGAGGTGCGCGAAATGCCTTATGTTGTTGAAATGCCCCATGTTGTTGACGCAGCCATACCCGCAGATGCCCCCGCGCCTAATTCGGTATTGCTAGAAACCCCGGGCGATGACGATGACGAGCCTGATTTTGTATGATAATCAATATTTTAGCATCCGGCAGTAGTGGCAATGCCTATTTGATTTCAGATGGACAAACCCAACTACTGCTGGATGCGGGGATATCCCTAAAATATATCCAGCGCGGCATCGATTTTGGGCTATCTCAAATTGGCGGGTGTTTGATAACCCATGAGCATATAGACCATGCCAAAGCCGGGGAATCGCTCATGCGGCGCGGGGTGGATATATACACATCCGCAGGGACGGCCAACGCCATGGGCTGGAGCGGCCATAGATTACATGCCATCCATGACCGCCAAGATTTCAAAATCAGCACATTTGCTATAACCGCATTTACAATAGAGCATGATGCCGCCGAGGCTTTGGGTTTTGTGATATACTCCAAAGCAACCGGGGATAAACTGCTTTATTTCACCGACACCCATTATCTGCGCTATCGCTTTAATGGCCTGACCCACATCCTAGGCGAATGTAATTATTGCCCAAAGATTTTGGCGGCAAATGTGCAAAGCGGCGCAGTGTCGCCAATAGTCGCAAAGCGCACCGCTAAAAACCATATGAGCATAGATACATTTTGCGAAATGCTGGAGGCCTATGACATCAGCCATTTGCGCCAGATTTATCTTTTGCATTTATCTGAAAATAATAGCGATGCATTGGCGTTTAAAGAGCGGATTCAGAGAATTTCTGGGGTTGAGGCTTATGTTTGCTAATCCATAAAATGGGGGTATTTATTTTGAGCAATGGAAATGATGGTTTTGTTTTTTACAAAAGCTTTTTGGATGCTATAAAGATGTTGCCCAAAGAAAATCAGCTGGATGCTTTTTTGGCGATTTCGGAATATGCCGTTTATGGCACAAGGTCGGAGGCTGATGGTTTGCCGATGGTGGTTTTTACTATGGCAAAACCAAATATTGATTCCAATATTGAAAAGCGGCAAAATGGCAAATCCGGCGGCAGGCCGCCAAAAAACAAAACTGAAAAACCAGAGGTTATTTCTAAAAAAACCAAGACAAAATTTGATAGTAAAGCGGGCTTCGTCTTTTTTCACACTAACCACCCCCATATCGCATATCACCCACAGCATTAAGAAGTATCGGCATTACTGCCACCCCTGCCATTTTGCATATCATACAACATCCGATACCCCCGAGCATTAGCATGAACATCGTCAATAAAAATGGGTTTCTTGGCTCTATTTGCTTTGAGGATGTACTCCTTTAGCAAAATAGAGCCGCCGCCCATGAATACTGTTGTATCTTCTTCAAGGTCGAATTGCTTTTGTGCAATCTCTGCCAACAAGCGTTGTGCATGAGCCGCTCCGGCTGATGTTATGATTTCTACGCGCTTTTGGCTGTATTGGGATAGATAGGCAGGGTCTTTTTTCAAGATGCCCTCTATGATATTGCTGGAGATTTCTTGCCCGCCCATAGAGCGCATTTGGTCGTTGATGGCTTGGAAAAGGGTGTTTACGCCCAGATATATGGATGTGCAAAGTGCCATGTTTGGCTTAAAACCGTTCATCTGCAAGCAATCCACGGTAAAGCCTCCCACATCGATTACATTCACGATATTGGATCCCATCAGTTTATCATGGGCAGTAACGGCGGCGGCGTAGGCTTGAGGGTAGACATGCGCGCCAATGATTTGAATTGCATAGGGTTTTTGGTTAAGCACGAATTTTATGACACCCACGCGGTCAGTATAATATTTCGCAAACTTCATTTTGTAGGCTTCATAATGCTGCAATGGCAGCCCGATTAGTAGCTTAATCTTTTTCGGCTCATCAGGATTAAGCGGGGATAGTTTTCTAACCATATCGGCTTCGCTCACAAGTTCCTTGCCTATGGCAAACAGCGACAATACAAAAAATCTGGAATTTTCGGTTTTGTCATTTAACACAGGCAGGCTCTGGTCTACAAGAGTGTAGGTCTTGCCCTCGAAGATGAGAACATCCCCGCCCATAGAGGGCAGGTAGCCGCTCTCGATAAAGCTGGATGGAAATGCTATGTTTGGGGTTTTGATGAGCCTGTTGCCCGTGTCGATAGATACAATTTTCTCCATAAATTTCACCTCGTTTTGAATATTGTTTTTTACTGAAAGTGGGGGTATTCCGCGCATGTCACCATCATGCCGATTCCGGCATGATGGTGGTGCCTGATTGCCAACCTCGCAGCAACCCGACAATTATGCTATCTATCTGCTCCGGTGTGAAGTCTGGCGGGAAGTATTGACGGTATTTGGTAGCGGCTTTATCCTCTGCCTCGCTTTCATTCGCACCAGCTTTCTTATCGCCGTTATTCCCGTTATCTTTCGTGCCGCCCTTGTTTTCTGAGAGAATTTCGTTGATTCCATCAACATCAAGACCCTTGGATTGACTCAGTTTCTTCAACCGCTGGGCTTGGGATACGGAGGGCTTAACACCATGGCTATCCATAGCCTCCGACACAGCCTTTTGCTCTATGACAGATAGGTGAGATAGCTCAATCGCAGGGCTGAACGCAAGCTGCTTGGCATCTAGCTTATCTTGTAAATCTACAATTAGCTCGGTTATTCGCAGCAGCCTAAATATCTGGCTTCTGCTTTCGCCAGTCTGCTCCATCAAAATTTCGACGGATTGCTTTTCATCTTTGACTCCTTTATGTGCCATTGCATCCATTTTGACCTTATATGCCGCCGCTTTTTCGCTGATGAGGATGGACTCCCGCTGCTCCAGATTGCAATCGACCATTATTATGGCGGCCGAATCGTCGTCAAGCTCCCTCACAATCACAGGCAGGGTAGGCAGCCCGGCGATAGAGCAAGCCAACTTCCTGCGGTTGCCCGAAATAAGCTCATAGCCATCGCCGCAAGCTCGCGGGCGGGCAAGCCCGGGCTCTAAAACGCCATTTTCTTTGATGCTACTGACTAACCGCTCCATAGCGGCATCATGCCTTACTTGAAATGGGTGGACTTCGGGAGGGTGTAGGTCGTCGAGGGGGATGTGGATGATATGGTTTTCTGTGGGCGCGTTTTGCACATTTTGTCCGTCGGCAGAAAATATATCATCATAGCCCACAAGTGCAGGAGTGCTGATTTTCGGTATCTTAGGCACTTTTGTCTACCTCCTTTTGTGATAACTCAACTTCCGATGGCGATAACTTTTGAGTATCGCTCAATCCTCGCAAGTTCAATAACTCCTGTGCGGCCTTTGCATAAGCCAAAGCAACCTTCCCATTCGGATCATGCGCAAAAATACTCTTGCCGGTAGCACTCGCCTCAACGGCACGAACAGAATGAGGAATCGAATCTTTGAAGATTCTGATTTGCCCTCCATATGCCTGCTCAATCATAGCCATTATGTCTCTTGTAAATCTCGCCCGAATATCCACCAGCGTAAGCAAAATCCCATCAATTGAAAGTTTAGGGTTGATATGCCTGCGGATTTTTGCTATACTCTTTAGTAGCAACTCCAGCCCTTTTGCATCAAGGAATTTTGGTGCGACCGGGATGATGACGCTATCCGCGGCGGCGAGGGCATTGACGGTTAGCAAGTCAAGGGTCGGCGGTGTGTCGATAAGTACATAGTCATACATTGGCTTTATCATGTCTATGTACTGCCTTAGAACGGTTTCGCGACCAATGAGCGGAGCCAATGCTATCTCGACACCCGCGAGGCTGTTGTTTGCGGGTATTAGATGGATACCCTCCTCATGCTGGATAATCCCGCTTTGTGGAATTTCAATATCAACGGCAACTTCCTTATCTGCAATAATATCAGACATGACCGTAGCCAGGGTGACTCTCAGTTTATCAGGCTCGCCAACTCCAAGGCTAACAGTCAGAGAGTGTTGACTATCCGAATCAACTACTAAAACTTTCATGCCCTGCCTCGCCAGTGCCGCCGCCAAGCTAACGACCGTCATAGTTTTGCCTGTTCCACCTTTTCTGTTTGTGATGCATATGGTTTTGCCCAAGTGCCTGTCCTCCTTTTCGGGGCATATCAGCCCCATGCGTGTAATATTTCGCTATAAAAATAAAACCAAACTTCGCAAACCCTTGATATTGCAGGATTATTTGAGTTGGTTCTATTATATCACACGCCTCGATTGTTAGGCCGAAAATGCTTTGGAAGGCCATTACCGCATCGCGGGTGATTGGGCCGAAAATGCCGTCTTCGTTTAGACGCCAGAGGCGGCCGGGGTAGAGGGGGGCTAGGCGGTTTATGGCCTGCTGGATTAGGCGCACGGAGTCGCCTGTTGCGCCTTGGCGGATGGGGCTGCCGGGGTATGGCGGTA
>Ga0209755_10006515_pt1 | contig 12886 bp, 10 predicted proteins | sample TergutCo191P1_FD_187301 | JGI IMG/M metagenome (GOLD analysis project Ga0209755, IMG submission 187301) | Cornitermes sp. P1 segment gut microbial communities from Petit-Saut dam, French Guiana - Co191P1 (SPAdes) (version 2) | ecosystem: Host-associated > Arthropoda: Insects > Digestive system... | reverse complement strand
AGTCCCCCAAATCACACAACTACCAATCAGCAACGCCCTACCAGCATATCTAGACTGGATAAAACAAAACACCACCCCATAAATAACCATACAGAGAGGGACGCACCCCCAACAAATTTCACATCGGCGCAAAAACCACAACCTATTTTATGTGCTACCTTAATCGTCCCATCCTCCATGAGCAACAATGCCTAAGTCAGCGATTATCGAATTAATCTCATTGCAAAACAGTTCACTATCCTGCTTGTCTAGCGTACACCAATAATCTCTCAAAGAAGGGCATATTGAATCACAGGTTGACTCAAACGCCGCAGACCAGCCACCACTTTGTTCGAGATAGGCAAGATCAGCCTCACAAGGCTCACTTTTTTCTTTCAAAAAAGGATACCGCTCCGCAAGTTGCGTAAACAATGTCTCACAAAAATCCTTTGTCACCATCTGGCGAATATCATCAGGCAAATCATATTCAAAGCTTGTGTTCTTTACTGACATACAGTCCCCCTTTGCTAGAATGAAGTCCAACTGCGAGCTATGTTCAATGATTGATTGTACACGACTGCAACGCAAGACAAGCACAGAATCAATTCTTCAAGAACTTTCACATCCGCATTATTGATGACTAAAGTACTTCAGACGTCTTTACCTCTCTTCTACTTGCACTCTACACCAACAGGGAAAGCTGGGCTATACGCAGTCGACTACCTGCGCTAATGCTTCAGAACTAAAAAACAATATATTCCTAAAACTAGTCAGCAAATTTCAAGATAACTAACTTAGTTTGATTACCAGTCAGAATGACACCGCTCTAAAACTAAGGCATCCTGTTCGCGCTGCAGGGCTTCGTTTGATTACCAGTCAGAATGACACCGCTCTAAAACATGTAGATCGCGCCACTTACAAAAATCGAGTTTGATTACCAGTCAGAATGACACCGCTCTAAAACGCACCGCTAAAGTGCTCAAGGATTCGCTGGGTTTGATTACCAGTCAGAATGACACCGCTCTAAAACTAACTCGATGCTGCTTACTGAGGGCTGGGAGTTTGATTACCAGTCAGAATGACACCGCTCTAAAACAAGTCACCTGCAGACATGTCAGCCCCCGAGGTTTGATTACCAGTCAGAATGACACCGCTCTAAAACCCCGTGATAATTTTAGGTTGCAAAATAACCGTTTGATTACCAGTCAGAATGACACCGCTCTAAAACCCAAGGTCGTAGGAGCCTTTGTGCTTTAGGGTTTGATTACCAGTCAGAATGACACCGCTCTAAAACGTACGTCTCCACTCAGAGCGCAGTGCTGAGGTTTGATTACCAGTCAGAATGACACCGCTCTAAAACTAAGGAATCTCTAAAATGGCTTCCTGTATAGTTTGATTACCAGTCAGAATGACACCGCTCTAAAACCAAGTGCGCCACGGACATCTTCGTCTGTTGTTTGATTACCAGTCAGAATGACACCGCTCTAAAACTCTCGCGTTGAAAGAATGAGTGAACTTGACGTTTGATTACCAGTCAGAATGACACCGCTCTAAAACAGAACAAAACCCATCCACTCGTTAAGTGAAGTTTGATTACCAGTCAGAATGACACCGCTCTAAAACAGGGAATTTCGTGGCTAAGTCTAAGAGAGCGTTTGATTACCAGTCAGAATGACACCGCTCTAAAACAGCAACTCAGTACATACGCCCTCAACCTCAGTTTGATTACCAGTCAGAATGACACCGCTCTAAAACTTAACGCTAATCTCTCACCTGCTAGTCCAGGTTTGATTACCAGTCAGAATGACACCGCTCTAAAACCACAGGCGAAGAAATTCAAGAACAGACAAGTTTGATTACCAGTCAGAATGACACCGCTCTAAAACCCTGGTGCGGTGACGTGTGCTACTAGCTTGGTTTGATTACCAGTCAGAATGACACCGCTCTAAAACTTCATGTGCAAGGCTAGCCCCTGCACCTGCGTTTGATTACCAGTCAGAATGACACCGCTCTAAAACCTTCACGTCATGGGGGTATCGAATAAGTGTGTTTGATTACCAGTCAGAATGACACCGCTCTAAAACTTTTCAACCTCAATGTAATATATTCCATTAGTTTGATTACCAGTCAGAATGACACCGCTCTAAAACATATCCTATCAGAAAACGTTTCAACATCACGTTTGATTACCAGTCAGAATGACACCGCTCTAAAACACTGTGGGAAAGTGATGCTCCAGTCATTAAGTTTGATTACCAGTCAGAATGACACCGCTCTAAAACAGATATGTTAAATGCACAACCGCCGCTTTGGTTTGATTACCAGTCAGAATGACACCGCTCTAAAACACATACACTACTGTATAATAGGGCAAAGTGTTTGATTACCAGTCAGAATGACACCGCTCTAAAACTGCTACTAGGATAATGATGTTATCATAGTAGTTTGATTACCAGTCAGAATGACACCGCTCTAAAACATTCTATAAGCATGAGCCATTGCAGGAAAAGTTTGATTACCAGTCAGAATGACACCGCTCTAAAACAGCGTTTGATTTCGTCTTATCTTCTTTTAGTTTGATTACCAGTCAGAATGACACCGCTCTAAAACAATTCATGCGTATTCCTTTCAAATTGAAAGTTTGATTACCAGTCAGAATGACACCGCTCTAAAACAAATGCTTGACATGATTGACGAAATCCAGTGTTTGATTACCAGTCAGAATGACACCGCTCTAAAACCACAATGGGCGAACTACACGATATTGATAGTTTGATTACCAGTCAGAATGACACCGCTCTAAAACTAGTTGTCACCCTTCCACTCGACATAGTCGTTTGATTACCAGTCAGAATGACACCGCTCTAAAACGGTGATATGGACGGCGCGCAGCGCGCATATGTTTGATTACCAGTCAGAATGACACCGCTCTAAAACCAGGCGGCGATGATGTTGGGAAGTCGCTTGGTTTGATTACCAGTCAGAATGACACCGCTCTAAAACCCTGTGGCGTTTCACTGTGAACATTTCTGTGCTTGATTACCAGTCAGAATGACACCGCTCTAAAACTGAGCATGACGTGGATACTTGCTACAAAGAGTTTGATTACCAGTCAGAATGACACCGCTCTAAAACAGCAACGCGCCAGTATTCCGCAACATCTGAGTTTGATTACCAGTCAGAATGACACCGCTCTAAAACCATGGTGGCCAGAACATTCGGAGGTGTCAATGTTTGATTACCAGTCAGAATGACACCGCTCTAAAACAGAACTGTATTCAATTCTCACGACCGAGAGGTTTGATTACCAGTCAGAATGACACCGCTCTAAAACTGGGGTTGTTAGATAGGTTTTATAGTTAGCGTTTGATTACCAGTCAGAATGACACCGCTCTAAAACCACTATGATCGTTATCTCCACTGCAGAGATGGTCTTCTGCTGGTAATTTTGTACACCTTTCAATAAAATCCCTCGTAATTATAGCTCTGCTTGCCTTCAAATTGGGAACATTTCTGAAACTAGACTCTAGGAAGAGTAGGGGAATTTTTAAAGAAAAAGCTCGTTCACAAATAGCAATTAGGTCAATATCTTCAAAATAATTCATACAATTCACCAGAGCTATTGCGGATGGATGCTTAACATCAGCATACAGTTCAAAAAAATGTATCAAATTATCAAGCATCGTGGCATCGGGCTCAAGATTAGACCCCAATGCAAAGGTTTTCAAGTACTTCTTTAGCTCCCATTCTACCCCAAGAGAATAGTCACCATGAAAAGGGAGTCCTAGAGTGTACAGCCTCTCATTAATATCGTGGCCAATCTCGTCCATAGACTTCTTTATGGCCTCATCCTCACCAAGGGCCTTATCAAATTGCGCTAAAAGCCCTGCAGTAAACACGCGTTCTTTAAATGGTAGGTTAACCGGGTCAAGAAGGAAATAGAATGGGTCACGAATCCTTAAGATTTCTTCATCATCATCCATTAATACATACGGCTCTAGGGCAAAGGACTCTTCTCCCGAAACAAGAGATTGAACAATTCTCGAAAACATCTGCCTATTCTCTACCACCAAAACAGAAGGAAGTTCATTTGATACTTTAATCTTGAAATCAAAATTAAGCAATTTAAGAATCACAGAACTACCAAACGTTCCATCGTGTCAACCTCTTCATGCTCTTTACGCTCTCCCGTAATAAAGGTCATAGAAGCGAATTGCTTCTCAGTCACCTGCAACATCTGCACAACACCTTCACTGGGACGATTCTTTGTAATCCGCTGTACTGCCCCACCGGCAGAAGCACTGCTTGTAACCATCTTTGCGTACACAGAATTCTGCAACATCAAATACCCATCTTTAAGCAAGAATTTTCGAAATCTGGCATATGCTTTCCTTTCACTTGCGTTTGTCATTGGCAAATCAAAGAAAACAACAAGCCTCATAAAGCGCACCCTATCACTCATGTTATAGAAAAATTCTCAATATCATTAATGTCAATTTTCTTACACAATACGTTTAGGCAATCTTGAACGTATTGCGATAAGACTGATCCCACGCGATAGCTCCCGCCTCGATAAGCAATCTTCATGCTCATTACATCAACAAGCTGCTTGCGCATCTCTGCATTAAAATCACTTTGACTATTTTCTGCCACTGCAAGATCAACTATAGGGCGAAAGGGTTCCATAAAGTCACAGCTCAAATTGAAGGGGTTATACTCATTTCTGTGACATATGCCAACCTGAGTAAAGAAACCACGACTTACAATTTCTCGACTAACCCGAGAAAGCAAAATCGCATAGCCATAATTTAGGGATGCATTAAGTGGTATGTCGAGTACACGATTGAAGCCTTCACCGTATAAAGCGGGAAAATACAAGCTCGCAGCAGCCGCTTCGCGATTTGTAGGGTCTCCAGAACGCACCTCTTGTCGATAGCTTTTTAAAGCATCTGCCTCTTTGTGTAATTGTCCCAAACGCAGCACTGCTTCTTGCCCAGCGATTTTGTCACTTACAACTTTTTTCCAGAGGCGCTTTTTTGAAGGTTGTGACCATGCAATTTGTTCTTGTATGCGTTTACTGCTGTTATGCGCCCCGTATATGGGCAGATATTCTCCTACAGGATTATGCGCCTCATCAGAAACTACTAGTGCAATTTTATGCTTTGCAAATTCAGCTAAAAGGTACACGCTGATATACACTTGCATTGTTTCCAGAATCACCATGGATACTTCTGACAGGTGAATTCGTGCAGTACCGCCTTCCCTTCTGACGACCATGTAGCCACCTTTATAGGAGCAGCGACACTGACTTTCAATGAAAACTGTTCTAAATCCCAAATGGATACTTTCTCTCAAACATCCCGGTTATCGATGTATCAATAAGGTCCATATCTTTAATTCTGCTGGCATATGCAAATCCCATATTCCCTTGATATCTTGAGCCACCAATTCCACTTAAGTCAGCTGCATTTCTTCTTCCACATAAAGAATTGTTAATCTCTGTCAATGCTTTAATTTTCTCTTCGTAACTTACAGAGAGGTAAGCATCTCGCAGACTGCTCAGGTCCAGCATGCCTGAAAGTTTTCCACAAGTTGCCTCTAATTTTCCCGACAGCAGGTCATAGGCGAAAACTAAATCTTCCTTGCTCACTTCAATCGCATCTGACTTTGATATGAAAATCGAAGCGAGCAATTCTGCTTCCTTCGATGAGTAAGCAGGTTGCATAGCCGGTCGAGCTTCTTTTGCACCAGTAATATAGAACTCATCACCATCAAGAATTATCTTCTGACCCTTTGGAATAATCCCCTTCTTTTTAACTATTGCTGCATCCCTACACTTTTTTTCTTGCGCGATTGACTCTGCCCACTGACGCAATCCTTCTGGATCCGCCATGAGATGAGCTAAGTAAATTGGCAATCCTTCAAAGAAAGTTTTCTTCTCACCCTTTTGATTTGTCGCAACAAAAACTATAAAGCAGGCAAATTGAATGCGCTTGTACCCACCATATTTTTCCATGTCGAGGTTTGCCTTCAGGGGTACTATAGGATTATCTCTAGGAGAATACACCGTTTCATCCCAAAAGGCACCGCGAGAGACTTCAGTTCTGCGTGAAATGAAGCAGTCTTTTCGTCCTATGTGCTTTCTTATCCGCGCAACTGTTTCCTGGCCGTCCCAAGTATCGCGAAAGATTTCCCCTGTTTCCTTGTCGAATCCATCACGTCCAAAGCTTTGCACAATAAAAGGTGCTGCTCCTAGAAGATTTTTGCCGCGTGACTGTGCAGCAGCTTGTTCTTGCACAAATCTGCGCATCATTCCCACATAGCGCCCATCCGACCATTGCGGATAGCGTTTCTCCATGAAGATATTTATCTGGCAAGCTAAATATGCGTCATGGGCATGGTGGTAGTCATTTAAGTCTCGAACTTTTAGAATGCCGTAAGCATCCCTTATGCCTGAAGTTATTTCTGCCTTAATAGGAACAATTTCTGTCTCTGGGAATTGTCTAAACAGCTCCCGTTGGGCCAATTTTACTGCCTGACTAGTTTCTGTCAGCTGTCGATTAATAAAGCGCTCAATCGATTTGCTGCTAATTTCTCTTCTGGTTAAGCTGTGAAATTTCTTCTCTGAAATGAGCTTTGCATGACGCAAATCTTGCCAGTACCGCATCTGCGATCGAATGATTGCATCATCTAAAAGCAGTGAGTCTGCTTTGCGCTGATTAGATCTTTGCGTAACCAATGCTTTATTGTCTAAGCTGTCATCCTTAATGTAAACTCGCGGCAAAATATGGTCTACTTGATAGTGTGACAAATTGTTAATCCGAAGGACTTCTCCTGAATAAAGGCATTTTCCGCCTTGTGCGAAATAGAGCATTACTCGTTCGCTAGCAAGATCATTCTTTTTATCTCGCAATTGCCCTCTAAGCTCCTTAATAAAGGCAGGGTCTTCTTTTGCAAGAACCTTATAAGCCTCTTCGAGCTGTTGAAGGCGACGCGTAGTGCGCTTTCCGCGATTCTGAATATCGTCTGAACGCGTAACTTCAACGCAGATTTTTGCAGGAGGGCTGCCAGCAATTTTGACAATCTCATCGACAATTCCACATGCCTGTCGGATGGCACGCTTTATTGCCGGAGAGCCTGGAAGTGTGTCCAAGGTGATTTCTTCATCTGCACTATGCTCGCGATTAAAGTCAGTAACCAACTGATTGAAGCCCAGTTTTTTATCAGTAAGGACCTCCTGAAGTGTCATTGCAGCGCCAGGATGGGCGTCATCTGGATTGCCATAGCGAAGTATATCCATAATGCTCAAAAGACCGCCGTCTGTCTCGGCCTTAAATTTTGACAGTAATGTTTCTGAGAGTCTTCCCCACCCAGAATAGCGCAGCTTGCAGATAGCATTGACTTGCTGTTCTGTCAGGCTATCACCATATATCTTCAAAATTCGCTGTCGTAGAATATCTTTGTCCTCGAACAAAGTGACCCATCGGATTAGCTCCTCAACCATGGGTATTTGCTCTTCATCTAATACAGGAACTTCAAGTATTCGGCAGAAATCATTATAGGAATCAAGCTTTGACTCAAATGCTGTTTCCCCTTGGGTACCCTTTATTGTAGTGTTAAGAAATCCTCGCTTTAGCAGCCAGTCAGACACTGCCTTTATTGACACCTTTTTTCTTTTGCGGAAAATATCTTCGATGATGCCTTCTCTGTCCGCAGCATCAAAGCGGTAAAAATTCTCTCCGTCCTTATTCCAGCGAACGCCATTAAGTTCATTGAGGACAGTGAACTCTTCGTACAATAAAGAGTGACGAGGTAAGGTTTTTTCTCCATACAAATAGGTACAAGTTCCTGTCATCCTCATAATGAATTCTTCAGCAGTTGCATCCTTATCGATAATTTCATCGAAATTCCAAGGGCGAACTGGAATCTCCTCTTTACCCTCCTTGCGTGTTGACCAAGCAAATTGTCTTGACCCCTCAGGGTTACCTTGAGAGTTTAGAGGGCCCACATAATAGGGGATTCTAAAGGTCAACAAAGACTCAATCTTGTTGGCGCCTTTATAATCATCCAGCAGAAATGGATAGTAGCGACCTTGGTTACTTAGGATAAGCCTCATCTCTTCGAGGTGAAGTTGATGCGGAATTGCGCCATTGTCACGGATGCGAAGTTTCTTTAAAAAGTCCCCGTCATTTTTATCAAGACGTTGCTCAATCGCCTGATAACGCTTATCCATCGCTATCTCATCGATGTCTTCAAAGAGCTTTGCGATGTCTGTCAAAAGACTAACATGGTCTTTCTTGCTATCACCTAAAACATACGCTGTGTAGCCCTGTGCCTTTTTGGGAATGTATTCTCCCAGTTCATCCTTCTCCCCTCTAAAAAATTCATCAAATTTGTCAGGGCAATAATCTTTGACAAGTTCCTTTAGGATTGCAAGATCTTTTTTGTGCTTATCATAAGAAACAATCATCGAGTCTGATAACGTTCCGTCACCATCAATCCCCGCAAGAATCTCTGACAAAACGAAAGCTTTGTACAGTGCAAGAATTGCAGAATAAAGCGTAAGCATATCGTCGTCAACACACAAGTCATAGAAAGCTTCCACCTTCTCGTCACTGGAAAGGGTGAAGCCCGTATCTGCACTTTTCTCAATTTCAAATACCTTCGACAGTTCCACCTTGTGTCCAATTATTGCTTTTGCGATTTCTGCTGCTACCGCTTTGTGTTCTTTCACGGCACCCAATGAGGCCTCAATCTTGTTCTTGCGCTCCTGATTACTTAATCCTTGCTGCTTTAGAGCCTGTTCAAAGTCTTCACCTAATAGGTTAAAAGACATTTCCATAACTTCAGAATAATTTTCTATCGCACCTATAAACGCCTCTACTGCCACAGACGCATTTGCTTCAGAAGCCTTAAGCGTTTCACCCTCTCTGAGGAAATTACCTCTGTATTTAAGTGTGTGATGTAGCGCCAAATATACTAGGCGTATGTCAGCCCTTTCAGGCGACTTGCACAGGTGAGAGCGCAGATGGTAAATTGTTGGAAACTGTTGATGGTAGTCAGCCTCCTTAAAGTCTGTGTCATTAAAGAGGAGAGATTGATAGCCTGTTTGATATTTTGGATTGCGGTCTTCTGGCCATAAGTGAGATTGCCTCATCTTAATAAAAAATTCTGGGTCAACCTTCGACATTTCTGTGTCAAAAAAGCCTTGAAGAAGCAAAAGTCGCTGCCGCCTGCGGTTATACCTTCTTCGCTGACTTCGGTGGACGCGCGCATCAGCAGCATGCTCTGCTGATGCAAAAAGACGGCTGCCCCAGGCAGTCTTCCCTTTAAAGGAGTAAGGGAGTCCCTCGGCATCAACTACTGACCATCCCACCGAATTGGTGCCAATATCAAGTCCAATGTAATAGTCTTTTGCATTTCGAAGGTTCATAACGGTCTCCTTAAAGTCATATGGTAGACTAACTATATTCTGATGCCAGTCAGAATGACACTGCGAGTTAAAATAAAGGTTTACCTTAACAGCCGCAAAGTCGGCGTCGTGCAGACGACATCTTTTATAACTTGCTTGGGTTAGCGGACTTCTGTGTAAGTCCGCTAATTTTATCACTGATATATAGAGGCAGTGGACAAAGATGTGCTCGAATATGGCTTCTCACTATCCAAAAGTCACCAGAAATATACAAAATATGCCAATGTATTCCAAAGCAATCTTGAAGGCTGCGGGTTGCTCCTCCGCTTTGGTTGGGTGGTAAGATGGGTTGTTGTTTATTTTGGACTGGAGGGATTTGTTATGAGTGATTTTACGGTTACTGTGGATGGTGTTGGTGGGCAGGGTTTGGAGTCTCGGTTTGAGGGTGGACTGAGTTCTTATATTGCTAACTTGTTGCTGGCTGCGCTGGTTACCGTCTTTACTTTGGGGATTATGTATCCTTGGGCGGTTTGTCGGATGTACAAATGGGAGACTGATAACACCGTTATTAACGGACGTCGTCTGCGCTTTACGGGGACGGCGACGAGCCTGTTTGGGCACTGGATTAAGTGGTTGTTGCTAACGATTGTGACTTTGGGTATATACTCGTTTTGGGTTGGGATTAAGATTCGTCAGTGGAAGACTGAGCGCACGGAGTTTGCTGCGTAATATCGCGCGTGGGATTAGCGCACGGTTTGGGTTGCGGGGGCTGCGGGTTGCTCCCGCGCCTTCAATGAAGTCGTTAGCTTACCTTTTGGACTGCCGGTGGGAGGATTTATGTTGTTCAAATATACGGTTGTTGCTAACCAGGAGAACCTGTACCCCATCACACATCATGTGCGGGAGGCGGTGGCGCGAAGCGGTGTGCAAACGGGCATCGCCACCATCTACTGCCCGCATACGACCGCGGGTATCACCATCAACGAAAACGCCGACCCCGACGTCGTGCCCGATATCTTGCTGGGCATGCGCGAGGCCTTCCCCGACCGCTGCCAGTTTCGCCACATGGAGGGCAACAGTAGCTCGCACCTGCGCGCCTCGAGCATGGGCGCAAGCGAAACTGTCATCATCGACGACGGGCAACTGGTCTTAGGCACCTGGCAAGGCATCTACTTTTGCGAGTTCGACCCGCCCCGCCCGAACCGCAATTTCTACGTCAAAATCATCGAAGGCTAAGCGCGGCTTCAAGCCTCACAAAGTCTGCTGGGCTTAGTGTCTCTGCGCGTGCTGATGGGGAGAAGCCCGCAGCCTCAATAGCTTCTGCAAGCGTTTGCATGTCACCTGCTGCCTTTGTCTTCAGCGCGTTCGATTCAGGCAGTGACTCGCTCACTGCAGGTGCTACTTTCTGTGAGATATGCTGTGATGTCTCCTGTTTTGCTTCTGCGGCGCGTAGGTTATTGTAGAGGGTTTTGCGGCGTTGGGCGAAGCTGGCGTCTATGAGTTTTGCTACCCTGCGGTAGTGGTCTAGGTCGCTGACTAGTGCGTTGTCGTCGCTGTGGCGGATTAGGGTGATGACGCTGCTGTCTACTCTTGGGGGTGGGAGGAAGCTGTTTCTTGATACTGCGAAACTGCCTGTTGGCTGTGCTAGCAGCTGGAGCTTTGCGCTGTATGCGCCGTAGGCTTTGGTGCCAGGTTGTGCTGCCATGCGCTCTGCCACTTCGCGCTGCACCATTACTGTTGCCTGCTTAATGCTGGACAGATATTCGAAGCAGTCGAGGACGTTGGTTGCCGCTACTTGATAGGGTAGATTAGCAATGAGCTTTGTTGGCTTTAGCGGCAGGTGTAGTTTTGATATGTTTAGGGCGTCTTCGTTAAGGACTACTAGCTTTGGGCTTTTTTCTGTTGTGTGCTCTAGTACCTCTAGCAGTGCAGAGTCGTATTCGAGTGCCAGTACCTCGCCTGCTTCGCGGAGTAGCGCTACTGTCAGTACCCCGATACCGGGACCTATTTCTAGCACTTTGTCGGCTGTACTTAAGTTGGCGGCATCTAGGATACGTCCGATTACATTGTCGTCAATTAAGAAGTGCTGACCTAGTCGCTTTTTCGTGTAGAGGCCAAATGCCTGCAAGGTCTCGATTGTTGCTTTTGGTGTAGCTAATGGGGAATTCATTTAGGCTGCCTACTCATTGGGCTCAAAGCGCCTGATGACACGTTTCGGTTTAGCACGCAAGATCCCTCCGCTTCGGTCGGGATGACATAGGTGGGAGCCATGCAAAGGCATGAGTAGGGAAAATACATCTTAGGGCAACTTGAAAATTCGCTGGGCTGTTTTGCTTGACTCGCTTGCAAAGTCTTGTAGAGTCATCCCTCGTAGCTGTGCTACTTCGGCAGCTACCCAGAGAGTGTGGGCTGGCTCGCATTTTTGGCCGCGAAATGGTGTTGGCGCCATAAAGGGGCAGTCGGTTTCTACAATAATACGCCCGCTTGGTGCGCCGATGACCGCCTCTTTGACCTCGTGGGCGTTCTTGAAGGTGACTGGTCCGCCAAAACCCAGTATGCAACCTAGTTCAAGAAAGGGTTCTGCGACGTTTGGTTCGCGGTTATAGCAGTGTAGAACTGCGCCTGCTTTGGGAACGCCAACATCGCGCAGTATCTGCAGACCGTCATCGTGTGCGTCACGCAGGTGGATGACAATGGGCAAGTCTAGTTCATGTGCCAATTCTAAGTGGCGGGCATAAATGGCGCGTTGCACCTCTCGCGGCGAATGATCGTAGTAGTAATCAAGTCCTGCTTCCCCAATACCCACCGTGCGAGAATCCTTAGCGCGCTGCCTGATAAGCTTTTCAGTGGCGTCAGTAAAGTGACGTGAATCGTGAGGATGCATGCCAATGATTATGTAAGTGTCGGGCACCTTTGGTGCGGGAGTACCTGTTTGCGCTGCATGTTCATCCAGCAAGTTTTGGGCGCCCTCACGCCAAACATCTAGCAGTTCATAGGTGGTCGCGTCACGTCCTTCTCCCAACAAAGAAAGCGTCAGCACGCTTGTAATGCCAACATGTGCGGCCCGTGCTAATGCAAGGGTTGGGTCTTCCAACATGTCCAGGTGCGCATGAGTTTCTATCAGTGGAACACCTTCAAGTGCTGGCACGTCCACCATATAGGGCAGCTTCTTTTTGCCTTTGTAGGCAATGAAGTCGAAGTTATTGCTCATCGTCATCGCCGCCTCTATTGCGTCTAATGACCGTCGTCACAGCAATAGTAAATATCAGGAACATCACAAAAGATAACAGCAATTCCTGGTCCATTAGCTATTTACCAGTTTCCATGCGTTGAAACAGGGGGTCGCCCTTTGTTACTGTGTTGCCGGCGGGTAGCTGTCCCCACTTTCCTGCGCGCTTTAAGTCGACGCAGGTTGTTGCGGGTCCTAGTCCTAGCCGTGCCATGACTTCGTCGCTGGTTTCTGGCATTACGAATGCGCTGTACAGTGCAACTACG
>Ga0209755_10006514_pt1 | contig 12890 bp, 13 predicted proteins | sample TergutCo191P1_FD_187301 | JGI IMG/M metagenome (GOLD analysis project Ga0209755, IMG submission 187301) | Cornitermes sp. P1 segment gut microbial communities from Petit-Saut dam, French Guiana - Co191P1 (SPAdes) (version 2) | ecosystem: Host-associated > Arthropoda: Insects > Digestive system... | reverse complement strand
AGGGCCGCCAGCCCCGACGCGCTACCGTCGCGGTCGCCGAAATAGTCCAGCTCGTGCATCCGCAGAACGATGACCCCGCGCGCGTCCCTAACGACGAAGCTGTCCACCCCCATGTCGCCGGAGATGGATTCCAGGTAGTCCACCATTGCCGACCTACTGTGAATTCTGCCCAGGGGGTTGGCGTTCCAGTCCAGCAGGTTCGACACAACCGCATGACTGTCGCCGACGGAAATGGCGACGACCCGCGTCTGTTCCTCGAAGTTGACAAGCTGCGCGTCGGCGGCGCTGGATGCCAAGGCGGTGCGCTCCCGGGTAAGATCGCCGGCAAGGCTCGCCGCGGATGTCGAAACGTACACGAAAATAAAAACGATCATGACAACCAGCAGGCCAACAATGGGAACAATCATCTTACTTTTTAAACTGCCGAACATGTCAATCCTCCTATGAGTGCGTCTTTATTCTATAGGTTTTGTACGCAAGCGTACAACCCCGTGCTTGTGTAAGACCGCTAGGTGCGGTATACTGGACGAATAGGTAAAATTAAGGAGTCAAGCCATGAAACGAGTTGCCTTTGCGATCGGGGCGTTTGCGGCAGTCGCCGCGGTTCTGCTTTTTGTCGGATGCCGGGCGGAACAACAGGGGACGGCACTGGCCGACGACTATTTCATGGTAGATATAGGCGGGTCAACATCGGTCGTGCCGGTGCTGAATGCCCTAATGGGCGATTTTCATGCGGCCAATCCCCGGATCAGGCTCAACGTCCTTGGCACCGGCTCGGGCGACGGCATACGGAATGCCGGTACGCTTTACCAGTTCGGTCTGTCCAGCCGGGCGCTGACTCAAGACGAGCTTGGCTTGGGGCTAAACCAGCAGCCTGTCGCCATAGACGGCATTGCGGTCGTCGTGCATTACGCCAGCCCCGTTTCCAACCTTAGCATGGCGCAGATACGCGGCATTTACACTGGGGCCATCACCGACTGGAGCCAGATAACCGGCGCCAAGAGCGGCGCGATAGCGGTCTTCACCCGCGAGGCGGGTTCCGGCACGAGGAGCGCGTTCGAGGAAATGGTGGGCTTTACCGGCCAGCTTAGGGCGGGCGCCTACGAGGGGCGAAGCACCGCGGCGGTCAGATCGAACGTTTCGGTTCATCCAAACGCGATAGGGTACATTTCCGTTGGGGCGGTTACCGAGATGGTCAGGGCCGTCAACGTTGACGGGGTCGCGCCCACCATGGCAAACATGATGAACGGCAGCTACGGCATCTCCAGACCTTTCATTCTGCTCTACCGCGCCCTCCAGCCGGAAAGCAGAACCTTCCTGGACTGGGCGATCACCGAAGGACAGGTTATCGTGGCGAGGGGTTGGATTCCCATCAACTAGTCCGCTTTGTGATATAAAGAGCTAAGCAGGAGGATGTTTTGCACGAGAGGCGGCACAGAATGACCCGTACAGCCATGGCAATTGCGGCTATCATTGCCATGACGCAGGAGCTTGCGCGTATCCATGACGGGCATTGAGGCGCGGCTTCCAAAAATCCGTGTTGCCACCGCCCGGAAAACGGTGTACCATAGCCCAAGGGGGTATCTATGTCCGACATGATGAACAGGTACGATGCGCCGGCTTTTACGGAAAGGCCGAAGGCCGCGGGCCAGAGGGCGCTTACGGACGCGATGCTGGACCACCTGAAAGCCGCCGCGCCCTGGCTTCGTTTTGTGGGCGTGCTCGGCATAGTCTACGCCGGAATCACGGTTGCCGCAGGGGTGGCCTTCTTTGCGATTCCGGCGGCGGAAATACTCATGGGCTTTGCGGCCGGGCTGGACTTCTTCTACGACCTTTTCGCCTGGACGGGCGCGTGGTGGGGAACAGTCTACGTCGCGATGGGGTTTTTCATCTTCCTGCCTTCCCTCTTTACATACAGGTTCGGGGAAAAGATCCGCAGCTACGCAAAAACCGGCTCCGATCGCGATCTTGAGCTGGCCTTCAGGAGCAACAAGTCGCTTTGGAAGTTCTACGGAGTCGTCTACATAGTCGGTCTGGCCATTTTCGCGCTTTCCGTGGCGGTTCTTGTGCTGTCGGCCGTGGTGTTGGGGGACTATTTCTTTTAATGCGGAGGGCGGATCGCCGCATTTTTCCGTTATATGCCACAATATGTTGATTTTAGCCCAAACGCGTTATATAATAGGGTATAGGAGAAACAGTTATGGCCATGACAATCCTTATAGTAGACGACTCGCGAATCATGAGAAACACGGTAAAGGGGGTATTTACCGGCGTAGGAGTACCGTTTACATATATCGAAGCCAGCAATGGGGAAGAGGCCCTGGCGCTTTTGGAGGCGTTCTCCGTCGATTTGGTTCTTTTGGACTGGAACATGCCCAAGCTTTCGGGGATAGAGTTTCTCAAGGCGGTTCGGGCGATGGACAAATACAAGAGCCTGCCGATTGTCATGGTAACAAGCGAATCCGCCAAATTCAACGTCATAGAGGCCCTTAAGAACGGGGCCACCGACTACATCACAAAGCCAATCAGCTCGGATTCATTCAGGGATAAGATAGCGAAAATCCCCCAATTTAGCGGTCTTTTGAGGAGATAACCGATATGGACGTACTTGAGCTCTATGTAAAGCCGTTCGTGAAGTCCACGCTTCACACGTTTAAGGAGTTCGTAAACTTCGAGCTCGTCGCGGGGCACCCGCACTTTTCCGGCCGCACCCTGGACTTCGAGCGGGACATTTCGGCGGTAATCGGGCTTTCCGGGGCCGTCCGGGGGGCTGTGGTCATATCCATGGAAAAGAAGTTCGCCCTGCAAATAACCGACTCGCTTGTCGGCTCGCCGCACAAGGAGCTGGACGACGACGTGGTGGACGCCGTGGGCGAAATCGTCAATATCATTGCCGGAAACATCAAGCAGTACGTGGAGGGCGGGGAGCAAATCGTAATCTCGCTGCCCACGGTAGTCAAGGGAAAGGACCACAAGTTTGCCTGGCCCGGAAAAACCACCAGGATACTCTGCATCTCCTTTAAGTACGGGAACGATTCCTTTTTCCTGCTGGCCGACATGGAGAAGGCGGAAAACCAGCTCAGCTAAAGCCGGTATTTGAGGAGCGCGATGAAGCATGTGTTCGTAATAGATCCAGACGTATTCTCCGGACAGCAATGGAAAATGGACGGCCTGCTTGACACCATCGGACAGCACTTCAGAACCCAGGAAAAGCCAGACTTTACAATCGTTGTTTCAAAATTCCCAAGGGAAGCTTTGGGCCTCATACAAAAGCATGTGGACGAGGCCGAGGGCGACACCGTGCGGGTTTACGCCGTAGGCGGGGACGGCGTTTTGTTCGACTGCCTCAACGCCGTGGTCGGGATTCCCAACATGGAGCTTGCCGTAATGCCCTACGGGGCCACGAACACCTTTATCCGCTCCTTTGGCGACGGCAACGTGGATATGTTTAAAAACATTGCGTCCATTACCACGGCCCCGGTCATTCCCACCGACGTAATCGAAGTGAGCAACACCTACGCCATTACCGGCTGCTCCGTGGGCTTTACCCCGGCCGTGGTCATAAAAATACGAAACCTGGAGGAGGCAAAAATCGTGCGCGGCCTGGACCGCGTTGCCGCCGGCCTGCGGCGTTTTTTTACCACCCTGTCTTTCGTTTTCGACAAAAGCATCGTCGCCAGGTCCTACACCGTCACGATAGACAACCAAAACTTCAGCGGCACCTACAGCCTGGTAAGCATAGCAAACGGGCCCTACTTCGGCCGCAGGAAAACGCCGCTTGCCGATACTAAGCTGGACGACGGCTACATGGACGTGGTTTTGTTTAAGGCGTCCACTATGTTTGCCACGCTGCTTAACTTCAGGAAATTCGCCAGGGGGAAAATGCCTTCCAACTGCGTCCGCCTAAAAGCCAAAAAAGTGGAAATGCATTCCGACAAACCGATGTGCATACAGACGGACAGCGAATACCTTATGGACACAAACGTCGTTTTCGAGGCGGTTCCGGGGGCAGCGCAGATTGTCGCGGTGGACAACCTGAAGTATCAGGAGTGCTGAAGACATGGCAAAGCGAAAGGCGGGTATTGCGAAGCGCTACGTTGTCGCCAACATAGCCACTCTCTCGATAGTCGCGTTTCTTGGCGGCGTGTCGGTAGTCGGCATCATAGTCGGCGAGATAGCCGGAGCAAACGAGGGCGTGCTTTTTCTGGCCGTACCCACGGTCCTGATCCTTTCGCTGTTTGCCTTCAAAGCCACAAACGATTTTTCCAGCCTCGCTTTTTTTATTCCGCTTGTCCTGTTCGTGCTCAACTCGGTTCTGCTGGGGATCAACGAGACGCACGCCTATTTTTACCTGCTGGTATGCATTTTTATCTGCGGGATCAGCAGCCTTTACAGCAACTTTGTGCAGACCCTGTTTTACACTCTTTTGCAGACCGCCGCCATAGCCCTGCTTTACGTGCTGGGATTTCAAATCGTGGGAGCCGAGATACCGCCGGCGGGTTTTGTCGGCATCGTTTTCATTTTTTTGTTTTGCTGTTTTTTCATGCTCGTCATCACAAAAACCGCCACCGTCGATCTCAGAAAGGTTTCCAACGAATCGGGCTCGTTCAGAACGTACCTGTCCACCACCCAAAACTACCTTGCCATGTTGGACGGCTCAAACAAGATCGTATACGTGAGCAAACCCATGTCGGACTTTGCCAGCGTGGAAAACCCGGACCTCACCAAAGGCCGGCCCTTTATCGATCTTTTCCCCAGCAGGGAGCTTCGGCTCTTGGCGTACAAAATGCTGGGGCGGCGGGAGCTTTACGAAACCAACTGGGAGTTTACCCTGGACAGGCGCAAGCGGTACTTCAAGGCGATCTCAAGCGGCATGGTTGGCGAGAGCGGCGGCGGCACGCTTATAACCATGCTGGACATGACCCACCTTGCCGAGCGGGACGAAATAGCCGCCATGAAGGACAGCCTCAAAATCGGCATTTTCTTTATGGACCGCGACTACGTGATACAGGACAACTATTCGCGCTACCTTGAGGAGCTTCTGGCCTGCGGCAACCTAAAGGGAAAATGCTTTACCGATCTTATTTCGCCGTCGCTTGCCGCGAGGGAGCTGGATTCCATAAAGGACTACCTCGGCATGGTTTTCGACCGCACGTTCGACCACGCCACCCTCAGCGAGATAAACCCGCTTTACGAGCTGCAGTACAAGACCCCGATGGGTTTCAAGAAAATTTTCAACTGCACGTTCCTTACGATCGAGCGCGGCAAGGAAGACACCGCCGTTCTTGTAACGATTTACGACACCACCGCCAAGGTGGAGCTTCAGGAAAAGCTGCAAAGGGAAGAGCGAAAACGGCAGGAGGAGATGACGAGCCTCTTCGAGCTCATCCAGGTGGAGCCCGCCACCTTCAAGGCCTTCCAGGAAGACATGGAGTACGAGTTCAGCCGCATGGACGACATCCTCGGCGACAGCCGCCTGTCCAACGGGGAAATACTCGTGGAGGTGTACCAGTCGATACACGCGATAAAGTCGAACGCCGTCACGCTGGGGCTCAACAACTTCGGCACAAAAGTGCACGAGGTGGAAAACGAGATCAAGAGGCTGAGAAACCACGAGGAAGACGTTCCCTTCGACGACATGCTGCACCTCACCATAGAAATCGAAAAGCTCATGCAGGAAAAGGAAAGCTTCAAGGCCGTCATAGACAGGATAAACGCGTTCAAGGCCGAGGGCGCGGCGCGAAAATCGAACGAGGACATCTTGCTGGAATCGTTGAGCAAAACGGCGGACAAGGTGGCGGCGGACACGGAAAAGAAGGTAAGGTTCGTCGCCTCCGACATCGACCTGCGGGCAATCGAAAAAGGGCCAAGGCAGATAATGAAGGACGTGCTCATGCAGCTTGTGCGCAACTCGGTGATGCACGGCCTGGAGCCGCCGGACGAGCGGCTTTCCCTTGGGAAAAACGAAACCGGAACGATACGCCTTTCCATAAAACACTCCGACGACAGCATCCACATCAAGCTGGGCGACGACGGAAGGGGGCTGGACTTCGACAAAATACGCGAAAAGGCGGTGGGCATGAACCTGGTCAAACCGGAGGAAGCGGACAACAGAAACCTGCTTCTGAAGGCGATATTCTCCCCAGGGTTCAGTACCGCCGAGGACGAGGAGGGAATGCACGCGGGGCGCGGCATCGGCCTGAACCTTGTCAGGGATCGCGTGCGCGACGCGCGCGGCACCATAAAGCTGCAGACCGAGCTCGGCAAGGGAACGGTGTTCAACATTTTTTTCCCCGTGGAAAAAACCGAAGCTATGGACAAAGCTTCTTGACAATGGGCGCGAGGTTACGGTGAGGCTATGGAAATAGGCAAGGTCACGGGCGTGTCCCGTTACAGAATCGCAAACACATCCGCAATCATCATGGTGGTTTTTCTTGGGGCGGTTTCCGTCTCCGGCGCCCTGGACGGCCACGGGGTAACCATAACCGGAAGCGTGCTGTTTACAACGATACTCACGGTGCTTTTGCTGTTCGCGTACAACACGATAAACGACTACTCCAAGCTGGCGTTTTTCGTCCCCTTTGTTCTGTTTGTGCTTAACTCGGCGGTGCTTGCGTCGAACGAGTGGCACGCCTATTTTTACCTGCTCGCCTGCCTTTTCATTTTGGGAATAAGCTGCCTGTACACCGACTTCCCGCAGACCCTGGTTTATTTCCTTTTGCAGACGGTGTCAATCGTGGTGCTTTACCTTTTGGGGTTTCCGGTCGCGGGACGCATCCTAGAGGCAATCGGGCCGTTCGGCGTTCTTTTCGTTTTCATTTTCATATCGAGCTGCCTTTTCATGCTTATCGTTACCAGAATCGCCACCGCCGGCCTGAACAAGGCGAAAAACGACGCCAACTCGTTCAGAACCTACCTTGCCACCACCAAGGACTACCTTGCCATGCTGGACTACTCCAACAGGATTCTCTACGTGAGCAAGCCGCTGTCGGATCTGGCGCGCATCGGGGATCCCGAGCTTACCAAGGGGAGGCCCTTCGTCGATCTTTTTCCAAGCAGGGAGCTGAAGATTTTGGCGCACAGAATGCTGGGCCGGCGGGAGCTGTACGAGGAAAACTGGGAGTTCACCCTGTACAAACAAAAACGCTACTTCAAGGCCGTTTCCAGCGGCATACTCGAAGGGGCGGCTTCCAGGGAAGGCACGCTCATCACCATGCTCGACATGACCTACCTTGCCGAGCGGGACGAAATAGCCGCCATGAGGGACAGCCTGAAAATCGGACTTTTCTTTATGGACCGCGAGTTCGTGATACTGGACAACTACTCGCGTTTTCTTGAAGAGGTGCTTTCGGAAAGCGACCTCAAGGGAAAACGCTTTACGGACATTTTGTCGGCCTCGTTTGCGGCGCACGAGATGGGCGCGGTCAAGGACTACATGCAAATGATTTTCGACCGCACTTTCGACGTGGAAACCCTGAACGAAATCAACCCGCTCCACGAGCTGAACTACATCGACTCTTCCGGGTTCAAAAAAATATTCAACTGCACGTTTTTGACGGTGGACTTGGCGGAGGGGGAAACCGTCGTTCTTGTAACGATTTACGACGTTACCGCCCAAACGGAGCTTAAGGAAAGGCTGCAAAGGGAGGAGCGAAAACGGCAGGAAGAGATGAGCAGCCTCTTCGAGCTTATCCAGGTGGAGCCCGCCACGTTCAAAGCTTTCCGGGAAGACGTGGAAGCCGAGTTTGACCGTATCGACAAAACCCTTAGCGACTCGGGTCTGTCCAGCAAGGAAGTGCTGGTGGAAATCTACCAGTCGATACACGCGATAAAGTCCAACGCCGTTACGCTTGGGCTTAACAACTTCGGCACCAAGGCGCACGAGGTGGAGTCAGAAATAAAGAAGCTTCGCGACGCCGAAGGCGAGGCCCTCTTCGACGACATGCTGCACCTGACCATAGAAATCGAAAGGCTCGCGCTGGAAAAGGAGAGCTTCAAGCTTATCCTGGAAAAGATAGACGCCTTCAAGCTCGACGGCGAAAACCGCAAGTCGAACGAAAACGTGTTTCTGGAATCGCTGACCCAGGCCGCAAGCAAAGCCGCGACGGACATGGAAAAAAAGGTGCGGTTTATCGCCGCGGAAATAGACTCCGAGGCAATCGAAAAAGGGCCAAGGCGCGTAATGAAGGAAGTGCTGATGCAGCTTATCCGCAACTCGGTGGTGCACGGCGTGGAGCCGCCGGACGAAAGGGTTTCCAAGGGAAAAAGCGAAACCGGAACGATACGCCTTTCCATAAAGCACTCCGACAATTCCATCCACGTCAAGCTAAGCGACGACGGGCGCGGGCTTGACTTCGGCAAAATTCGTGAAAAGGCCGTAAGCATGAATCTGCTCAACGGGGAGGAAGCCGAAAACAAAAACCAGCTTCTGAAAACCATTTTCTCCCCCGGGTTCAGCACGGCGGAAAACGAGGAGGGAATGCACGCGGGGCGGGGCATCGGCCTGTCGCTGGTCCAGGATCGCGTGCGCGACGTTCGCGGCACCATAAAGCTGCAGACCGAGCTCGACAAAGGCACGGTGTTCAACATTTTCTTCCCCATGGAAACCGCGGAAGATGGCGAAATAATGGACAAAGCTTCCTAACACAACTATTGCGAGGTTACGATGAACGAAAGACTCAATTCGCTGCTAAAACGCTACGAGGAACTTTCCCTGCTGATACAGGACTCCGAGCTGACGAAAGACCAAAGGCGCTACCGGGACACCATGCGGGAGTACTCGCAGCTTAGCGAAATCGTGGAGGCAAAGAACGGGCTTGAAAGCCTGGCGAAACAGCTCGACGAGGCAAAGGCCATTGCCCAGGACGAAAAAGACCCCGCCATGCGCGAGCTCGCCCGCGAGGAGCTGCGGGAACTGGAAACCAAGCTCAAAAGCAGCGAGGACAGGCTGAAGCTTCTGCTTGTGCCGAAAGACCCGCTGGACGAAAAAAACATCATCATGGAAATAAGGGCCGGAACCGGGGGGGAGGAGGCCGCGCTGTTTGCCTCGGATTTGTACCGCCTGTATTCCCGCTTTGCCGAAACCAAAAACTGGAAGTTCGAGATAATGAATTCCAACGAGACCGAGCTCGGCGGCATAAAGGAAATCGTTTTCTCGATAAGCGGCAACAACGTGTACGAAAATCTCCGCTACGAATCCGGAGTGCACCGGGTGCAGCGGGTTCCCGCGACGGAAACGTCCGGCAGAATCCACACCTCGGCGGTAACGGTGGCGGTGCTGCCCGAGGCGGACGAAACCGAGGTCGATATAAAGCAGGAAGACCTCCGCATCGACGTGATGCGGGCCGGGGGGCCGGGGGGGCAGAGCGTAAACACGACGGACTCCGCCGTGCGCATAACCCACCTGCCGACCGGTCTCACCGTCCACTGCCAGGACGAAAAAAGCCAGATCAAAAACAAGGCAAAGGCCATGCGCATACTGCGCTCGCGCATCTACGAAATGGAGGAGGCCAAGGCCCACGCGGAACGCGCCGAGGCCCGCAAAACCCAGGTAGGCTCCGGCGACAGGTCCGAGCGCATAAGAACGTACAACTTCCCAGACAACCGCGTTACGGATCACCGAATCGGTCTTACGCTGTACAAGCTGGATCGCATCATGGAGGGCGAGGCTGGCGAGGTTTTCGACGCGCTTAAGCTTTCCGCCCAGGAGGAGCTGCTTCGAAGCTCAAGCTCCGAAGCCTCCGCGTAGCTTTGCATGACGGTTCGTGAGGCCCTCGCTGCCGGCAGAGCAAACCTGGCGGCGGCGGGCGTCGAAACCCCCTCCCTCGACGCTTCCCTTCTTCTTGCCGAAGCTCTTGGCGTGGGCCGCTCCTCGCTTGTGGCCGCGGCCGGGGACTCGCTTGAGGAAGCTCCGCTTGCGGCTTTTGGCACGTTCATCAAACGCAGAACGGAGGGGGAATGCGTGGCGTACATTCTTGGCAGGAAGGAATTCTACGGCCTTGAATTTAATGTCAACGATTGCGTTCTGGTTCCACGCCCCGACACGGAAACGCTGGTGGAGGTTGCGCTTGCGCGGCTGTCGCGGCTCGGACAACCGCAGCGTATGCTGGATCTTTGCACCGGCTCCGGCGCGGTTGCCGTCGCGATAAAACACAAAATGCCCGGGCTTGAGGTTTGGGCCACGGACGTTTCCCCCAAGGCCCTGGAAATCGCCGAGACCAACGCCAAGCGGCTGTCGCCTTTGGGGGCAAGCCCAATCCGTTTCCGTTGCGGCGATCTTTTCGAGGCCCTTTCGGATCGGGAACGCCCGCTGTTTCACCTAATAACGGGCAACCCTCCCTATGTTCCCTCCGGGGAAATCGCCGGCCTTGCCCCCGAGGTTCGCGCCGAGCCGGCCCTCGCCCTGGACGGCGGCACCGACGGGCTGGACGTTATCAGGAATATCGTTTTACGCGCCACGGATTTTTTGTACCAAGACGGCACGCTGATGCTGGAAGCCGACCCGCGCCAAATGCCCGAGATCGCCCTGCTGCTTGCCAAGGCGGGGTTCACGGACGTGCAAACCCACGCGGATCTTTCGGGGGCGCTGCGGGTAATCGCGGGGCGGAAGGGCGGCCAAGGAACAGCCGAATAGATAATACGCGAATGCGGTTGTTGCCATTTTAAATATGCCGATTCATTACCAGAACCGCGTTATCCCCTATAGCTGCCGCAACCTTTGCACACCGGGACCGCCAGCGGCACCAGATTGCCAGCAGAAACCGCGTTTTTGTTTTTTATCGCTCCGGCGGTAAAAAGGTGCCGGTCACCCCGAAATGCGGGGTTGAAAACCAGTGACCGACACCGCCGCGTTGCCGTACCGCATTCGGCGGCCATGTGCTATACTAACCCCACAACCGATGGAGGCAACGTGGCAACGACAACGCTTTTCGACGAATCCGAAGACCTGCTCGACATCCGCAAGGATAATATTTTCAAAGCCGTATTCACAAAAAACACAATCGACTCAAGGCGCGCGCTTTCCGGGCTGGTCTCGGCAATCGTGGGCAGGGAGATGGAAGCGCTGGACATAACGGCGAACGAACCGGCGCCGGAGGATACGCGGGATCGGCAGATCCGTTTCGACATAAACTGCAAGACCGCGGACGGCGAAAAGGTAAACGTGGAGATGTGCCTGAACCCGAACAACTTCGAGCCGGTGCGGCTGGAGTTCCACGCGGCTAGGCTGTTCGTCACGCAGGACATAATGGGCAAGGACAAAAGCTTCGACGACCTTAAGCGGACGTACCAAATCGCGATACTGGGCAACAGGACGTATTTACCGGACGGGGACTTTTTCCATGAATTCGAGTATTTTGACCCGGCCAGAAACATTTCGCTTGGCGGCAGAACCCGGATATTCACGGTGGAGCTTGCGAAGCTGGGTGAAGTCGCGAAAAAGCCGGTTGACCAGATGGGTAACGTCGAGCGGTGGGCGGTGTTTTTCGAGTACTTGACCGATCCTGCGATGCGGGCGAAAATAAACGAGATAGCTGGACGGGTGGAGGGTATTGCCATGGCAAGTGGGGTATTGTTGAACATAAGCCGCAACGAAGTGGAACGGGCGCGGCTTGAGAGCGAGTACAAGGGCAAGCTTGACTTGCAGACCAGACTTGTGGACGCGACGCGCGAAGGCGAGGCCAGGGGCGAAAAAAGAGGCGAAAAAAGAGGCGTGGAACAGACGGCCCGAAACGCCTTGGCGAAGGGCTACACCTTTGAGCAGGTTAGCGACATTACCGGTCTCGACATTCAGGCCATAAAAACCCTTCAAGCCCAATAGTCAGCGAATATGCTGTTGAACATAAGCCGCAACGAGGTTGAACGGGCGCGGCTTGAAAGCGAGTACAAGGGCAAGCTTGACTTGCAGACCAAGCTGGTTGACGCAAAGCGGGAAGGCGTGGAACAGACGGCCAGAAACGCTCTAGCGAAGGGCTACGCTTTGGAGCTGATTCACGACATTACCGGTCTCGACATTCAGACCATAAAGACCCTTCAAGCCCAATAGGACGCTCGCAAAACGGTGACGGTCATCCCTCCGTTTCCCGCTCGGCCTTCTTTCACCTCTTCTCGAAGCGCGACATAACGAAGCCGAGTGTCGCGGTTATGGCCAGGGCGGACAGCACCCAGGGGACGGTTCTTTCCAGACACACCATGAAAACGGCGTAGGCGGCCATGCCGGTGGCGAACATCAGGGTAATGGAAAGGACGGTTACGATTGCTTTCTCGACGGCGAGGCGCGCGGCCGGCGGGACGCGGGCCATGCGGCAGCGGAGGGCTTCGCGCGCCTTGGTCATGCCTTTCCGCCTTTTTTGCGGGCCGTCTTCAGCCCGAGCAAGTCCCAACGATCTTTGTAGGCGGAGGCGGGATGGCGTTTGTCGATGTAGGGACTGTTTGAGCGACGCCCGGCATCGAAAAGCGCGAATTTGGTCACGCCTTTTCCCGTAAAGGGCTTGCCGTTCTCTTTTATGTGGATAGCCTGATATTTGCGGTCGATGAAGTTCATGATTTTTATCACGTCGGCGGACGGCACCACGTAAAACTCCGGCGGCTCCCCCGTCGCCGAATTCAGCACGACAAAAACGTAAACCAAATCAGGCAGGGCTTTCTTGGGCAAGCCACAAGGCCAATCCGTCTTTTTGCCGCCGGCGGTTTTTACCTGAACCATCTTCGCGCGGGTGCCGTCGGAAACGAGCAGATCGATTTTTTTCGTGTTTTTCAAGGTAGGGGCGGCAGCCAGCCCCATTTCGGAAAGTTTGTACGCCACCAGAAATTCGCCGGCGATGCCCGTTTCCGTTTTGCCCCTTGCCATGTTTTCCTCCACCTGAATAAAGCGGGTCGATACGGAGCCGCTT
>Ga0209755_10006513_pt1 | contig 12892 bp, 10 predicted proteins | sample TergutCo191P1_FD_187301 | JGI IMG/M metagenome (GOLD analysis project Ga0209755, IMG submission 187301) | Cornitermes sp. P1 segment gut microbial communities from Petit-Saut dam, French Guiana - Co191P1 (SPAdes) (version 2) | ecosystem: Host-associated > Arthropoda: Insects > Digestive system... | reverse complement strand
CCTCAGCTCGTTCAGTATTCCAAGCCAGAACTTCGAGCCCTCGTTCCGCTCCACCCACATCCCAAGGGCCTCTTTCTGCCCGTCCAGCCGTATCGCAAGCGCTATGTACACAGCCTTCTTGACCACGCGCCCCTCGTCACGGATATTGACGCGTAGCGCGTCGAAAAACACCGCCGGATACAGCGGCTCAAGGGGGCGGCTCCGCCATTCGTCCACAAGTCCTTTCACCTCGTCCGTCACCCGGCTGACCAGCTCGGGGGATATCTCGACGTTGCAGATGTCCTTGATGTGCTCCCGGATGCCCTGCGTTGACAGCCCGAGCCCGTACATCGAGAGGATCTTGTCGTCGAACCCGCGCCATTCACGCCGGTGCTTCGGGGCGATTCGCGGCTCGAACTCCCCGTCGCGGTCGCGCGGGACCTCGATCCCCATCGGCCTCTGGTCCGTCCGGAGCGTTTTGACGCGCTTCCCGTTGCGCCGGTTCCTGGTCGGCTTTTCCCCCGCCTCGCTTTTCCCGTAGCCGATCTGCTCGGTCAGCTCCGCATGCATCGCCCGCTCGATCAGGGCTTTGCTCGGCTGTTTTATCAGGCCGTCGGGGCCGTGGAAATCCTCCGGGCCCTTGTATTCCCTCAGCAGCTCGTCCAGTACTTCCTTCGTTATCGCCATACTTCCTCCTTGGCAGTATAGCGTTTTACACAAAATTATTTATACGCCACGCGTTAACATAAGTTTAGCGGCGTTTCTGCCGTGTGTCAAGCGGCAAAAAAGCGTTTTTTCGCCGTGGAGGCGGCAACGTGTTAGTTTGAGCTAACATGATGCCGCCGATCTTGCGTGGTTATTGCTTCCAGCAGATGCAAGGATAATGCAAACACTCTTGACAAACTTTTGGTGCAAGCTCTTTCGAGGCGTTACGCTGTTGCTCGCGTTGCCGTGTTGCGTATGAGTTGAAACCATGATCTTGATGCGTTTGTGTACGGGGCGGAATAGCCGCTTGTGGCTGGATGCTCGAGTTATGTTTAAGTTGGTGCTGCCTGAAGGCGTTCAATATCTTTCCCATTATTCAGCCACCATTTTTGAATAGTCAAAAGCGTTTTCACGAAATATTGCATCGATCATGTGAAGGCGATATAACGCGGTTTTTGCATACTCACGCATTTTCGGATACCACATTTTAAGCTCACGTATTGCGTTACGCTCATTCCGTAACCAGCGGCGGCTCCAGTTCTTTCCAAAGGTCATTGAAAGCAAAATACGCATTTTCTTGGTTATGCCAAAGAGTACATGATCCACGATATCCAGCTTTTCGTCTTCGCACTCTTTACACCAAGGCTCATCATAAGGGCAGCAAAAGTAAAGATCGAGTTTGTCCAGATCGCGGGCGAAGTCGTAAACCATCTGGCTTACGCCGTGGATCGGAATGTCGATATCTTCGTCTGGTGCGTCTCTTGCCAAGGCGAACGCTTTTACAGCTTCGCGTGCTTTGGTAAGTTTCGAGTTATGCAGCATTTTGAGATGCCTCACTTTTTGCAATATTGGACTCAATATACACATCGTGGAAACCAGCGGTTTTTGATAAGGCGTAAAGTTTGGTATGACGCTGTTTCCGCAACAGGTTGATGCGTTTAAGCAAGATCGTTTTTTGCTTATCGCTCATCATGTTGCCTTGCGTCAAAACCATATCTTTGAGCTTATCTGTCCAAACGGCATGTTTCGGATCGGTGTTGATATCGCTGGAAAGTTCGTCCAGCAAAGCCGAGGCGGAGGCGACCAAAGTGAGGCAGCCATTCATTTGTAGTACTCTCATTTCATATTCCTTTTAAGAGTTTTTAAGCTAATAATAATGCCAATATTTAAGCTGTTGGCATATCCATTTTTTTGTTACAATAATTAGGCCTAAAAAAGAAAACAGCGTTTTAAAAGCCAAAAAACGCACAGAAACGCCGTTTGGTTGCAAAAAAAGCCGCCCCGGACGCATTTTTTTGTCTGGGGCGGATCGGCTCACGATCTCCATTTTACGTCGGTGACGCTCTCAATGTACGATACCGTTGTTTGAACGCTCTTATGAAAGCGGCGGGAAACAGCTACGCTTTCAAGCTGGTTTTTCGCCGCGAGATATTCAAGAGCAATACGGCGGCGGCGAAGATCGTGAACGGAGGGAATGCACTCTATTTTGTTTTTGTCAAACAGCTTCTTTCCTGCCCGCTTAAAAGCATGTTGGACAAAGTTCAAACTTTCAACTTGGTCGCCATTATTCTTTGGGTCAATAATGCCATATTGTTTGAGTGAGCGGAACTCTTCCTTTGTGAAGTTTCCAGATCGGACAGAGCCCTTCGAAGTAGCAGAATATGCAAAAGTGCGTTTATTCGTAATAACCAAGTTTTTGAAGATGCCGACCCGTTCGCCTGTACGCTCGAGAAACTTCACCACGGACAAAACGTCGATGCGTCCATCATCCACAAGTTGGATGCAGATGCGTTTGAACATAGTATCCGTAATAGCATCTTTTTTGTGTTTCGGTACGACTGGCTCATAACGCATATCAGCGAAATGGTTCAAGGTGAAAACTTTCGGATAGTCACGCATCATGCCTTTTCTCCACCATCCTTGCAAACAGCCAAGTTTCTGCTTTGCTGAAGCGGACGAATATTTACGATACAGCGAGTCTTTATAGTTTTGGACAAAGCCGCGATCGAGTTGAAATACGTCAATGCCTGAAGTTTGCATGTGCTTGAAAAACCGTCCGATCGTCAAGCGGTATGATGTGCGTGTATCTTCAGAAACAAACATGCGGATAAAACTTTCCAAAGTGGCTTTAACGTCAACTTTGGACTTTTCCACATCAAGGTCAAGTTCATCAACCGCACGTTTTACAACGGTTGCCTCAATGAGCTTTTGACGCAACTCGGCGTTGGTCTGAGTTTGCTCATCAAGTTCATTTTGAGCCCAGATGATATCCGATACCATTTGATCGCGATGCGTGAGTGCATCGGCAGGCGGCAGGGAAGCCGTTTCCAGAGGCATCAAAACTTCGCCGCCATTCATCTTTACGGCAGGCACAAGGAAACCAAGTTCTTTGGTTTGTTCGAGTTCGTTCATTCTTTTCTCCTTACGAATGAAGATAAAAATATTGAAATATTTTAACGCGGGTGGCGTATAATTGCATTTATGGGCTCACCTATTGCAAAAACCGCGCTTTATCGCCTTCACATGCATCGATGCAATATTTCGTAAAAATGCCTTTGACTATACCAAGATGGAAGCAGAGTAATGAGCGACATTTTGACCAACTTCAAAAAGTTCGCAGAGAGAGCAACGCCGCGTAATGTCAACCAACGCCGCCCTTCCAACTTTGTACCAAACGCACAACAGCACATGCCCTCTGGTTTCCACCGATACGCACAACAGCAAAAACTTGATGCTCACGCACACAACAAAATATTGGCTTCAAGAGTTTGTCAACTCTGTAAACAATATCCTTGCATCTGTCCGGGGCAAAAATAACGCCTGTTTGGGGGGGCAACATGTTAGCCCTAACTAATACTTTCCTCCCTCCACGGCGAAAAAACGCTTTTTTGCCGATTGACACTCGGCAAAATGTCCGCTAAACTTATGTTAAAGCGTGTTCAATAAATAAAAATAGCTCATAACTCAAGGCGGCGTGCGGGTGACATTCACCGAAACGGCCTAGCGCAGCTGGCGCCCTCCGCCATGGTCGCGATCTCCTTGGTCGCCTGCGCCAGCGCTCGGCACTGTTCGGCGAAGGCCTCAAGGTCCGCGGGAGAGCCGTCAAAGCCCGTGCTGGGATCTGCGCCGAGGGTCTTTTCCGCCAGAAGAAACCTGGCGATTTCCCTCGCCTCGCTTTGCTCTATTGTGCGGCTGATTTCGCCCAGCGCCGCAAGCTCAGCGCCGCATGCCTTATTCGCGCCGCCCTCCTCATCTGCCGCGCCAGTCCCTGTCGCTGCCGCGCCGCCTGCCTGGTTAGCGCCGCCGAATTGGCCATCGCCCTCGCCGCCCTCCTCATCTGCCGCGCCAGTCCCTGTCGCCGCCGCGCCGCCTGCCTGGTTAGCGCCGCCGAATTGGCCAGCGCCGCCCGCCTCATTCGCCGCGCCATCCGCCATCGCCGCGCCGCTGGCGCGGCATGCGCGCAGGGCCCGGCGGGCGAGCCTTTCGCCCTCGGCGCAGAGGGCGGAGGTTTTTTCCAGGGCGGCGCGCAGGGCGGCAAGGGCCTCGCAGTAGCGCCGGCCGCGCTTGAGCGCCTCGCCCTCGGCGCGGAAGCCGGCCTCGATGCCGGCGAAGGCGGACTGGAGGCACGCGTCGATTTCGGCGCGGCGATCGGGCAGGGCTAGGATGGCCTCCGGCGGCGCGCTCTCAAAGCCGCTGATCGCAAGGCCCTCGCCGGCGCCGCCGGCCATGAGGCGGAGGCTGCGAATGCCGGGCGCGGCGCGCAGGCTGCTTTCGAACCACGCGGCGTAAAGGGAAAGGCGGCGGTCGGTCAGCGCGCGGCCGCCGGAAGCCGAGGGGGCGAAGTAGGGCGCGCCGCCGCGCAGGGCGGCATGCAGCGTCGTCTCGGCGGGCCTTAGCCGGCAGGATTCGGCCAGGGCCTTTTCGCCGAAAAGCGCTCCCCGAAAGTGCGTCCTGCCGCCGGGAAAGGCCAGGTCTAGGCCCGCGGCCCAAATCTCCCGCGCGCCCAGATGCCGGCAAAAGTCCCAGGCGCTGGTTGCCACCGAGCCGCCCGCGCCCAAAAGCCCCTTGGGGTCGACGCGCCCCTCGACGAAGGCGCCGAGGGGGAAAAGCGAGCCGCAAAGAAAGCTCCCCGCGAAAGGCAGCCTCAAAACCGGCGGGTACGCGGCGGACTCGGCGACCAGCCTTGTCCGCCATGGCCTTGCGCCGGCGGCGCCGCTATCCGCATTGGCGCCGGCAGTGCCGGCATTGGCTGCGTCGGTGTTGGCAGCGCTGGCATTAGCTGCGCCGGCGCTGGCGGCAGAGGCGCCGGGGGGGGGGAGGCGGAGCATGCAGTCAAGGTGGCGGCAGTTCCAGAACTGCGGGTCGGCGACCAGGGCGAAGTCGGGCTCGGCGCCGCGCCTGTGGAAAAAGCGCAGGCTGGTGTCCACGGCGACAACGATGCAGCGCCGGCGGATTTCATGCAGCAGGGCGCCGATGCCGTCCAGGCTGGGGCCGGCGGCGGCTAGGAAAACGGGAATGGGCTCGGGAAGCGCCGCCAGCCCGGAGAGGCCGGAAATGCCGGGCAGGTCGCGCAGCGCGGGCATGTTGCGCGCGAGGTTGCGCATCCAGCGCCGGCCAAACTTGCCCAGCGTCGCCCTGTTCACGTCTCCCTGCGACGCCCACGCGCGGACGCGGCCTTCGACGTCGGAGCGCCACTGCGCGTCGCCGCCGCTCATGGCCCGCCCGCGCAGGATGATTGGGAGGCGCTTTTTTGTTCTTGCGGCGCCTGCTCCGCTGCCGGTTTCGGCGGCGCTTTTCTCGAAGAAGGACAGCGCGGCGACGGCGCCCTCGCCCCCGCCGCCGGGCGCGAAGGCGACGCGGGGCCTTGAGAGGAAGGCGCTCAGGTCGCGCAGGCTGAAGGCGAGGCGCAGCATGCCCAGGTCTTTCTCGGCAATGACGAGCGGCATTTGCGGCGCAAGCCGGGCAAGCGCCTCCGCGGCGTAGCCTAGGCCGAAGCCCATGACAAGCGCCGCCGCTCCGCCGCCGCCCGCCTCGCGTAGGCATGCCTGCGCCAGGCGCTGCCCTTCGCGCTCCGGGTCGCGCCTGGAGTGCGCGTAAACGCCGCTTGCCAGCAGGGTCGGCGCGCCGGACGCGGAGGCCTCGGCCTGGGGCTGAGCGCCCCGGCTTTCGCCTCCGCCTTCGGCGCCGACTTCGGCGCTTCCCGCGCATCCGCTTGCGCCGCGGTCTTTGCCTGCGCTTTCGCCTTCGCCTCCGCCGCCGAGGCGGAGAAGCGCGTCAAGGAGGGCGGGGTTGGACTTTGCCAGGGCGGCGCGGTTTGCCTCCCAGGCGGCGGGGCTTTCCGGGGCGCGCAAGGCCGCTATTCCAGCTCCAGCTCTATCAGCATGCCGCGCGCCAGCGCCGCCCCGGGGGGGGGGTGCTGCCTGCGCACCCAGCCGTCGCCGAAAATCTCGACCTCGACGTCGGCGCGCGCGAGCAGCGGCAGAAGCGCCCTTTTGGAAAGGCCGTAGAAGCTGGGGACGACGCCGGCCATCGGCGGGAGCGCCTCCTCGGCGATGGCGACCTGGCCGGTGTGGCGGAAGACGGGATTTCTGCCCCGGGGGATGCCCAGGTAGTCGACGAGCTGCTCGGCGGCGCGGCGGATGGCCGGCGCCGCTATGCGGCCGCCAAACGTCTCGCCCTGCGGCCTTGTCACGACGACGTAGAGTATCAGCGATGGGTTTTCGGCGGGCAGTATCGCGAGCGTGCTGGCGATGTCCCCCCCCCCGGGGCCCAGTATCTGCGAGGTTCCGGTTTTCACGGCCAGGCTTAGGTCGCCCATGTCGGCCCGCCAGCCGGTGCCCTGAAGAACGGTGTCCCTCATGTAGCCCAGCACCCTGTTGGCGGTCGCGGCGCTGACGACGCGGCGCGGCCCGCCGGCGGGGTTTTCCCTTGGGACGGATGCCCCGTCGGCGGAAACGACGTGCGAGACGATCCTTGGGGGGACAAGAACGCCGCCGTTTGCGATGGCGCTGGCGGCCTGCATTACCTGAAGCGCCGAGACGGCGACTTCCTGCCCGAACGCGATTGTCTGCCTGCTGCGGCCGGACCAGCGGCTCGGGTCGGCCAGGATGCCTGGCGTTTCCCTGGCGACCCAGGCGCCGGTGCTTCGGCCGAAGCCGAAGCTGGCCAGGTCGCGGTGGAAGAGGTAGTCCGTGTAAAGCTCCGCGGCGCGGGCGGCGCCGACGTTGCACGAAAGCGTGACGATTTCCCTGGCCGTCACCCTGCCGCAGGCCTGCCAGCACGAGATGCGCACGACCTCGCCGCCCGGGAACGTCCGCTCGAAAAGGCCCGTGCAGAAAAACTCGGTGTCCGGCGATATCACGCCGGCCTCCAGAAGCGCCGCCACGGCAAAGACCTTGAAGACGGAGCCGGGCTCGTAGTGCTCCATGGCCGGGAGGTTGCGGAAGTGGTAGGGGCTCGCCGAGCGCCGGTCGTTGGGATCGAAGCCGGGAAGCGAGGCCGAGCCGAGGATGTCGCCGGTGCGGGGATCCATGGCAAGGAACATCACGCTTTCGGCGCCGGTGTCGGCAAGCACCTGCCCGGCGACCTGCTCGAGGATGTGCTGGACGTTCGCGTCGATTGTCAGGACGACCTTGCTGCCCCGGCCCCTGTTTTCGGCGCCGGAAAGGCACCGGTTCAGCGCGAACTCCACGCCCTCAAGCCCCTGGTGCTGCGCCCCCACGAACCCGACGATCTGCGCCGCCAGATGCCTCTCCGGGTAAACCCTGAACGGGACGGCCCTGGCCGTGACGCCCGACAGCCTGCCCTCTGCGCGGAGCTGCGCCGCCCTGATTTCGTCGACGGCCTGCGCCGGCGCCTGCCCCCTCAGGACGAACTCGCCCGGCGCCTCGAGGATGCGCCCGAAGACGTAGCGCTCGTCAAGGCCCAGAATCGGGCCAAGCTCGCTGGAAAGAAAGCGCGCCCTTTGCTCCGCCGCGGCGTCCCAGCGCCTCGGCGGCCTTACGTGGATGTCGTAGCGCCTGACCTCGGCGGCGAGTATCCTGCCGTTTCTGTCAACGATGGGGCCTCGGGCGGCGCCCCTGGGGCCCCCGCCCGGCGCCTGGGAGGCGCTGCCCGCGGCGGCCCTTTCGGCGCGGCCCTCGCCGGCAAGGAGGGCGTAGCGCCCGAGGATGTAGAGGGAGCAGGCCAAAAGGCCGGCGACGACCAGCGCGAACGGCAGCTTGGGCAGGTTGCTCATCTTGCCCCCAGCACCCTGCCGATCACGGCGTCAACCGAAACCGGCCCGAACGAGCGCGAGTCGTGGGAGGAGGCGCTGTTGTCCCCCTTTGCCATGAACGTCCCCCCGCCGACCGAGGAAGCGCGCTTCACGGCGACGCCGCCTGTGGGCGCGAAAAAAACAACCACGTCCCCTTCCCTGGGCTCGCCCCAGCGCGCAAGGTGCGCCTTCCTGCCCGGGACGCGCAGGCCGTACTGCAGCCTGTTCACGACGAGAACGGAGCCCGGGCGAATTGTAGGTTCCATGGAATTACCATCGGCAACAACGACGTCAAACACAAACAGTTTCGCCAGCGCCGCGACAGCGAAGGCCGCCAGAATCGCCTTCCACATGGGCCAAGTATAATGCTTCGCCGGCGAATTGTCGATAATCTGGGCATGCATTTCGATCGCCTTGGGGAGCAGCAGGTCGCGAAAAGGCGCAGGCCGTCCCCTGCCAAAAAAGCAAGACGGGCCTCCCCCCCGGAAGAGATTTTCTCGCAGGACGTGTGGCGCAGGCAGCCGCGCAGGGGCGCCTCTCCCGCCCGCGGCGCCTTTGACGCGGCCTGGCAGGCCATATTCGGCGGCGCCTCCCCCGGAAACGTGGAAAGGCCCGCGAGGCGAAAAGGCGCCGGCTTCGCCCGCGGCGAGGGCCCGGGCCATGGCCAGGGAGCCGGGCGCGGCTTCGGCCGGAGCGGCGGGGATGGGGGCGAGGGCTTCACAAGCACGCTTACGGGCGGCGCTTCCTCCGGCGGCCATGCCCGCGGGATGCCTCGCGCCGGCGCCGGCCGCGGAATGCCCGGCGCCGGCGCCGGCGCCGATCGCGAAATGGCCGGCGACGGCGGCTTTGCAGGCGCCGCGGCGGATGCTTCCGGGCGGGGCTTTTTTGGGATGGGCCTTTTTGGGCTCGGCCTTGGACGGGGCCTTGGACGCGGCCTTTCCTCCCCGCTTCTTAAGGCAATGGCGCTGACGCTGGCGCTTCTGGGCATTGCAGTGGTGAGCCTTAACTGGGACGGCATCTCGGCGGCCTTCTCGCCGGCGCCGGGCATTTCCATCGCTTCGCTTGAAGACCCGATCCCGCCGCTATACCGGCGCATGCCCGGCTTTTCCCCGGGCGGCGCCCACGGCGGCGCCATTGACGCAGAGCTCGGCGCGGCGGATCCTTCCGGGCAGGGCTCGCCTTGGGCCGCGCTTCCCTTTCATTCCGGCCGGGCAGAGCCTGAGTACGTGGAGATCTCCATCGAGATACCCCTGAGCCTCACGGAAACCTTTCGGTGGGCGCCCCACGTCGTTGCGCCGGGCGAGACGATTTCCGGGATAGCCGCGCGCCACTCGCTTTCGCAGGGCTCGATCATAGCGCTGAACGACATTAGGGAATCGTGGAACCTCCAGATCGGCCGCTCGCTGAAAATCCCCAACATGGACGGCATTCCGCACACGGTCAGGGAAGGCGACACGCTCGGCGGGATAGCCGAGAGGACGGGCATTCCGCTGAACGTGCTGCTCGACGCGAACAACATTTCCAGCGAGGCGCTGGAGCCCGGGCAGATGCTGTTCATTCCAGGCGGGAGGATGGACGCTGGCGAGTTCCGCCGCGCAACCAGGCGGGCGCCGGAAAGGCCCCTTGCGCGCCCGGTCAGGGGGAGGATCACCAGCGGCTTCGGCTGGCGCGAGGATCCCTTCAATCCGGGCTCGGGCAGGATGGAGCTTCACAGGGCGGTTGACCTGGCGGGCAGGATGGGCGAGCCGGTCCACGCGGCAATGCGCGGCACCGTGCTGCACAGGGGCGCCGACCCAAGCCTTGGCAACTTCATCGTTTTGCAGCACGGCGAGTACCAGACGCTTTACGCGCACCTTTCGGCGTTTTCCGTCGCCGCCGGGGAGACTGTCAGGCAGGGGCAGGAAATCGGCAGGATCGGCAGCACGGGCCGCGCAACCGGGCCGCACCTGCACTTCGCGCTGTTCAGAAGGGGGGAGCCCATCAACCCTGTTGACATGTGGCGCTAATGGGCCTATAATGCGGAAGCCTGAGGTCTTGGCGCCGTTCCCGGCTTTTTCGGCCGGCTGCGGGGGCCGGCCTTGGGCGCCGCGACATTTGAAAATTGGGGATGCCATGCGTAATTTAATACTGGTGCTGGCTGCGCTCATTGCGGTCGTTACGTTCATACGGGCCTATGACAGGCCCCATGCGGGAGCCGCCGGAGCGCCCATGCCCGGCAGCGCGGCTGAGGCGCCGGCGCTTGCCGTTCCCTCGGCGGAAGCCGGCGCGGCGCCGGGGGCGCGGGGGCCCGGCGAGTGAGGCAGATGCAGATGAAGCACAACGGCAACACGGCCTGGGAAGGCAGGGCCGCCCCTTTCGTTTACGAGGACTTCTCCTTCGGCTCGCTCCTTGACGAGACCTGCGAGCGCCTTTTGGACAGGCAGCTCAAGTACTCCATCCAGCGCATCCACGAGCTTGAAAAGCGCCTGCTGGGCCTTGAGGACGAGCTGAACGACTTCCTGCGCGGGGCCGCCGCCAAGCCCGGCGCCTGACCCCCGCGCTCCCCAAGGAGGGCGCATGAAAAAAACGGCACTGCTCCTGGCGCTGGCGCTGCTGCTTTCGCAGGCGCAGGCGCCCGCCTGCGAGGGCGCTCAGGGCGGCGATTCTTGCGGCAAGGCCGGCGGCGAGGCCGGCGGCGGAATCGAGTCCTTTCCCAGGCTTGTGTTGCTGGTCACGAGCCAGCCGGCGGCAAAGCTTATCTTCGACTGGCGCTTTTCCATTCCCTTTCTGCAAGGGGACGGCCCCTTGACCCGCGGCAACAGCGTCAGCCTGACCCCCGGCGCCGAGATAACCCCCGTTTCCCTCAGCCTCACCGCAAATGCCGTCTGGACGCCCATCGCGTTCTTTCAGGTCGAGGCCGGCGGCAGAATCGGCTCCGGCTGGTCGGCAGGCGCCTTTCGCGGGATCGGGCTGAACGTCCCTGTGGACGACGGCGCCGGGGGGCATGCGTGGGAGCGCGACGGCAGGTCCTTCGACGGCGCCCTCTGGGAGCTTCGCGGCGGGGCGGCGCTTCAGGGAGACGTGTCCGCGGTTTTTCCGGGAAGGTGGAACGGCGTTGTCATGCGCTCTTTCCACGGGATAAGCTACGGCGCCTACACGCGCGGCAGGGGCGGCCGGCCCTGGTTCTTCGAAAACGACGACGGCGAGAACCGCAACGGCTTCAGCTACGTCGGCAATCTGCTCATTGGCTACCGGATGCCCATTTTCATGAACATGGCCGCCCTGCTTGCCGAGGGGAAGCTGTTCCTCAGCGGCCCTGAGTCCTCCCGAAGGCGCGGGGACTTTGGCGACGACATGATCCGCTGGACTTTCTCGGGGCTGCTCAATTTTGCGGTGACCGAGCGCCTCGACGCTGCCCTCATCGGCCAGTTTCGCGCCAGAAGGAATTTCGAGGACGGCATCCGGCGCAACTGGCGGGACGCCCCGCACTTCACCTACCGCGAGCTGGCCTCGTCCGGCCCGGCCCGCCGCCTGGAGTTCCACCGAGTCGTCGCGTCGCTGACCTACAGGCTTTAGCCGAGCCGCCGCCTGGGGCAGCGCCTCCTGCCGCGCCTGCCTGCTGGCGCTTTCCGCGCCGCTGCCTGAGGCAGCGCCGCCGCCTTCTGCGCCAAGCCTGCCATGCGCCGCGGGCAGGGCGGCAGCGCTTGCGGCCGCCGCCTGCGCCTTCCGCGGGCTTTCAGCGCCTTGGCAGAAAGTGGCAGCGCGCCATGTGGCCTGGCTCAGCCTGCGCCATTGGCGGCGCCTCGCGGAAGCACAGCCCTGATGCCTCGGGGCAGCGCGGGGCGAACGCGCACATTGCGGCGCCTGCGCTGCCTGCGGCGGCGCCGCGCGGGGGAAAGGCCGGGGCAGGGGAGCCCTTCGCCGGAGGCGCCGCCGCAGGCGCTTCCTCGGGCGGCGGCGCCCCCGCTTTGAGCGCCGCCTCGAGCGAATCCCCGCGCCGGCCGGCCGCAGGGGCGCCTTCGCCGCCGGCCCGGCCGAGTGAGCCGCCGGGCTGCAGGCCGGTGGCCGAGGCGAAGAGCATGCGGGTGTAGGGGTGCCTGCAGTCGCGCCAGAGGGTGTCGGCGGGGGCCTCCTCGACCAGCTCGCCTGCGTACATCACGCCGATTCGGTCGCAGAAGTAGCAGGCGACCTTCAGGTCGTGGGCTATGAACAGGAAGGACATGGAGCGGCCCTCGGCGGCGCGCCTTTCGCGTATGTCCAGCAGCAGGCCCAGGATTCTGGACTGCACCGAAACGTCCAGCGCGGAGACGACCTCGTCGCAGATGAGCAGCTCCGGCTGGGCCAGGAGGCTGCGCGCGATTGAGATGCGCTGCCTTTGCCCGCCGGAAAACTCCGAGGGGCGCTTGTCAAGGTCTGCGGCGGAAAGGCCGACTTCCTCGAGCGCCGCGGCGGTGGCGCCCCTCAGCCCGGCCCTGCCGGCGCGCGTCCTGGCGCCTGGCGCCCCGGACCAAAGGTAGCCGGAGGCCAGCACGTCGTGGACGCTCATCCTGGGGTTCAGCGACCGCGCCGGGTCCTGGAAAACGTACTTCACCCTCTGCCTGTAGCGCCGCAGCTCCTTCCCGCGCAGCGCCCCCACCGCCCGGCCCGCGCCTTGGCAAGCGGCGCCGCGGCGCTCGGGGCCGCCAAGGTCGCCGCCGAACAGGATTTCGCCCTCGTCGGGCTCGTACATCCGCACGATGAGGCGCGCCGTGGTGGTCTTGCCGCAGCCGGACTCGCCTACCAGGCCGTAGGACTCGTTTCTGCCGATGGAAAACGACGCGCCGTTGACGGCGCTCACGAAGCGCCCAAACCGGGCGAAGAAGCCCGCGTCGAGGCTGAATCTCTTGCGCAGCCCGGAAACCGTCAGTAGGGACATGGCTCAATGATACGCCCTTTTGCCGGCAGTTTCAATCGCCGAGCCTTGGCTCGGCGCCG
>Ga0209755_10006512_pt1 | contig 12897 bp, 10 predicted proteins | sample TergutCo191P1_FD_187301 | JGI IMG/M metagenome (GOLD analysis project Ga0209755, IMG submission 187301) | Cornitermes sp. P1 segment gut microbial communities from Petit-Saut dam, French Guiana - Co191P1 (SPAdes) (version 2) | ecosystem: Host-associated > Arthropoda: Insects > Digestive system... | reverse complement strand
ATTCCCGTATCACTCCGTTTTGCGCGAAAACGCCCGCAGTAAGCATTGCAAATAAAACCATCATGATAATCTTTTTCATTTAATCCTCCTTAAGATTAATAAAGAGACAGCACAGCGGATAATTCCGCGCGCCATCGTATATTTTCATCAGGTCCGGCGTCTCCCAGGGAAGGGAAAAACGCGCCGCCTCCCAGACTGAACTGAATGTCAGATAACGGACTCCAGATAAAACGGGCGAATATTTCCGGCCCGAGAAAATAGCCGCCACTGCCGGGATCTTCAGCGTTTACAGGATAACCCGAGACAGTGCCAAGATCGTTGCGGATAAAATATGAAGCGGTTATCGTTGTTCCGATTTCCCTGTTAATACGCATTGTATAATTCAGGCTTAAAAGAGAAAGCGCTGACATTTTATATTTTTCGATGTTTCCGAAATAATTTGTAGTAATGGGAGTGAAAGCCGTAACCCCTTTTTTATCGTCCTCGTCTCTTCCTCCGGCAATTATAAAGTTAAACGCCAGACGGCTGCTTGCCGCCGTCGGAAGTATCCATGAAATGCCGAGATCGCCCGCAAACGAGGCATTGGACTCAGAACTGTCACCGGTTTTTGTCTGGGATAATTCCACTGCGCCGCCCAGTTCAAACAAAAAGCTGCTTAAAGGCATAGCCGCTTTTAAGATTAAATATTGATTGTGATACTGACCGTCGCCGTCAAAAAAATCAAACTGGCAGACAGCGGCGGTATTCAGATTTAAAAATTCACCGAGCGACGGATGGCTCCATTCAACGGCCGCTATCAATCTTTGCGGCGCGAAATAAGCGCCAAAAAAATCATCGTCATATTTTAACTTTTTATTATAGCCTGACACGTCGTTATCTGTCATTGTAATGATCGTTGTTTCTTTATAGATAAGACCCGAATACCAAATACCGGCGCCGAGCCTTCCCATGTTTGAATTCATATAAAAATGAGCGCCGTCAAAAAGACCTGAGACAATAAAGGAAAGCGGATCGGAATAATTTATACGTCCGGCTTTGAAACCCGCATTGCCGAAACGCATGGAAAATTCCGTGCGCAAAAGCTCGGGGACAAATAAAGGATTTTCATTTGTTCCGTTGATAAAAGATAATCCCGCGGACAAAAATAATTCCGCATTATCGCCTATCAGGAATGTAAAGCGGGGCCATAGATTCGCTTTAAAGTCAAAAATAATTTTTTCGTCCTTGTCATTGCTAAATCCCGCGTTTATATTCGCTGTAAGACCGAAGTCAAAAGCCATGAGTGAAACGGGAAAAATAATTAATGTAACTATCAATAAAAAAAATTTTACAAAGCGCGCGTTTTTCATTTTTAATACTCCAGTATCATAATTTCAACACGCCTGTTGGCGGCCATTGCCGCGGGAGTTGTATTGTCAATCAATATACGATCCGCGCCGTAACCCGCAATCATAATGTCTTTTTCTTTGCACGCGTTCTGCGAAATCAGGTAATTCGCAGCTTCCCTTGCCCTGTTTATTGACAGCTCAAGCCTGCCTTCCGCGGTTCCTGAACGGGTTGTATGGCCCGCTATAAACAGCCTGACATCGGGCATTCTTTTTAAGATTGCGGAAATATCGTCGAGCTTGCGTTTTTCGGCATTAGGCAGCGCCGCTGAGTCGGGAAGGAAATTTATATTTGAAAGAGTGATCAGAATACCTTCATCTGTCGCTTCGACTGTGGTGTCTTCAATTCTGTGATCCTTTATAATGGCGGTAATCATCGCGGCTAACTCTTCGCTCCGCTCCCTTCTTTTACCTCTGTCCGCAAGACGCCTCTCCTTCATTTTTACTTCATCCTGCGTTCCCTCATAAAGGGATAAAATCCTGTTAATGTAAAAAATCAGCCTCTCTCCCGATACCATCATGTGAGGATCGCTTCGTCCCTGAAACACATTTTTGTAAACAAGCTCGCGGTACGCGTAATTGGGAGCCCCTACAAGCGAATAAAAAAGTCCGCCTTCCATATAAAACGAACGCATCAACAGGAGTGAAATTCTGTCCAGCCTGACAGGATCGTTCGGCTTAAGAGTTTTAGGCAGCCATTTCCGCTGAACGGCAAAATCGAACGCAACTTCGTAGTATCCTGTCCTCATTACTTCAGACGCTTCAAGCACAAAACGGGCAGCCTGCGCGTAAGTTATCGTTTGGGCGCCCAAAAGTCTTTCCATTTCCTCCGCTGTGGTCAGAGCCGGTAAAAATCCGCGGTTCACAAGGAAGAACAGAATTACAAGGAAACTAAATCTAATAAAGTTATTTAATGATTTTTTTGAAAATTTTAGCTTTTTCATATCCATAGTACATTAATATCTCATTTATCACAAAATATCAACATTGTGAGAGGGAATAGTTGAAAAAATTACCATGATAAACAAGGATTTACCGTTGATTAGATAACTTGATATTTACCACGAAGCAAGAAGTAAGAATTTTTACCACGAACCATCACGAACAGGAACGAACTGCTTTGATATTTTATCTTAACCTCAAATTCTCTCTTAATCCGAAAACTTGAAGGTTAAATAAAGATTTCAAGCATCAGGTTCGTGCATACTGAAGGTATGAGTGTTCGTGTGGTTGGTGGTAAAATTCCAGAATTTCGTATTTGTTCGTATGGTTAGTGGTTAAATTCTTGAATTACTCACTCACTACTGCAGCACCCCGTTCAATACCCTTATGGTTCCGTTTGTGGTGTAAAGCGGACCGCTCTTTATCCAAGATGACGGATCGTCAGGGTCAGCAAACGTACCGTATTCGGCTATGGCTGTTTTGCTTGATGTATACAGTGCCGCGCCTGCGGAAGTGCCTGCTGAGGCAGTGTTACTTAGCGCGGCTCCCGCATTATTGCCGTACACTGTTCCTCCTGAAATGAGGAATGAGCTAAGCACAGATACTCCGCCGCCATTAGCAGCGGTGTTGCCGCTTATGGCTCCTCCGGTCATATTGATGCTGCGCACACGTAGACCGCCGCCATCACTTTTGGCTGTGTTGCCGCTGATAGTTCCGCCGTTCATGAAAAAAACCATCGAATCTATATACATACCGCCGCCGGAACCGGCTGTGTTGCCGCTGATGGTTCCGCCGTTTATGGTGACGGTTGCATGGATCATGAAATGTAAACCGCCGCCGCTGCTGTCGCTTGAGTTGCCACTGATGGTTCCGCCGTTCATGATGAAGGTCTCGCCGCTCATAGACACGCCGCCGCCCACAGCGCTGCTGCCAGTGCATGAGTTTCCGCTGATGGTTCCACCATTCATGGTGAAAGTACCGTTCATCCTTATACCGCCGCCCGCAGCGCTGGTGCTAGTGCATGAGTTTCCGCTGATGGTTCCGCCGTTCATGGTGAAGGTACCGTACACGGTTGCGCCGCCGCCATAATTGCTGGTGTTACCGCTGATATTTCCGCCGTTCATAATGAAAGTGCCATCGATATACACGCCGCCGTAGGAATTCCCGCTAATGGTTCCGCCGTTCATAGTGAAGGTGCCATCTTCAACTCGCAGACCGCCGGCGGCGCCATAATTTGCATTATCGGTCAGCGAAGCATTGCCTGTCATAGTGAAAGAGGTATTGGGACCTGTTGCATAAACCAACGAAGTGTTGTTGTCCTGGATTGCTCCGTTTTTTCTGTAGATAAGCCCCACAAAATCAACATCTTGCAGGGTTACAGATTGCTCTGCCGCAATACGGATTATAGGGCCCTGTGAGGTGAGGTAAATTTTATGATTTCCGCGTAAATATATGTTGATGCCTGTTACATCACCGAATGTATTTTCGGCAGACCCCGGCAGTTCAAAATCATTTGTAACATTGATTGCGTAATTCAAATCTGTACCGCTTTCTTCATTGGCAATTGCTGTTCTTGCTGTATTCCATTCAATTTCGTTTGCAGAATAAAATTCCTTGTAAAATTTTATCACCTGATTCATTTGTATTGAAACCGTATTATTCTGCCCGGCTTTAACTTCTACGAAAGCAGATCCTTCAGCGTACGGCTCTTTTTCATAAGAGGCGTTTACCTGTACATTCCAGTATCCAACGGCAACAGTTGTTCTTATGGCGCCGCCGCCCTTTGATGTTCGCTTTATAACTTCGCCATTACCGGAGAGAGTTACGGTATAGTCCATTTGGGAGAGCATAGCGCTATTTGGCGGCCATGCGGCGCGTCCTTCTCCGCCTAAATTGATAATTATTGTGCCTTCGTCGTTCTTCCATCCGCTGAAACAGGCGGAAAACAGTACAATGAAGAGGCAGGAAAGAAGCATATTTACGGGATTTTTTCTAAAAAATGAGTTTTTTCGTTTGTTCATACTTTAGTTTATCTTGTTTTTTTTATTTTGACAACTTTTTTAATATACCTTTTGCCGTATACTCGTTAATATCAGGGTGTCGCGGTATTGAAGTAAATTCATGAGTACGGGGATTTTCATAAATATCATGTTTTTTCCCATGTCGAATAAAAACAGCGCCTGTTTCATTTGCTTTTTCCAGTAATTTTTCTCTTTTCATGCAGGTAATTTTATTCTGCCGAATTTTCGAATCGCCGCAAGATGCTTTTTTTCTTCCTGTTTTATTTCATAAATTTCAATTAGGGCTTCTTCGAGTTCAGACAATGAAAACCCCTGTGTTGAATCTTCGGGGAAATCATTTAGAAACCCGACAAAAAAAGCTCCGTCCTGCCAATATGTATATTGCAACTCCATTGTCTTTCTCCCTGATTCTTATATTAAAAAAGAAATAATGAAAAGTCAATTTCCTCACTCCTGCAATACACCATTCACTACCCTTATGGTTTTGTCTGTGGTGACAAGCATACCGTTCCCTGTCCAGGCAGATGCCGAATCGTCAGGGTCAGCAAAAGTACCGTATTCGGCTTTGGTTGTGCTGTTTACTCTATACAGTGCCGCGCCTGTGGGAGTGTCTGCTGAGGCCGCTTCTGAGGCAGTGTTACTTAGCGCGGTTCCCGCATCATTGCCGTACACTGTTCCGCCTGAAATGAGGAATGAGCTAATCACAGATGCTCCGCCGCCATTAGTGGCTTTGTTGCCGCTTATGGTTCCTCCGGTCATATTGATGCTGCGCGAATATAGACCGCCGCCATAAGAATCGGCTGTGTTGCCGCTGATAGTTCCGCCTTTCATGGAAAAAAACATCGAATCCGTATACACACCGCCGCCGTGGCCATTTCCATTGCTAATATTGCCGCTGATGACTCCGCTTGTCATGGTGAAAGTGCCGTTGCTGAACACGCCGCCGCCGCCGCCGCTGCCGGCGCTGGATCTGGAGTGGGCAGTGTTGCCGCTGATGGTTCCGCCATTCATGTTGAAGGTTCCGCCGTTGAACACACCGCCGCCCTTGCTGCTAATATTGCCGCTGATGGTTCCGCCGTTCATGGTGAAGGTTATATCGTTCCTGATATATATACCGCCGCCAAAACTTTCATAGTTGCTGCTGCTTTCGGCTGTGTTGTCGCTGATGGTTCCGCCGTTCATGGTGAAGGTCCCACTGTTTATATACACGCCGCCGCCTTGAGCGGAGCCGGTTTTGTTTGAGTTCCCGCTGATGGTTCCGCCGTTCATGATGAAGGTACCGGTTATAAACACGCCGCTGTCGGAGTTCCCGCTGATGGTGCCGTCGTTCATGGTGAAAGTGCCTCGGATAAACACGCCGGAGTTGGCACTAGCATTCCCGCTAATGGTTCCGCCGTTCATAGTGAAGGCGGACTCTTCAACTCGCAAACCGCCACCGGCATTGTTGCTAGTATTATCGGTCAGCGAAGCATTGCCTGTCATAGTGAAAGAGGCATCGGGGCCTGTTACATAAACCAGCGCAGTGTTATTGTTTGTAAGCCCCACAAAACCAACATCTTGCAGGGTTACAGATTGCTCTGCCGCAATACGGATTATGGAACCCTGTGAGGCGAGGGTGATTTTTTGATTTCCGCGTATGTATATGTTGATGCCTTTAACCTTGCCAAATGTATTTTCGGTAGTTCCCGGCAGTTTAAAATCTTCTGTAACATTGATTGCGTAATTCAAATCTGTACCGCTTTCTTCATTGGCAATTTCTGTTATTGCTGTATTCCATTCAATTTCGTTTGCAGAATAAAATTCCTTGTAAAATTTTATCACCTGACTCATCTGTATTGAAACCTGATTATTCTGCCCCGCTTTAACTTCTACGAAAGCAGAGCCTTCAGCGTACGATTTTTTTTCATAAGAGGCGTCTACCTGTACATTCCAATAACCAACGGCAACAGTTGTTCTTATAGCGCCGCCGCCTTTTGATGTTCGTTTTATAACTTCGCCATTGCCGGAGAGAGTTACGGTATAATCCATTTGAGAGAGCATAGCGCTGCTTGGAGGCCATACAGCGCGTCCTTCTCCGCCTAGATTGATTATTATTGTGCCTTCGTCGCTCTTCCATCCGCTGAAACAGGCGGAAAGCAGTACAATGAAGAGGCAGGAAAGAAGCATATTTACGGTATTTTTTCTAAAAAACGAGTTTTTTTGTTTATTCATACTCTAGTTTATCTTTTTTTTCGGTTTTTGTCCAATTATTCCCTATTCCCAATCCCCTGAAAATAACGTATATTTGAGTCATGGATGATCGTAAAAAACGGATAGATAATCTCCATAAAAACAGTCAGGAAAGCCGATCGTCGCTGGATTCTCTTTTGGAGAATTTCGGTGAAAAGCTGTATATCCGTACAAAAGAAATGCTGCCGGAGCTGGAAGATAAAACCGGTTTTGACGATATCAATCAATATAAATTTTATATACAGGATATTACGGATTCGAACGCTTCCATTGTCAAAATTGAAGAAAAAAACCGCCGTTTTAAAGAACTGGAAGAGGCGATTTCAAAAAAAGAAAATGAGGAAAAAGAGCGGACGAAAGAGATGACCTCTGTTTTTAAGAGACTTGGAAAAACGCTTCTTGAAAGTCCGGCATACGAAGATTTTACGTCGTTCTATAAGGAACAATCCGACGCTCTGAAAGCTAAAAAACAGTCGCTTGAAAACCGCATAGCGGAGCTTGAAAACAAAGAGGGCGGCAATGTTTTTTCATGGATAGGCAAAAGCGCTCAGGGGCTTGTTTTAAAATCTTTCCTTTCCAAAGCCCAGGACAGCCAGGGGCAGCTCTACCATACAATAGGGGAGCGTTTCAGCGACAGAACTTCTGTCAGCGAAGATGATGATGTCGCTATGATCCGCGCTGAGATCGATATTCTGCGAAACGATTCGCGCGTTGTTCAGGACGAGATTGCCGATTTAAAAGATGAAAAACGGATTATTTCCGCCAGCTTCGGAATTGACGGAAATCCCCAGAAACAGATTCAATCGGTAAAAAATCACATAACGCAGGTAAACGAAGCGTTACGCGCATTATATAAAACTTTCGGCTTGCAGGCTTCCGGCATCATGGACGAAGAAATCAATCCCGACCGGAAATATTTTATCGACACGATTGTCACCGCCGAAGACGGAGAAATTATCGGAAGAGCTGTGCGCTTAAATCAGTCAATTATCGATAATGAAAAAGCGATAATAAAACTTCAGGCGTCTCTCGCGATAGACGATGAAAAACTAAAAATCGAAAAATACCTGAAGTCAATAGAAGAAAAGAAAAAACGCATCGAAGACATGCAAAAAGGAATTGCCGACCTCGAAGAAAGCGTCCGCGACAGCGGAAAATATATACAGGAACTGGAGAAAAAACTTTAAAGTGGGGATATGTATTACGAAAAAGAAATCACACAGAGGCACAAAGGCACAGAGTTTTTTTAAAATAAGATATCTGATAACTCTGTGCCTCTGTGTCTCCGTGTGAGATTATTTTAAATTGTGGAGTAGAAATCAATATGCCGGCGAAAAAAACAGTAAAAAAGCAAAAAACAAAACCTGCCGCGAAAGCGGCGCCTAAAGCCGCAAAAAAGGCATCTGCAAAAAAAGAAGCGAAAGCCGCGAAAGGCAGTCAAGCAAAATCTGCGGTCAAGGTGGCAGCTTCTAAAACAGCCGCGAAAACAGGAGGCGCACCTGTTTATGATGAATCAAAAATAAAAACGCTGTCTTCTCTTGAACATATCCGTTTAAGAACCGGTATGTATATCGGGCGGCTGGGCGACGGGACTAATCCGGATGACGGAATTTATGTTTTACTAAAAGAAGTAATCGACAACGGCGTTGATGAGTTTATCATGGGGAACGGGAAACATATAGAAATAGCTTTGAAGGATATGACAAAAGCCGGAGCGGCTTCCGTTAAAGTGCGCGATTTCGGGCGCGGTATTCCTCTCGGAAAACTTGTTGAGTGCGTGTCGGTGATTAATACCGGCGCGAAGTATAACGACGATGTGTTTCAATTTTCGGTGGGGCTGAACGGAGTGGGGACAAAAGCGGTTAACGCTCTTTCTGTTTTTTTTCGCGTTGTAGCTGTGCGTAACGGAGAATACGCCGAGGCGATTTTCGAGAGAGGCGCTTTAAAGAGTCAGCGAAAGGGAAAATTAAAAGAAAAAGTCAAAGACGGAACAATGGTTGAATTTACGCCCGACCCTGAAATTTTTAAGGATTATGTTTTTAATACAGAGTTTATAGAAAAACGGCTGAAAAATTACGCTTATTTAAACGCAGGGCTGACTCTTTCGTTTAACGGTAATAAATTCATGTCGACTCGGGGGCTTCATGACCTTTTGCAGGAAGAGACCGGCGAAGACAGCCTGTATCCCCTCGGCTACTACTGCGGAAAACATTCACCTAACGGTCAGCTTGAGCTCGCCTTTACCCACACAAACAACTACGGCGAGGAATATTTTTCATTCGTTAACGGGCAGTACACAAGCGACGGAGGGACTCATCTTTCGGCGTTTAAAGAAGGCTTCTTAAAGGGAATTCAAACATTTTACAAGAAGGATTACCGCAGCGAAGACGTGCGCGAGGGAACAACCGCGGCTGTTGCGATAAAGCTGAAAAATCCCGTATTTGAAAGCCAGACAAAAAATAAACTCGGCAACTCAGATATCAGAGCATGGGTTGTGCAGGAAGTGCGAAATGCCGTCGAAGACTGGCTGCATAAAAATCCCGAAGCGAGTAAAAAGCTCGAGCAGAAAATATTAGCGAATGAATCTCTTCGCACAGAGCTTAACGCCGTTAAAAAAGAGGCGAGAGAGGCGGCGAAAAAAATCGCTCTTAATATCCCGAAGCTCAAAGACTGCAAGTATCATCTTGAAGACGGCGACAACGGCCTTGAGTCTACAATTTTTATTACAGAGGGCGATTCAGCTGCAGGCTCAATCGTATCAAGCAGGAATGTGATGACGCAGGCTATATTCGCCCTTCGCGGCAAAGTGGAAAATGTGTACGGAAAAAAACGGGCGGCGATTTATAAAAACGCGGAACTCTTCAATATGATGATGGCACTCGGTATTGATAATGATATCGAAAGTCTTCGCTATAACAAAATTGTAATCGCTACAGACGCTGACTTTGACGGTTTTCACATCCGCAATCTGCTTTTAACTTTCTTCCTTTCGTATTTTGAGGAGCTGATTACCGCAGGACATGTTTACATCCTTGAAACGCCGCTTTTCCGCGTCCGAAATAAAAAGGAAACTCTCTACTGCTACACGGAAAAAGAACGCGATACAGCGTCCGCCGTGCTGGGCTCACAAAGTGAGATTACCCGCTTTAAAGGGCTGGGCGAAATCAGCCCCAAAGAGTTCGGGCAGTTTATCGGGGAAAATATCCGCCTTGTGCCTGTGTCAGTTAACACACTGAAACAGGTGCCTCAGGTTCTCAATTTTTACATGGGAAAAAATACCCCCGAGCGCCGTGAATATATAATGAAGAATTTGATTGAGGATGCCGGTTAAGCTGCTAGCCACTAATCTTTCATTTTGATATAATTTTCTCACAGTGTCTTATTTATACGAAACTCACCTCCACACAGCCGAGGTTAGCAGGTGCGCGGTGTCTGGAGGAGCCGAATACATTGCCGGATATAAAAATCAAGGGTATACCGGAATAATTGTAACTGACCATTTTTTCAATGGGCACTGTTTGATTTCACGCAAGCTCCCATGGGACGTCTGGGTAAACCGTTTTTTCTTCGGATATGAGAAGGCTAAAGCGGAAGGCGATCGTGTCGGGCTTGATGTTTTTTTCGGATGGGAAGAAACTTTTGACGGCTGCGACGATTATCTTATTTACGGGATTGGAAAAGAGTGGCTTCTTTCCCACCCTGAGGTTCGCACATGGACGAGGGGAGAGCAGTACCGCGCCGTTAGAGACGCCGGCGGCTGTGTTGTCCAGGCCCACCCGTTCAGGCAGCGCAATTATATTGAAAAAGTTATTCTTTCAGCAGGTTGCGTAGACGCTGTTGAAGCCGCCAACGGAGGGCATGAAGATTTTTCTTTTGACGCGCTTGCCTGCCGTTACGCGCAAAAACTCGGCAAGCCTATTACCGCCGGGACCGATATTCACGACGCAGGAATGATTTACTTCGGTCAAATTTTAGGCGTATACACGGAAAAAAAACTTGAAAGTATTGATGATTATGTAAATATCATTTTAAATAATAAAATAACGGGACTTAAAATGGAAGAAGGCAGGCTTGATTTTCATGGGGATGAAAATGTAAGATTTCCCGTAGAGATTCGAGATGAAAATGATGAAATTACAAACAAGCGCTGGACCGATTTTGTCTGATTTTTCCGGGAGTAGATATGAATGAAAAAAAATCTCAAACTTCAAACGAACCTTGTTCGCACGTTCCTGTTCGTATAAAGGAATTAAGGGAGATACTTGGAATAAGCGCTCTCGATATGGCAAAAGATACTGATATTCCGTTTGCGGTTTATTGCAAGTATGAAGACGGAAGCCTTGACATTCCGATCAGCGTTTTATATACAATCGCAAACCGTCTTTCAACTGACGTTACGGTTTTACTGACGGGAGAGGAAGCAAGAATGGAAAGCGCGGCCGTTTGCAGAAAGGGTAAGGGCGTTCAGGTTGAGCGCTATCCCGGCTATGAATTTTCAAGCCTCGCTTATAACTTTAAACACAGAACGATGGAGCCTCTGCTTGTTTCTCTCGATTCGTCAAAGCCGGAAGCGGCTCCCGTTTCCCATTGTGGGCAGGAATTTAACTATGTTGTTGAAGGGCAGATTAAAATAGCCGTTGGAAAAACAGAACATATTTTATCAGCGGGCGATTCGATTTATTTTGACGCCCGCCTTCCGCACAGGCAGAGCGCCGTGAACGGTACGGCTCTTTTTATTACAATTATTCAGGAATGATCTTAAGAGGTTAATATGAATGAAATACTTTCACGATACTGTCCAAGGACGGAATTCGAAAGTTACGAAGATTTTTACGAAAATTACAGATGCAATATGCCGGAAGATTTTAACTTCGCCTATGATGTTGTTGACGAGTGGGCGCGTCTTCAGCCTGAGAAAGCCGCGCTTTTGTGGACAGACGATACAGAGACGATGAAGAGTTTTTCTTTCGCGGATATCAAGCGTCTTTCCGACAAAGCGGCGAACGCTCTTCTTTCGTTAGGTGTAAAAAAAGGCGACGTTGTTAAATTGATTTTAAAACAGCGCCCCGGCGTGTGGGTGCTTATGTGCGCGCTGTCCAAAATCGGCGCGATCTGCATTCCCGGCACATATCAGCTTACCTCAAAAGATTTGGAATACCGCTGCAAAATCGCCGATGTCAAATTATTAATTACGATTGACGACAAAGAGCTGCTTGAAAATATCGCGTTGATACGCTCCAACTGCCCGAAACTTGAAAATATCGCGGTAATCGGCAATTCAATTCCCGCCGGTTTCCTTGATATGCGCGCCGAAATTGAAAAAGCATCCGAAGATTTTAAAAGGATTCCAACTCTTACAAAAGATCCGATGCTGATTTATTTTTCATCCGGCACGACGGGAATGCCCAAAATGGTGCTTCACAACCACTCTCTGCCTTTAGGCCACATTGTGACGGCAAAATACTGGCACTGCGTGGAAGACAACAAAGTTCATCTGACGCAGACAGATTCGGGTTGGGCTAAGTTCGCGTGGGGTAAAATTTACGGCCAGTGGATTTGCGGAGCCGCAGTCGGCGTTTATGACACGGAAAAATTTACGCCCAAAGGAATGTTAAACGCCATCCAGAGACTCAAGCCGGCGACATTCTGCGCGCCCGCGACAGTTTTTCGTTATCTGATTAAGGAAGACCTTTCAGGATACGATTTCAGTTTTATCCGCCACACCTCTGTCGCGGGGGAACCTTTAAGCCCCGAAGTTTATAATAAGTTAAAGGAGCTCACAGGCCTTGAAATCCGCGAAGGATTTGGTCAGAGCGAAACTTCCGTAATGGCCGCTGTTTTTAAATGGCTGCCCGTAAAACCCGGCTCAATGGGAAAGCCTGCCCCTCTTTTCAACCTTAAGCTTTTAGATGACGACGGCTCTCTCTGTGACGAAGGTATTGTCGGTAATATGAGCATCACCGCCGCGGGAAAAAATATGTACGAGATTGAAGGCGTTTTCCCGGAAACAACTCCCCCTGTAATCGGCAATTCAGATTTTCCCGGCCTCTTTCGGGGCTACTGGAGAGACAAAGAAGTAACGTCATCATGTTGGAATAATGGCACATACAAAACCGGCGATTTAGCGTGGCAGGACGACGACGGCTATCTGTGGTTTGTCGGCAGAAACGACGACGTGATCAAATGCTCGGGTTACCGCATCGGCCCCTTTGAAGTAGAAAGCGCCCTTATGGAGCATCCGTCTGTTCTTGAGTGCGCCGTTACCGCCGCACCCGACACGATGCGCGGACAGGTTGTAAAAGCGACAGTCGTTCTTGCCC
>Ga0209755_10006511_pt1 | contig 12898 bp, 8 predicted proteins | sample TergutCo191P1_FD_187301 | JGI IMG/M metagenome (GOLD analysis project Ga0209755, IMG submission 187301) | Cornitermes sp. P1 segment gut microbial communities from Petit-Saut dam, French Guiana - Co191P1 (SPAdes) (version 2) | ecosystem: Host-associated > Arthropoda: Insects > Digestive system >... | reverse complement strand
ATACCGCCGATAGAATGAATCTTGGAAATACGGTTATCAGAAAGTGTATAACAAATAAGAGCGTTATTTTCGCAGTCAGTGATAATCCCCATGTTATACCCTGCGATCCCTCCAGTGTCTCCGCCGGAATAAATAACGCCGTTATTTTTGCAGGAGTAAATATTACCGCTATTATACGCGGCTATACCGCCTACCCTATCGGTATAGTATGTTTTACAATAAATCATGGGATCGCTTCCGCTTGCCGAAACCTGGCAATTTGATATCTCCCCGTAATTTCTGACAGCGATTACACCCACCGGTTTCGCGGTATCAACATAGCTGCCGTTATAATTTTGAAAATTGATATTTGCCGTTACTTTCAGATTATGAATCGTACCGTAATTATTTTGAAACAATCCGTACCCTAGCGAATCATTAGATGTATAGGTCATTTTGAGATTCGATATCGTGTATCCGTTTCCGCTGTTTCCGTCAAAATTACCGTTGAATGATTCAATGGGAGCCCATTGATCGTTTTGCAAATTAATATTACTCCCCAGTTTAAAATATCTATTACTATTACCTAAGTAACGAATGTTATTCAGATGATCTGCTGTGGTGATAATATATGGATTAATTGGCGTTCCTGTACCACCGCCATAAAGGTTAAATATATTAGCAACATTTAACACTCCTCCAGAAATGCAAAGTTTTCCTAATGTTGGGTCACTGTATAACCGAACATTTTTCATAATAATCTGCTTGATATGGGCAGCTGGCAACGTTGGGATATGAGACTTGATCAATGCCGCGACACCGGTTACAATAGGCGCCGCCATTGAAGTGCCAGACATACTACCATAGGCATTGCCTGGTAAAGTACTATAAATATCACTTCCATGTGTAAAAATATCGACGCTTTTTGCACCCCAATTTGAGTACGGTGCGCGGTTTTCATCTGTTTTATTTGTAGCGCCTACTGTGATTATATTGGGAAGAATAGTGGTAAAATTAGCAGGGTATTGAGGAACTGTGTCGTTATTCTTACCAATACCGTTTCCATCCGTACCGTTTCCAGCAGTACAAACATACAAGCCGGGAAAATCTCTGATTGCATAATACACATCAATTGACTGGTTATAATTTGCATTTGTCCCACCGGTGCTTGAATTATACACAGTTATTCTGCCGCTGTGGTTTAAAATAGGAATTTTTTTACCTGTTGCATAATCAATAGCGTATCTTACATTTGAAACGTTGGAAAGCAGACTCGAGCCGGTTGGAATAGCAATATTTAACGAAACAAGTGTTAAATTCCAACAAACACCGCTGACCCCGGTTCCATTCGTTGAAATTGTACCTCCTATGTGAGTGCCATGCCCATGACTATCAGTAGGTCCAGAGGGAAGAGCCAACCCGCCAGCGATGCCTGTGGAAAAATCGCGGCTTAAACTCGCATCAACACGGTTATATAACGCAGGATGGTTTCCTTGAATACCTGTATCTATTACACCGACCATGATACCTGAAGAGCCGGTTTCAACATCCCATGCCTGCGGCAGCGATATCCTATTAAAAACACTTGCCTGCTGGCTGTTATAATAATACGGTAACGGGCTTGGCAGCGCGTCAAATTCAATGAAAAAATCTGGTCCTGCATAGATAATATCTTCCCTTCTTTCAAGAAGATTTATTGCGTTTAAGATATTTTCTTTGCTATCTTTAGCAAAGTGGATGTCAAGTATCCTTCTAAAGTTTTCAATATCAACAAGCATACCAAGCTCAACATACTCTTTTAATTCGCTCCAGTCCCCGGTTTTTTCCGCTTCAAGCTGCTTTCTAACAAGTTCCAAAGTATATGCTGTAGAATCTGTAACCATAGTGCAATTTACCTCATGAAAATCTTCCGGCGTATATGATTTAAAATTGAGACTTGCCTCTTTGTTTAAAACTATTACAACCCTGTTACCGGCGAATTCATTTTTCAGACTGACATCGCAATATATTTTCTCGTTCCCAAGACCAAGTTCCACTTTTCTATGGTCGTTGAGAGTGACTTCCGGCGCTTCATGCAGACATTGTACCGTTAAGACAGCCAATGGCAAAAGCAGCAGAAAAAATACAAATAAAAATTTCTTATTCATAATTAGCTTCTCCTCCTATTAATCCTTGAAGATCGTCCAATGTCAGGAAGCCTAAATCACATGCTTTCTGCAAATGATAAAAGTTATTATTTTCGGGATTTGCATTTTGTTTCCAAACATTCATACCATGACATGGTAAAATGTAATTTTTCCCGTTAATAATGAGTGTTTTCGGCATCCCATCATGAGAAGCACTGAACCCTATTACTACCCAACTGTTATAAGTGCCAAAACAAACAGCCAGTCTAACTTCACCAGTTACTCCATTGAAATATCCTTTCTCCACAGCTTCCCAAAAGTCTACGATGATCTGGTTTTTAACATTCCCATTCAAGTCAATAAAAACGTCGTACACCCACTTTTCTATATCCCCGTTATCCCCTTTTCTGGGCTCATTCCCATTACCTCCATTGGCGGCACAACCAAAGAAAAACACCATCGCGACAATTAGTGTTAAAATGAACGTGAAGTATACGTTGCCCTTTTTGTTCTTTTTCATTTTCAGTCTCCTAAAATTCAACATAATTAAGGTTATGAATTTACACATAAAAGCCGACGGTTTTACGGTTTAAATTCCCGGATATTAAGGTTATTTCTTCATTGGTATACCTCCTAACGATCTGAATTCCGCATTATACGCAATACATTGCACATGGTGGAGTAAATCCTGTATGTTTAGGCGTTTTTCCGCTAAAAAATTTTTCTTTGCGGTATTCATGAAAACTGGTTGATTTAGGCTGCACAGTGGTTTTTAACGTGGTATTGGATTCCATCGTTCCACTCCTTAACAGTTATACTGTTATATAGAAATATACTGCATTTTTGGGGATTTGTCTATTCTACGCAATCTATTGATAAAATAAATAGTTACTTTCCTTTTCATTTTCTTTCTCCTAAATTCTTATGAATTCCTAAATTCCTATAATAATTGACTACTTTATCTTTGGTTTCTGCGAATAGTAGTAAATCCTCACGTGTTAGCAAACCTTCTTCAAAAAGAACTTCCAAGTCATGAAAGTTGTCATCTTTCCAAACAAAAACTCCCGGATCATGCTCCATGAATAGGATACCATCAATAACTACTTCCCACACCGCCGCTAAGCCAGAATAGAATGGCACTATCATCACATAACCGTTATAAGTTCCGTAATAGCGTCTTATTTCGAAATCTTCTGGCGGTCCATATATTTTTACAATGGTCTGCTTAATCTGCCTATCTGTTTCCGCGTCCAGAATTGGCGGTTTAAAATCATCCTCATCATCCCCATTGCCTCCATTACCGGCACAACCAAAGATAAACACCATCGCGACAATCAGCGTTAAAATGAGCGCGAAATATACGATGCCTTTTTTGTTCTTTTTCATTTATTTTCCTCCTAACAGTTATACTGTTATTAAGATAAAAATCTGCAAAAGTTTTGCGTTCCCATCTCTCTATGCAGATTTTTATTTACTATAATTCGCCGTAATTTTCACATCTCCTGTAAAGTTAATAACGGTTGTTAATCCGCTTGGGGAAACAGCGGCGCCGCCTGTAACTGTCCAGCCTGCGAATTCGTATCCTGAAGGAATGTTTGCCGTAACTGTTATTGGAATCGCGGAATAATACTGTACTGTCCGGCTTTTCGATGAAAGATCTATTGTAACTGTATTTATTTTTACAGACGCGTCAGGAATATTGCCGCCGCTGCCGGATGCTGATAATGTAACATCCGCTAATGTGCCTGCCAGATTTAAATGTCCGAAATATTGAGGCAGATAATCCGAAATCATAATTTCTCCGGCACTCAATAGATATTTACGGGCACTACCAATGTTATTATCAAAATTACCCCATCCTGCAAATCGCATTACATAATCAACCATAAGAGGTCTGTAGATATCCGCGAGTCTGTTTAATTCCGGTATGGAAATATCAGGATGAAAGATAGTATTGTACATATCCATCATTGTGTTGACAAATTGCCGGCAGAAATCGTTGTTCCGCGCTAATTTTCTGAAAAGCTGATTAGGCGTATTATCACTTTCGTATAAAATCCGCTGGAGAGCGTTTTTTACACTGCCGCTTACGTAAATCCCCATTGCGAATTCGGTATCGAACATCTGCCAGCGCCACTTTCCGTCTCCGTAGGGATTTCCCGGCTCTACATTGCGCACTCTCCATAATCGATAATTATTATGAGGCCAGTCCTCGTTGTTAAGGTAAATATTAGCGGCATAATAATCAATGTAGCTTTGAATATCCATTACATTGCAAAATTCTTTGTAATTTGACTGTACGGACAAATCTATATTTCTGTAGTTCATTACATCCCGATATAAAGATTCTTCGCCGGGAATACCGTCATCCAGCTCGCCGTTATCGTAAGAAATAACATTATTTCTGTTAACGCCGTATTTATATTCCGTATGATTATCGCTGTACCTCTCCTGAAGATTATAAAACCCCCAATATTCGCCGTTAATGTACACAACGCACGGAACGGCGGCTTGCGCTGTAAAATTACGATCTTTTAACAGATGCTGAATAAATACATCGTATAATTTAGTCTGCTCTGTATCGTTTCCGCCGTTTCGCAGCATAAAACTTTTATAAACAGCGACAGGCTGTCCGTTTGACTGTATCGCGCCGGGAATTAAATTGTAATCTCTTAAATTGTTTATCCCGCCGTGTTCCTGCCTGAAATAAACATTAAAACTTTTTTGTCCTCTGTCTCTTGACCAGCCGCCGCGGATACGTATACCGACTGTAGTGGAAAGCGGTACGCTTCTGCTGTTTGCGTTTCCTTCAAAAAGTTCGAGAACAGCCGGCTTCTCCCACTCTTCTCCTTTGCGGCGGAAATTATACAAATTAGGTCCGTCCCATCTGTTTTCGTTATATCCGCGCACATAAATGCCTGTAGCTTCATCTATCAAATTCGGAGGATCGGTAACAAGCGACATAACAGGATGATTCGCGTATTTTGCCAGATTATTTCCGATAAAATATGTTGATGTTACTACATCGCTTTTATCTCCCTGAGAATTAACCGTTAACGCGCGGATAACCGTAGCTTTCGGCACCTGATTTGCGTTAGGAAAATACGGAGTAGGCATACTGCCGCGGGGATCCCATGTATACCCGTAAAATTTTTCTGAATTCGCATTAGTCGCCAAAAGATTTGGCTGCCCGTTCCGGTTCTTTATATCGATTGACTTTGAGTATGTGAATACGCGCACCTCATCTACTTTTGACGGATCGGGAATACTGCCGTCAATCGAATAATAAATCTTTAAACCCTCTCTGGTTGTTAATGTAAGCCGGAAAGGATCCTGATAGAGTCCGCTTTTATGAGAGAAGACCGGCGGTCTTGCAGGTCCTGTAAAGGTATTGTCATCATCATCGGTATTATCAATGTCGTTATCATCATCGTTATCTATTTCGTTGTCATTATCGTTTTTGTCCGGTTTTTTATCATCAACAGAGTCCGCCTCATTACAAAACACAAACAGGCAGCAGACAGCGAGCAGCAGAATAATTTTTAAAAGCGCGTTTTGCTTTTTTTTCATATTATCTCCTGTTATTGTATAACTATTGATTCTCCGGTCATCGGATTCCACGCGCCGGCGGCGGAATTTCTAGGCCAATATTTGTACAATTCCGAATCCTGCATAGCCGCGGAACGGATATCTATTCTGGTAAAATCAAGCGAGTTGTTATTTGTATCGGTAAGTGAATTACGGCGCGTAAGCTGCGGTCTTGATTGCTGGGCGAACGCTGTTTCAAAACCTGTCGCGGTATTTGTAACTCCAAGCATATCAATATAATCACCGGACAAGCTTAATTCTGTAAAGGGATTTGCCGCAGTAAGAAGTTCACTTTGATTAATCATCAGCGCTGCTTTAAATCCGTTGTTTGTAAGAACAAAATCATATTCCCGATCCGCTGCAGGCATAGTGGTTCTTGGCGTGGTGTTTCCAGCGGTGTTATTGCTGATGATAACAAACGAACTATAAGCAGGGATAATGCCTGTCAATTTAAAAACATTTGTCCAGCCGGGAGTCGCATTTTCTCCGATATGTAAATAATAATTGCCTGTATCTAAGTCTATTTCTTTATTAGTGTTGTTATATAACTCCACCAGCGATTTTGAAAACCCGCCATCGGCGTTACCGTGGGTATTTGCCTGTAAAATCATCAATTTTGGCGTTCCTATAGGCCATTCCGGCTCAATTATTTCCGGTTCCGGGAAAGGATTCCATTTGCCGTATTCGCCGTTTTTAGGATACATAACGGCTTTTGTTTCCGCGTCAATAGTTTGATTGTAACGAATTGTACCAAAGTCATTGACATTATTATCTGTATCCTCAAGCGATAAACGCCGGATTGCTATCTGCTGTGATATGCGGTAATTATTACCGTCAAGCGCGATTGTTCCTTCCAAACCAAGTATACGATCCATTGTGTCATTGACAACGCCGATCATATCGATATAGCCTGCCGCTTTCGCGCCCTGTCCGTCCATATCAAAAGGATTTTGAACAGTAAGCAGATCGGCGCTTTGAATTAGAACGGCTTTAACCGCGCGGTTACTGAGTACAAAATCAGGATTGTTGATATCGCCTGAGTCACCGGCAATATCCAGCGCCGGATTTACCATAGTTGAAAGCCGGTCTCCGAGTATCAGGAAAGAATGACCTGCTTTTATTGTTCCCGTTAAATCAATTTTCTGCCATTTTTTATCTTTGGTTTCTGTATTGTTTCCTTCCGCGTATTGCAGAGAAATACCGGCTAGGTTTATATCCTGATTTGACTTGTTGTACAATTCGATAAAACTGTGCGATACATTCGCGGTATTGCTGTCGGCTTGGCTGGCGGCGATTTGCAGAATAAGCAGATTGCCCGCGTGAGCGCTTGGCGCTCCTGTTTGCGTCGGCGGCAGACCTTCGTATTCATCTTCTTCTTTTGGAACAGCAAAAGGATCCCATTTTCCCGCGCTTGAGTTTCTTGGACTTCGGGCAGCGGCTTCATTGTCAGTTAATGTAATACGATCGCCGCTTGTCGGACCATACCTTGCGGAAATAAAATCGCTTGAATTATCATCAGTATCCGTAAGATTTTTCCGCCGTACAGCTTCCGACGCTGAACAGCGCGCCGGAGCCGTTTCAAAACCTAAAACAACATCATTAGCCGCAGGATCATTAACCGCGCCCACCATGTCTAAATACCCGCTGACTTTTGTTCCTTCACCGTCAGTGTCAAACGGATTTTGTATATTTTCCGTATTCAGATTGACAGTGCCTTGTATAAGAGCGGCTTTAAATGCCCTGTTGGAAAGAGTAAAATACGGATCGATAATATCACCGTAATCATCAGGTATTTTTAAACGCCCGGTATCATTCTGCTTATGACCGGTAACAAGGAATGAACCGCCGGCAGGAATTGTACCTTTCAGCGGAATCCTGTCCCATTGTGTATCCGTACCTTCTCCCTGTTTATGACCGTCGGCAAAGTAAAGGAAGACACCGTTTAAATCTACAGCTTCTTCCGATGTATTGTACAATTCCACAAACGAATGTGTCGCTCCTGCCGCGCTGCCTGATGAAGCATAAGCCTGCAGAATTAGAATCCCTTCCACCGGCTGCTCGTCATCGTTATCATTATCATCGTCATCTTCGTCGTCGTCAGTTTCTTCCTGCTTCGACTCGGGAATATTGCTTGTACAGCCAATAAAAAATAAGCCTGTAATAAAAATAGCGATAATTGCTAAAAATATTATTTTGGTTTTTTTCATGTCGATCTCCTTGGAAATAACATACGGTATATGACAGGCAGAGATGAACATTTTTATTCATTTCCATGATAATTATACAATCATTTTTCATTAAAAACTTATATGAGAAAAATATTTTTTTAATATTTATTACGCGGACTGCTGTGAACTTGTTATCAGGAAGACTCTTAATGACATGAACCGTTTTTTCTGTCAAAATCGAAATATTCTTTTATTTTTATCTGACAACGTTTAAAAAAAGGTGTATATTATAGTAGGGAGTGTTGATTTTGGAAAATAAAGGTAATGTTAAAGCAGCACTTTTAAGATTACCTTTCTCCGGAAAAATGTTTGTTAAACTGTTTTCCCGGGCGCTTTATTCTTAACTAAAACAGGCTGTCAGCTTGCTTTTCTTAGGTCAAATTCAAGCGTTTTTACGTTTGAGTACATTTAAAGGGGGCATTATGTCAAAGAGGATTACTCTTTATGGAGGAAACTATGAAAAAGTTCAAATTTTTATTGACGTTTTGTCTTGCAATTATCCTTGTTTTTACCGCGTGTCAGCTCCATCCTAATTTTCCGGTACAACAAAGAGATCGGGAAGGTGTCGCGGATCGGGAATATCTTGCTTTGCTAAAAGCGGAAGGCAATTATGTTGTCAGTTCGGAAATGCTTGAGTATATGGTTGCTTCGTTTATAAACCCGATTGAAAGAGGAGCAGAGCGAAGCGTTGTCAGTTCCGAAAAAGCTAAAATTACAGGCTCTTCAAAACTTACAGTAATAAACGAGAAACGGCACGCTTCGATGAATTACGGACGTTCGGCTGAAGATTCAATAGAGCCCGAACCTGTTGATGTGTATGCTTTTACCATAACAAAGCCGGGTAGTGAAAATCCGGGATATGTTCTTGCCAGCGACGACCTGCGTGTCGGTATTTTTTTAGGGATGGCTGACGAAGGATCGCTGGATGATGAAGGACTTTCGGGCTTCTATGAAATACTGTTTGAAGGAATTGGAAATTACGTTAATTGTATAGTTGAGGAATATGAAAGCATTACTGAGGGGGAAGTAGAAGATGCAGTTGCGCGATCTGCCGCAAGGTCAGCGGCAAGATCAACAAGCGTTATTCAAACAGCAAGCGGTTCAGATGGATTTAGCACAGAAAGTGATAATGCAAACAAAGCGGACGGCTATTATAAACACTTTGAGCCGAGCTTAATAGGTGTAGTAGGTCATATTGTCGTAAGTTATTTTTGGTTTAACGGGTATTACGCAATTCTGCCAACGGAATGGAGACAATTAATACCCTATGACCATGTTGTTACCAACTTATGGAATGCCAAAAATGGAACAAATATATTCTATAGTGCTGGCTGTGTACCTGTTGCTATAGGACAGATAATGGCGTTTCATAAAAAACCTGTATCGAGCACTTTTACACAAAACAATCTGGACAGACCAACGTATAATTATACTGCCGGTAATGGTCGAACATACAACTGGAATGAAATGATATCCACTCCTAAAAAAACATCGATAGGCGATCCCGGCGCTTTGGATATAGCAGAACTGATGTATGAAATAGGAGAGCGTGTCAATGCAACATATAATGCTGATAAGACTGGGGCGTGGACACATGATTTTACAGATAAAGATCCTGATGCTAGAGATGCGTTTAAAGATATGGGTTATACGTTAAATTATAATTTTATGGACTATAATACCACAAATTATCCCATACTGAAGTCATCAATACAGGCTGGACGCCCTGTTTTAGTAAGCGGATATTCTGACAAAGGCGGGCATGCGTGGGTAATAGACGCTGTGAGAGTAATGGGATATTTTGAAGATCTATATGACACAAACGGAAATTATTTATGGCAGATATCAGGTCCTTTTATAAGTCGTGAATCAATGTTTTATGATTGGGTTCATTGCAATCTTGGTTGGGCTAATACGAAAAATGCATGGTATCCTAGCGGAGTATTTCAATGCTATAGTGGATTTCAGGCAAGAGCAAGATCTACAATACTAACATCTGATCATTATAGATATTTATTAGAATTTCTTCCGCATATATATTAAGATAGGAGAATAAGTATGAGAAAAATAATATTTTTTATCGCGACGATTTTGTTTGTAATTTCCTGTGCGGTTGATAACAATACCACAGAAAATACAAAGATAGTGATTGATGATCCGGTGATAGAAAATCCGATTAAAGAAGTGCCGGTGGTAAACGATCCGAAATATCCAGATGATATAGAAATAAATCTTTTCGATATGGAAATTTTTAACGAGCAAAGACAATTGTGGCAGGAACAAAATTTGCAAAATTATTCGTTTCATGTCGCTATAAATTCACTTATTGGCTCTGCTGAAGGAGTAGTGATTGTAGAAGACGGAAAGGTTATCAATTCTGCAGACATTACTGTCTTTTATGATAATAGTCTTTTTGTCCTTCCGCTTTTTAATAAATTCTTTGCTCCTGTAACTGATATGTACGAATCTATACATGAAGAAAGAGAAAAGATGGAAGATCCGGACTATTTAATAGATCCGGATCCCAAGTCCTATGTTTCTTATGTTTCTGCGCAAATAAAATACGATGAATCATTTCAATTTCCAAAAGAATATCAATATGTTTTCGCAGTTAAAAGAAATGATGGAAGATATCAGCCGGGTAACGCCATAAAATATGATGTAACGATTAGCGAATTTACTATTCTAACAGATGATATAGTAACTAATCTTTTCGATCCGGAAATTTTTAATGAGCAAAAGCAATTGTGGCTGGAACAGAATTTGCAAAATTATTCATTTCGTTTTGCTTTGCAGCAATTAAGTAACGGCGGCTATATTGAAAGATTAGTGACTGTAGAAGACGGAAAAATTATAAATTCTGCTGATAATTATTTTCCTTATGATACAAAGTACAATAAACTCTTTGCTCCTATAACTGATATATACGAATTTATAAAGGAAGAAATAGAAAAGATGGAAGATTATCGGGAAAAGATATCGGATATAGAACCCGTGTCCCGTATTTCTGCGCAAATAAAATACGATGAATTATTTCATTTCCCGGAACATTATGGATATGTATTTATATTTTTAAGTGAAGAAGGAGAAAAGCTGGCAGGTCACGTTCCTGGTTATAAAATAATAATTAGCGATTTTACTATTAAAGATTAACTGCCGTTGTAATGATTTTGAGGTAGTAGTGGTTTGTGTGGAAGAGGAAAAATGAATTGATTATTTATTTTTTCTTATTATTGCTATAGAGGCGTGTTTTTAGGAGAACAAGTATGAGAAAAATAATATTTTTTATCGCGACAGTTTTGTTTGTAATTTCCTGTGCGGTTGATAACAATACCGCAGAAAATACAAAGATAGTGATTGATGATCCGGTGAAAGAAAATCCGATTAAAGAAGATCCGGTGAAGGAAGAGCCGGTGGTAAAAGATCCGGAAGAAACTATTCCTTTAATTAATCTTTTCGATATGGAAACCTTTAACGAGCAAAGGCAATTGTGGCAGGAAAAAAATCTGCAAAGTTATTCGTTTCGTATTGCTGTAGATTCACTTGTTGGCGATGATGAAGGAATAGTAGTTGTAGAAGACGGAAAGGTTGTCAATCTTGCTGACATTGCTGATGACATTAGAATCCTTTTTAACTATTCACCCTTCAATGGCTTTTTTGCTCCTATAGCTGATATGTACGAATTTATAAACGCAGAGAGAGAAAAGATGGACGATACGGACTATTTAATATATCCGGATCCCAGGTTCTATGTTTCTTCTGTTTTTTCACAGATAAAATACGATGAATTATTTCATTTTCCAAAAGAATATAAATATAGATTCGTAATTCAAAGTAAAGACGGAGAAATGCTGGCAGGTAACGGTTTTGTTTATAATGTAACGATCAGCGAATTTACTATTATTACAGATGACATAGTAACTAATCTTTTCGATCCGGAAATATTTAATGAACAAAAACAATTGTGGCTGGAACAAAATTTGCAAAATTATTCATTTAATCTTGCTATGATATCATCTGATAATAATGTTGGAAGAGGAAAAATCGTTGAAGTAAAAGACGGAAAGGTTATCAATAATCCTGAAGTTTCTTTTATCTCGCCTATCAATGAAGTCTCTATAACTGATATATTCGGGTATATAAATAGAGTAATAGGAGTGATGGAAGATTCTAATAAAAAAATGTCATGTACGGAACCCATTCTTTCAAGTACTCGTATTTCGGCGCAAATTGAATACGATGAATCATTTCATTTTCCAAAATCTTTTAGATATGTATTATTATTTTTAGGTAAAGACGGAGAATATCATCTGGCAAGTAACACTCCTCGTCATGGTCTAGGTATAATGATTAGCGATTTTTCTATTAAAGATTAGTCTTGTTGTAATAATTTAGAATTATTCACGCAGAAAAGGCTCACACTGGTAACCCACTGTGAGCCTTGCTGTCTACAGGATAGCGGTAATGACTTCCGCCGTGAAGCATATTGTCAGAAATACCGTCTACGCTTCTTTAATATTATATTTCTTCCTGAACCGTTCAATTCTGCCCGCTGTGTCTACCAGTTTCTGTTTGCCGGTGAAAAACGGGTGGCAGGATGAGCAAATTTCTACCTTTATGTCCTTGATTGTGGAGCGTGTTTCGATAACGTTCCCGCAGGCGCAGGTTATCTTTGTCATTTCGTACCTGGGATGAATTTTGTCTCTCATATTTCCTCCAAATTGTTGTCCAACTCCGCGCTATGGGCGGTTTAAGGACGCTCTATCGATTAAGTGATAGACTCCCTATCAGTCAATGCCGCCGGTGCCGGTGTTCATTGACCGCAGGAATGCTTCATTATTCTTGCTTTTTTTCATTTTGTCAACAAGGAGCTCGATGATCTCGATGTCGTCCATATTATTGATGACTTTGCGTAAAATCCAGATGCGCTGGAGTTCCTCTTCGTTGAGGAGGAGTTCTTCCTTGCGGGTGCCGGAT
>Ga0209755_10006510_pt1 | contig 12899 bp, 13 predicted proteins | sample TergutCo191P1_FD_187301 | JGI IMG/M metagenome (GOLD analysis project Ga0209755, IMG submission 187301) | Cornitermes sp. P1 segment gut microbial communities from Petit-Saut dam, French Guiana - Co191P1 (SPAdes) (version 2) | ecosystem: Host-associated > Arthropoda: Insects > Digestive system... | reverse complement strand
ATGATATTGCCAGAACCAGAAACTTCGGCAAGAAATCGCTTCAGGAGATTAAGGAAAAACTTAAAGAATGGAACTTGAGCCTTGGTATTACAGATTTAAATGTTCTTAAGAATGCCCGTTTGGAAACCAAAGTTGTAAAGGAAACAGAAGATGAAGCATAGAAGAGGTTTTAACCCGCTGAACAGGATGGCGTCTCATCGCAAGGCGCTTCATAGGAATATGGTGACGTCGTTGTTCAGACAGGAAAGGATTCAAACAACCAAAGCCAAAGCGCTTGAAGTTCGCAGAACCGCGGAAAAAATGATTACACGCGCGAAGGAAGACAGCGTTCACAACAGACGCATTGTTTCCAGCCGTTTATTTGATGAAGGAATCGTCGCGAAACTTTTTACAAACATTGCCCCAAGAATGAAAGAAAGAAACGGCGGTTATACCCGCATTATCAAACTTGGAGAGCGCAAAGGTGACGCCGCTGAAGTTGTTATTCTTGAACTGGTAGATTATAAACTTGATACCAGCGAAAAGAAAACAAAGAAGAGCGAGAAAGCCGCCGCGGCAGGACAAGGAAAGGGGAAATAAATGTCAAAACCACATAGAGGCCAGAGTATCAGGGAATTATTCGCCCGCGGAAGAGGCGATTGTCCGGTTTGCAATAGAAAAAATATAAAAGTGCTGTATGAGATGGAATCGGGCGGACAGAAATTTAAAATCTGCAAAACCTGTAAAGCCGCGATAAAGAACGGCACAAAAAAACTTCCTGTCGCGGACACGCCCGCTCCCGAAGCGAAAGCGGAAACCGCGGCGGCTGAATCGACAGAAGCCTAGTAAAATATTCTTCTATTTATCTTTCTCGAAGGGGTTATGCATAATTATCTTTGCGTGAAGTCTCTTTGTTACACCGTAGAAAAAATCCATAGAAAGCCCAGCGCCAAAGTTTTTTAACCCATGCTCCGCAAGGAGTTCTTCTGTGTATTCGTATAATGGATATATTTTGGTATTATTAAAACTTTGGTTGTAATGAGTTATTAAGGGTATCATTCCAAAATCTTCTATGGAGGTTTCTCCCTTAGCGGATTTTACAAATGTTAAAAACATCATTCCGCCGATAATTCTTTCTCTTTCTCTCTGATGAGACACGAAATTTCCAAGCGAGTAAAAAACATAGGTTTCTTTTCCGTCAGGACGATGCAGCTTATCGGCTCGCTGCAGCACATGAGGATGGTGTCCGATAATTAAATCAACATTTTCTTCAGCGAGAAAATGCGCCATGTCGGTTTGATCTTTTCCAGGTTCAAGTTTATATTCTTCGCCCCAGTGCATAGAAACTATTAAAAAATCACATAATGGACGCAGTTCCTCAATTTCTTCCTTTATTTTATCTTTATCTATTAATGATACAAGATTTGGATTATCTTTCGGGAGAACATTTCCGTTAAGGCCGTATGTATATGATAAAAAACCAAGTGAAATATTGTTTCTTGTTATTATACGCGCGCTCTTTCCTTCTTTACGAGCTCCAATAACCGTAAATTGCGGAATAGTGTCTAAAAAATCCAGGGTAGAAATTATTCCGGATGCTCCCTTATCCATTGTGTGGTTGTTGGCGATATTAATAATGTCAAAACCTGTGTCAGCGTGTGCCAAGGCAAGAGACTGAGGCGAATTAAACGCGGGGTAACCTGAATAACCAAAGCGCTCGCCTGCCATTACAGTTTCCTGATTAATAAAGGCTAAATCCGCTTTTGAAACTATTTTTTTTATTTCTGTGTAAATGGGGAAAAAATCATATTCTTTTGTTTCTTCGTTATAAGAAGAACGAAGAACAGAATCATGAAATAAATTATCGCCTACAGCGACAAAAGAAACCGTTTGCGCGCGCGCGGCGTTGTTTTTATCGTCTGTCGGCGCCGACAATCCTGTGCCGCATGAAAAAACCAGTATGGTAACAAGTGTAATAACAGAAGCAATAAAGAGTGATATTTTTTTATTCAAATATGCCTCCGATTACCCTGTCAGCTCCCGACAGGTCTTTAAATAATTGTAGACTTGTAAAACCTCTTTTTGCAAGCAATGTTTTTATTTCTTCCATTTGACGAGGATCTGCTTCCAGCAGCAGAGAGCCGCCTTTTTGCAGATAATTAGGGGCATCTTCTATGATACGCTTGATTATTTCAAGCCCGCAAGCGCCACCGTCCAGCGCGAGGCGCGGCTCGTTTTGCACTTCGGCAGATAGGGTTTCGATTTCGTTTGTTGGGACATACGGCGGATTAGAGACAATTAGGGAGAAGAGTTCACACGGGGACACGGAGGAATTAGTTGGTAATGCTTGAAATAAATCTCCATGATGAAAATGAATTTTATTATTAGGAAGAAGATGGGAAGCATTAGCTTTTGCTAAATTTAGTGCCTCTGGTGATATATCTGTTGCGTATGCGTCGATATGCGGCATCTCATTCTTTAAAGCAATAATTACAGCTCCTGAACCTGTGCAAAGATCTAATATTTTTATATTAAATCCTCCTCCGAACCTTCGGTTCGATGTCCGTGTGAACTCTTCGGATAAAATTTTAAGTGCGGCTTCTACCAATGTCTCCGTGTCAGGGCGTGGTACCAACACCGATTTATTTACCTCAAACTCCAATCCCCTGAATTCTTTTTTACCAATTAAATACGCGACACATTCGCCAAGAGCCCTCCTCTCTATAAGAGCACAGTATTTCTTGCAGTCTTTTGCTGAAATTGTGTCTATACCTTTGGCAATAAGAGAAGTTCTGTTTGTTTTTAAAACATGAGCTAAAAGAATTGACGCGTCCAGAGCGGGAGCGGGTATTTCAGCAAATTTTAAATCTGTGCTCCCTTGAGCGTACGCCTCTCTAATCGTCATCGTCATCTATTGGAGCACCTGCGCCAGTACTAGCGCTGCTTTGCAGAAGTTCTTCTTTCGCGGAAAGTTTAAGAGTGTCAAATAATTCCGCCGCGTCACCCTGCATAATAAGTTCCAGTTTATAAAGCGTTAAGTTAATGCGGTGGTCTGTTAACCTGTTCTGCGGAAAATTGTAAGTGCGTATTCGCTGTGAGCGGTCGCCTGATCCTACCTGGCTTTTTCTTGCTTCTGCTCTCTGCGCCGCGGCTTTGGATTCTTCCAGTTCGTATATGCGCGCGCGTAATATGCGCATTGCCTTTGCCTTGTTTTTTATCTGGCTCTTTTCATCCTGACAATGAACGGTGCAGCCTGTAGGAATATGCGTTATGCGCACAGCAGAGTCTGTAGTGTTGACGCATTGTCCGCCGGGGCCGCCCGCGCGCATTACGTCTATACGCAAGTCTTCCTGCCTTATGTCAATTTCTGTTTCTTCCGCTTCCGGAAGAACGGCTACAGTAACAGCGGATGTGTGTATCCTGCCCGAAGCTTCAGTCGCCGGGACTCTTTGCACCCTGTGAACGCCTGATTCGTAACGCATATTTTCGTAAACATTGTTTCCGCTGATTGAAAAAACTATTTCTTTTATACCGCCAAGCTCTGTGTCGTTGGAATTCATTATTTCGAATTTCCAGCCCTTTGTTTCGGCAAAACGCGAGTACATGCGGTAAAGATCCGCGACAAAGAGCGCGGCTTCTTCGCCGCCTGTTCCCGCTCTTATTTCCATGATGATGTTTTTTTCGTCTAATGGATCTTTTGGAATAAGGAGGAGCTTTAGCTTTTCGTTGTCAGCTGCTATTTTATTTTCCAATTCTTTTAGTTCTTCTTTGGCAAGCTCCTTCATGTCAGGGTCTTTTTCTTCTTGAACTAAAAGCCTCGTGTCTTCAATTTGTTTTTCCAGGTTTTCTATTGTTTTGTGTAATTCAGATATTTCACTAAGATGGGAATGTTCCTTCATTGTGTCCCGATAACGGTTTTGATCCTTTACAAGAGACGGATCCTGAATTAGGAGCGTTAGTTCATCATATCTTTTAAGCAGGGAATCAAGCCGTTCGTTCATATTAACCTTTTTATGTACAGCTTAACCAAGCTGTGCCTAATGTTATTTTTCCTTAAAGTACGGGCAGGTGTAGATAACCAATTCCATTTTATTATCTTCATCTGAAAGTTTGCTCATGGTTTTTGTAAGGGTATCCTGAACATGGCAATCACCGGCTTTTGAGCAAAAGGGACACGCGCCGTTCCCCCATGAATTCAATTCTACAATCATGTGTCATATTAACATAATGTTTGAATAGAATCAACATAAAAAAAGCTGCCAAAAGGCAGCCTTTTTATTATTTTCGTTCTTCAAATCTTTTAATAATTTCGTCTCTCTGGTGATAACTGTTTTCCCAACTTACAGGCATGCTATTTTGCCGTATTTCACCTGTGGGTATCGCGTCATAAGGAAGCTTTGGAAAATCTATTCTTACAGAGTGCATCCAGCTTTCTACAATAGCCTCCTGTCCCGATTCGCTTAGGAACCAGTTTGCAATCACTTCCGCCGCCTTTACGTTTCTATTTGCGCTTAAACGATTGTTAACAATCATTATATTTGACGGAATCATTACAGTGCCGTCTGTCGGGTAAATTACTTCCAATTTGGAACCGCTTTCGCGAAGCTGTAAAATCGATTCTTCCAGAATCATTATAACCTTGTATTCACCCGATTCCAGTTTTCTTACCGCTTCCGCAGTGCCGTAATCGATATGAACGCGTTGTCTGCCAAGGGCGTTAAAATATTCATAACCGTATTTATCGCGCAGGGCAGTGAGCGTTCCAAGCGTTGTTCCTGATACGCTGGGGTTGCGCATGGAAATTGCGTCTCTTGCTCTTGCGTCATACGCGAAATCGTAGAATGAATTTGGAACAGCGTTTTTTTGAAATTTAGCAGGGTTATAAGCAAGTACCATGTTATTGATTCTAACTGGATACCAATAGCCGTCCGGGTCATAGCTAAAAGCAAGATTTAACGCTTCTATTGGCCTGAATGAATGGAGCATATCTTTTTCTTTTAATTCAATAGAGTAGGAAGGTTCCGCCAGCATAATAATATCGCAGCCCAGCCTGCCTGACTTATGTTCAGAAGCAATCATGTGCTGGATTCTGCCTGTTCCGCCGTAAATAAAATCTATTGTGTATTTTGGGAAGAATTTTTTTAATTCTTTTTTTAAGTTGTCGGTTGCTTCCTGGTACATGGAAGTATAAATCACTATTTTATTTTTTTCTTTTCCGCCGCCGGCAAAAACGGCAGAAATAGACAGGGCGATAATAACCGCTATAAGAATTAATTTTTTCATGTTGTTCCTCCTGATACCTTATATAATATGTTTATAATCTAAAACCTAGTTCAATTACCCATTTATAATCCTGCGGATTTGTTATTGGTTTTATTTCCATAGAAATTGTCGCATACCCTGAGATATCTGTACTGTATTTTTCTGTTCTTGTAATAAGATTCCATCCTTTTTTTAATGGGAGATATAATTTATTCCCTGCTTGATAGTAGCTATCGCCATTACGGTACCCTCTGTCAATGTCTCCAGAAATGGTGCAATCTTCATTTAAATAGAAATATAATATAGTTTCACAGCTTAATGAAGAGCGATCCCCAACAAATTTTTGCCTGTCTATTATGCCTCCAATTACATTGCCAGAGGTATATGCGTCAAGTAACAGTAAGTTGCCTTTTATTTCAATATTTTCAGGTTTGATAATATTGACATTCTTCCATGCTCCAACTCCTGGGTCTTCTGATGAAAAAAAAGCTTTTAAATAGTTCCATTCCAGCAGATTACCTTCTGTTAAATTTTCAGGATCAATTGTAAAATCCATAACTCCGTTTATTAGGTTTCCAAAACCTATTGTTGCCTTATCATCGCCTGGTAAATAAAAAAAAGCTTCTATGTCATGTGTTCCTGTGTATGATTGATACACTTGACTTATTTTTGTTGTATTTCTATTGCGTGTATATACTTGTTCTTCTAAAATATTTATAGAATTTTGATATTGATTTTCTATTACTCCTTTTGATTTTTCTTCTATTGTGTTATCGCATCCTGCCATTAAGAAAAAGATAGATATTAAGAATAAAATTGCGATTAATTTAATTATATGTAATTTTTTGTCCATATATCCCGCCTTTTTTTTATCGTCTTTTTATATTTGGAACGTCGTTTCCCGGAGTAGTTTCTATTTCTATAAGTATCATTTCTACCCGGCGGTTAAGTCCTGCGTAAGTAGTGGAACCGGAACTTGATATATTTTTTCCTCCGCCGTAGCCTCTTGTTGTCATTCTATCATCTAAAAACGGTATGGGAACAGGATGATCCCTAAGCTGTTCTGCAACCGCCTCAGCGCGACCTGTACTGAGTACTTTCAAATCTTCAAGTTCTTTGTCGTCGTAAGTAACAGGATTCGCGTGTCCGTGCAGTATTATCAACTGATTGAGGTTATCTATTAACGAATCAGCCATATCTTTAATATTTGAATCATTGAGATCCTTTTCCTGTTGTTTTAAATGTGTACCTCCGATGATGTCTGAAGGCATGTTATATAATATTTGATCTCCTGAGAATAAAATGAATTCGATATCAACGACTTTTATATGCTGAAGTAAAATTTCAGGAGGCAGAGGTCTATCTACATACACATATTCTATTTCCGGAGGAAGAGGTTTTTCTACATACACATATTCTATTTGTACCTCCGGAGGAAGAAATTCATAAATTGTATCGTAAATATATTTATAAATGACTTCCTTCTCAATAATGGCTTCGTAGATAGGAATGTTTTTTATCAATGCGACATAATCATATTCAACTTCAGCTTCTTCTTCCCACCATTTTTCAATGATTGGATTTTCGCAGGTTGTTAATGTCACAAATGTGAATATTAAAATAAAAAAATGAATAAATGCGTTTATTGCTTTCATGCTAATCTCCTGTTTATTATTTATTCCATATCGAAATTAATTAACATTAATTCAACGCGGCGGTTCCTGTTTCTTACGTCCCACTCGCTTGTAGCGCTTCTGGTGCCGCCAAACGCGACAATAACCATTTGATCATCACTTACGCCTCTGTCTCTCAGCTGCTGCGCTACTACATCAGCTCTCATTGTGCTGAGCGCCATGAGGTCTTCAATTTCGCTTTCGGTGATTGTATAAGGATTGGCGTGACCTTCTATTCTGACCCTGTACTGAGGGTTTTCGATTAAGAATTTCGCGGTACCGATAATTATAAGTTCGTTAAGCTGCTGCGCGTCTCTGTCGATACCTACGTTGTAGTTTCCGATATCCGGTCCAAAAATAACAAATTCAATAGCGGATATTTTTATATGTTTAATTATTTCGTTGTATTCCATTTTTGTTACTGTTTTAATTGTTTCTCTGCTTTGCGGAAGTTTGAATTTGTATCCTGCTGTAATAGATGCTCCCCAAATGTGCGGATAACCTCCGCGGATTAAAGGTTCAATATGCCAGCGCTCGGACAACGGAATGGTTACACCTAACGCGGCATCGGCGAGCAAAGACCCTCGGGTTCTTGTCACATCATCAAAGACATTGTCCCAGCCTCTGTAAGATGAAACCAATCCAAGACCACCCTGGATAAAGATGTTGGTTGGGTTCTCTTTTTTCCCTGGTCTTAAAAAGTTCCAGCGTAAATACACCTGCCCTTCAAATGTAAGTATGTCGTAAGTGTCTTCTTCGCTGCTGTAGTTTATGCCCATTTTACTGCCGACTGTTAACGCCGGAGAAATCCAAAGTTTTGGATCTATAACTATCTGGAAAGAGGAACCGCTTACCAGAAGATCACTTATTCCAACCCCGGCGTCCAGGGACCAATAATGGCCTGCCGGGAAATCTGTTTGCGCATAAAGGGCGCTGACTAACACAAATAATGTTATAAGCGAAAAAGAAATTCTTAATTTAAATGTTTTCATAATAATCCCTGTTTTAAAGAAATATTTCTTTAATTATACTTAAAACTATAGAATAGTCAAATTAATAATTAGTATAAAAATGTATAAATTATAATAAATTGGATTATATTACTATTAAAGAGTTAGATAATTTGTAATGGCTTCTTAATATACTTCATTATATTTCCTTTTTATTTAGTAATAAATGGGCGAAAAAGCGGTTCCAATTTGCTTCCATATATGCTATAATACGCCCGAGGGGAAATTGGAAAAATTCATTCAAATTATTATGGGTTGGTTTCAAGGCCTTACCGCTGTCCAAAAACGGCATCTTGCCCTTGTCTGCACAGCGGTATTTGCTGTTTTTTTGACTATTTCTGTGCTTGTATCGATGAATAAACCGGAAAAGAAAGAACTGCCAAAAGGCCCGGAAGGCTTTAATATTACAGCTCCAATTCCCCCGGAAGATTTGTTTTTACCGGACGAACCCGATTATATTCCCGGAGTTCTTTTAGAGAGGGAGCAAAAAATAGTCTGGACCGCGGAGGACGCTAAGGAACACTGGCAGGACCCGCTAAAATTTGGCGAAGAGGAATGGCGGCAAAAAATCGAAGCTTCAATTGATGAAATACTGGAGCGTGTTCCATGAATCGATACTTAACAAAATTTTTCTTATGTTTTTTATCAATATTTTTAGTTCTGAATGTTTCCTGTAAAAGCACCGATAAAAGCACAGTTCCCGCGGCTTCTGGCGCGCCTGAACAGCTTACAAAAACCGAAGAAGTTATCGCGGCGGGGGATGGTAAGACAGAAGATGGTAAAACGGAAGATGTTATAATTGAAGAAGTTATTAAGGCTGAAGAAGATTTAAATGAATTTTTTATTGAGGAATTAATCGCGGAGTTTATTGAAGACCTCGCCGGAGAACCAGAGCCGGTTCCGCCGCCTGTTGTAGCTGCGGTTACACCTCCAGCACCGCCGCCCGCGCCGATACCTGTAGCCCCACCGTCACCTCCAGTGCCAACACCGTCACCAGCGCCGACAGTTCAAGTGCCGCCTGCGCAATCTGAGCCTGAAGAAGTTGCCGAAGAACCTGAGCCCGCGCCTGCGCCTGTTCGTAGAAATGTTCCAGACTATCCACCAGCAAGACTGGATTCTCTCGCGCAAATGGGCATGACACCTCTGGACAGCGAAATAATTTACTCGCGAATTGTACGCGCTACGGTAGGGCAAACGGTGGAAATACCTTTTCGCGGAAATGGCTGGGTTTATTTAGGAGAAAACGCTTCGCGCCGCGGCATAGTTTATAATTCAAGGCGAAGCGATACTGAAGGACAGAGTTTTATTTTTTCACTGGAAGAGGCAGGAGTTTATACTTTAAGATTTTATCGTCAGGATTTTATCAGAGACTTTATTATTAATGATCATGTTCAGGTAATAGTGGGAGAGCCTCCGCAAGCTGAAACAGGATGGATTAATCCGTCTGCCGATCGCGGCAGAGTAGTCGCGCTGCCTCGCTGGCCTTCGCCTCTTGAAGAAGCGCAGATACGAAGCGGCGCGAGGCTTCCTTCAGAACCTGTGGTAACAGCCGAGCCAACACCTCAGGCACGTTCTTCGAGTTCCGGGCAAAGCGTTACGCCAACACCGCGCGCTTCTTCTCAGCCACCTGTCGCGGCAACACCACCAGCCGCGGCAGCACAAGCGCCTGCTGTAACTCGGCCATCAATTGCGGCAACACAGCCGCCTGCGGTAAGCAGACAATCTGACACATCTCAAGCCGGCAGCCAGGCAGCGGAAATCGCTTCTGTTACGCCGCAATCTCAGGAAACGCTGGAAGCTGCTCCCGTGCGAACAAGAGAAGTTATGGCACCTGAAGTGTTATTGCAAAAGGCGCAAGAATCATTCGAAGGCGGAAATACCGCTGAGTCAATTGCTTTACTCAATCAATTCCTGGAAGATTACCCTGGCGGCAGCGATGAAGTCTATTGGCTTTTAGGGCAGTATTACGAAGCGAACAGCCCAAGCAGAAATATTTTACTTTCTATTGATTACTACAAGCGTTTAGTTAACGAATATCCGCAAAGCCGCCGCTTAAATGACGCGCGCAGACGAATATCATATTTAGAAAGATATTATATTAATATTCAATAGTTGGTAAAAAATCTCACGCAAATCTTCCTCCTTCCGCATAATATAAAGTATTATCCTTTCGAGTTATTACATTTATGATTAACTCTGTCTCTCCGGAAGGAATAATAGAATCATTAATGTTCCAAGTTCCTGGTTTTCTCTACTGTAACTGTAATTTCGCCTTTTAATGGTTTGATAGTAAGCTGTTCATTTATTTTAACTGCCGATGCGTTTCTTACAATTTTTCCTGCGCTGTCTGTAACAACAGAAAAACCTCTTTCCATTGCCGCTAGGGGGCTTCCTGCCTGAAGAACAGCCGCCGCAAGTTCAATCTTGCCGCGTAAATTCGCGCACCTTTCAGATACAGAATTTATTAATTCTTCTTTCGCGTCATCAAGGCGAATAAGACGCGGCTGCAAAATTGCCCTAAAGCGGTATTCCATATCGTCAATGTCAAATGGTTTTAATAAAAGTTTTGCTCTTTCCAGCCTTGCGCGCATAATGCTTAAAAAATCTTCCGCTATTCTCTGCACCGTTTCAGAAATTGCCGTAAAATGTTCGCTTACAAGTTCGGCGGCGGCGGAAGGAGTAGGCGCTCTTAAATCGGCGGAAAAATCACATAATGCCCAGTCTATTTCGTGCCCTACCGCGCTTACAACAGGAATTTCAGAATCTGCGACAGCGTGTACAACTTCTTCGTCAGAAAAAGCTAAAAGGTCTTCCAATGAACCGCCGCCTCTTCCGACTATTAACACATCAGCGAGTTTCCATTGGTTTGCCTGTCGTATTCGCGCCGCGATCAATTCTGCCGCTTCATCTCCCTGCACTGGCGCGGGAAGGATAATTACTTTAATTCCTTTTGCGCGTCTTGTTAAAATATTTAAAATATCGCGTACAGCAGCGCCTGTTGGAGAGCTTACAACGCCGATTGTACGCGGGAAGCGGGGCAGTGGACGTTTGCGATCTTCGTCAAAGAGACCTTCCTGCGCCAGTTTTTGTTTTCTTTTTTCTAAAAGTGCGAGAATTTCGCCCGCGCCCGCTATCTCCATTTCTTCGCATACGATTGAATATGTTCCGCGCGGCGCGTAAACAGAAAGGCTCCCCTTAACACAAAGCAGCATTCCGTCTTTTGGCTCAAAAGTTAAGGATCGCAGCTTGTTTTTAAACATTACGGCGTCAATCTTTGCGCCAGAGTCCTTCAAACTAAAGTATAAATGCCCTGAACTTGCCGGTCTGCAATTGGAAACTTCCCCTTCTACACTGATGATGGAAAAAGAACCTTCAAGGTTTAAGCGGATTTGCTCTGTCAGCTCGCTTACGCTAAGTGGGGCAGCCATTTGACAATTATAGCGGGAAAAACAGAGGCTTTCAATTATGCAGGGGTTTTATGTATACCTAATAATACTTTATTCAACGAGATGAGCTTGGCAGTGGGTTATAAAAACGTTGGGGGAATTTGCTTATGGAGCCCTCCGCCCACTTAATTTATCCAGATTCTCTAGCACATAAATATTTCAGAAATTAAGAGGTCAGACTTTCATTACATCGATCTGGTCTTTGTTTTATCACAGGTCTCTGAGCGCACTGCTCACGCTAAAGCGTTCGCGCTGCCTTCATCACATTGACTTAATCTTGCGCTACGCCCTGTTAATTTCGTTCAACAACACCGCTGTGCGGTGCATACTTGGGCGTGGCAAGGAACCCCAAAAATGTTTTTATAACCCTGTTGCCCAGCCTCACCTCTTTCAAGTAAATATATTAGGTATATGCTATATACAGCGTAAAGTAAAAAATTCTACGTTAAAATCCATTTCCTCCGTGTCTCCGTGTGAGACTCTTCTACCTTTATTTACTCCAAATTTCTGACACCTCTAGCTTTTTACCTCGTGTTATGCGAAGTTGAGTGTTTATTTTCTGAATTTCTTTCTAAATGATAAGTATTCTGATATATTTTTTCCTTAATTTTAAATATTAATGTCACATATATATCATTAACATTTAAATCAGAATCTGATACTCTCCAATGAGAACCACTATCAAGTTCAAACCCAGAAATGCCCCAAAAATTTCCAGTGAAACCAAATGAAACAGAACCTTCCTCTCTATAAGATGTCCTTCTAAGTTGTACAGTTCTTGCTGTACCTGCATACAACATTGAAGGCAAATAAATCATTCTGTAACGTCCTAGTTTATCTTCAAAAAAAGATTGTGCAGAAAATTCTAAATCCTCATTTGAATTATTTTTTATTTTTATTGAAACCTTTTGAAATCCATTATCACTTCCTTCTCGAAAACTTTCAATTGAAACATTAAGTATATTATATTCAACTCTTTCAGAAATTATTGTTGTTTTAATAGTTTCACAACTGCAAAAAAAACTAATAATAACTCCAACAATTATTATTTTTTTCATAAATTCTCCTTTCTAAAATTCTTATATTTATTTTAATTATTATTAAATAGTTTGTCAATATTTTCCCTAAATATCTATTTATAACCATAGTTCAAGAAGTAAGTGTAACGAAAACCTGATAAGGTGTTTTGAAACCAAAAATGAAGTAATAAATATTTTTTAAAGAGGTGAGGCTAGGCAGTGCGGTTATTACTTCGCCAATGTATATTTATAGCGTATGCACAAGCTGCGTGAGCAGCGTATATAATCAATTTCCTTACGCTCGCCGACCGTAGGGAGGTATGCTCAAATAATTAACATACAAGGCATGTGCGTGAAGCTTGCGACTGCGTCTATGGGTGGATCTATAGCCCGCCAGCAAGGGGCTGCGTAGAATAATGCCACCCATCCTAGCAGGCGCAGGCTTTGAGTACACGCCTTGATGAAAAATTTATTAAGCATACGCTTTACGAACTTCACTTCCAGTTATCT
>Ga0209755_10006509_pt1 | contig 12901 bp, 17 predicted proteins | sample TergutCo191P1_FD_187301 | JGI IMG/M metagenome (GOLD analysis project Ga0209755, IMG submission 187301) | Cornitermes sp. P1 segment gut microbial communities from Petit-Saut dam, French Guiana - Co191P1 (SPAdes) (version 2) | ecosystem: Host-associated > Arthropoda: Insects > Digestive system... | reverse complement strand
TTCTTGGAACCAGGAAATTGATAGAAGCAATGATTTGACGCAGGGGTACAAGTTTCTGCTTCAGAAAAATATTATTCTGATTATTCTAAAATCGTATTTATGATAACTTTTGACACAGTCTGGGGGGCGGGCTATTCTGTAAGCAAAGGCGCCGTGCAAAGGGTTATAAGAAGCCGCGCGAAACAGCTCCGGGAGCTTAAGCAAAAACAAGACTGGGCGGAAACATTAATTTCCGCGACTAATAAAACGCCGAGGCTAAGCATAGCCGACGCTGCTTTGCAGATAACAGCGATGAAGCTCCTTGAGGAAATATCCGAGATCGGGCTTGAGGACATTAAAGAGATGGACACCGATAAAAAAATCACGCTTCTTACAAGGGTGTCCCGCGCTATCGGGTTGGCGGCTAACGTAGAGCTTAATTTCGAAAGGGGCAGGAAGCAGGGGATCATTGAAAGCAAGGATAAACTTGAAGCGGCTGGGAAAGAGATTGGAATATCCGACGACACAATGAACCGGCTAAAAGCGAAGGTGTTCGGGCTCGGAGTTGACGGTGAAAAAACTGTCTGAAGCCGATATCCTGCTGCCGTACCAGAAGGCGTGGATAGAAGACGAAAGCCCTCTTAAAATATGGGAAAAAGGCAGGCGGATAGGGGCTTCCTGGACGGAAGCCCTTAATTCCGTTATACACACGCAGGGTAAAAAGGGGCAGAATACATATTATCTTTCTTACAACAAAGATATGACAAGGCAGTTTATAATGGACTGCAAATTTTGGTCGGAGATCGTAAACATCGCGGCTGGCGAGCTTGAAGAAGAAATTATAGAGGAAAATGACCGGGCTTTTACGGTATACCGCATCAGGTTTTTAAACGGCAGGGAGATCGTCGGGCTGCCAGGCGTGGGTTACACGGTACGCAGCAAGAAAGGGCGCATCGTTTTAGACGAAGCCGCTTTCACAAAAGAATTTAACGAAATCAAAAAAGCCGCCCTCGCATTATTAATGTGGGACGGCTCGTATTCTATCATGTCAACACATAACGGGGATGACAGCGATTTCTGTTTGCTCTTAAAAGATATAAAGAACGGCAAAGAAAAAAACTGGAGCGTCCACCGCACCGCATTTAACGACGCTGTTAAACAAGGGCTTTACAAACGCATCTGCCTTGTCAGGGAAAAAGAATGGACTGCGGAAGGCGAGTCCGCATGGGTGTCTAACATCAGGGAAATATATAACAGCAACGCCGAGGAAGAGCTTGACGTTATCCCGTCTCGCAGCGGCTCAAAATATTTCCCTTACGGGATGCTCGCGTCTTGCGCTGTCGGCGCGGAAAAATTTCCGATTGTGCGCCTTAATTGCAAAGATGATTTTATGTGGGAGAAACCCCGCAAGCGTTGGGAAAAAGTAAAGAAATGGCTTGAAGCTGAAGTCATACCCATCTTACGCAATATAAAAGGGCTTTGTTTTCTGGGGCAGGATTTTGCCAGAAGCGGCAACCTGTCTGTCATCTGGATCTGCGAAGAGCGCGGTCATGGCTTGGACGGCAGGCTTATCATCGAATTGAACAACGTCCCTTACGACCAGCAATGGGAAGTGCTGCAATGCATCAGCGCGAACTGCAACTTGGGGAACGCCGCGGTAGACTCAAGAGGCAACGGTCAGGCTCTCGCGGAAGCCGCGGCGCAGCGCCTGCCTTGCGGCGCGGAGATGGTTATGATAACGCGCTCATGGTACGCGGGTATATTTCAAAAATTAAAAAGCCGGTTGGAAGACCGTGATTTTCAATTGCCGGACGATCAATTTATTCTGTCTGACTTCGGGATAATTATATTGAAAAACGGACAGCCTGCCGTGCCTAACGAAGAACGATCCGACAGGGACGGCGCGAAATCAAAGCGCCACGGCGACGGGGCGGTAGCGGCGGCGTTATGTTTATACGCATGGGAAGAAGGGAGCGGCAACGCCCCTCCTGTAATAGCTCTGACAGACTCGCGCTCTGATACAATATTTTTCGGGTATTAATAATGTCAAGAAAAAAAAGCGACGGCGCAGGAATTAACGACACAGATTATAGACATCTCTTCATCGATGCGGACGATCATCGGTTACTTGGATGATACGAACAGCTGGCTCGCTTCGGTCGGGGAAAGCCAGGAAGTGTTCACAAAGATGATGAACGACCCTAAGATCGAATCGCTTATCGAAAACCGCAAAGACCGCGTCCAGCAGATGTACGGATCGATTACCGACAGCGGGAATAATGTTATTGATGACGCGTGCCGGAAATATATCCCGTTCAATTTGACTTATAAACTCAACACGGTTTTGTTAAACGCTATCCCCTACGGGATCGCGTTATGTGAAATTATTTGGGATAAAAAAGACGGCTATTATATCCCTGTCGATTTCATACCGATTCCGAGAACCGCTATCACTTTCCCCAAAAACGGAGATTACGGCGTGCCATACCTTTCTTCTGCAAACAAACCCTTAGACGAGCCGAACAAGTTTATCATACACAGAAACGACAAAGGCGACGGGAATTTATGGGGCGCCCCCGCGCTTAGGAGCTGTTATTGGGCGTGGAAATTTAAACAGCTCGGTTTCCGTTTCTGGATGCAGGCCGCCGAGCGGTTAGGCGTGCCGTCCATACTCGCGATCTTTGAAACCAAAAACGCGGAGGACGCGCGGAAAAGAGCCGAGGAATTGACGGCTCTCATGCGGAACGTAAAAAGCGGCTCTTCAGGCGCGTTTGCGAATATTAAAGAAATAAAAGTTGTGGACGGCGCGATTAAAGATTTTGAAACGATTATCCGCGTCTGTAACGAAGAAATTTCTTACGGCATTACAGCGCAGTCCCTTATGACAAGCCAGGCGGAGTTCGGTACAAAGAGCCAGGGGCTGCTTCATTCAGAGACTTATAAATCCACGACTGTTCACGACGCTTATTTAATACAGCAGTCGATTCAAAAACTTTTTAATTATTTTGTCGAAGTAAATTTCCCCGGCGCGTCCGCCCCGTTATTCGACATTGACAGCACGGACTTCGCGGATTGGGAAGTTATTCGCGACGCGATAGACAGAAATATCCCCGTATCTCTTAACGCGCTCTACGACAAAGTGCATCTGCCGAGACCTGAAAGCGATAAAGACTCTTTTGTAAAACCGTCAGGCGGAATGATGTTCAGCGATCAAAATAAAGACAGTTTTTTTTTGCAGACCGGAAACCGAGGGTAATACAAGCCCGAAGAAACGCGCGAAAACTTGACATCTTAGAAAATCTTTACCGCCCTGCAATCGCGCGGAGTTTTGGAAAACGTTTAAAAGAATACGTTATGACGGCTTCCGCCGATCCTTCCATACTCAATTCAAATTATGTCCTTCCTCCCGATTATGATGTCATGACAGAAACGGCTGAAGTTTTTACAAGAGCGTTGCTGCTTGGAATGACGCCGGAAACAAACCAAAATAATTTCGCGCAAACGGAGTTTGCAGAGCCTTTGCCTGAAGAATTCCTGCCATACGAGGAAGCTGTCGCGTATATGAGCAAGCGTCTGCCTGTTGATAAAGAAACATATTACGCGCTTTCCGATAAAATGCGTTACCGCGCGTTTACCGTCAGCCGCCTCGCCGACGGCGACGCTGTGCGAAACGTACAAGGCATGATAACAAACGCGATGGAACAAGGCACAGGCATGAATGAATTTTTGCAAATGACAGAAGGGCAGCTCGCCGACGCGGCTGGAATGGGCAAGGGCGCAGGCTGGTATTATGAAACTGTTTACCGCACGAATACATCGACAGCTTACAATGTGGGACGCGCCATCGGCTTTGAGGAAGTGCCGCCCATCGCGCTTGAATTAATCGGTATTGACGATGACAGGCAAACCGAATTATGCCATTCTCTGACATCGCCGCCGTTTCGCCGCCCTTATGACGATCCTGTCTGGGATACAATGTGGCCGCCCTTTCATTTTAACTGCCGTACAACGATCCGCGCGATTTATGATCAATCAGAAATTGACGACGCAGGCGGCGAAGAAAAATTCTATTCCAGTAGCAATCCTGATTATAAACCCGCCGAAGGTTTTGGAAAATATCCGATTGAAAAATCTGACTCATGGTGGGATCTTACCGACGCGATGCAGGATAGAGCGCAGGCTTTTGGGTTGGACGTTGAATTCATGTCAGCGCGGGAAAGTCTTGGTTTAAATGAATCCGCGGCGGAAAGCAATAGAATTATTGATGAAGTCGAAAAAGCTGCGAGAAAAGATGCTGAAGATGTTGCGAGAGGTATGGGGATTGAATATGTCGATTATTCTGACATTGACAGCAGGGTAGCTAATGAGTGGAATCTGCATATTGCGGAAAACTTTAAAGAATTTTCTGAATTAAAAAATATGGTTAACTTTGTAGGTTCAACAGAAATGCAAAATGAATTGATTGAACCGAGACTTTCTATAATTAGAATTATTAAAGCTTATAAAGAAAATCCCGGAAAAAGTAAAACAGAAATGATTTCTATTATTGAACAATATAGAATTGCCGATTTTAGTAAGCTGAATGATCCAAAAAGAATAGCAAGAACATTTTATCCTGACGATGAAATACTAAAAAAATTCGCAGGTATAGGTATAAACCCAAATTATGGGCATGATACAAGTATATTTTTAAAAAGTTTGCCGGAAGGTGTTGTTGGCATAAAGGGTGCTGTAGATCATGAAGTTGGTCATCTCTTTGATCATCTTTTAGATTTACATAATAACACTGAAGTACAAAAAATGCTGGGTGTGTCATCCAGAACGGACGCGCTTATTGTAAAAGAAAAAATCGCGAATCTTTGGGCATACCATCGTTCAAATCCCTTAGAAAATGGCTTGCCTTATGAACTAGGTTCATTTATAATTAACCTGTATAGGAAATTATATGGATAGAGATCAATTCATAGAAGAAGCAAAAAAAACAGGTCTCCCAGACTCGGCGATCCAAGAAATATTGGATATACATGAGCGGTCTGCGCATGACGGTAACCCTATGCCTTACAGTTTAGAATTCGTCTCGTTAAGCGATAATGACATTAGTTTTACAAATGCAAAAGACCATATTTCAGTTGCTCTAACCTAAACTTCTAAATTCTACCCCACAGCCTCCCTTATTAATACCCCTCATTCAACAAAATTCAACGGTTGAATAACACCCTAAAAAAGTTTTCCGTCTTCATTTTACGTTTTACCTAAAATCGGCGCGTTTACGGGCTGTTTTTGGATTTCCCATGCTCTGCCAGAAACAGCTCATAAATGAACTGTCATAAGATAATCAGGGCATGGAAACAAAAATTGTAATTAACATAACAAGAACCATAGATTACAGAACGCCCGAACAAAGAAGACTGGCATGGAAACCCCGCGATTATAACCCTGAAACCGATCCGCACAAAGATATGCCGCCGCCAAAGTTGCCGCCAATGATGCCTTGCGTAATAGGTATAAACACTCCGATAAAGCCGATGGTTCGCCGACAATTATTACATGGAGAAAATAAATAAAGATTACGCTATAACTCTTTTTGAAAACGACAGCTCCTTAGTACATATAATCTTTGACATTCACGTTCGCGTGAAACGCACACCAACAATAAACGGGAGTGTTACCATAAATACTTTTGACACCTTTCCGGCTCTGGCTATGATTGATACCGGAGCCAGTATTTCAGGCGCAACAAACCGATTGTTGAAACGCATGGGAGTAACCTCTTGCGGAGAATACAATTTTATTAACTCCGCAGGAAAAGGCAGCTCCCCTTCGTATGTTTTTGACGTAATTTTCCCAAAGGAAAAATTGTTAGAGAATATAGAAGTATTAGAAATAAGCGACGATCATGCAATAGATTTCTTGATAGGCATGAATATCATTAAATTGGGTGATATGGCTTTTACCAGCGTAAACGGCAAATTCGCTTTTTCTTTTTGTATACCTCCGGCAGAAAAATATATAGATTTTGAACAAGATTTAATTTCAAAAGAATAAAAACTTTATCTAACAGCTAAACCTCACCCCTTGCCAGAAACGGCTCAAAGTCTCCTGTGGGAATAATAATTCTCTGCAAGGAGATAATCATGAAAAAATTGATTTTCTTATTTGTAATGGCATTTGCCTTGGTCGCTTTAATAGTGGCTGATGATGGCGAATGTCTTCTTGAGGGAAATCCCCTTGAGACAGCAATTTTCGGAACCAGTATCGATGTCGATACTGCTAACCCGGAAACGGTATCAATTACTTTGTCGCATTATGGCGTGGCAGAAGTTATTGGTGTAGCAAGCCATAGGACGGAACTGGAAAAAACTGGCTGGAATAAAATTCGCTACCCTCATGAATATAAGGTAGACGTGGGAAAGCCCGGCGCATTAAACCAGTCTTACTTGTTTGGAAGTTACACATAAACAAAGAATTGGCCTGCCTGTTTAATAGCGGGCAGGCGTGAGGGGAATCGTGACATGAAACTGCGAAAGGAAATAATCGGGAATTGCACTCTCTACAATGCAGACTGTATGAAAATAATGTCTCAATATCCTGATAAGCATTTTGATCTTGCGATTGTCGATCCGCCTTATGGAAAATCAGATGGTTGTAAACGAACTGGTGGTACGTGGGCAAAAAAATATGGAAAAAATATCACTGACTGGGATATAGCACCGGATCAGTCTTATTTCAATGAATTAACGAGAGTGTCAAAATATCAAATTATATGGGGAGGTAATTATTTTACATTGCCGCCTAGTAGAAACTTTATTATTTGGAAAAAACATATACCTGAAAATTTTACTCTTGCAATGTGTGAATATGCATGGACAAATATAAAAGGCAACGCAAAATTATTTTATTATCACTCATTCAATCCAAAAAGAATTCACCCTACTCAAAAGCCAGTAGCTCTTTATAAATGGCTTTTATCAAAATATGCCAAACAAGGCGATAAAATACTCGACACCCATCTTGGAAGCGGCTCGATCGCTGTCGCTTGTAATGAAATGGGCTACGATCTGACAGCAAGCGAGATTGACGCTGATTATTTTACCGCCGCTTGTGACAGGGTTAGAGAAGCAAATAAACAAACAGAATTATTCAAGGAGGCGTCCTAATGTCGCAAAGAAAAATCAGAACGCTAGAGCTTGCCCGTGTCGGCAAGTGGGGACTGGACGGAAGCGAAATAACAAAACAGGACATCGCGGAGTTAGCCGAAACTTTTTCCGGCAAGCGACCTGTAATTGTCGGGCACGATGTAACGGATCGCGCTCCCAAGTTTGGTGACGTAATCGACTGCTGGACTTCCACAGACGGCGACTCGATAATAGGCCCCGTTATATTTAGCGATATAGGCGACAAGCTTTACGAGGGCGGTTATTACGACGGCTGGTCAATATCGATGCCGAGAAGATCGCGAGACGGTAAGCGCGTGCTGCATCATCTTGCAATTCTCGGCGCAGTGCCGCCGAAGATTCCCGGACTCGAAGAGCTCGCGCAGGTAGCGGTTGACTTCAGCGAAGATGCCGCGAAAAACAGGTATCAATTTTCAGGGAAAATCCCTGAAGAGGAGGGTAAAGATACAATGACAGACGAGGAAAAAAAAGCTTTAGCCGAGAAGGAAGCGAGAATCGCCGAATTAGAAGCGCAGAACAAAACGCTGACCGAACAGGCGAATCAGAAAGCGGCTGAACAAACGGTGGCGCAAAATGCGGCGGCTCCAGAAGCAAAAGCTGATGCCGTTGCAACGGTTGACGCTTCAGCTAACGGCCAGGATTTCGCGGACGTGCGAAACGAGCTCAACGAGCTTAAAGCAGGCCGCCGTCAGGAAAGGCTTGAAGGATTCGCGAAAAACATCGCTGAAAAACTTCCGGCAGGCGTTGCCGAAAAGGCGAAGGTTCTCGCGGGGCGTATTGAGGCGAACGGCGCCTTCGATTTTTCCGATAACGGGAAAACCGAGAAACGGGACGCGTTATGGCTTCTTGGGGAAATTCTCACAAGCTGGCCTGCACCGGTAAGAACCGGAGCGTCAAATTACAATTACGGCGACAGCACAGGCGGTGACAATTCCGTTAACTGGGGCGCCGCCGCTAAAAAAATGTAAGGGGGGAATCAATGGGTGTAAGTTACGAAAAAATCGATTTAAAAAACACAAGAGAAGTAATCCATCCCGGGCATCCCGCGGTTATCGATACCGCGCTGCTCGCGGATAAAACAAAAGTGTTCAAGGCGGGAACAATCCTGAAATTGAACGCCGCAGGCGAAGCGCTTATTCCGGCGGCTCCGGCTGACACTCCTGCCACGGTTCTCGCGCAGGACTCCGACGGCAAAAACGCCGAGGTTCTTGTCTGCTGGCACGGCACTGTGGTCTTCAGCCGTCTTCTTGACGCGAGCGGCAGCGGAGAGCCTGTCGCGACGACATTGGCGTTCGCCAACAAATTGCGCTCTGCGGGGATTTATCCGCTTCAGCTTTTCGCCAACGCGAAAAAGGGGTAATCAATGATAATGATAAAACCCCAGGACGTTGAGAGAATCATCGGCGAGAACGCTCCAATCGTATCAAACGCGATGAATTATTTCACAAACCGTCCACTTAAAAATTCCACGCACATCGCCGTGGCGGAACTTGAAGCGGAATACGGGAATGTCCCCGTAATCAAGCGTGGCGCGTTAGGCGTAAGACCTGAAACCGGAATGTCCGCGAAAGTGATCGAGCCCATGCCGATCGAAATTGACGACCTCTTCACAGCGGTGGAAGTTGACAATTACGAGAGGGCGACCGATCAGGGCAAGCAGCAGATGATTGACGAAAGAATCGCGAACCATCTACGAGTAGTACGCGAAACCACACGCGCACTTTGCGCTCAGGCGCACCGCGGAGAAATCGACTACATGATGCAGGCGGGAACCGCGATGAGCCGTTACGTTGTTTCATACGGCGATATCAAAGGATTAACCTTTGGTTCCACATTGCCGAATATGACAATCGCGAACCTCATCATTTATTTGAACCAGCTTACAGCGGCGATAAATGAGCAGGGTGTCGGCGGTCCGATTGAGTTCATCGCGTCGCTTGAAGTGTTCCAGGCGATTATCACCGCCGCGGCGAACCAGAAGGCTTACACGGTTGTGCCGGGTGTCGGGAAAATCAACATCGCCGGTTTCGAGATACTCATGGACAACGATTCATGGATCGATATCGACAACACCGGAGCGAAGACAACCAAGCGCATGGTTGAGCCTTTGGAGATTATGGCGCGCGCGACCAACGCCGGGCAGAAGCTTCCGTACCTGCGTCTTGACGATGTCGTCATGAATCAGGCGGTGCCGTTCTATGCGTTCACCAAAGTGCGAACGGATCAACGTGGCGAGGATCTCTATGTAAAGAGCAAACCTTTCCCATTGATCAACCGCAAGGGAATCGTGTTCGGCAAGTTCGAGCAGGCATAGAAAGAATTGTACATCTGCCTTTGTTATAAGTTATGTTTTTAAATTTTTGCGATTGGGCGTTGGCACCAACGCGGCATCAACATACAAACACAAAGGCAAGATGTGCTTTTCTAAGGAGTTTTGAAAGTGGGCATACCTAAAACAATTATAACGATAGCTGACCTCAAAAAAGAATTGAATCCTGATGATCTTCGCACAGCGTCTTATGCAGATGACGCTGTACAGGAACACGCGATTCATAAAGCTGTTATCTGGGTATACGGCAAGGTAGCGACTACCGGAAAAACTTATGACGAGTCAGACGAGGTTATAAAAACCATTGTTTTAAAACGCGCGATTTACGAATTGTTTTCTTACATCGGAAATGAAAGCCGCGCGAAAGCGAACGAACAGGATGCCGCGGATCTGATTGAAACTTATTTCGGCAGCATTGCGACAAAACACGACGAAGGGTTAGGTCCTGCGGCGGGCATGGTAACAGAATCGGAGCTTCCGCGTTATGGGGGTTAAGATTATAAGCCGCCCTCCCGATTACGCGAGGATGCTGGGCGCTGGACTCGCGCCGACTATGAAGAAAGCGGCTATGTATTTGCAAAGCAGCGCGTTAAGAAAAATTAACAGCGGTATTAAACCTGCTAATAAGTCGCTCACACAAGAAGTAAAACGAGGCAGCCAGACATTACGCGACAACGGCGATCTTATGAGAAGCATCGCGCCGCATTCAGGCGACACGTGGGCTGACGCGAGCACCAATTTGAAATACGCACGTATTCAGCAGGAAGGCGGAACTATTACGCCGAAAAACGCGAAGGCGCTTTTTATTCCTGCTGGTTATGAGACAAGAAAAAAAATGCGGCATTACAATGCATGGACACCACGTTCTTTGATTAGCGCTATGAAAGCGGATGGATATAATTTTTATAAAGTTGGCAGACTATTTTTTGCGTATAAAAAAGGGAAGACACTGAAAAACGGAAAAGAGGGCAAGCAAGGTAAAGAAGACTTTCCGCTCTTTATTATATCAAAATCAGTGGAAATAAAGCCACGACCGTTTTTGTTCATCGATGAAAAAGATAATGCGTATCTTGTGAAACTAATTCAGGAAGGCGTGGCAAATTCGCTTAAAGGGAAAAATTAACATGGAAAAAATTGTAAATGCGCTATTGGATGAAATACGCACTCTTGGAATAGATGCGGTTTTAATGCCGCAGAAAGTGTCGGCAAACCGTCCGCGCGTGGATCTTTATTTCGCAGGTGTTGAGCTCGCCGGAATCGACAGGCAAAACCCTGATGCCGGAAATTTAGGATGGGAAAGGATAACATTCAACGCCGAATTCAGAAGCGAGGGGACTCACAGCAGATGGCTTACGGACACTATACTCGCGTCACGTAAATTATTACCGCTGAATGAAAACTCCATGCGGTTAACGGTTTCAATGCCGTTAAAAGCTCTCTGGAGACGGCTCTCGCCCGGACGCTTCGAGTATCCTGATGAGGAGCAATCATCTATGCCGGTAAGCTATGTAGAATCGTGGGAGATAACGATAGCTTATCCGGCAAATATAATCGGGCAAAGCCCGGAGGAGAAATTATGAGACCGACAGGAAAAGACGGATTTTTATACGGTATAAAAATCGGAGCGGCAATAGCGGGAGGTCAGGGCGTTACAGTGCCGAAAGACGGTTGGTATAAAATTCAATCTAAAGTGGCGGATAGCAGCGGTATTCCGGGCAGCGCCCCCGCGAAGACGCGGGGGCGTTCTCTTAAAGCGGGCGATTTTTATTTCGCAAGGGAAGGACAAAAACTTGCAACCGGGGACAGCCTTATACCTTGGGAACTAAAAAAGCTGTCTTTCACAACAGATGTCAGCGCGGGCGCGCAAGGGCAGGTTTTTGACATTACCACGCAGGCGGATGTCGAAAGCGGCGTAAGGGCTTATGCCGCTTCCGTGTTTAAAGACCGCACCGGCACAATTAACGGCATGGTCGATGTTGACAGCGCGGAACAGCGCGGGCTGATGAACGAGTTCAACGCCGTTATTACAGACGACGGGGCTTACGTCACCTACGAGCCCGCGAAATCAGGCACGCATCATTTCATGCTTTCAAGGCGCGAAACAATCGCTGAAGGCGAAGTTGAAGCTTGGGAATATTTCCCTGTGGTTGTCGAATCCTTCCAAACCGACAAACCGATTGAAGGTGTACGCCCCTTTAATTTTAATTACCGTATTGACGGCTCTCAAAACCCCGGCATCTATTACAGAACGGTAATCGAAGCAGCAGAACAAGAAGCAGAAGGGGGCGATGATGAGATTTGACGCGTTAAAAAATTATACTTATTATCCTGACGTTAACGGTAATCTTGATTTACCAGAATCGGAAAAGCTGTCTGTCGAAATTATCCGCCCGACTGCGGAAGATCATGAAACGCTTGTTTTTGTGGAACTGACGCAGCAATTTAAAAAGGATTCAAAGGGTTCTGAATTAATCAATCAAACTTCGAGGACGAAATTTAACACGCCGAAAATCCTTAGAAGGCATGTCGGGGAAATTAAAAACCTTGTTATCGCGGACGGGACAGGCAAAGATAAAATTATCGCGACCGGCGAGGAGCTTGCCGCGGCGAGTTTTGCGGGTATGTTTACACTGGTAAACAAAATCTGTAATGAGGTTTGTTCCGACACTTTAACGGATACGCAAAAAAAAATCTCCGAATCGGATTCGGGCTCGTCTGGGACGGATGGCATGAACGGGAATTAAACCCGTATTATGACAATGAAAAATTAATTCTGCGTGAACGGGTAATTAAAAGGGGCGAGATACACGGTTATCTCTCCCCTGAATTTTATACGGCTTATAAATTGTGGAGCAGGATAAAACGCTACGGCTGGTCCCGCGGGCAAGGCTGGATACGCAAGCCTGCCGGGCTTGTCGAACTTGTAGAATTATTTGATACGGAGCTTGAGCTTTTAAAGGAAAAAAATGCAGGTAAAAGATGAACTGCGGGTGCTGGTTGAAGCGGAAGTCGCCCGAGCAATCGAAAACTTTAAGAAACTCTCCGGCGGTATCGAAGACGCTGAAAATAAAAATCCGCAGAGCAGAGCTCTGCGGTATTCCTAACCAAGCAATCTAAGCGAATAACTCCAATTGGCTGTTTTCGTGTATTTTCTCATATGCTTCAGATTTTCGACCTTGATTCTTTATGTACCTTGTTATTACGTTCTCGTCCCCATGTTCTCCTACTGTCCCTACGTAATAACCTCTGGTCCAAAATTCTCCGCCCCACAAACTTTTCTTCACTTCAGGGCACAGTTCGAATATTTTCTTCGCTGTTATACTTTTTATTGTTTGCACTATTTTTGACGGGCTGTACGTAGGCACTGACTGAACCAGAAAGTGCACATGATCTTTTTCTGCGCCTATTTCCAAAAATT
>Ga0209755_10006508_pt1 | contig 12902 bp, 11 predicted proteins | sample TergutCo191P1_FD_187301 | JGI IMG/M metagenome (GOLD analysis project Ga0209755, IMG submission 187301) | Cornitermes sp. P1 segment gut microbial communities from Petit-Saut dam, French Guiana - Co191P1 (SPAdes) (version 2) | ecosystem: Host-associated > Arthropoda: Insects > Digestive system... | reverse complement strand
ATATGGATATATGCCTACTAATATATCTTATCATATCGTCGCAAAAAAAGCAAGCCTTTCCTTGCAATTTCTCAACTTTTTTTTATTTTCTTCTTGATTATTTAGATATTAAGTGGCAAACTCGGGAGGGTATATTTGAAGTTTCATCGTCTGCGGTAGCGGCTTAATACTGCATTTCTTTCTTTTCGCGGCACGTGAGTTGTAACTTTTTGATTGTTTTTGAAGTGCTTTTTTCTTGATAATTGCTTATCGTTATGCTAGTATAACCTATGCTCATATTCTTTATTTGACGTTGAAAGGTGAGGCAGGATGAAAAACCTTGTTATTGATTTGCGTGTGGTCAGGAATAATCTCAGGGCTATAAAAGATCGAGCTGAAGGCGTCAGCGTCATTGCGGACTTAAGTGCAAATGCCGGCGGCATGGGTTTATTGCCTATTGCAAAGTTTCTTCGTGACGAGGGTATCCGCAATTTTGCTGTTTCTGATCCCGAAGATGCACGTCTTCTGCGCCAAAACGGTTTTGGCAGTGAAAAGATTATGATGCTCCGCAGTACTGCCGATCCAAATGAGATTTCCGAACTTTTGTCTTTAAGTGTTATTTGTACTGTCGGCTCATATGATGCAGCCGTTGCCATCAACGGTATTGCTGAGTCAAATAAAGTCCCTGCCGAGATTCAGGTCATAATTGACACGGGGCTTGGTGTTTATGGTTTTCAGCCGACCGAGCTTGATAAGGTTGCGGCGATTTATAAGTATATGTCCAGTCTTTCTGTTGTTGGTACGTTTACTACTTTTGCCTCATCTTGGCGAAATAAGAAACTTACCTTTTTACAAATGCAAAAGTTTAACGATGTGCTTGATAGAATAATCGCTCTGGGTTTTGAGCCCGGCGCCGCCCATATTATTGATTCCGCGGCTTTATTTAAATATGACTTTGAGCTGATGGACGCAGTTCGTGTTGATACTGCTTTGTCCGGACGGATTCCCGGCAAGGCATTACAAGGTCTGCAAAAGGTCGGCTATATCGAGGCGGGGCTTGAGGAGGTCGGCTGGCATCCAAAAGGTCATACTATTGGCTCTGAACGTGGTTTTGTCACCAAAGCCGCTACAAAGATTGCTATTTTGTCAATCGGTTACTATCATGGTTTTGGTGTAGATAGGTATATTGTTGAGCGGAGCTTGTTTGATATTTTCAGGTGGCGGCGCAGGACGGCTTATGTGCGCATAAATGGACAAAAGGCCGCTGTGCTTGGCAGTGTCGGTCTTTTGCATACTATAGTTGATGTGACAAATATTGATTGCACCGTGGGCGATATTGCTGTGCTCGATGTTGATCCGGTAAACGTTAAGGGTCTTCCTATTGTTTATAAATAATGTCTAAGGTCGCCGCTTGCCGCGCCAATTCTAATAAATGAGGTCAATACGTTGCCGAAGATTTTACAGCTTGATTCGCATGTAGCGGATTTGATTGCGGCGGGCGAGGTCGTGGAGCGCCCCGCGTCTGTTGTTAAGGAGTTATTGGATAATTCTATTGATGCAGGCGCCGGCATTGTCACTGTTGAAATTGTCGGCGGCGGGAGAAGTTATATTCGTATTAGCGACAATGGCTGTGGTATTGCACCGGAAGATGTGAAAACCGCATTTCTTCGTCATGCCACAAGTAAGCTAAACTCTGCGGATGGACTTGAGGCTATCGGCACTTTGGGTTTTCGCGGCGAGGCGCTTGCGGCTATTGCTGCGGTTTCTCGTATTGAACTTTTGACCCGCGAGTCAGGGGCAAAAGAGGGTGTTTGTTTGCGGCTTGAGGCTGGTGAAGTCGTTGATTTTTCTCCTGCCGGCGCGCCTGAGGGAACAACTATAATAGTCAGAGATTTATTTTTTAACACTCCCGCCCGGCATAAATTTATGAAATCCGATCGTACAGAGGGTTCTGCCGTCGCTTCGGCTGTGCTAAAGGCTGCCCTTGCCCGTCCTGATGTTTCCGTAAAATTTATTAAGGACGGTGTAACCGAGTATCATACGCCGGGGGACAGTCTTTCTGCGTCCTGCATTTATAGTTTGTTCGGCAGAGAGTTTGCCGCGGGTCTTTTTCCTGTCGATAGCTCTGATGAAACCTTTTCCGTGACCGGATTTGTGTCGTCACCTGACGACTCGCGCGGTAATAGGAGTTACCAGTATTTCTTTGTCAACGGAAGACCTATTAAGTCAATAACTCTCCAGATGGCGCTTGAAAAGGCTTTTTCTAATCTGCTTGCTTCCGGTCGCTTTCCTTCATGCATATTATACCTTACAACAAGACTCGGTGATGTTGATGTAAATGTCCATCCCGCCAAAACCGAGATTAAGTTTGTTTCGGATAAGGCGATTTTTGATGGCGTTTATTATGCCGTGCTCAGTGCTCTAGAACGCGGAGGCGCCAGTATCAGCCCCTCTTCTGTCAAGTCTTTTTCCGAGGCAGGCACTTCCGGGTTGCCCGGAGGATTGCTTTTAACAGGCGCCGGCAATTATAATACTGCAACTCATGCCAATGCGTTGTCCGGCGGTTTTTCCGAGCGCGGTACAAATCCGTCTTTTTCAAGTCCTAAGGGAAATAGCGGTGCTTTTAAGTCAATGCAGGTTGAAGAGTATCGCAATAGATATGGCTCTCCCGGCAGAAAAAACGAAAAGCAGAAGGATGACGCTGCCGGTAGCTTTTTCCCCGATGTAATGCGCAACGACGCCTCGGAATCGCCACCTTTCTTTGCACCAAAATCATCTGTGCTCAGCGAGGGCAATAATGGTTTATCCGATCCGGATGATTTTCTTCCTCGCTTTGAGGGCTTTAGCCCCGGTTGTGTTATAATTGGCGAGGTTTTTCATTCTTATATTATTGCCGAGTATAATAGCAGCGTTTGGTTTATTGATAAGCATGCCGCCCATGAGCGTTTACACTTTAATGCGCTGCGGAGCGAGGGCTTTGAGCCTATGTCACAAAACCTTCTGTCCCCTGTCGTGTGCAGACTGGGTCCGGAGCAGGTTTCACTTTTGCTTGAAAATGCTGATTTTCTTGAGGGTCTAGGCTTTTCTGTTGAGAGTTTTGGCGAAGACTGTGTTGCCGTGCGGCACATCCCTTCCGAGATAGGTATCGAGGATACTGAGTCGATTCTAGCAGAAATAGGCTTATTTTTAACGCAGGGAGCGCTTGCCGAAGCATCGAAGCTCGATGAGATTTACCGCATGATTGCGTGTAAGGCATCTATAAAAGCGGGCAAATCTTCTTCGCGCAGCGAGCTTGAGCTGCTTGCTAGTAAAGTTTTTTCGGGTGAAGCGTCTCATTGTCCGCATGGTCGCCCTGTGTTTTTTGAGATGTCGAAAGCAGATCTAGATAAGAGGTTTAAGAGAAATTGACTAATATTATTGTAATTACCGGACCGACAGCAACAGGAAAAACCACAGTAGGCGCCATGCTTGCCAAGCTTTTGGACGGCGAGGTGGTTTCCGCTGATTCTATGCAGGTCTATAAGTACATGGACATAGGTACAGCAAAGCCTTCCGAGGCTGAAATGCTTGGCATTAGGCATCATATGCTAAGTATTGTTGAGCCGGGTGATAATTATTCGGCGGCGCGGTATATTTCCGATGCTGCAAAATGTATAGATGATATAGCCGCGCGGGGCAAGGTTCCGATTTTGGTAGGCGGAACGGGGTTATACATCGACTCGCTGATATCCGGGCGCACTTTTTCCGCCCGTGGTGACGCGGCTTTGCGTAAATCACTTGAGGATTTATATGACCGCATAGGCGGTGAGGCAATGCATAAAAGGCTCGGCAAATTTGATCCTATCAGCGCTAAAAAGCTAAGTATAAATGATAAGAAGCGTATTGTTCGTGCTTTTGAGGTTTTTAATACAACCGGAAAAACTATTTCGCAGCATGATATTGATTCACGGTCTTTGCCTGACAGGTATAATGCAACAAAGATAGCCCTTGCTTTCGGCAGCAGGGCTTTGCTCTATTCAAGGATTGAAAAGCGTGTTGATAGCATGGTTTCTAACGGGCTTGAAAATGAGGTGCGCTCGCTGCTTGATATGGGCATAAGTCCCAAGGCAACGGCAATGCAGGCAATAGGATATAGGCAGATGGCGCAAGCGATAATGCAGGAGCTTCCTATGGAAGAGACAATAGAAACAATAAAGATGGAAACGCGCCGATATGCTAAGCGGCAGCTTTCATGGCTCAGACGAGACGAGACGATAAGGTGGGTATCCTGGGAAACCGCCCTTGCGCTTGGAAAAGAGCCGATTGAGTGGTTATAGCCTATGAAGAGAAGTGATTTTTATATAAGACTCACAACCGGAGTGTTGCTTGTCGCAGTGCTCGTTTACATTGGCTACTCCCTTTATAATTATTTTATGAATATTTTTGAAACTACGCCTGCATTGGAGTACGCAGTGGAGGAATCAATAATTATTGATGGCTTTGTTGTGCGAACCGAAGTGGTGCTTGATTATCGCGGCAACTCTATTTTACCCGCTGTCTCCGATGGCGAAAGAGTTGCAAGCGGACAGGCTGTAGCTGTTGAATATTTGACTACGGAGGCGCTGGAACTTGCCGGCGAGATTCGTTTGCTGCGCAATAGAATCGCACAATTGGAAAATATGGGCGGTCGCCTGGCAGCGGCGGCGGCACGGCTTGATAGTGTACTGGCGCTTTCGCGGGCTGTTCAATCAGGAGATTTCGGCAGGCTGGATGAAACTGCGCAAACCGTTGAAACATTGGTCTTTGAAATAGGCGCTGACGAACGCGCGGCACTTGAGGGTATGCGTGCCCGGCTCGCAACCTTAGAGGCTAGGACCAGCGGCATCAGAACCTTTCACACGCCCTATAGCGGCACTTTTTCTCAGGTAGTGGATGGTTTTGAACATATTACCCCTGATGATTTGAATAATTTGTCTCCCGCGGCGCTGGACGTTCTTTTCAGCCGCTCTTCCGGCGCTGTGCGCTCAGGAAAAATCGTGACGTCCTTTAAGTGGTATTTTGTCTCAACTGTGAGCGAACAGGATGCTTCCCGGTTTTCTGCGGGGCGCGATGTTACCGTCCGGTTTTTCGGTACTTTTCACGCTGAGATGGTTATGCGAGTTGAAAGTATCGGAGAAAGTGACGACGAGGGGCTGAATGTTGTCGTTTTTTCCAGTAACAGGGCTATTCATGATGTTGCTTCTATACGTTCGCTTCAAGGCGAGATTGTTTTTGATGTTGTTTCCGGTCTTCGCGTGCCAAAAGAGGCTATTCGTCTCGATGAAAATGGCACATTGTTCATTTTCATTCACACAGCGTCAAGAGCCGAGCGTGTTGATATTGAAATCTTGCTCGAGTTTGATGATTTTTACCTTGTCAGAGACGGCGCTGAGTCCGGCTCTCATCTGCGCTCCGGCTCTACTATTATTGTCAGGGCAAATAATTTATATCATAACAAGGTCATCAGATAGTGAGGATAATATGTGTATTTCCGAAAATATTATGCGTATTCGTGATGAAATTTCCGAGATTGCAATAAAGTCCGGGCGCAATCCCGACGATATAAAGCTCGTTGCTGCTTCAAAAACCAGAAGCTCAGACGAGATTCGCAAAGCCATTATAGCGGGCGTCGACGCCGTTGGGGAAAATCGAGTCCAGGAAATGCTTGTGAAAAACGGAGAAAATGCTTACGCCGGCAAACCTTTGCATTTTATCGGTACTTTGCAATCAAATAAGGTCAGGCAGATTGTCGGCGTCTGTGATCTAATAGAGTCTGTTGATTCGGCTGCACTCGTAACATCAATTGGCAAGAAGGCACAATCTCTTGGTATTGTTCAGAAAATCCTTATTGAGGTTAACATTGGAAGAGAGCCGCAAAAGTCGGGAATCTTGCCGGAACAACTGGATGATGTTTTCTGTCTTGCCGCGCAGACCAAGGGTATATCTGTTCTCGGATTGATGGCAATTCCGCCAATTTGTGAAGAATTTGAAAGAATTTGTTACCATTTTGACGCAATGATGAAGCTTTTTGTTGACATTAGTGAAAAAAAATACGATAATAGCTCTGTGCAATTACTATCGATGGGCATGAGTGACAGCTATGCCGATGCGATACGTGCCGGCGCAAATATGGTGAGAATCGGTACAGCCATTTTTGGTATGCGCTAGTCAAGATTTTTAAGGAGGATTCCACATTGGGACTGTTTAATGAATTAAAGAAACTGACCAAGCCTTATGACGACGAGGATGAATTTGATGATTTTAAGGCATTGAAGTCTGACGACTTGCCTCCGCCTCCAAAAACACCTGCGCAATCACGGAGTTCGTATGGTGATTTTGGCGAGCCTCGAAGTTCCGGCAGCAACAAGGTCGTGAACATTCATGCAACTGCTCAATTGCAAGTGGTTTTGGTTAAGCCTGAAAAATTTGAAGCTGCTGCGGAAATAGCCGATCATCTCCGGGAGCGCCGTACTGTTGTTCTCAATCTTGAACAAACGCATAAGGATATTGCCCGTCGTCTGGTGGACTTTCTCAGCGGGGTAGCTTATGCACAGGATGGTAAAATCAAAAAGGTTGCCGTGAACACCTACCTGATTACTCCGTACAATGTCGATTTGCTCGGCGACTTGATTGACGAGCTTGAAAACAACGGATTGTATTTCTAGAAGAAAACCGAAAGGACTATGAGTTATGCTGACTCCTCAGGAAATTAACGATAAAGTATTTGTAAAAGCTGTTTTTGGCGGCTACGACATGACGGGAGTAGATGACTTCCTGGAGTCGCTTTCCGCAGATTATAGTGCTCTTTACAAAGAAAATGCCACGTTAAAAGGGAAGCTCAAGGTACTTGTAGAAAAGGTCGAAGAGTATCGTTCGACTGAGGATTCTATGAGAATGGCTCTTTTGACGGCTCAGAAAACCGGCGATGATATAACAAACGATGCTTACAGGCAAAAGGAGACTATTTTAAAGAAAGCGGATGATGAGGCTAAAGTCATTCTGTCGAGGATTTCTTCGCTTGTCGCCGATGAAGAGGTTAAGCTGAGCGTTGCCGCAAAAGAGACTGCTAAGTTTATTAAGCTGTCTCAGGCTATTATGCAAAGGCATAATGAGTTTTTGACAAAGCTCGAAACGGCACGGCGTACAATAACCACTCCGTCCGATTCCGCTCCTCCGTCTGCTGCACCCGTGCCGGTAAAATCGCCTGAATCGGCTGCTCCGCCGACGCCTCTCGTAGCGGAGGATTCGACTGTTCCGATACAGACGGAGCCGTCTGCTAATGAGTTATCACTTTTTTCAAATGACGAGTCCGATTCTAACAAAGATGCATCAGAGCAGTATTTTCATTCTGAGCGTGACGTAAGGGATGTTTTTTATCCGAGATATGATGAGGAGAGCGAGACCGAGTTGGCTATTGAAGCTGGTGAGACCACTGCACCCAGACCCAAATTTGATTTTGATGATTTAAAATTCGGTGCGAATTTTGAAAATAATAACTAACATAGCTAAGCTTAAAATTGCACTGTTATGTGGGCGGTTTTTGTAATCGCCCATACATGTGACCGCGCAACAGCGGTGCTGCACCAGTCGGTAGAAGGAGTAATCAGATGTCCCAAGATTATAACGCAACTCTCAATTTGCCAAAAACTGACTTTCCCATGCGCGCCGGTCTGCCAAAACGCGAACCGGAAATGCTCAAGGCTTTTTACGATAATAAGGTCTATGAGACTTTGATGAAAAAGAACACGGGAAAGCCCACTTTTATTTTACATGACGGACCGCCCTTTTCAAATGGCGATATCCATATAGGCACAGCAATGAATAAGGTTATAAAGGATATTATCGTCCGCGAAAAGAACATGTCCGGTTATTGCTCTCCCTATGTTCCCGGTTGGGATAACCACGGGATGCCGATTGAAAGCGCGATTATCAAGAAGAACAAGCTCGACAGAAAGAAGCTTTCTATACCGGAGTTTCGCAATGCATGTCAAGCTTTTGCCGCTGATTATGTTGACAGACAGCGCGAGCAGTTTAAGCGGCTTGGCGTTATTGGTCAGTGGGATGACCCTTATTTGACTATGGATCCTTCCTTTGAGGCGCATGAGGTTCGTGTTTTTGGGAAAATGTATGAAAAGGGATTTATTTATAAGGGTCTCAAGCCTGTTTATTGGTGTCCCCATGATGAGACCGCCCTTGCGGAAGCCGAGATTGAATATGCCGACGTGCCCTGCACCGCTATTTTTGTTAAGTTTAAGATTAAAGATCATAATGGCGTTTTGGATGATGTTCCGGGAGCGGAAAACGCAAATATTCTGATTTGGACGACTACTGCATGGACTTTGCCTGGCAATCTTGCGATATCCCTCGGTCCAAAAATAGAATATGCCGTATGTCTGGCAGACGGCGAAATATATATTCTTGCGGCAGCGCTCGCTAAGTCTGTTTTCGAAAAAGCCGGAATCAAAGAATACTCTGTTTTGAAAAAGCTGCCGGGTTCGGCTCTTGAGCTTATGACCGCATACCATCCGTTTTATGATCGCGAGTCGCTGATAATAGTTGGCGATCACGTCACTGTTGACGCCGGCACCGGCTGTGTTCACACCGCCCCCGGTCACGGTGTTGACGACTTTATTGTTTGCAAAAAATATCCGCAGCTTGAAATGTTCACCCCGGTTGATTACAAGGGTGTTATGACCGAAGAGGCTCTGCAATATTCTGGAATGTTCTATGCTAAGGCGAGCCTTTCTATTGTAGAAGACCTTAAGGCGAGCGGGGCATTGTTTGCTATAGAAGAGTTCGTTCACTCTTACCCGCACTGCTGGCGCTGCAAAAATCAAATAATATTCCGAGCTACCGAACAGTGGTTTGCTTCTGTGGATGCGCTTAAAGACGACGCAGTAAAGTCATGCGACAATATTCTCTGGATTCCGGAGTGGGGCAAGGAACGTATGAAAGCGATGCTTATTGAGCGCTCTGACTGGTGTATTTCCCGTCAGCGCCACTGGGGGTTACCCATTCCCGTTTTTTATTGCAATACTTGTGATAAACCCATTTGCACCCCCGAAACTATTGATGCTGTTGCCGTGCTTTTTGCAAAAAAAGGCTCTAACGCTTGGTATGAGATGCAAGAAAAAGATATGCTCCCGGATAGCTTTGTCTGTCCGTATTGCGGTGCAAATGATTTTACAAAAGGCTCTGATTCTCTTGATTGCTGGTTTGATTCCGGCTCGACTCATGCCGGAGTGCTTAACTCAGAAAAATTTCCAAATCTAAGTTTTCCGGCTGATATTTATCTTGAGGGAGGCGACCAATACCGCGGCTGGTTCCAGTCCTCTATGCTGACAAGTATAGCTACTAACGGAAAAGCTCCATATAGGAGAATCATAACTCACGGCTGGACTGTTGACGGCGAGGGCAAGGCAATGCACAAGTCCCTCGGTAACGCTGTTGCACCGGAACAGGTTATAAGCGAATATGGCGCTGATATATTGCGACTTTGGGTTGTTTCCTCCGATTATAGGGTTGATACCAGAATTTCTAAGGATATATTAAAGCAATTATCGGATATCTATCTCAAGATTCGCAATACCGCCCGCTTTATTCTGGGTAACATAAATGGTTTTGACCCTGATAATCCTGTGGCCGTTTCTGATATGACCGAGCTGGACAGATGGGCTTTAGCCCGCTTAAACCGTCTCATCACAAATGTCAGAGCTGCCTATGATAGATATGAGTATCACACGATTTATCATGCTATACATAATTTTTGTACCGTTGATATGTCAAACTTCTATCTCGACGTCATAAAGGATAGACTGTATTGCGACATCACAGATGGTATGCCGCGACGCAGCGCTCAGACCGTCATTTATACCATTCTTGATGCGCTTGTGCGTATGCTTGCTCCGCTTCTCGCTTTCACCCCCGAAGAAATTTGGTCACAAATGCCTCACCACAGACAGGCTGACAGTGAAAGTGTGCTTTTTAACTTATTACCTGAGCCTGATGATGCGCTTGTGTTCACTGCTGTACAAGACGCTGTGTGGAATAAGCTCATGAGGCTTCGCACTGACGTCAATAAAGCTCTTGAGCTGGCGCGTGCAGATAAGATAATAGGAAAACCACTTGATGCGGAAATCACATTATATTTAGATTCTGTTGCCTCTGCCGATTTTGAGCAGCTTTCTGTTCATGATTTAAAGATGCTCTTTATTGTTTCGGGAGTAAACATAATAAATGGTCGCGGCGATGGCTATGCGGGTGTTGAGTTTCCGGGAATTGTAGTTGCTGTTAAGGCATGTACTGAGCCAAAATGTGCTCGTTGCTGGACGCATAGCAGCGAGGTCGGCAGCAGCGAGGAGCATCCTGCGCTGTGCAAGCGCTGCCTTGAGGCAGTATCACAAGGGAGGTAGCCTACGTGCTGGTTTTTCTGTTTTCATGTCTTATTGTTGTTTTGGATCAGTTTATCAAAAGATGGATTGTCCGTGTTCTGCCGCTGCGCGATAGTATGGAGCTCATCCCCGGTGTTATTGAGCTTACTCACGTTCAAAATACCGGCGCTGCATTCGGTCTTTTGGCCGGACAGCGATGGCTCCTTGCAGGTATTGCTTTTGTGGCGTGTATTATAATTATTTTTATCTTGCTTCGATATACGGACGGCTTCTGGGGGGCTTTGGGCTTTGGCGCTGTGCTTGGCGGCGCCGTCGGCAATCTTATAGACCGGGTTTTTCTTGGTCATGTCATCGACATGTTTAGACCAATGTTTATTAATTTTGCTGTTTTCAATGTTGCCGATATCTTTATTACCTTAGGCTTTTTAACCTTTTGCATTCACTTTATTAGTTCCTCTGTCAGGGAATCGCGAGAAGATAAGCGAGCGCTTGAAGACGCCAAAGTTACATTTGACGAGTTGGATTACGATGACCAGGAATACGATGATCAAGATTACGATGACCTGGATTATGATGAGCAGGATGTAAGTTACGAAGAAGAGTATCCCGATCCTTATCGGGAGTTTGAGTTGCCGCTCGGCGAGCAGGAACGGGAAATTCGTGCTGTCGCTCCCGTTGATATGGACGCCGAACCTGATTTGGGTTACTTACGTGATTATATTTCCGAAGTTCATGAGCAGCAGGCTTCGGCTTCCCCTGCCGCTTCCGGCGTTTCGGCGCCCGCAGAAAAGCCCGCCGAACCTCGTACCTGGCAGGAGTATTACGAGCCTGTGCAAAAGGAAGCTAATACTGAAGCGCAAACCGAAACGCCCGGCGCGCTTAACACGGCGGAGTTGAAGCTAAATAGTATCGATGATTATAACGTAGATGCTTTGCTCCGCGAATATGGTTTTGAGGACGATAAGTCCAAGTGATGGCAGTTGTATGCTGATCTGCAAGGGGCTATGCTTTTGAAAATGATAACGCTTGAATGTAATACTAGCGGGGAACGGCTTGATGTGTTCCTCGCTTCTAATATTCCTGAGCTTTCAAGAAGCTTGGCTCAGAAGCTTATTTCAATGCAGAGAGTGTCTCTCCGTGATGAGTTTCCGAATAAAAACCACAGAACAACCGACGGCGATGTATATCTTGTTGTATTGGATGAGCCGGAAAACGCTATTGCCTTGCCTCAGGATATTCCGCTTGATGTTGTATTTGAAGACGATGATGTAATCGTTGTTAACAAGCCGCGCGGAATGGTCGTTCATCCTGCGCCCGGACATCCTGACGGCACATTGGTAAATGCCTTGCTCGCGCATTGCGGCGGCAGTCTTTCCGGCATTGGCGGCGTCAAGCGCCCCGGAATAGTCCATCGAATCGACAAGGATACCTCCGGTCTTATCATTGCCGCCAAAAACGACTACGCTCACCTTTCCTTGTCAAAGCAGCTCAGCGAGCGTTCGCTCAAAAGGGAGTATAATTGTGTTGTGCGCGGGGTTATAAAAAGTGATTTCGGTACTGTGGATTTGCCTATCGGACGTCATCTCGTGGAAAGAAAGCGTCAGGCTGTCACAGAGGTAAATTCCAGAGCTGCCGTAACTCATTATACGGTTCTGTCGAGATATACTGGATTTTCACATTTGCTTTGCCGTTTGGAAAGCGGTCGGACGCACCAAATCCGGGTACATATGGCGCATATAGGCCATCCAGTGCTCGGAGATATCATATATGGCAAGAAAAAGCCCGAACTTGGGATGTCTTCGCAGTGTCTGCATGCGAGCTTGCTGCATTTTACTCACCCGGTTACAGGCAGCGCTATTGAGTTAAGAGCCGCTCTGCCGGATTATTTTGTGGAGGTACTAAATAAATTGGAAGCTATTTCACTTTAATGAATCACGAGTATTATATGAACTTGGCGCTGGATCTGGCACGCGAGGCGGCTGATGATGGTGAGGCGCCGGTCGGCTGTGTAGTTGTCTGTGCTCTTGGCAATGTTATCGGCAGGGGCAGAAATCGCAGAGAAAAGGAAAAGTCTGCGCTCTCACACGCTGAGCTTGAGGCGATTTCTGACGCATGCAAGTTCCTTGGCGACTGGAGGCTGCGCGGCTGTTCGCTCTATGTTACTTTAGAGCCTTGCCCCATGTGCGCGGGTGCAATCATAATGTCTCGCATTGACAGGCTTTACTATGGCGCAAAGGATGAGCTGACCGGCTCATGCGGCAGTGTAATCAATCTCTTTATGGAGCCTTATGGTCAGCGCACTCAGATTACCGGCGGTATACTTGCAAATGACTGTTCCGAGCTTCTTTCTGGATTCTTTTGGAAAATACGAAATGCGGAGGTTTGTGAAGTATGAAACCGTCACCTTTGTTGGGAGCTAAAACTAGGCACAGCAAAGCAGACCACTGAATCGTGGTCAAAAAAATTAGAAATTATATCAGTTTCTACGTAGGCGAAAGGTTAAGGTCGATATCA
>Ga0209755_10006507_pt1 | contig 12905 bp, 13 predicted proteins | sample TergutCo191P1_FD_187301 | JGI IMG/M metagenome (GOLD analysis project Ga0209755, IMG submission 187301) | Cornitermes sp. P1 segment gut microbial communities from Petit-Saut dam, French Guiana - Co191P1 (SPAdes) (version 2) | ecosystem: Host-associated > Arthropoda: Insects > Digestive system... | reverse complement strand
ACGGCAATGGGCTTTGAACCTGAGTGCAACGAGGATGAGTGCGAGACACAGGCCAAGCATCGTGGTATTTGCCCAAGTGACTGGCACATCCCAAGCAATGATGAGTGGAACGTGCTGTATGAGTTAGCAGAAGCAGGCGTGTGCGAGGACAATGATGGTTGGGGTTATTGCCCGAACGCCGGAGCCAAGCTGAAGGCAAAAACCGGCTGGGAAGATTGCGGCCCCTCTGGTTCAGACGAACCTTATTTGTGCGAGGACTCCCATGGCTTTTCGGCTCTGCCGGGTGGCCTCGGCTACGGTACTAGCTTCCTTGATGTTGGCGACTACGGTATCTGGTGGAGCAGTAGCGAGAACGGTAGCAACGGCGCCTACTACCGGGGCATGGACTGCAACGACGAGAGCGCCATCTGGGGCAACGACAATAAGACGAGCTTGTTTTCCGTGCGTTGCGTGCAGGACTAGTGCGCAAAAACATCCTATTGCGTAAGGGTTGAAAATTTTCAACCCCAACCGCACACAAACCTCGCAACAACGCAAACGGGCTGTGAAAAAAACACTAGCCACTAGCCACTGACCACTAGCCTAACAACTTTTTCTGCGTTTACTATATTACTTAAACGTATGCATATGTCAGATGATTTGATTTCGCCAGCAGTTGGAATAGCAATGTGCGCCGTGAGCGCTACTGCAATAGCTTATTCCATTAAAAAAACCACTTTCAGCAAAGAGAAGCTCCCCATGATAGGTATTATGGGCGCATTTATTTTTGCTGCGCAAATGGTAAACTTCGCAATTCCTGGAACCGGGTCTAGCGGGCACATAACAGGAGGAATCTTGCTTGCCGCTATGATAGGAGCATTCCCTGCATTGCTTGCCATGTCTGCGGTGCTAATTATTCAATGCCTGTTCTTCGCAGATGGAGGCTTGCTTGCCCTTGGTTGCAACATTTTCAACTTGGGTGTTATTCCGTGTCTAATTATTTATCCGTTGATTTTTGAGCCGCTTGTTAAAAAGAACGCAGCACTTGCGTCTATTCTAGCAGTTGTAGCCGGATTGCAGCTCGGCGCATTTGGCGTAGTGCTTCAAACGCAGATTTCCGGAGTTACCGAGCTTCCATTTGTGGCTTTTGCATCTTTAATGCAGCCTATACACTTGGCTATTGGCCTTGCGGAAGGTCTTGTAACCGCTGCTGTTCTCGGCCTTGTTTATGGGGTAGCAAGCACAAGAAAAGTAGCGATAGCTTTTGCTTTAATTGCATTATTCACGGGTGGAGTTTTGTCTCAGTTTGCTTCCGAGCGTCCGGATGGCCTTGAATGGTCAATAGAGCACGCTGAATAATCGCAAATCAATGACCCTGGAATCTTTTTTCAAAGAAAACCCAAAAGTTGCGCTTGGTTTCTCCGGCGGAACAGATTCGTCTTATTTATTGTATGCCGGAATTCGCTATGGCGCAAACATAAAAGCATATTTTGTGAAAACAGAATTTCAGCCTGAGTTTGAACTAGAAGATGCGCACAAACTTGCAAAACAAATAGGCGCAGAAATAATCGTGATTGAAAAAAGCATTTTAGCTAGCGAAAGCGTTGTTTTAAACCCGGACAACCGTTGCTATTTTTGCAAACAGGAAATATTTAGCACCATAAGCGCACAAGCCGTTGCAGACGGCATAGAGCTTGTAATAGACGGAACCAACGCCTCCGATAATGTCGCAGAACGCCCCGGCGTAAAAGCTTTGCAGGAACTTTCCGTTCGTTCGCCGCTTAGAGAATGTGGCATTACAAAAGATGAAATTCGCAGGCTCTCAAAAGAGGCAGGGCTGTTCACGCACAGCAAACCGGCTTATGCTTGCCTTGCAACACGAATACTTAACAACCGGAGAATCACAAAAGAATTGCTGCAAAAGGTGGAAAGAGTTGAAACAGCTCTGTTCGCTGCCGGATTTGAAAATTTTCGCGCAAGGGTTATAGACGAAAAAACAATGAGATTGGAGTTTTATGAATAAGCAGGAAACTTTGAAAATTTTGCAAAATATAAAGGCAGGCACAATTTCACCGGAAGACGCTCTTTCAAAACTATGCACAGCCCCTTTTGAGAATTTGGGTTATGCACGTGTTGACCACCATCGTGAGCTAAGGCAAGGTGTTCCCGAAGTTATATACGGAGCTGGAAAAACTCCGGAGCAAATAACCGGCATTGTAAACGCTATGCTGGCTAAAGGGCAGAAATTAATTCTGATAACCAGATTAACGGAGAGCATAGCCGAGGCGGTAAACAAAAACATTCCAATAAAGCATCACCCGGTTGCACGAATTGGCGTAATAGGAAAATTCCCAAAGCCAAACGGCATAGGAAAAATTGTGATAGCAACAGGCGGCACCAGCGATATGCCCGTTGCAGAAGAAGCGGCATTAACAGCAGAAGCGCTCGGCAATGAGGTTGTTCGCTTATACGATGTAGGCGTTGCAGGTTTTCACAGGCTGCTTTCACAGCTCGATGTGATTATGAATGCGCAGGTTATCGTTTCAATAGCGGGAATGGAAGGCGCTCTCACCAGCGTTATAGGCGGTTTAGCGGATTGTCCGGTTATAGGCGTTCCTACAAGCGTGGGCTATGGCGCATCGTTTGGCGGCGTTGCGGCTTTGCTTTCAATGCTAAACTCGTGCGCAAGCGGCGTGAGTGTTGTGAACATAGACAACGGCTTTGGAGCCGCTTATTTGGCAAGCATTATAAACCATAAGAGGGTTAAAAAATGAAAACACTTTACCTTGAATGCAATATGGGTGCCGCCGGAGATATGCTTATGGCGGCTCTGCTTGAACTGCACGGCAACCCGGAAGATTTTTTAAACAGGCTAAACAGCATCGGCATTCCACACGTTAGCATAACAGCTGCGCATATAAATAAATGCGGCATATCCGGCACTCATATAGATGTGCGCATATCAGATGTGCACCATCACCATCACCACCATAATGATCACAACCATATAATTGAGCATTTGAAAATATCGAAAACCATCAAAAAGAATGCCCTAGAAGTTTACAAAATACTTGCAGATGCGGAAAGCCGCGTTCACGGAGTTCCTGTGGATAAAATCCATTTCCACGAAATAGGAGAAATGGATGCAATCGCAGACATTGTTGGCGTGTGCATGCTTATGGACGAGCTTGCGCCAAGCACTGTTTTAGCTTCTCCTGTAAACACGGGCAGCGGAAGTGTAAAGTGCGCTCACGGCATTCTGCCTGTTCCGGCTCCGGCCACCGCACACATATTGAAAAACATACCTATTTACAGCGACGAAATTAACGGCGAATTGTGCACGCCAACAGGTGCGGCACTCCTAAAGCATTTTGTCAAAGAGTTTTGCAAAATGCCGCCTCTCAGAGTTTTGGGGCTAGGCTACGGCATGGGAAAAAAAGATTTTGAAAAAGCAAATTGCGTGCGTGCTTTTTTTGGCACCGATGGGGCAATCCACAATGATTGCCCCATCGGTGCAGAAGAAGTTACGGAGTTTGTTTGCAACATAGACGATATGACCCCCGAAGCAATAGCTTATGCTCAACAACTATTGCTTCGGGAGGGCGCGCTTGATGTTTGCGTTACGCCAACCGTTATGAAAAAGGGGCGTTTAGGCCAAGTTTTCACCTGTATGTGCAACAACGCCACAAAAGAAAAAATGCTATCACTCATTTTCAAGCACACCTCCACGCTTGGCATTAGGGAATATGTTTGCCGCAGGCACACCTTGCAGAACGAGCAAAGCGAAGTTCAAACGGAATTCGGCCCGGTAAGGCTAAAAACCTCTCACGGCTATGGCGTAACGAAATCCAAGCCCGAATACGAAGACATTGCCAAAATAGCAAATGAGAAAGGCAAATCTATTCAGGAAGTTTCTATATTTCCCTTTACTTCAAACGGAGGATAAAAAATATGGGTATAGGCGTGAAAGAATTGCTGTTGATACTGCTTATTGTGCTAATACTGTTTGGAGCAAAAAAAATTCCGGAATTGGCTAAAAGCCTGGCTCAAGGGCTGAAAGAATTTAGAAAAGCGGCCAAAGAAACCGATGATATCAAAGAAAATTCCGAGATAAATGACAGAAAAGAATAATAGCGGCGGCGAAGTGATGTCGCTCATAGCCCATATTGAGGAACTGCGCAGAACATTCATTCGTTGCGGCCTCTCCGTTATTGCCTGCGCCGTTCCCTGCGGCATATACTGGAAGCAAATTTTCGATGCAATCGTAGCTCATTCGTTGCACTTATGCGAACCGCTCTCTGTGCATATAATTTACACTGCCCCTGCCGAAACCGTAATGTTGAGCATAAAAATTGCCGTTATAGGCGGCTTGATGCTCGCTTCGCCGTTTGTGTTTCAGCAGGCTTGGAGTTTCATATCTCCGGCTCTTTACAAAAGAGAAAAAGTTTTACTTATCCCAACTGCGCTCGCTTCTACTGTATGCTTTTTAGGCGGCGTGCTTTTCAGTTGCTATATGCTGCCATTTATGCTGAAATTTTTAACCGAGTTTGCCGCAGGCACAATAGACCCTTTTTTCAGAATTGATGAATACCTGAATTTTCTTATTAAAATATCTTTGGCGTTTGGCTTTGCTTTTCAGCTTCCTGTGATAGTCTTTGTGCTTTCAAAAATAGGGTTAATAGACCACAAATTTTTGCTGCGCTATTTTCGCTACGCAATTGTGCTCATATTCATAGTGGCAGCTATTCTCACTCCTCCGGATGTTTTGTCTCAAATATTGCTTGCTATGCCAATGCTTGTGCTTTATGCGCTTGGCATACTGATTTCCTTTTTTGCGAGGCAAAAAAAATGACAAGCGGAGTAGGCTTTTCCGAAGTGCTTTTGATTTTGGCTATAATAGTCATTTTTGTTGACACAAAACAAATTCCGGGACTCATACGAAAAAGCGCTAGGATTGTAGCACAACTGCGCGCAACAGTTAAAAAGTATATCGATGATATTAATATCAAGTGATTTTCAAAATCTTTTTCGCCAGAACTTCAATTAGATAAATTGTGAAAATTCCTAAAACGCACAGAGAAACGGCTATTGCAAACTCTGCATTCATTTGCGGCAAATACCATTCGAATGTTTCGGATACCATTGTTTTCCACGGCCACAATGTTGTTAGCGAACCTAAAATAAAACCGGTTAAAAGAGATACCGTTAAATCGTGAAATTTACCCAACAGCCACGACAAAAAATGAGAAAACGGAATTAACCCCACAACTGCGCCTATAATAATCGGAATCAGAATTTCAAACCTTACATTGTTAACTGCATCAACCATAACAAGGTGATAGTTGCCCATAATAAGAAGCGCAAAAGCACCGCTGGTTCCGGGCAGAATTTTGCAACATATCGCAACGGCTCCGCAAAGCACAAGATACCAAAAACTGTCGTTCTCCGCACCGGGAGTAGCAATGGAAATATAAGCTGCGATAAGCGTTCCTGCCAAAAGAGCCGCAACATATCCTAAGTGCCATTTTTTTATTGCCTTTCCCAGAAAAAAAACAGAAGCGAAAACCAAGCCGAAAAAATAAGCCCAAATGTAAATCGGGTAATCACGAAAAAGAATCTCGAATAATTTTGCGAGCGAAACAATAGCCACTATATTTCCAAGCACTATATTGACTATGAAAAGCAAATCAACATGCATCGCAAACTCTCGAAAGCGCCCTTTCAGCAGCATTTTAATTGCCGATAAATCAACAGATTTCAGCGCATTGATTATTCGTTCGAAAACGCCTGTAATCATCGCAATTGTTCCGCCGGAAACTCCCGGTATCGCATTTACCGTGCCCATCGCAAGGGCTTTGATAAATATTATAAACTGTTCTTTAATCCACTTATCCATTGCCTGCCACCAAATGTTGAATTAATATTTTTAAACCGAGCAGCACAAGGACTACTCCACCGAAAAGTTCCGCTTTCGATTTAAACCGCATTCCGAATATGTTCCCGATTTTCACTCCGGCTATTGATATGCAGCATGTTGTTAAACCGATTATAATTATTGCTGCGAAAATGTTTATATCAAAAAATGCAAAAGTAACTCCAACAGCCAAAGCGTCTATGCTCGTTGCTATTGCAAGCAACAACATATTTACAAATAGAAATTTATTTTTCTGTGAAGATTCTCCATGTTCTTCAAAGCTTTCTTTTATCATTTTCCCACCGATAACGCCAAGAAACACAAATGCTATCCAAGGCTCTAAATTTTGAATTTTACCGGCAAAAAGAGTCCCGGCAAAATACCCTATAAACGGCATAAGTGCCTGAAAAAATCCAAAGTATATTCCCGGAAGCACAAACTCTTTCGGATTTGGTTTTTTAACCGACAACCCCAAAGTTATTGAAACCGCAAACGCATCCATAGACAGGCTTATAGCGATTAAAACAATTTCCAAATAACTCATATTCCTCTCCTAGTAATGCCGGTTGCTAAAAGAAATAGCTTATGCCAAGCCCATATTGAATAAGCCAAGGACGAAGCCAAGCTCTGTCTTCTTTGAACGGATTAACCGGTGGCAACTCTGCAGCTCCTGCAGGCGGTCCTCCTACTCCTGCGGGTGGTCCGCTTACTCCTGCGGGTGGCTCTCCTGCTCCTGTTGGCGGAATAATTGATACTGCCGGTTTAATGTCACTCATATCTGTGGAGAAATCAGCAAAATTAAAAGAACCTCTAAGGTCAATAGCAATATTTTTGGTTATATAGTAGCCAAATTCCAAAACAACGCCGAATTCAACAACCGATCTATCGTTATAATCTCTTGTTTCTTTTTCTCCATCTATAGCAATAGTTACCCCTCCTCTCTGAACTTCCTGTTCTGAAAATTCCTGCTCTAATTTGGAAGAAATCGGGAAAATCACTTGAACACCCAAGGCCGTATAAAACGGCACTTCCGGCACTGGCTTATACCTAACCATTATAGGAACGCCAATCGTAAATTCTGTTATGCTTTCTTTTGCGCCATAAGACATTTCGTGGTTATACAAATTTCTATAAAAAAAGTTTATTTCGGAGTTAAGGCTTAACGAAGGCGATTTGGGGATATTTACAACTATGCCTTCTCCGTATCCCAGACCTATGCCAGGTGGCTTTCCGTTCCAAAATACATTGTGCAAATTAAACCCTGCCCTAACACCAAGTGTAATATTTTCTTGCGAAAAAGAATGTATGGCTGTTAATGCCAGCAAGGCAATTATTGGAATCATTTTATTCATAGCTCTAAAAGGTAGAAATTTTTTTGGTGGTCTTAAATCAGTTTCGGCGCCAGAAACCTTTGCAGTCTTCGTCTTTAACCTCACGGTTGTTGAGATAGCACTGCCAAATCCAGCTGCCGTCTATGAGCTTGAACTTTGACCATCCGTGATATTCGCATTTATGGTTTAGGTTTCTCACGGCTATCAGCTTTCTATCAAACCACATTCTTTCTTCACCTCTATCGTACCATGTCATTCCTCTGTTGTGGTTACTCCATGTGCGTTCTTTGCCATAGCAGTAATTATTCACATAATCTTCCCGACATACTAAAAACCCCTCATCGGTGTTCATGCATTTTTCATAGCCTTTTTTTGCATACCAATCGGCAGAAAAGGCACTTGCAGCAAGGATAAGCATAAGAAGAGCTTTCATTTTGGAATTTCCTTCTATTTAACAACTATGCGTAGCATTTTGCGCTCAACTCTTGATTGCAAAGGGGTGGCGGTGAAAATATACATTCCTTTTGGCAAATGCGAAAGTGAAATATTATGAACGCCGCTTGCAAACGTATTTCGCAATACTCCTCTGCCGTTTAAATCGTAAACTTCAACAGCCGTGTTGCTTGTTGTTTGCAAATTAACGCCGCCCAAAATTGGAAAAGCCTGAATGTTTGCAATCTGCTGCAAACGAATTCCTGTCCCTGGATCTTCCGGAGCTTCCGTAATTTCTCCGTAAACTATTCCTCGCCCGGCAGTGCTCATATAAACTCGGCTGTAAACATTCATGTCGCCTACCACAAATTCTCCATTAGCCAAACCGCCGTATTCGTGCTTATCATCGTTTGCTCTCACCCAGTTTGCGCCTTCATCGATTGACATAAAGACCCCTGTAATTCCGCCAACTGTTCCGAAAATGAATACGGTGGGGAAACTTTTCTCAGGAGCGGCCTTGCCAAAGCCAACCGCCTCGCAATAAGACACAGAAGCGATTTTGCCGAAAGTGCTGCCGCCATTGGTAGAGCGAGTTAAACCGCCATTCGTAAGCGGAATCCATATATCGCCCTCTTTGCCCGGAACAAGGCGGAACTTCTTGAAATCGCTTTCGCCCGGAGTACTTGCTTCAGAAAATGTTGCGCCTTTGTCTGTGCTCTTAAAGAATTTGCCCGACCAGCGATTGTATGCATAAAACACGCTCTCATTTTCAGGATCGCCTACTGTGTAAGAACCGTCGATTCCGCTTACGGTGCTCCAAGATGAAGCACCCACAAGGCGTTGCACAGGGAGCGGATTGTTGCCCCAATCCGCATTTGGTGTCCATAGCACAACCTCGCCATCTGCCGATATGGACACGCCTTCTGCGCCGGGGAGATTTGTGGTTGCGTTGGATTGATGCGCAGTTACGCTCCACGTGCGGCCGGAGTCGTTTGAGAATTGCACCGGCCAATAGGCTATGTCGCTGTACTGGCCTTCATAAACACGTTTCTCCGAAACCTTCACAAGCCTGCCGGATTTTGGAGCATAAGCAAGCGCAATGGTATTTCCCAGAGCGGTTTTTGTGCCTCCAACATCGGTTATGTGGCGAGTAGCCGGATATTTTGTAATATCATCGTGCCGAAATCCATCGTAGTCGAGAATTACAGATACCAACGGCCCTTTAGGAATGCTGATAACTTCTATAGGCACGGTTTCCTCTATGCCGTGCGACATAACTTTCCAAACCGTGCGCTGCTCCAGGGTAGGCTCATCCCAAGAGTTTTCGGGAGGAGTATATGTGAAATCGGTGATATTATCTGTTGCGAACATTCCGTTTCCGGAAGTTACCCATACACGTTTTGGGTTAAAAGGGTCAAAAGCAACGCTGCCACTCCAATGAATTGAGCTGTTGAACATCCAGCCTATGCCATTCTCGCTCATTTGTTGAACATCAGGATAAAATCCGGATTCTATCCAGAAATATTTGAATGATGGATACCAATTTTTGCCGCCGTCTTTTGTGTAATAAATGTTTGAACCCCACTGATCTGTCCATAAATTTCCGTTTCCGGGCAACTTCCAGAATTGCGGCCCTCTGTAACCTATCGAAGACACAACAAGTTCTAAAGGGTTTGAAGGATTTATTGAAATTCCTCCATAACATGCTACATATTCGCTTGCATCATCATAGTTTTTATCACCAGGGTCAATAAAATTTTCCGGAGATACATCTGTCCAAGTTCCGTTGCCTGCGGTTTCGTATTTGAGCACTGCGCCTCGATTGAACCAATCGTTGACACCATCCCACTGCATTGTGTGCGGCCCTGCGCCATCGCCAAATGTTATGTAGAGCGCAGAACCATTTGCTGCAATGGCTATGCGTTGCGGCATAAGAGGCGGCTTATATCCGCCCCTTGTTGCAGGTTGCGGCCTGTTTGGAATAACAGACCAAGTGCTGCCTCCGTCTGTGGAGCGAAATACGTTATTGTTTGCACGCAAAAAACCTGCATATAAAATATTTGAGTTACCCGGAGAAAATGTCACAAATGAAAATCCGGCTCCATTAAAAGTTGTGTCGGAACCTGCCGCTGTTGTAAAACTGTTTACCTTGCTCCAATTTGTTCCGTTGTTTGTTGATTTAAATAGCCCTTTGTCTCTTGAGCCGTAGAACATGATATTTGAATTGTTAGGGTCTATGGCCAAAGCTTCGCCATTGCCACGCCCCATGCCATTGCCATGCGCTCCGAATTGCGTAAGTTCAATCACATCAAAACTTTGCCCTTTGTTCGATGAACGCAAAAAAGCACTGCGCCCATCGTTCCAGTAGGAAGTGCCGGCTACCATATATACTTTCCCCGGAGTCTTTGGGTCAACTGCAATAGCTTCAACGCCAAGAAGCCCACGCTCGTTAACATCAACCCAGTCCATTATGGAAACCCACTTGGACAAAGCGTTATCCCATCTGTATGCACCGCCAACATCTGTTCTTGCATAAAAAAGATTTTGCGCATTAGGGTCGGCAATGATAGCCGATACAAAGCCGCCACCGCCAATAGCCACGTTGCCCCATGCAAAGCGTTGAACTTGCGCCGGCAGCATTTGAACCATCAAAAGCAAAGCGCATGCCACAAGGCAAAAACGAGTTTTTTTCATATATCCTCCGGGCAACGGCTTAAAAGAATTAAAATAGAAAACGACACAGTTTTTTTAATGAAATTTCTAAATTGAATTATATGCTCGTACTTCTCCTTTTCCTCGCCTCTTTCAGCTTCGCTCAAACCCTAACCGATTTCATAGTGATAGACCAGTTCGGCTATCGGGAGGCGGCAAAGAAAATCGCAGTGATAAATTATAGCCCAGGCACACAACTTCAGGTTATAAATGAGGCTTCGCAAAGCGTGGCTTTTAGCGGAACGGCAACCGCTTTCAATGCCGGAGCAACAGATGCCGCATCCGGCGATAAAATTTGGCACTTTGATTTTTCAAGCGTAACCACTCCAGGCAAATATTATGTTCAAGACCAAACGAACAATCGTCGCTCATACTCATTCAATATTAGCAACGGAGTTTATAACAACGTGCTGAAAGCCGCAGTAAAGACTTTCTACTATCAACGTGCCGGCATTGAAAAGACTGCTCAGTATGCTGGCGAAGACTGGAAAGATGCAATGTGCTTTGCCCAAGATAAAAATACGCGCGATTTTTTCGATAAGAACAATGCAGCAAGAGAAAGAGATTTAAGCGGTGGATGGTTTGATGCCGGAGACTACAATAAATACACAAAATGGACTGCAGACTATATTGCAGAGATGCTATTGATGTACGAAGAAAATCCAAGCGCATTCACAGATGATTTGGGAATCCCGGAATCAGGCAATGGTACGCCGGATATTCTCGACGAAGTTAAGTGGGGGCTTGACTGGCTTTTAAGAATGCAAAACGAAGATGGCTCTATGCTAAGCGTGCAGGGTTTAGGAAGTGGCACTCCGCCATCCAGTGTCACCGCTGCAAGCTACTACGGCCCTGCCAATGCAACCGCAGCATTTGGCTCGGTCAAGGCTCTTGCCATAGCAGCACGCATATTTAAAGATGAAACTGTGTATGCGGAAAAATTAAAAACAGCTGCTCTTAAAGCTTGGAAATGGGGAATTGCGCATCCTGATTCAATGTTCAGCAACAACATAGATGGTACACCATCTAAAGATTTAGCTGCCGGTAATCAAGAGATAACCGATAACGGAACTTTTGCGCGCGATGAGAATTTGGCTACAGCGGCTTGGTATCTTTATGAACTAACAGAGAACGAAGACCTTTTGACAATTGTCGAAGAGAATCTTCCAAAATTTCCTTTGTTCGCCTGGTCTGATTTTATGGATCATTACAGACATTCTTCACACATGCTTTACATTCGCTATATCAACGATCAGCGTGGCAATCAAACGCTGAAAAATAACATAAGAACCAAATTGAAAGCGGCCTTCGCAAAAAGCGGTGATTTCAATGGCGCTAACGGATACGTATCCGATGGCTACCGTGCGTTTATCAAGGATTACAACTGGGGCTCCAATAAAGCTAAAGCAGACTACGGCATAACTTTCTATAAATGGTCCACTGTTGACGAAAGCATTAGCAAGGAAGATTTTATAGCAAGAGCCGAAGGCTATTTGCATTATATTCACGGCGTTAATCCGCTCAATATGGTATTCCTGACAAACATGGAACGCTATGGCGCATCAAGAAGCCAAAATACTTTCTACCATTCGTGGTTCACCGAAGATAGCCAAAAATGGAGCGTGACAACAAGCAGCGCGCCAGGCCCTGCACCCGGCTTTTTGCCCGGCGGCCCCAATTCAAGATACAAATGGGATGGCTGCTGCCCATCTGGCTGCGGTTCAACATCTAACAACTCAAGATGCAATTTAGTTCCAATCCCAGACTCTAGCGCCACTCCTCCAGCAAAGATGTATGTAGAAACGGGAATCGGCTGGCCCATAAATTCATGGGAAATAACCGAAAACAGCAATGGGTATCAGTTGGCATATATAAGGCTGCTGTCAAAATTTGTGGCATCTTCTGCTACTGCAACAAAAAAACACATTGCCACTCAAAACTTCAAAATCACGCAAAACCAAAACTCTCTGCAAATTTTCGGAGATAGAGTTTCGCTGGTTAAAGTTTACAATTCAAATGGAAAATTGATGATTAAAAATCAAAGCGGCAACAATAGCGGCACAATCAATATAGATTTGCAGCACATTCCAAACGGAATTTACATTGTGCAAATTTCAAATGGTTCAGCGAAGGAATCGCACATTATTGCAAAATAAATCCACCTACGCTGGTGTTGCAAGTAGAGACGGATAATTATCCGTCTTTCTATTTTTTTTGAAAGGCGGTCGATTTTATTAAAAAATGTCAAAAATGGAGTTTTTTAGGAAAAAATTAGTAAATAAGGGCAAATTAAACAAAAATTTAAGAAAAATTTAATATAAAAGCAATTTTCCCCTTGACAAGGCATTTTTATATTTCTATATTTTATCCCCCATTCATTCCAAGCAATGAGTGTGCAACTTGAAAATTCAGAAAAGAATCCGCCGTAAGGCGGAGTAGACCAGATGTTCCTGCTAGTGCAAATTAAGCAGGGGCGAAAAGAAATTGATTTTAAGAGTCGATCTAACTTTGAAGAGTTTGATCCTGGCTCAGAACGA
>Ga0209755_10006506_pt1 | contig 12906 bp, 4 predicted proteins | sample TergutCo191P1_FD_187301 | JGI IMG/M metagenome (GOLD analysis project Ga0209755, IMG submission 187301) | Cornitermes sp. P1 segment gut microbial communities from Petit-Saut dam, French Guiana - Co191P1 (SPAdes) (version 2) | ecosystem: Host-associated > Arthropoda: Insects > Digestive system >... | reverse complement strand
ACCAGCTGATGATCCAGAAAACCATGCACGTTCATTTGTTGATATAAATTACAGAGACTGGTTTTATGATGCCGTGCGATTTGTGGGCGCAAATGGCCTTATGCAGGGCGTTTCAGAAGACAGCTTTGCCCCGAATGCACCGCTGACGAGAGCGATGCTTGTAACGATATTGCATCGCGTTGAGGGGGAACCTGAAGCATCGGTACAAAACCCATTTATTGATGTGGCATTCGGACGCTGGTACACAGATGCAATCACATGGGCAAGTGAGAAAGGTATAGTTGAAGGTTTCGGAGATGGACGCTTTGCTCCGAGCGAGAATATAACCCGTGAACAGATAGCGACAATACTTATGCGCTTTGCAGATTGGAGTGGTATTGACACATCTGCGACAACACAACTAGACACGTTTATAGACGCATATCAAATCTCCCATTGGGCTCTTGATGCAAAGCGTTGGGCAAACGCCGAAGGACTGATAACGGGTCGAACGGAAACAACCCTCGTCCCACGCGGAAACACGACAAGGGCAGAAGCGGCGATGATGTTAATGCGATTTATGACAAACAACTCCTGATGTTAAATAAGTAAGGAAAATACAACAAATGGCTCACGTTGCGGATGCGGCGTGAGCCATTTGTGTCAAAAAACAATGCGGTTTCACGGGGTGTTTTTATTTTATTGATAGCAGCTTGGCAAGCTCTTTTGTCCTACGGATGCTTAGTGGGATGACCTCGCCATTAGACATTTCAACCGTGCGATCAACACGATTGATTCGCCTTACATTCCTTACATTTGTGACAAAGTTTCTGTGACAGAAATGGAACTCAGTGCTAAATTCTGCAATGTCATTGAGCGACCCATAAAACTCAATCCACCTGCTTTTCGTATGTAAAATAAGCTTATGAGATTTATGGTGTGATTCAAAAAACATAATATCATCGATGGGAATATCCCAGGTGTCAGCCTTGGTCTTAACCTGAAAACACTCTTTTTCAGACACGTTATTTATAAAATGTCTATATGCAATATCGATACATTCTCGGATTTTCGTTGCTATCTTCTGCGGATGATCTTTGACAATGTAGTCCATTGCCTCTATTCGGTGGCGAAAAGTGAGGTGTGACAGTTCAGCATGAGCAGTAACAAAAACGATTTTTCCGTACGTATCAAGTGCCCTAATTTCTGTGGCAAGAGAAATGCCATCAAGCTCATGAGATAAATCAACATCAAGAATATATAAGCTGCGTTGGGGTTGGTGTATGCGTAAATACTCAAGTAATTCCAAAGGATTACCTGTAGAAAAAGCAATTTCAGATTTGTGATTTATCAAACCGAGATAGTCTTTCACGACAACATTTAGCTGCTCTCTCTGAGCAGGATTATCTTCAGCGATAAAAATAGGTAATACCATTTACTATATCTCCTGCATATCAGTGTGAATAATTAGCTTAAAAAAGAAATCTCCGGATTCTATGCCTACATCTAAAGAAACATTAGGTGTAGACTGCGTAAATTCGCGCAAATTGGAAAGACCAAAGCCGCGATTTTTCCCCTTGGTAGAAAACCCCAGTTGCCAAATCTTTTGAAGGTTTGGTATGTCAGGTGGACAAGTGTTTTTGATGATAAAGGCAATGGATGTATTAAATTTAAAGCACCCAACGGCCAGCCGTCCTTGAGCTAGTCCAGAAAGTGCCTCAATGGCATTATCTAAGATAATACCCAGCTTGCGCACAAGGGTAACGGAATCTACCGGGATATTATCAATGATCTCATTGGCCTCAAAAGTTGTTGCAATACCAATATTTTGGGCATGCATCAATTTAGCAGCGAGAATACTTTTAACTTCTCTCACCTTGATTTTGCTCAGCCCTTCCAATGCATGAGCATCACTGGCTATTGAATGAGACGCTGTTGAAACAACTGTCAGACAATACTTCTTTAGAGCTACAAGATCATCCTCTAAGGCTAATGAGTGGATAGGAAGGAGCAGGTTTTGGTAGTCATGTTTGAACTTGCGCATTGCTGTGTGTTGACGCTCTAATTCATCGGTATAGTGCTGTAAGCTTAGCTGCTCAATTTCTTTTTGTGCAAGTTCAGATTTGAGTTTTAATGTTTTCTCAAGTGATGCGCTAAATGAGGATAATATAAGAAATGCAATAAGCCGCCCAGTGAAATACAAGATTACAATCATAGCAAAAGAAACTACCGTACCAAAAACGTAAAACCAACCAAAGTAACCAAACATTAACAGACTTAGACCTATAGAAAGAATAGAGTGTACAACACCGCGAGTTGTTGGCTCAATAACCGTAGCCGCAGGCAAAGGCTTTTTAACATAAATAATTGTAGGTAAAGTACCGATCAGCACCGTGAGCGGAATACGATACAGGTTATCAAAAACAATAAACACCCCATGGTTAATAAAAAGGCGGGAGAGGAAGGCATTCAACAGTAGGGACATGACAGTAAGAAGAGAGAGTATAGCGGATATCAACACAAATATAATTGCAAAATTATCCGATGTACGCTTAAAGCTAAATAATGGAACTAGAATCACTTGTTTTAATGCTAATTTCAAAGCTATCCCCCAACTTATTATATCGCCCGATCTAATCTATTTATCACAATTAACGGTTGATTTGTGATTATAAAACGACAGGGCAAAAAGTTAATACCACCCAATTTCTGGACAATTATTATCTATTTTAAGTCCGACCAAAGACCCTTACGAATTTTGAAAACAACACAACACGGAAGGAAAGTAAGGAATGTAAAAATCGCAGAAAATAACAATATCGCAAAATATGTCCACAATGTATACACTGCTTTACTATAGGGAAATTATACCGTTTATCTTGAAAAAGTCAAGCTAAAAATGGCGTAAAACTGTTTTTATTTTAGCGAAATTATGAATGTGTATGTATGCGCCCCTTCAAACATACAATAAAAGAGAGCCTTTGACGCGATTTTGACGTGAAATTGACGTTTAGAGTGATTTCTCTTGCGTTCAGGGTATTTGGTTGTGCGCTCAGGGTGAAATCTAACAAAAGCTTCATCTATTGAGGTATAATGTCGGCGCGTTGAGGTGTGTTGATGGGGTACCTAGTTGAAATGTGGACTGAAATGGCAGATAACAGCTATGTTAAGTAACAACACATATTAGCAATCGCGCAACAATACTATAATCAAAGGATGGTAAAGGAAGATGACGAAAGGAATTATCAAGAACGCAAACAGATGGGTAATTTTATTGATGACAGTGGCAGTTATGTTAGTAGCGCTTGCTTTGCCAGCGTCGGCTCAGGCGAACTCGCCTGAGGCTCACGTGGGCACGTTTGCGGAACTAAGGACTGCCATGGAGAACGCGGTTGTCACACAGATAAACCTGACAGATGACATCACACTCCCGCGAGGCAGCATAACTCTGAACCAAAACAAAAGTCACCTTACAATAAACGGAAACGGTTTTACAATAACTCAGCACTCGTCAAATGCAACCGCTGATGTTATAAGATTAACAAGAAGCGGAAACCTGACTGACATAACATTCCAAAACATTAATATTGTAGGCAGAAACAATTCCGGATTCGTTACCGTGTCCAGTGGTGCGGCGTTTAGAAATGTGACACTGACGTTTGACAATGTCACATATAGTGGTCCGCAGCTTGTCTCCTCACCTGACAGCCGTGTTATCTTGCGTGACTCTGACCTCACCCTTGCAGAGGGACATTTAAGGAAGTCTGGCGAACTTGTAAAGGCCACCAACATTGTCCTTGAAGGTAATGTCAACATCGTTAATACAGCTGGAGGAAAAGGCAGTACTTTTAGAGTGTTCCGTGCCAGCGGCAGTTTCGTAGTTGCTGAAGATGCCAATGTAAATGTTGAAAACGGAACAACAGCATCTAAAAAAACTTCTGGTTTTGTGACCTTCTCAAATAAAAATTCCACCTTTACCTTTGCAGATAACTCTACATTTAATTATACTGGTAGCGGTATATTCCTAACAGGTAAGCCTGTCCGCCTCGTGTATGTTGGTACACTCGCACAAGTACACATAGAGACGAGTGGTACTTTAAACACTGGTGGTCTGTTTAACGTTAGAGGAACAATGGTTGTTCAGGAAGACTCGCTTGTTGACATCATTGCTTTAAATAATACAAGAGCAAAAACTTCTGTAATCCAATTTGCTAAAGGAAGCACTCTTGAGGTAAACAATCCTGAATCATTCTTTGTGTTTAATAGTAGCCGAAATAATGGAAAAACAGGTTTGGCAATCGGCACTGGTCCATGCGCCAAAGCCTTGAGGATATTGTATAACGAAATTGAATCACTTGAATATTGGAGACTAAACTCAAACCCACATACTGATTTGGATGATCCTACTTTTGATTGGAGAAATGATAATGGTAGCGATTTTTGCGCATTCCTTACATTCACAAGTAAGAGAGTTACAAATGTAGGAACTCAAAACTACTACGGTGAAACAGCATTCAATGCAACAACCGCGACACTGCGTGATATAAATGTGATACGTGTCAGCGGTGGAACAGAGTCTCATGAAGTTACCTTCGACGCAACCGGAGGAACTCCGACACCGCCGACACAATCAATTAGAAATGGTAGAAGAGTAACTGAGCCTAACGCACCAGAAAGGGCTGACTTTTACTTTGTTGGTTGGTATACGACTCCTCGAGGATCTGATGGTGCACGATGGGATTTTGCTAGAGATGTAGTAATAGAAGAGATAACACTGTATGCCAGATGGACACCTACAAATCCTGTTACTATAACTTATAATCGCGGAGCTCGTGGTGTGGGGGATGACTATAACTCTGTTGTACCACTTGGTTCAGACTATGTGATTAAGGCGCATACAGCAGTAGGCATAGAGCCCGATGACATTTACTACTACAATTACGGTGTTACATTTGTATTCCACTCGTGGAATACTGAAGTAGGCGGTGCGGGCATGTCATTTAATGTTGGCGACGTGATAACTGTAAGCGAGGATATGGTGCTTCATGCAATATGGGTAATGGTCGTGGTACAGCCCGAACTATACTCAGAAGCTGAACAAGGTAATCATGATGAAGCAGATGTAGTGTTTGAAGATTCACCGATTGATGAACTAGTCACAGACGAATATGCAGTGAATGATGATGTGGTGTACGAGTCAGAGGATGTACAGTATTGCGATGTCAGCGATGTCGACGACAACAATGACAATGTAGAAACATCTCCAGAAGGAGAATATGAAGAAGTATACGAAGAATCAGTGAACTTCAATGACCTTGATAGCATTGACACAGACAGCGAAACAGAAGAATAGGTCTAAGGAGAAGGATTTTTAGTTGCGTTCTGCTTTTTCCCTGGTAGTGCCGCTCTTTTAGGGAGACTACCAGGAAGGGACTTGGGGTAAGACGGTGATCTTATGTAGCTCCAAAACTATTATTTTAGTTATTTTACTTGTTTTTGCATTGCAAATGGCTCATCCTAACACTTTACCTTACTCAGTCTAGCTTGTATCAATGACTAGAACGAGACGCAAAAAAAGCAAGGAAAGTAAGGGAAATGTTGAAAAACGGAGAAAACGAGATGGCAAACATTTGGTGTCCTTAGAGGTAAGGCACTATATCAATTAACGTATGATTGGGCCTAGTTAACAAGTACGCCATAAATGTAAGTGCCTTTATCTGTTTGGTGTCCTTTGGTGAAATTACAACTGGTTTTGACAGTAATTTTTGACACTCAGGGTGTTTTTACACACGTTTAGGGTGAGGGTTGACGCGAACGTTATTTGTTCTGGTATGATGACCGAGATTAACGATGGGTTGGTGGGCTTAGGCTGAAAATTGGATAAAAATGCCCAAAAATCCGTCGGAGGACACATGTACACATCGGCTATTATTCTAGAGTTTTGATACAAATTAACTACAACAAGAAATGAAGGACGGTACAAATAATGACGAAGAGGATTATTAAGAACACAACATCTCTGTGGCTGTTTTTGCTGGTGACAGTAGTTGTGTTGGTAGTTGCAATTGCAATTCCAGCGTCGGCCTCTGCGAATTCAACAGAAGTTGATGTAAGCAACTTTGTGGAATTGAGGACTGCCATAGAAAAGACGAGTGCTACACAGATAAACCTGACTCGCAACATCGCATTACCATGGGGAGGTATAAACGTAAACCCTAACAGGAGCCACCTCACCGTAAATGGTAATGGGTTTACTCTGACGCAGGCACCTAAACACCATGCACATCATGTGCATCACGCACCGAATTTTTCCGCTGACATCAGATTGCTTAACAGCGGAAGTATCACAGGAATAACATTCCAAAATATCGAGATTGTCGGTAGTAATGGTTTAGGCTTCGTTGGTGTAGCAGGTGCTGCGGCATTTAGAAATGTAACGCTGACATTTGATAATGTAACATATAGGGGTCCGAGACTTGTTAACGCTGTTGGTAGTAATGTTGTTTTGCGCAACTCCGAGTTTAATATAGTATGCACATGGCAGGGGGGCGAACTTGTAAACGCCTCTACAATTGCACTTGCAGGCGATGTTAATATTTTCAATATAGCGAAGTCAAACAACTATGTACTCAGAGTGACCGGGCCAGGCGGCGTAGGCGGTGCTTTTGTAGTCGAAGAAGATGCCAATGTAAATGTTGTAAGTGGCACAATGAAGACCATGCGTACAACTACGTCCGGTTTCATCGCTATCTCAAACAAAAATGCCACGATTACTTTTGCTGACAACTCCACATTTAACTACCTCGGTGGTTCAACGTTCCAAGCATATAATCCGGTCAAGCTTGTCTATATTGGATCATCTGCAGAGGTAAACATAAAAACTGTTGGAAACTTGACTCCAACTATCGGTAGTCTTGGTTCATCAGGGTTATTGCATATCAGAGGAAAGATGGTCGTTCAGGAAAACGCTATTGTCAATGTAATTGCCACAAAGAATGTACAGAGCGAAGCACCTATAATTCTGTTTTGCGTGAAAAGTGCACTTGAGATAAATAACCCAGAGCTATTCTTTGTGTATAACAGTGCCCGAAATGGATGGATGACTGGTCTTGCGGTTGGTACTGTTGGACAAAAAGCTTTGCGGATTTCCTACAACAATATTGAGTCACTTGAGTATTGGAAGTTAAATTTCAAACCGCATACTCATTTACATTTCCCTACATTTGACTGGAGAAATGCGGACGAAAGTTCATTCAGTGCATTCCTTAATTTCAATAACCCAGGAGTTTTTAACGTCGGAACTAGGGACTACACAGGCAAAACACCATTTAACGCGATGACAGCAACACTGAATAATATAAACGTGATACGCATCAGGGGTGGAACGCCACCGATAGTTCACACAATCAATTTCGATGTAACTGGAGGAGCTCCTGAGATTGATACTGTTTATGTTATAAATGGTAGAACTATACCAGAACCACCACACGCACCCGAAAGAGCTCAATTTGTTTTTGCTGGTTGGTATACGTCTCCGGAAGGATCAGACGGTGAACGTTGGGACTTTGACACACCCGTGACGATTTATGACGTAGTGGATTTTGATCCAGAGAGCGGAGAGGGAGGAACCTTGACGCTGTATGCAAGATGGACACCAACAAATCCTCGCACTATAACTTATTTTCCCGGAATTCGCGGGGTTGGATTTGGGCCTATAGAAATTGAGCCTGCTACTCACATCTCGACTGTGCCATTTGGATCATATTACACCGTTAGGACACACAATGCAGCAAATATAGAGCCTTACATGGGATACTATGAGGAATTTGGTGTCATATTCGTGTTTGTAAATTGGAATGGTGAAGAAGGTGGCACAGGTACGACATATTTCCCTGGTCAAGTGATTTTTGTGGATGATCACTTAGAACTTCATGCACAATGGGAGATGGTCATAGTGCAACTTGAGCTGTTTTTAGAAGCTTGGCCATATGGTTTAGCTGAAGAAAATGACGTGCGGGAAGATTCACAAATTGACGAATCTATCTACACTGAAGAGTATGCAATAAACGAAGAATCGGAATATTCACAATATAGTGAGTTTAATGACATGGATGAGGAAATCGTGTCAGAAGAGCAGTATGAAGAAACGTGTGAAGAAACATACGAAGAAGCATACCAAGAAATAATAAGTTTGTTAGTTGAAAGCGATTGTAATAGCGCTGACGTAGACAATGTGACGGAAGAATAAGCCCGAAAGAAAAATATAAGACATCTCTCCTGATGGCATCTTTGCGGATGCTATCAGGAGAATGTAGAATTCTGGATATACAAAGAGAATGAAGTTCATCGCAGGATTTATTAAGCTGTTTCATAACTCAAAGAGTGTGTGCGGCATAAAAAATGGGAGGCTATATGTTAATGATGAAAAGGTTTGGTTTTAAGGTGAGGAAGCTTTTGGCATTTTGCCTAGCAATTACTATCCTGTCTAGTACCATAGCCCCTGCTGTCGCAGTAAGTGGCTTTGTTGATGATGACCAATACTTTGCAGTTGGCGAAAGCGGCGACTATGAAGTAATTGCTGTTGATGACATTGAGGAAGCTAACGATTATGAAGCAGAAAGCAACGAAAGTTATGACGTTGAAGAAGTCGGTGACTATGAAGAAGAAAGTGATGCTGACTATAGCTTGGATGAAACTGAAGAATATGATTATCATGATGACGAATATTATTATGATGAGGAATATGATTATTATGACGAGCTAGAGGCTATCAACGAATACATAGAAATCACTCCTTTGAATGGCCCTGTCTCAGCTGCTGAGTTGCAGGCTGCTGTCAATGCGGCAGTCGGCCAGGCAGAGACAGAAATAATACTGACTGAGGGAATTATTCTAGATACTAGTATAAATGTTCCCAGTGGTGCAAACGTAGTTCTTATATCAAGTGCCGTTGGTGCTGTTGTGTTGGGAACTGATGGGCAATTTAGACATTTTGTCGTAGAAAGTGGAGGTAGCCTCACTCTTAGTGCCGGGATTACGCTGAGTCGTACAGGCCAGACCGCTTATGGAGGCGGCGTACTTGTAAACGGTGGTATATTAATACTGGATGGCGCTATTATAAGGGATAATTTTGCAAATCGTGGCGGCGGAGTCAGAGTAGATGGCGGTCAGTTGCGAATTATAAGTGGTTTGATCAGCGAAAACCGCGGAGCAATCACTGGCGGCGGCGTATATATATCCGGCGGCGTATTTGAGATGACCGGAGGCACGATTAGAGACAATATTTCCGGAGCTCTATTCGAAGAAATTGAAGACCCATTATCAGAGACTGCGTTTATGCCGTTTAGCTCCAGAACAGAGGGATCAGGGGGCGGCGTATTCGTGGCCGATGATTCTGTATTCAATATGAGTGGTGGAACCGTAAGTGATAACATGACGCGCCACGTTGGCGGAGGTGTGTTCGTTGGATATGACAGCGAATTTAATATGTCGGGAACTTCCGTGATTTCCAACAATCATGCGGCGATTTCAGGCGGTGGTGTGGCTCTTCGTAGTGGTGCGACGTTCAACATGCTAGGTGGTACTGTTGGTGGTGAGTCGGGAAGTGGAAATAGAGCCAATTCACACGGTGGCGGCGTTTATGTTGATGGTGGAACTCTGGTAATGTCGGGGGGCATAATAAGCTGGAACCTGACAGATGGGTTTGATACCTATGGCGGAGGCGTGGCACTTGTACGTGGTGGTGAGTTTACAATGAACGGTGGAACCATAAGCCACAACAGAGCTGACATGGGCGGAGGCGTTGCCCTTGGAACATCTGTAAATATTGCTGCTACGAAATTCACATTAAACAATGGTACGATAACAACAAATAATGCAGATCTAACCGGCGGTGGTGTTTTTGTAAGGCAGAACAGTGTCTTCACCATGAACAACGGGGAAATAAACTTAAATACAGCTACTAACGGCGGCGGTATGGGCGGCGATACAGCTTCACAGATAAATCTGGTAAATGGCATAGTAACAGGAAATGAAGCGCAAGCGAATGGTGGTGCTGCATATACTGATGGTTCGTTACATCTGGCCGGTGGAACAATCGTTGGCAATACAGCGGGTATAGGCGGTGGTGGTGTAACTGTAAACCAAAACTTTACCATGACCGCAGGTGAAATAATAAACAATACTGCAGGTCAATTAGGTGGCGGTGTTGTAGCTGGGGTAAATATAGCCGGCGTTCAGCCTGTTTGGGCTGGCAGTGTGAATATTTCTGGAGGTATAATCAGCGGAAATACGGCAGGAATGCATGGTGGAGGTATATACATAAGAGATCAGGCTCCAATGCCCACGATGATTCGCCCATTTAATATGCAAGCCGGTACGATAAGTGGCAATACAGCAACTGCAGGACATGGTGGTGGTATTTACATAAACACTACAGCAGTTGCAATAGGTACGCACAATGTTACTGGCGGTGAAATTAGCGGGAATACTGCTGCCGGAGAAGGCGGTGCGATTTTTACTAATAGCCACAGACATCTCACAGTAGCCACAGGAGTTCTGTTTAGTGGAAATGTAGCGTCAAATCCATTTTGGCTTGAATATTATAGAGACGAAGGTATATACAATCCAGGCGTTTTAATAACAATCTTAGAACTAAGAAATCTACACAACGGAACAAGGCTCCCAGTGGCAAACACGGGAACTCGTTCTGTTTCAGGCACGGATAACCCATTTACATTCCTTGCTAATAACTTTGACGTAAACTTTGTCGGCAGAGTGGAAGACTTTATAAGCCATACGGTAACCTTTGACCGCAACGTAAATCTGCCGACAGATATACATTATCAACTGCAAGTTCAGCATCTCGATACTCCAGGTGCTAATATGCCAACAAACCCTGCACGTATGGGTCATACTTTCACGGGTTGGAACACTGAGCGTGATGGTAGCGGTACACCGTTTACATCCGCAACTCCGGTAACAGGACCTATAACAGTGTATGCGCAGTGGCAAGAGGGTCCACCACCGAATATTGGGCAAATAAGCAAAAATGCAGTTGAAACCGGATATATACCGGGTGCGCAACTGAACTATACCGTTAGCATCACGCTACCAGCGGATATAAGCCTCTGGGAAAGCGTTCGTATAATCGATGATTTTGACACAACAAGAGTAAGAAATCCTGTACTCATGGGACTGACCATAGGCGGTATGGCGATAACACCGGTACCTGAGTTTGTTGTGGATGCAGTTGCAGGTACAGCAAGCATAACCCTTCCAGCATCTCAGCTTAGCGCCAATGCGGTAATAGTGCTGAATATTCGCGTAGAGGTTATAGAAGGTACAACTGGCACATTAGAAAACGTAGCGCGCTTTGTAGTAACTTGCGTTGACGATGAAGATTGGTATATTCAAGACCGTGAAACTATTGATCAGCTAAGAGTTACAGTAAGCTTTGACCCGAACCGCGGATTACCGGATGTGCCGGAAACCCGTGTGGTATCGGTAGGCGGAACATATGAAGCAGCAATGGCATCAGTTACTGAGCCAACACGATCAGGTTGGGTATTCCAAGGTTGGTTTACCGAGCCTGTGGGCGGTGTACGCGTACTACCCGAAGATATAGTGACAATTCCACATGATCATACATTGTTTGCTCAATGGGAACGTTCAGCGAGTGACGATGATCCTGTTGTGCGTTTCTGGAGAAACACTACCCCTGATGTGTTGCACCATCAGGTAACAGTGCATAGAGGTGATACAGTCACACCACCGATAAGTCCGACACGTAATGGTTATGTATTTATTGGTTGGAGTACAGTAGCAAATGATCCTAATCTGAATAACGAATTCGATTTCAACACACCAATAACAGCAGACCGAGATCTATATGCCCAATGGGAAGCCAGAGGGGGTGTGGTAGAGAACGATTATGTACGAGTAAACTTCTACTGGAATAGAACGGAGACGGACAATGCTCTATATCGCAGTGTTCTTATAGCAAGAGGCACAACAGTAGGTCTTTTTGCAAATCCAACACGTGCTGGGTATCGCTTCTTGGGCTGGAGTACACAACGTGACGATGTTGCTTTAGCACACGCCTTTAACTTTGCAACACCGGTAACAGCGAACATAACAAATGTGTTTGCCCAGTGGGAAGAAATCCCGGTAGTTCTTCCAGAATATGTCATAAAGACTGCGATAGGAGCAGGCTATCTACCTGGTCAGAATATAAACTATACAGTTAGCGTCAGAGTACCGGCTGATATAAGCCGCTGGGAAAGTATCCGTATAATTGATGAATTTGATCATACAAGAGTAGGGACACCAGTACTTACCGGCTTGACAATTAACGGAGTGCCAGTAAGTCCTCTACCAAGCTTCACTTTGGACTCAGAGGGAATAGTAAGCATAACCCTTCAGAGATCTCAGCTCACTCCGAACGCACTGATCTTGATGAATATTAGCGTACCGGTACTACAAGGTGCAACTGGAGAAATAGTGAACACAGCACGCGTTGTGGTAACGGATGTTGACGACAATACAGGCTATGTTGAGGACGAAGAAACTGTAAATAGACGTCTGACCGTGACCTTCAATGCAAACGGAGGTCAGCCTGAGACACAAACTCAGGAAGTAGTAGTAGGCGATACATATGCATCAGCAATGTCAGCGATTACACAACCGACACGTGCAGGATGGATATTCCAGGGTTGGTATACTGCATCAGTGGGCGGCGAACGTGTGCGTCCTATATATGAGGTGACCCGCGGATATGACCATACATTGTATGCCCAGTGGGAACGCGGACCAATAACACCAACAGACCCAGTAGTTCGTTTCCTACGCAATGATGGAACAGGAATAGTACACCATCTTGTAACAGTACGTAGCGGCGACACAGTAGTACCGCCGATAAGCCCGACA
>Ga0209755_10006505_pt1 | contig 12910 bp, 7 predicted proteins | sample TergutCo191P1_FD_187301 | JGI IMG/M metagenome (GOLD analysis project Ga0209755, IMG submission 187301) | Cornitermes sp. P1 segment gut microbial communities from Petit-Saut dam, French Guiana - Co191P1 (SPAdes) (version 2) | ecosystem: Host-associated > Arthropoda: Insects > Digestive system >... | reverse complement strand
TGGAGGATGACAATTTATTGCTGAAACATGTAGGATAATCTGGATAACTTAGATAACATCATTTTATGTAATTTATGTGCATACGTTGGTATACATGTTATACTGTTAAGAGTAGTTTCTTTATGTGACAGGTTACAAATAACTGAAGGTCAAAAAAAAGATAATAATTCGTATTATAAAAATGTGTAATAATGACTTGTTAATGGCCACAATATGCACTGGAATATGTGTGTGTGTGTGTGTGTATACGCATACACATGTTAGCACATGTAAGTGTGCATGTGTACAAATGCGAGGACTGCAATTGTAGATACAACTGCATAGAACGGAATACTGTAAGCAAATATTTAAAATTCGATTTTGCATGAACAAAGTGTGTTCAAATGGTGGATAATGTGCTCAAATTATGAAGTGAAGAGCCTTTTACATTATGCGTTTTAGTGCTAGTAAATCACACAATGTACATTAAACTGTGCAGTTAAAAACCATGTCTGAGGAGGATAGTCCTGTATTAATAAAGTAACTTGGGTGTGCAAGTAATGGAAGAATGAAACCCACTGACTGTTCACAGATGAAAAGCAGACTAAAATAAAACTTGAGCAATTATGAAATGCCTCATACTACATTGACACATTGTAATTCTATTGTATGAGTTTTGGGATTTCTAGAATGTAACAATAGTTAATTTATAATTTCTATTGATTTTTGTTTTAGTGAATGATGTGAGTATTCAGACTACATTACATCAAATGATAAGAGAGATAATGAATTGGAAGAAACATTGAAGGGAACAGTCATAGCCTAATTTGAAGCAATATCCCAGCATCTTCCTGCAGACCATGAACAATGTATCAGGTTAGCTGGTCAATGGGCCAGTACTAGAATCTGGGACCCAGAGGATTAAATTTTATGTTTTTGGTTTCTGGCATTGCATTATTTTGAAAACCCATTTCTGACTTTCATTCCTGAAGATCACAGTGCTACAACCCAAAATATAAAACAGCTGCACTATTCTACTCACGAAATCTGGAAGAAAAAGGATTTGACAACATCAAATCTGTTCACAAAAGATGTAACTACATTTCCATAATTCTAACAAGTTTCTTATTATCATATTAGTGAACAGTAAAAAGAGAGTAGCAGATAGCTATTATGGAACACAAAACTGGATAAGAACAAGATATTAAATGTAATTTAAATACTAGTAACCTTGAGTTTTCTACATTGTTACAGACCTCAACAGCAGCTAATTTTGGTGAAGCATTGCAGTCACTTGTAGATACGACATGCCCTTTCAGAATTTAAACTGTGAACACCAAACTAACAATCTAAACCCACACTACATACAATTTGTTGTTTACAGAAAATTTTTCACTATGGGTATGCTCATGATCTGCTTGTGGCCAATGTAGATACCTACTGAAGCAGAAAAAGACAATTTGACCAGTTCTTGATTGGGAATGTGGCTGTCTCTGTTGTGTGAACTGAGCTTAAGAGTATATTACTGACATTTTACTACGTAATTTGAAAGGTTAAGAGAGTATATTACTGACGTTTTACTATGTACTTTGAAAGGTTAAGAAGACACTCTTAAAAAACCATGCTTAATATCTGTGATGGTAACTTTGTATCTGAAATAAGATAGTTACTAAACTCACATTCTACTGACCTAATGGGAAGTGTCTACTGTTTCTATGACAAAATTATAACCCTTCGTAAATATAAGAGTACAGTAACCCACAAATTCACAATTTCAGGGGCCAATAATCATGATTTTGACATGCAAAATAAACTTTGTATTCAGTGCCATATAAAGTCCAAATACTCCAAGTGTGACCCTTACCTGACTTTAACAGCACAATCTCTGCATAAGAATGTCCTCAGTATATTTTAACAGAAAAATTGGAATTATGTTACAAAGGTCACATGATGGACACGACAGGGAACAAACATGACTCTAACTGCAAACAGCTGCATAGCCATATGACAAAAAGAAAAAGAAATGCATATATTATAAATGTTTAGTTCAGTGGCACAATAAGGAGTTTAGGTTTTCCTTCAAATAACTGTTCTGCTATTTTGACTTCTAAACATTGCAGTCTTCCCTTTTTGCACTGTTTCTGAGCCCTCTTCAGTCAATATACTGCTGTGTCTTACAACAAGACTTCACACTCCCCTTTTCAGGAGCAAATTAATGTTTATCTCAACCTATGTGTCATCATGTATTATAGGCAGGATATTATACTGATGATACCTCCTCCCTTTCAAGGGCTTATTTACACGGGTGAAGAAGCTAGTTATATGCATCACTGAACTCAAGAGCTATGCCAGCAGCAGGTGAAGGCACCCATACCTGACAAAGACCCTGAGCCTCCAGGTTGCAGGCTGGGCAAGAGGCTGACATCCCCACCTTGTAATAATTCTATTGCTCAGAAACTCTGGCAACCATAGAGGCCATGTCAACATATAAAAAAGTCACTGTTTACAATGCTGCACATTGTAAACAAAAGCTTTAATCAGTGGTGTTTTTGAAACAGCCACATGTAAGTCAGTTTGTAGTCTGGTTTAATTATAATTGTAAAAATCACTGATAATCCCCATTTGCAGAGATAGACTGTTACCCATGGAACTGGAAGTTTGTAAGCTCACTTGATGACAATGGAATATGCTTGTAAGTGGTTAGAAGAAAAACTGAGTAATTTTTAATGTCCAAAAAGCTACTGTACTTTCTAATTACTGTACAAATTAAGTAGCTAATCCATGAAGCTGATGATGATGATGTAGCTCATCATTTGCCAGGTTCAAATCTCTGATTTGGTCAAAAGTAATGATGCAGCTGTCCTAACCCCAGCAGTTAGCTACCTGGACAATAATGACTAACATATTTTCCAAATTTGTTGCAATATTCTCACACACACTCTCTTCCACTGGAAACAAAGGATCAAAGCAATTTCATCAAATAAAGTAAAATTAGTAATGTCACCAGAAATCACTCTTTTTTTTTTTTTTAAATCATGTGACCTTTACATTAGTGCCTAAGTTCGTCAATTCTCTTTGAGTGTAATTTTCAATGAGTTTCAAATTCCAAACATGTAAAAGGGATAGTAAATTGGTAAGCACAAACCATCAAAGACAACTAAATTTATATCCAGTTTTACTGCCTGCTCTATATTTTGGCTTTAGTGAAAAGCCATCATCAGGCAACTTAAAAACACACAAAGAAGGGCATTCAAATATGACCTATTAAAGTTATGCTTTTCAAGATACCTGAGATCTGAACTTCACAAAAACTGGAGTTGTATAAGCTGAAACTAATATTAAAATATTAAAATGTAATAAATGTATACTACATTCAAATTGTTTTGCAGTACTCCAGGTGTGAAAGGGAAGTTCTTCAATGTTAAAATAGGCCTCACAGGGTACAATTTGTATTAATTTTGTTTCTTAATTTTGATAGATGCTTCAGATGCTGTGAATTTTAATTCATTGTATCTCATCCAGTAAATTAGTGAATTTCAAAGTAAAATTTTAGGTCTAATGCATTTTCATAACAAAAGTAAACAAATCAATTAGATCTTCACAAAATGAGGAGGCTACCTTTCACTCCCTTGTTAAGGGAGTACTGTGACAGTACTTGTGTAAGATTCTTCATTGTATGAAGATCTAAGTGATTTGTTTACTTGTCTTTCAAAGACATATTGGACCTATTAAAGTACTTCAAAATGAACTAATTGATTGGATGAGATACAAAGAATGAAAAACCACAGGGAAAAATTGTATAGTATGCTGTACCTCTCCAGATTCAATCAAAATTGAGGATCAAAATTAATGCAAATTGTACCCTACAAGCTTTATTTTAACATTGAAGAACTTCTCTTGCACACCAAAAGCAGTGAAAAGAATTTAAATATTTTAATATAATATGTATTTACTTTATGTTAATATTCTAACATTAAAAATTTTTACTTTTACCTGGTTTCAGCATATACACTTTCAATTTTTGTAAAGTTGAGATCTCAGCTGAAGAAGTATCATTTTAATGGGTTATATTTAATTATCTTCCTTAATGTACTTAATGTGCCTGATAACGGTTTTTTACTAAAGCTGAAGCAATAAAACTGAAATAAATTCAGGTGTCCGACAGTTTGTACGTCCCCTTTACTGTTCAAATATCACAACAGGATGTCATTTACAGACAGGAAACCAAAGGAACCATAAAGTTAAGATCTATGAAACAATAATCCAGAAGTGACAGATTTTCATATGGGATCTTTCAGCTAGTTGTTTTTTTAAGTTCAAAAAACTCTACTCTAAATCATTCCCCCTGGAACAACCAGCCTACTAGTGAGTGAAGTTGTGTGCTTAAAGCCAGTGCTGTGGACAAGTGGTGATTCAATGCCTTTGTTCGATGGCAAAACCCTGCATGAGGAGGAGCCCTTGATGCCAAACAATGTAGATTGTGAATGCAGTCACTTGAATTAACCTTTCTGACAAAATTGGTTTAGCCTGAATTCTTCCCGAACATAGTAGGAACATTATCAGTACAAACAACTCTTACAAGGTTGCAGGAGAATAAAGAAACTCCCTTATTATAATGTAATATCTACTGCTTATGCTGTTTCTTTGAGCTCTTCACAAAAAAGAATCATTCTTGACAGCATCTCATGCACATATTGGGGGGAGAGAGAGAGAGACAGAGAAAAAAAGTTGTTTGCAATTTCAGACACCAATTTATTCATCCAAATGTAAACCAACTTTTGGTGGATTTATTCTGCTACTTATTTCTATTTCTCCTGAAACATGCTTGATTCAGTCACCCTCAAGATGGAAGCAAAAAGTTCCTCTCAAACATTGTAAAAAAATCTACAAGGCAATATGACTTAACATCCCAGAATAAACTCTTTAATATTCCTGCCATGGGAACCTCCAATGTCAAGAAACAACCAACTGATACAGCTGCTGTACACTACACCTTGCCTTCAGCCTACTATTTGTGCATACATCTTGTGACAGCTCAACATGACTGAACTCTATACAATTTCACCACAAAGCAATCAGCACAATTCCATCAAACAGAATGTCTAGGCACTATTTTTTTTTTGTTATATCAGAGTCAGCATTTTCCAACAGTGTACCTGGTTTTCTACAAAACACAAACAGTTTTCAGGCAAGCAAGAAAGCATTCAGTTCATTCAAATTCTACAATTCTTTTAGAGGTGATCAAGATGTAAGATGATGTTTTATTTAGTCCTGCAAAATATACACCACAAACACCAAAGATGGGAACAAACACAAAAGTACATTTCACACATTACCGACAGTTTAAGAACCAAATGTTTCACTGCAAATATATGCAGTTGTTCACTAATTTATTCTTGCAACATTCTAACCATTTTGGAAAGCAATGCTGTAGGGATGTGCCAGTATTAAAATGAAATATAATGAAATAAAGACTATCTTCATCATTGCACCATGCATTTCGTAGAATCATTTAATTAGCACACCAACTAATGCACATATGTAAAATTTTTACATTAAAACATTTAAAATTGCTCCAACATGTTTCGATCCTAAGATCATCTTCAGGGAGCTACGCTGTTCCTTGTTAAAGTCACATTTTTAAAATACACTCACTGATTGATTTTCTTATATTTAGTGTTGTGGCAGCATGTCATATTGAGTAAGTAGTGTGTTGTGCAAATTGAGACTTGACTCTCAAGTTGCGCAACACACGACACACATAGCCAGGCACACTCTCAGTGACGTACGACTTATACAATATGACATGCTGTCACAACACTAAATTAATGTACGAAAATCAATCAGTGAGTGTATTTTAAAAATGTGACTTTAGCAAGGAACAGTGTAGCTCCCTGAAGATAATCTTAGGATCGAAACATGTTGGAGCGATTTTAAATGTTTTAATGTAAAAATTTCATATATGTGCATTAGTTGGTACGCTAATTAAATGAAAATAAAATAAAGACTAATACAACAGTTACTGTACATTTACATTCGAGATGCTCATAAAACCTGAGATTCATAAACTCCAAAACATTATCACAAAATCTAACTAATTAACTACATGGAGCAGAGTCTTTGAGAAGTTAACAGCTACTCAGCTTGTCACGAAATTCCCAAAATTTTATTGAACCGAACGATTCATTACCATGTTCTCATGGGTCTAGCACCTGCTCCTGCCCTGCCCCAAATAAATCAAGTCCACACCCTCTCGCTCAGATACTTTTAATATCAATCCTAATACTATCCTTCCAACTATGTATTTCTCTAAAGTAGTCCTTTCCTTCAAGTTTTCCAAAATAAAAACTTCAGACAAATTTCTCTACAAAGATGAAGAACATCTTTCTTTGATATAAATGTGAATACTGTCAGGGCAATTTCAGCCATTAAACTAGTCAGCTTTCATTAAACTTCCATTGTATCACATAGGGTGACACCTTCTTCTTACCCAAACAGACAGAAATCATTTTTACACCTAACAAAATAGTGATTACGCTTGATTGTCTTGAGTACTCACACATCCCTACCTGTCAAATGCATTGCTTTACTGTATGACACAAGCTGTAATGGACAGACAGATGAGAGATAAAAGAAACAGATCAGAAGGACCACAGGAGGTTAAGGAACAAGGGAATAAAAACTCACGAGCTCTCTCTTCAACAAATTTAATAATGAATAATATATTACATGCACCAGTACAATACAGAATGGTAAGCAGTGTAGCATGCAGGAAGGGAAGTGCAGGGCTCCTCGATCACATTGTCATCATCAGATCACCATTAAAGCACAATCTTCACTGGCCAGGAAAACACAGAAAAAGCTGGAAGTAAGGTTCTGGAATTCGCTTAACACCAAGCCCACTCAAGTTTCAGCAATAGGAATGACTAGTAAAACAAGTAAAATATGTTTCTAAAAGTTATTAACAATTATGAGTATATACAACAGTGTGTCGCTAGATAGGTCCACACTCCCACATCTTGATTCTTCCATCTCCTGACAGTGCCAATGGCAAATGAGAATGGAGAGGGTGGGGAATTTAAGAGACAAACAGAGGTACACAACACAATGCACGCTCATGAAGAAACTGGAGAGCAAACACCTACTTCACGTACACTCTGGAGCCATACTTGCCTTTCTGGGGAAGTGCGAGTATGGACTCGTTGATTGGGGAACTGCCAAGATCCTCTAGCAGCTTGCGTGAACGAGTGGGCATGTCAGGCAGCAGTGGCATAGCAGGGAGTGTGAAGTCAGTCAGTGGGGAGAAGTCGGACAGGCGCTCATAAACCCCAGCTGTATAATCATCTGTGCGAAAGGTAGAAGCTATGCGATCCATTGAGCGGTCTTCCTCTGAACGACGTGGAAAATGGGTATGGTAGTCAAAGTGTGGGCTTCCACCACGTCCTGGAAACAGCAACTCGTCAATGGACTTGAGCACACTTGATGTTCCATAGCCTCCACCCCGTCCCAGGTCTGGTCCAGGGTGAGGTGTGAAACCCAATTCTGCACTCTCACGCAGCCTAGCTAAGCGCAGCAGCTCTTCATGCAGGCGAGCATTCTCCTCAATCTGCTGACGGCGTCTAGCAATCTCTGCCTTGATCTTTGCTTTCTTTTCTTCTCGAGTCAGCTGATCATCATCATCATCATCACTACCGTATGGTGAAGGGTTCCAGGAGCGAGGTTTACGGTTCTTACGCACATCAAGACGCCTTCGTGCATCAACTGTAGCTTGACCATCACTTGACCTACGCACGCTGTACCTGTAAAACCACAAACATCTTGCTCAGCACACAGTGGAAAGTAATACTGGTAAGGACATAAATGCAAGTCACTTTAACAATATGATGTGCCTGCAGCAAGCGTAAACACTGCAACCCATATTTGTGCACTGTGCAACATACTCAGGGATACTGTCACAGCATGACTAAAGTCACAGCAATCTTGAACTCTCCATATGAATGTCTTAGCCATTTTGTATCTTCAACCAACTATATTTGTCTGCCATTTGTTCTTGTTTGGTACTCAGCATCATGTCCCTGCAAATGCTGATATTTGATCACATTTTTAACACTTGGAATTACCATTACTTTCAGACCCCTTTACAGCCTGACATAATGAATTTTACTTGGTTCTGTTATGGACTTTTTTAAACTTGTTTTTTATCTGTTCTTTATACAGGTGCAAAAAGCTGCGGACTTGACGCACCTCCAAACTGACAAACACATTCTGAACACCCTAAGTGGTTTCTCAGAAAATCTGTACTTATGATGCAAACAACACTGATCATCATCAGCAATTCATATATGATGTTAACAGTATGCAAAGAAACAGAGACAATGACTATGCAGTCCTGCCTGCCACCTCTGTGGAGCCAATACCTGGAGATACAATGCTTCAGTTTCAGCAAGGCTTGTTTCTGAACTAAGAGCTTACTGATGTGTAATTCATTGTAACAATACATTATGTCTACTCAAATTTCCTTCTACAATTTTGGTGGATCTACATTATTTGTTTTGGAAGGTGGAACTGAATGTGGTACTGTGGTGACTTCCACGGGATGACCTTCACTTTCAGTACCATGGATGTTCATCATGACTTCAAAAGTTAAGATTCACTCCTGATGAAATCTATCTACAAAAACACATTCATGTAAATGCTGCACAGATACCAAGCTTCATCTGCATTACCTGGAGCTTGAAAGGTAGCGATCCTCATCCAGGACACTGTTGATGGCCGTTTCACGGAGTGCACCCCCTGCAGCAGCGTATGAAGATGCCAAGTATGATTGAGATGGATCCCACTCTCCTCGCCACCCCAAGTCATCAATAGATTCATATTCATATGCTTTGTAACGTGGTTGCAGAGATGAATGAAGATATCTCTATGGTAAAAAAAGACAGAATCTTTTACTTCACATGGTATGGCACTTTTGAACGTAATTCTAATTCATCATTATACTACTAAAAATTTAACAAGTCTGAAAACATATGCACAGAGAGACAATTTTGGAACATTCAAACTGCAGATTATCTACACACAAATGTTAACATGCGAAGTTCTGTTATAAATAGCAAATTGATGACCTTAAGCAAAAACGTACACAAAAGTAATTCAAAAGTCTTATTTTTAACATAAGAAGCACGTCAGGACTGATAATGTGAAAACTTTCCATGAAACAACATTCTGCTCAATTTTCCTCAATTACCCAGAAAACTGAAAGACTTATGGAAGAGACATACATATAAAAAATGTGCCTCATTTTCATCTACAATGTTTGTTTGAACCTTCACGGTGGAACATCAAGTGTATTTACATCCCATGCAACAGCACAATGAGTGTGAGTAGAAAGTGAAGGGGACACTAAATTTTAATTTTGTGTTTCCGTGCATCATAGTATAAGTCAAATGAAACACCAACTTGATGTAGAGTGACTCTGCAGAAATAAAACCTGCACAGTGTTGCATCAAGTTGGTGTTTCATTTGACTGAAGAGAACACTATTTGTAATTTCACTTATTATGTAATGAATAACCTATACTGAGCATAACTTTACTCTGAAAATTTCCACGGCAATTAGCATGGGCCCATGGAAGAGAAAAGTCTGATAAACTGCTGTAATTAATGACAATTTTTCAGAACAAATAAACCTAACACGCCTGAAAACTGGATAAGTGCTATGACAAATAAAATAAAGCGAGGTCTACATGTATTAGTACCTCTGCATTTAACCTGTATACATGATAATTATGTGTATATGATCATCACACAGTCATTAATGTACCTACATACAAAAACTATTGTATTACTGTTGTCACAATTCTCAGCTCCACCCCTTACTGCTGTATATCATATCAGAACATTGCTTCTTTCAGTCAGATCTTTGGTCAAATTTTGAGTGACTTGTAGAAATCCCCCCCCCCATCCTATGCTATTCAAATAAAGACAAGCCTTCATTTTTTGATTTTGAAAATGTGGAAAAAAGCCTCATCTTTGATTTGGGTAACTACATATCCTCAAAAGAGTTCAATTAGCATACCCTGTCATAATCACTCTCCAAGTTGCCATCCTCCTTTATAGGTGAAAAGGGAGGATAAATTCTGGGCTCTGAGAGCTGTCTTCGGTGACCTCGCATCTTGCGTGACCGCCCCATGACAGGAGAGGCCAACTTTCGCTGCACATCCACCCTGAAAGTCATTACATCAGTTATAGAGCATTATCACCCATAATTCTGAATTTCTTAGTCAGGAAAGACTGAAATATACATATACATTTAAATAATTAAAACTGAAACACTACTGTAGCAACACTTCCTCTACAGAGATTTAATATACAGAATAAGGGGACCATACATTTTCAATCACAGAGGAACTTCCTCTCCTAGATTCAGAGTTTAAGAAAACCTTACAACTGAAATAACGCAAGTCTCCATTGGGCAGTAGACAAAATTCCAGGGCCGCAGATGTTACAAGGTGTCCTAGTACCATACATTTTTTAGTGTCATGATGCTCAAAAGCTGCATCAGTGGGACCATGCAAAGGCCATTGCAAGAATGCAACATGCAGCCACTGTAAGTTAAATATACAAAATCTTTACCGTTTTACAGGATCTCGAAGTGCCTCATATTTGTCTCTGTCTCTGCGCAGTCTTGCCTCACAATCTTTGTCCATAAATCCCAGCATTCTGCGGCGATCTGACGTGGTAGATTTTATTTCATCACGCAACTGCTCCTTGAGGTTACGCATATATGTTGGAAGCTACATAACAAATAAGTTAAGAGATGACAGAACTGGAAGTTTCATTTATTACATGTTTTGTGTAACACCATGGAAGATACTGCATAAAATCAGAAGCAAGAACAAGGCCCAAGAGTGGTCAATACAAAGCAGCCAGATGAAGTTTCAATATTCTTGACTTGTCAACTGAACTAAAGACTTGGAATTGACCAACAAATGCACAGAATAAAACACAATTCATGACAAGTATAAAACTTCCACATGTTTTGGCACTGAGGGGTAGGAGTTTGATATCTGCCATAAAATGTGTTTTATTAGGTGCATTTGTTGGCTGAAGTACTTACTGTAAGAATATGTACGGTATGAGTAACATGAAATTCTAAGTCTTGGAAGGCTGGAAATCACGATGATGAAGTACCATAATTTAAAATCACACTCTTGTATGCTCATTTCTGGAATTCTCATCATTGCAAGCCCCCCGTTTTACTCTACTGAAAAAATATTCATGATTTTCAATGGTATCTTAACCTTTAATGGACCAACGGGAAAATGCTGTCCCATTAAAGTTAACCTCTTCATCTGAAATGAAAACATGTCCTGCAGTAGGCACTCAAACTGAACACTGCACTGGCTACAGCAGGAAACTGGCATTTAGAAGGTTCATATGCTAAAGGTTAACATGACTTCCATACATTTGAAATGCCTGGGTTTTCTAGGGGATGTTATAGACATTACGTTAGTGATGTTAAAATTCATTCGACTACCTGACCCTGAAGATAGTGGATAACACCACACTCTTCCAAAATTTTGGTGGCAATTTTCCACTCAGCATGGCATAACATCCCAGAACACCTGAACCTTCATCAACACTGTTGTACATACCTCCAGTCTTGCACAACATTAAGAAATCTATTTTTCAAAAAATAATCCATAGAATACACTAACAGGTAAATTCCTGCAGAAACACACAGAAGATACAGTGATTCCTCAACTTGTTTGTTTCGTAGTTCATGTGTGTGTGTGTTTAATACTATGTAGCCACAGTGTCCCCAACCTCAACATAAGGTGTAAAACTATACTGTGAAAATTAGTGTTTGTACATTCTATGTGGCATAACTTTTAGTCACAATTTTCTCATTAAAAAAAGGTGTAAATTAAGCAAGTAAATAAGACATCTAAAAAAACAGAGTTAATTTCAAAACTAAATGCTTACTGTAACATATCTGCTAACCTGCTTGCCATATGGAATGCTGTCTGCTAGGCCAGGTGTATTCAGCAGATGGCGCAAATCAGGAGGAAGGCAGGAAGCCAAGTCAGCCAGAGGTGAAGAGTACACTGACGTAGCAGTAGTCAAACCCGATGTGGCGTTTCGCATTCCAGAACTGCTCACCACACTTGATGCTATAAAATCAGAATATTACCTAAACAATCATGGACACAGTTGAAGTGCATATGCTAACAAAGAGATTTCTGGTATCCTTGCCTCTTCTATATTTCTCTTCTTTTTTGCTTTACAATAAAAAAGTTACTATAAACTGTCTCACTAAACTGCATCTACCTACTGCCATTGGTCGGTTGAAGAGGATATAATAATGTGGTGACCAAACAAGTTGTCCCTCACTCAAAAATTACAAGGACAGCAGTTGTGACTGCCACAACAAGGTGGAAATACACTGCTCTGTTCACTGTCCAAGAGAGAGATGCACAATGTCTACAACAATTCATCCAAAAGTACATGCAAATGAGGTCTGTTTTCTGTTAAGCGGGCACCTACCATACTGTTCAACATTTTCTCCACTGCCAGAGGCATGGGCTGTAGTGCTCAAGACAACTGCCACAAACAGTACAGAACAAGTCCCTTATAAACAGATCACAAAGTAAAACACATATTCAGTTTTTCTTCTAAATATCCATAATACTTCTCATCCATTACACTTGCTGATCCAGACAAGATTCTCACTCTTCCTTACAAACACAACCTTTCGATAATGCAGCTATCATGGCTTTCTGCACATTCAATAAATGATAAAAGGCCTGTGTCAAGAAATGGGCTGGTTACAGATTTGTGTAACATATTATGTACCATCAATACGCAATACAATATTATACAAATTTGATAACAGGATGGCCTCCCTAAAAAAAAAAAAAACCGTTACAGGC
>Ga0209755_10006504_pt1 | contig 12914 bp, 12 predicted proteins | sample TergutCo191P1_FD_187301 | JGI IMG/M metagenome (GOLD analysis project Ga0209755, IMG submission 187301) | Cornitermes sp. P1 segment gut microbial communities from Petit-Saut dam, French Guiana - Co191P1 (SPAdes) (version 2) | ecosystem: Host-associated > Arthropoda: Insects > Digestive system... | reverse complement strand
TAATTGACAAAACCTCGTCAATCCTCACGCTATTATCATGAATCCAGCCATAATAAACCCGATGGCTGTCAAATTTTTGACAGGTAAACATTTGCCCCAAAATATCAGTAGCCCGCGAGCCGCTGATACGTATAACCGCAATCGCCCCGCCAGTCGGCGTAGCTATGCCAACGATTGTATCATCCAAATCAAAACCAAGCTTCACAATAATTTTCCTTTCATGTAGAAGCCCCCGCCAGCACGGCAGGGGCGGATTTTCTATTCGTCATCATCTTCGTGAATGCTAGTGCGGGAATCGAATGCGCGATCCGGCACATTGTAATCCCGGGAATTGTCGCGATAATTATCCCGACCACGGGGCGGCCGCTCATCTCGCCCGCGCCCTGGGTGTCTTTTGGTTGAAATCACAATGCTGCGATAGGGTTCTTTGCCCTCGGAATAGGTCGAGATGGATTTGTCGTTTTGCAAAATGGCATGGATAATGCGCCGCTCGGCGGTATTCATGGGCTCGAGGGTGACGGGTTTGCGGGTGGCTTTGGCTTTTTTTGCCAAATTCAGGGCGAGCTGCTCCAGATTTTCGCGGCGGCGCAGGCGATAGCTCTCGGCATCAACAACAACGCTAATATACGGCGCAGTGCCTTTATTCACCGCCAAAGAAACCAGATACTGTATGGCATCCAGAGTTTGCCCCCGTTTGCCAATCAAAATCCCCATATTCGGCCCGGCGAGGGTTATATTTAGGTGGCGTTCGTCGGTTTGCGCCTCGGCGGTGATGGGCAGATTCATGGTTGCCCCCATTTGTTTAATAAATGACAGAGCGATTTTCTCCGGGTCGAAACGGCGCGTAGCGCGGACAACCGCCGGTTTCGCGCCTATCCCAAAAATCCCTTTGCTGCCAACCTCTAAAATCTCAAATTCGACCTCGCTCCTATCCGCGCCCAGCGCCTTTATGGCCGCATCTTTGGCTTCATCGATGGTTTTGCCGCTCATTTCTAAAACATTTGCATCCATATTTTAGAAGCCCCCTTTCTTTTTCTCAGTTTTTCTGCTGGTTTTAACAATATCCCCCTCCACAATGGCGGGTTTGTTTCGCACATGTTTATTCAAAAAATACTGCTGGACAATCGCATAAATATTGCCCGCAATCCAGTAAACACCAACGCCTGCGGCTATTCCCGCGCTAAAAAAGCCCATCAATAGCGGCATGGCATACATCATGATTTTTTGCATCATGGCCTGGCTGGCCTCCGCATTGCGATTGCGCGCTTGCATCAGATATGATTGCAAAAATGTCGTTGCGCCGGAAAGCAGAGGCACGAGCATCCCCGGCCAGGTAAAGCCCGGCGAATGCATTAAATTCAGCCCTGCAAAAGAAATCACATTTTGCATTTCAAAATACAAATCGTAAACCGCCTGGCTGGCTTCGCCGGTCATATAGGTAAAAATCGTTTGCCAATCATAAAATTCCAAAACATTTATCAGCGCGGCTGTATTTTCCAGATATTCCGCGCCGATGAAAAACGGAAACATGCCGGCAGGAACGCGCGGCGGCGCGATATGATGGACAATCAGCTCAACAAAATTATCCAATTGGGAAAGGGCATAGGCCAGCTGGTGATAAATATCATTGATAGAACCCACGAAAATAAAGGCTTGGCGCATCATATAAAACATGGCGATAAAAATCGGCATGGGCAAAAGCATGGGCAAACAGCTGGCCAGCGGGTTTATGCCATGCTTTTGATAAACCTGCTGCTGCTCTAGTTGCATTTTGCGTTTTAGCTCGGGGTCGGTGGTATCGCCGTATTTGTCTTTGATTTTCTGGATTTCGGGTGCTACATCCTGCATTTTCATTTGCGAGCGAGCCTGCCGGATGGATAGGGGCAGGCTGATTGTGCGAAATAGCACAGTCATCACAATTATCGATATGCCCAAAGCCCCCACGGGGGTGATGGATGACACAATATTGTAAATAAAATTAATAATCGTGCCCAAAACCATGGAAATAGGGCCGATAATCCGCCCCGGCGGCGACTCGACCTGGCCGCGCAAAAAAAACGAGGCGTAGTGCAAAAGGTTATACAATTGGTGTTCCTCCTTGGTTAAACGTATAAGCTACCAATAGTGGCGTAGGCCTTTTGGCGGCACTGGGTCATATCCTCCGCGGGAAAATGGATTGCAGCGCAAAACGCGCCAAAACCCCAGTATTGCGCCAATCAATGCGCCATGAATTAAAATGGCCTCATATGCATAGCGGGAGCAGCTGGGGGTAAATCGGCAGCGGGGGGTACTCATAGGGGAAATAAATCGCTGATACGTATCAATCAATCCCAATAATACACGCTTCATAATTTTGCCCCTTGTTTGGAAATCACTTGTTTGGAAATCAAATGGGAAATACTGTCAGCCACCTCATACATTTTCATGCCAACAATCCCGGCTCTGGCAATAAATACCAAATCATGGCTTTTGGGGATCTTTGGGGCAATATGGCGGCAGGCCTCTTTAACAAGGCGTTTTGCGCGATTGCGAACAACAGCATTGCCAATTTTTTTGGATACACTAATGCCAATGCGGCTTTTTTCAAGGCCATTAGGCAGGGCATACAAAACCAGCTGGCGATTTGCAAAAGACCTGCCCCGCCCATAAACCTGCGAAAAATCGCGATTTTTGCGCAGAGAATCAGCCACTACGCCGTCAAAACCCGCCGCCCTTTGAGCCGCCGCCTAGCAATAACATTGCGCCCGCTTTTGCTGCTCATGCGGATGCGAAAGCCATGCACCTTTGCCCGCTGTCTAGTTTTTGGCTGAAATGTTCTTTTTGCCATAAAAATTCCTCCTTTAAAAATCTCAAAATAAACCCTAACATATCCATTATACGGCAAATGAGTTTAAACGTCAAGCAAAACCTTTTAAATTTAATCCCAAATATGCTCTACATTATATTTTCTAATGTTAGAATCCACGGTCATGATTGACATATTATTAACACATGCCTGCGATATTAGCATCCGGTCAAATGGGTCGCGATGAAAATATGGCAGCTTGGCGGCTTCTTTGACATGGGCAATATCGATTTCCAAAAACAGGAAGCCGTTTGCCTTGATAGCATCAATAAGACTATTCATCCCGCCATCAAAATCCAGCTTGCCAATGCTCATTTTAATGGCGATTTCCCAAATAGTGGCAATATTTGCATATACTCCTTAAAATCCTCTAAAGGCTCAAACCAATCATGGTCGTCTGATTCGTGCATTTTTCCTTTCATAGATCCAAAGCGGGGGATGGCCTGTTGTTTTGCCGATATCAAATCAAAGGGAATCCCATTTTTTCTGATGGTTTGCCGCAAAAAAAGAGAGATGGCCGTAGTCATATCCAGGCCCAAATCAGCCAAAACATCCTGCGCCTTGTTTTTGATTTCAACATCAACAAAAATATTGATATTTGCAATATTTTCTGACATTTTATTCACCCTTTCTTTTTGTGCGAGCCTTTTTGCACCTGAATTTTATCGATGGGTGTGCCGTTTATATATTGGGCGATTTCTCGCGATAGGGTGTTTATGCGAAAACGCACCGCAAGTTCGCCCGCGCCATAGGCCGCGCAAAGGCGGGCTATTACTAGGTTTTGCCCGCGAGCGGGGGAATGGGAGGGGGTTATTTTATCGTATAAATCGCAATAGGCGGGAATAAAGCTTTGATAGGGCATTAAAAACTGGGATGCGCCCTCGTTTGCCTGCCATTCCAAAAAAGAATCGCCATTTTCAATACAATTAAATGTATTGCCTTTATGAAACCAAAAATGCACCAGTTCATGCATGCAATCAAAATTGCGCCCGGCGGGCGAGCGGCGGGCATTTAGGCCAATGGCGGTCATATCCCCCTGCCGCACCAAAATGCCGCAAAGCTGCCCCGTTGCAAATGGAATAATCTCCAGCATCAAATTTGGGCAAACTCTATGCGCCAAGGCTATCGCATCAATTTTATAGCGAGAGCTGGCGGGATTGAATCCCAAATCATGGGATTTTTCTGTCAATAATTCATATAATCGCGGTCGTGATAAATGTTCGTTTTGCAATGTCTATTTCTCCGGAATGTCTTTGCGGTCTTTTGCCCTTTTGATAAAATCAATGGCCATTTCCAAATCGTGGGGGTCTAGCCCCGAGTTTTTTGCCTCATGAACAATGCGATAGAATACCTGCTCTAGCTTGGCTTCCTCGCCATCACCCAGCCTAACAGGATATCTGATATCAGAATTACATAACAAATAGTCGATTGTGCAATCAAAAATCCTCGCCAGATTTCCTAGTGACTCATTATCCGGGTCATGGATGCTGCGCTCCCAGTTTGATAAAGTGGCCTGGGAAATGTTTAAATGTCCCGCCAAATCAATCTGCTTTAGGCCCTTTTCTTCTCTTAATTCTTTCACACGGTTCATGATTTTTGCCTCCTTAGCATTCGTTTATCTAATATTATTAAGAAAACTGTTGACAAACTACAGTTTTTCTAATATAATAATATTAGGCAAACTAATAAAGCCATATTCGTTATCTAAATACATTATATCACATAATCTTGCATTTGTCTTCTATTTTCCAAAAATATTTTCCTCTGATACAAATTTCTAGTAAATTTGACAGAGGGTATTAACAAAAGAAGGGGGTCTTTTCATGCAAAGTACACAGGAGATTTTAGAATGGCGGAGGGAAATGGATATTTCCACGAGAGCAAAAAAGGATGCTATTTCCGATTTTGTCAAAAAAAGGAATCAAATCGGAAAAGGGGCATGGGTGAGCGAGGCGGGGGCGGATTTTATCGCGGGGGCTATCGAGGATTTAAATGCCGAGATAAATGCCGCAAATGCCTTTAAAGACCAGATTGACGCGATTATCGATAAAGTCGACGACCCCCGGGCGCGGGTGGTTTTGCAGCTGCGATATAGCCGCGGCCTGATTTGGCCCGATGTCGCCGAGGCGGCTGGCTTTGACCAAAGCTATGTGCATCGATTACATAGAAAGGCCTTGGGCATGCTTGATAATATTCGGCAAACTTTGTAAATCTTCCTTAATAAATGCAAATAATATTGCAAATTTATTTTGGGTGTGGTAATATAATATCATATTATATTACCGGGGGAATGGCAATGATTATTGAAAAAAGCGGCGTTTTGGCTCTTGCTGGAGTTTTTGCTATTGCTCTTGTTATTGTGATTGTATTGTTTTTAACAAATGGCGATGATATTCAAAACACCACATTTATTACTGCCGGTGGGCAAACGTGGGTTATTGATAATAATGGCGACCTATGGGGCTGGGGGCAAAATGCGCATGCCCAGCTGGGCGATGGCAGCCGGGTTCATCGCCAGATTCCTGTGCGGATTATGGGCGGTGTGCGGTCTATCCAGCCATTTTTTGCCATTACCGAGGATAATACATTATATGCCTGGATGGGCGGCAATAATTTGCTGCAATTGCAGCACAATATCGACAGAGCCAGCCCCCAGCCCATTATGAATGATATAGCTGAATTTGATTCCGCTATGGGCTTTGCCGCCATGGCTCTCACCACCGAGGGCGAGCTATGGGGCTGGGGCTGGAATTATTTTGGGCAGCTGGGGGATGGGACATTTGCCAGCCGGGATACGCCTGTGCGGATTATGAGCAATGTGCAAAGCTTTATCCGCGCCGAAAATTATACCCTCGCGCTGGATAATGATAATGCGCTATGGGCATGGGGGCTAAATGCAAGCGGACAGCTGGGCGACGGCACTTTTGAAAACCGGAATGAGCCTGTGCGCATCAAAGAAAATGTGCGGTATTTTGCTTTTGATGAATGCTGGGTTACAGGCGATGGCAGTACATATGTTATTACCCGCGATAATGTTTTGTGGGCATGGGGTTTAAATACCTATGGGCGGCTGGGGGATGGGTCTGCGGAAAATCGCAATAGCCCTGTGCGTATTCGGGAAAATGTGGATAGGATTTTGGTATATAATGGAAGCGTTTTTGCTATTGGGCGGGATAATGTTTTGTGGGCACGGGGTTTAAATCACGGCGGCCAGCTGGGCGATGGCACTTTTACAAACCGCAATACCCCGGTTCGCATAAAAGAAAATATTGGCACAATTTCCGCCGCCATTTTCAGCATTTATGCCATTAGCCGCGATAATGTTTTGTGGACATGGGGGAATAATGCATGGGGGCAATTGGGTGATGGGTCTGCTATAGGCCGCAATACCCCGGTGCGCGTGCTGGATAATGTGGATAGGATTGTTTCCGTGGCCGGCAATGCTTTTGCTATTGGGCGGGATAATGTTTTGTGGGCATGGGGTTTGAATCAGGTGGGGCAGGTGGGGGATGGCACTTTTACCGGGCGAACCAGCCCTGTGCGGATTATGGACGATGTGGTCTATGTTTCGGCGACACCAAGCAGGGCATTTGCCATAACCCGCGATGGGGTGCTATGGGCATGGGGGCTAAATACAATGGGCGAGCTAGGCGACGGAACATCAAGAACCCGCAATAGCCCGGTGCGCATCATGGACAATGTGCGGCTTCCTTGAATTTTTCAACCACGGATAAACACAGATAACCACGGATAAAACCCTGATATCAGCAACTGATATTTTTAATAAATTAAATTGCAATGTTATTTTTGTAAAAACCTTGCAAAATTTTATTGGGCGTGGTAATATAATATCATGATTATATTTAGACTTAGGAAGAATAATGTATGTGTTTAATGCCCTGCATTCATAAAGTATAAGGATGTGATAAGATGGTGCTTGGAAACAATCCTATTCAATGCAATAAGAACCCCTATTTGAATGCTTATTCGCAGAAGCCGATTCCCTCGATACAGGTTGGCGCAAATGCAAGCCCGGAGAACGCCTATCAAAACTTGGGCGGGGTGATACTTAGAATAAGCGACGAAGGCAGAGCGATGCTAAATGCGATTGCGGCAAGCGAGTACGCCTACCGTACCTTTTTGACACAAGAGCAATGGGCGGAAAAAATGATTGGCGCAAGAGAACGAGCAGAGGAATATTTTGCAGCGCAAAGAGAGATTTGTATTCGCGTGGGTAGCGTGTTTATTTGGAGCTTATTGGGTTCGGGGATGGGGGGCTTGACTAATAGGCAATTGATTGATGTGTCTTATGGACTTTTTTCAGCAGCGAGTACATATCAGCATAGCGATGCAGATGCAACAGCAGAGCAACGTGCCATGCTTCGCGAGAGTGCGCGGCGCATGGCACTATATCTAGCACAAAATCATCTCAGCAATGATGCTGGGCAGCGGCTGATGGATGAGATAGATGCCATGATAGAAGATGACATGGCGCGCGAGCGAGGAATCCCGCCAAGAGGATTCTACCAATGGAATCTTAGGGATACTTCGCCCGAGGAGAATATGGTCGAAATCAATTCCTTCGTGTCGCTTGCAATGCATATGGGATTTCCGCCCGGGGTCGGCAATGATAAAAGCGATGAGAACTGGAACCAGATGGAATTTATTCTGCTCGGAGAGCATGGGAGGGCGACTGCCAATCGTTTGGGCGCTGAACTTTATACGTTGGCAAGGCACGCGCGCTTGGAGCAGCATCTTGTTCAAAGCATCCTGCGTGAAAACCAGAGGCATGAACCCCAAAGGGTAGCAATCCAGCGAGATATGGCTGCGACATCGGAAAGATTTGATTTGCAGATAAGCAACGATGAGTTTTCCGCAGCGAGAGAGTGGAAAATTCAGATGCACTCACATCTCGTAGGGGCGGATTAAGCGTTAAAATAACTTGCCTCATCTTAATGAGGTGGGTTATTTTGGTGAGAGATGTGGCAGATTATAGTGCTTTAGTGATATACTGCTGGTAGTATTATTGCATATTCTGACAGGAGGAATGATGATGTTTTGTAATAAATGCGAAAAACCTATTGAAAAAATCGCGGCGTTTTGTGGGAGTTGTGGTACGGCCGTTCCTCCTGCCCCTGTATTTTGCAAAAATTGCGGCAAAGCTGCCGAGGGTGCTTTTTGCGGCGAATGCGGCGCATCTATTGGCGGCATTGCTCCGCCAAAACAAAATCGCATCAATAAAAAACCAATCGCCATTTTGGCCGCATCAGGGGTTTTTGCTATTTTTATTGGGATTGTATTGATTTTGGCAAGCGGAAATGATATTCAAAATACCACTTTTGTAACTACCGGCTCGCAGACTTGGGTTATTGACAATAATGGCGACCTATGGGGCTGGGGGGCAAATGCAAATGCCCAGCTGGGCGATGGCACTCGAATCGCCCGCCATACCCCTGTGCGAATTATGAGCAATGTGCGGTCGATATATGCGCCATCTCTTGCGATTAGCGAGGATAATACGCTATATGCCTGGGGGGATGGCCATATATTGCAGCAATTGCGGCAATCCAGCCAAAGCGATAGAGCCGCGCCCCAATCCATTATGGATAATATTGCCACATTTGGCCGCGCCTTTGTTTTGACCACCGATGGGGTGCTATGGGGCTGGGGGAGCAATTGGTCTGGCATGGTGGGCGATGGCACAGAAATCACCCGGGATATACCCGTGCGTATAATGGACAATGTGCAAAGCTTTATCCGTACCTTTGACTATACTTTGGCATTGGATAATGATAATGTGCTATGGGCATGGGGGCGGAATGATTTTGGCCAGCTGGGCGACGGCACTTTTACAAACCGCAACATCCCTGTGCGCATCAAAGAAAATGTGCGGTATTTTACATGGAATGAATGCCGGCTAACAGGCGGCAGCAGTACATATGCTATCACCCGGGATAATGTTTTATGGGCATGGGGCGCAAATACCAGCGGCCAGCTGGGGGATGGGTCTATGACAAACCGCGCCCGCAATACCCCGGTGCGCATCAAAGAAAATGTGGATACAATCGTGGTAAATGATAATAGCGCGTTTGCTATTGGGCTGGATAATTCCCTTTGGGCATGGGGTCGCAATGGCGAGGGCCAGCTGGGCGACGGCACTTTTACAGACCGCAACACACCCGTCCGCATCCAGGAAAACATCAGCACCATCACAACCGGGTATTTTAGCACCTTTGCCATTAGCCGCGATAATATATTGTGGGCATGGGGGCTAAATAGCGATGGCCAGCTAGGCGATGGCACTTTTGTAAACCGCAATATCCCGGTGCGGGTGATGGATAATGTGGACAGGGTAATACCCGCGGGCGCGAGCATTTATGCCATCGGGCGCGACCATGTCCTTTGGGCATGGGGCATAAATGACGACGGCCAGCTAGGCGATGGCACTTTCACAACCCGCAATACCCCGGTGCGAATCATGGGCAACACAGCATATTTTTCATCCACCGGCCATTGCTCATTCGCCATAACCCGCGACGGGGTGCTATGGGCATGGGGGCTAAACGGCGCAGGCCAACTAGGCGACGGCTCAACAATACTCCGCAACACCCCAACACGAATTATGGACAATGTGCGGCTGCCGAATTAGGACAAAATGGGCAACATGGCTCTGAATGTGTCTAGGCTGATGAGGGCCGTTTGGAAATTGAAGGCCTCGATTTGTTTTACTAGTATGGCTGCCTCGGGGATTGATTTTAGGTCGTCAATCATGTTGCGGCAGTTGGTTTTGCGTTGCTCTAGTAGGGGCTCTAGTTCGTCGAGCAGGGCGATTATTTTTTCTGTGTCAAAGCTTGCGTTTTCGTCGAGGTCGGTTGGGATTGATTTTTCGATGGCCTCGAATACGTGGTTTAGCTCGTCTTGCAGCTCGTTTAGTTGGCCGTCTGATGGGATGGTGTTGGTTCGTAGTAGGCATTCTACGCCATAGGCGGCTTGCGAGAGCGCGGGTTCGCGAATTAGCGCAGCCAGCCCCTTTAGGGTGTGCGCTAAAAGATGCGCCGTTTCTATGTCGCCGGTGTTTAGGGCGCGATTTATGCGGCTCAGGGTGTTTCTTTGCCCCGCGGCAAAATCCATCCGCAATTTGCCCTGCACATAAACGTCGCTTTGGTAAGCGCCGATATTGCGAGAGCCCGCTCCCTGCTCGATTTCTCTCGTCTTCAATGCCGCCTCGATTACCTCGGGCGGTTGCTTGCTTTTTATGTATTTTATTAAAACATCATTTAGTTTGTCCGTCATAATCGGTTTTGACATAAAATCATCAAAGCCGCTTTGCAAATAATCGGCCTCCTGACCGGCCAGCGCATTGGCCGTTAGCACCACTATGGGATGATGATAGCCCCTATCACGGAGCATTTGCATTGTTTTAACGCCGTCTAATTCGGGCATCATATGATCCATAAAAATGATATCATAAATCATGCCCCGCGATATTCTATCGAGAGCCGCCCGCCCGCTGGTGCATGCATCCACATTAAGACTATAAAACGCCAAAAGCCCCTGAGCAACAAACAAATTGGTATCAATATCATCAACCACAAGGATTTTTCCATATGGCATGGGCTCGGGCTCAAAGCCGCGCTGTTTGCCCTCTCTGCCATCGAGCATTTCAAACTGCTCCAATCTGGTCGCCGCCTCTTTGCCCAAAACATCCGCGCCAGAAACCCCCTGCGGAATAATCATGGTGACAGTAGTGCCTTTGCCAACCGCGCTTTCCATCTGAATATCCGCATTCATTAGCTGCAAAAGATTGTACACAATAGACATACCAAGCCCAGTGCCGCTAACGGTGCTTTTCTCGTTTTCATGAAAGCGGGTATAGTCATCAAAAATAACAGCAAGCTGCCCCTCGCTCATCCCCAGCCCGGTATCTTTTACAGAAATTATCAAATCAATCTGGTCAGCCCCCTTATGCCGACAATTCAGCGACAAATCAACCGACCCGGAATCCGTATATTTAAAAGCATTCGACAGCACATTCAAAATAACCTGCTCTATGCGCAGATTATCCCCAATCAATGCCGACGGAAGATTTTCATCCACATTTAAAACAAATTTTATATCTTTGCCATCCAAATATGCATAATGGATATTCGCGGCATTGTTAATCAAGCTGTAAATTTCATATTTTTCATCCGCCAGCGTCATTTTGCCGCCTTCCAGCTTTGAAAAATCCAGTATATCATTTATAAGATTCAGCAAAAGTTTGCCCGAACTATAAATTTTGCCAAAACTTTCCTCGGCAATAGTCGGCAGGCCGGGCGTTTGCAGCCCTATTTCCGAAATGCCCAAAACCGCGGAAATGGGCGTGCGTATTTCATGGCTCATGCGGGCAATAAATTCGCTTTTTGCCTTATTTTTCTCCTCGGCAATTTCTATGCGCTGATATTCTTCATGCATTTCGTTCAATTCTTTTTGCGCCTGATAGATAGTGCGGGAAAGATCGCCTATTTCATCATGCCGGTCCACGGCATAAAGTTTAGAGCCGCTGGTTATATCAAAAGCCGCCGCGCTCTCAGTCAGCTCGAGCAGGGGAGTTATCACAATTCTACGAATCATCACATTCCCGATAATCAACGACAAAACCATCGCAAGAGCAACAGCATAAACCAAAGGCATATATTGGAAATCAAAAAACCCCGGCTGGTATGAAAGAACAACAATAGACCAGTCCGTCCCTATTATTGGCGATATGCTGGCATGGCTATATCTGCCCATATCCAAGCGAATCGCCTCAAAGGTATGCGCTCCCAGCTGGTAGATTCCATCAATCCGCTGCAGCAGGTGTCTTTCGATTTGCTCCGCCAAATTAGGGTTTTCCAAGGTTTCCGGCACAACAGGGAATGTAGGCAGCCCATCAACAAAAACATCCATTAGCTCTGCGCTATCCACGCGCACCCCGCCGTATCGGTCAATGATATAGCCGCGCATCTCGCTAATATCAAATGCGCCAAAAGTATAAGCAAATATATAACGAAAAGGAAACCCAATAGCAACAACACCAACAAACTCCCCCTGGTAGTAAACCCTTTTATTCGCCCACATTTGCAGCGTACCCGGGTCTAGGCCCTGCACTTCCATTTCTCGCTGTATATTCAGATTAAAACTAAGCTCGTCGTCTCTGGTGTTAAAAAACCATTGCGCTTCTTCGCCATCTGGCAATTGCCCCAATGACATGAAAGTATCTCTCGTGAGCCGCTGTGCAGAATTCGGGAGAAAGTCGTAAATATTCCGGGTTCTATATGCGGTGAGCATAAAGCGGGAATCGGGCATATATGATGCAAAACCGATAATTTCGTCAAAGGCTAGGTCTTTTGCTGATTCATCAGTATCATAGGCCATCCAGCGGGATATTACGGTAGAGCGGGCAAGCTGCAGCATCAGCGTAATATGGGGATTTGTGTGTGCCTGAAAATTTCCCGCGGCTTCTATGGAGTATTGCCGCGATATCCGTTGCGAGGCATCATTCGCTATTCCATTAGCGATAAAGCCAACAATCACAATCAAAACAGCAATTGTAAAAGTAGAGATAGTAAGGTAGAGCAAACGTGTACGTGATGCAAGCCTCGAGGCATTTCGTTTTTTCATCATCGGCCATCTCCTTACCATTTTGTCTAAATTAACACCATGTATTATTATAGCAGATTTAGTCGCAGCTGTCAAGAAATTTCCAGTTTTCAGAGTGAACCATTATCGCCCACAGCGGGAATGTAAAAATTTTTTTACACGGAAATGCAATAATTTCTATTGACGAAATTTGAGTACATGTGATATAATTGTATGCTGGTAGCCCGAAAATGGAGGCGGTCTATACTTTTATTTTATTTAGGAGTGAGACACATGCATGTTCATCAGCTGGACAGCGGCTTGATTTACACGGATGCCAAGGGATGCATCGGATGCAATAACTGCATCAGAGAATGCCCCGATTTAGCCGCAAATGTCACCATTATGGACGAAAACGAAAATTTCAAGATTCATCTGGACCAAAAAAGCTGCATTCTTTGCGGCACTT
>Ga0209755_10006503_pt1 | contig 12915 bp, 8 predicted proteins | sample TergutCo191P1_FD_187301 | JGI IMG/M metagenome (GOLD analysis project Ga0209755, IMG submission 187301) | Cornitermes sp. P1 segment gut microbial communities from Petit-Saut dam, French Guiana - Co191P1 (SPAdes) (version 2) | ecosystem: Host-associated > Arthropoda: Insects > Digestive system >... | reverse complement strand
AGGCAAATGTGGTTGTTATGGACACTTTTGCAATGCCTCTTTCAACTTCATACACATTTTGTCCCCTTTACATGCTTACACTTATTCCACTCTTTGGAAAAAATTGGAAACTTTGCTTATCACTGCAAAAAATTCTTGTTGGGTTCCAAAGAATGTCCAATGATTTTCTCTTCTTCTAAGACATATTCAACCTGCTGAAGCCTATAACTTGCAAACAAAAATATGCTGTTGGGAAGCACTGGTTACCTAAAAAATACACAATAATAGCTTATCATTTTCTGGTATCTGCCTCACCCAGTGCGGCATTGGATGGAGTTACACCTTCACTAGTGCCAGACAACATAGGATAATGGTGACGGAATGCTTGAAGCCTTCCATTTGCAAGCAATTACCTTTAGGTACTTCCTGTTTTACATTTAGGAATTCTTTAAGAGAGGAAATCCTTTTCAGGAACAGTCAGTTATCTATTTGACTAAAACTTGGTCTGCACTTTCTCTAGATACTGGTGGAAGTCCCATAGATTTTGAAAATTTGCTGCTTAATCAAAACCATAAGATGGACCTTGGGATATTTTATTTTCTCACTGCCACTTTTTCTGACTATACTCCATCAAAATTCTGGTAAAGCCACATCTAAATCAGCAGGGCTGTAAACACATTTTTCCTTCTTTCTTCATACTCCTCCAAGATGTAATCATACTCATGCTGATCATTAAAAAAAAAATGAAAATGTCATCAGGCAACATTTTTAGCACTGCCAATAGCTACAGAATTGACAGTAGTTGGCACACCTCATATTGCTTGGCACCCCATGCCATCTTCTGTTAAAATTCATTATAACTGCATGAGAATTAAACTGGTAATTTGTTGATCAATGAGGTAAAGGTAAGGGTAAAAAACACAACTTAAGAATATGTGGCAGTTTTATAGTTATTGGCACAGGATGCCAATGACTAAAATGTTGTACTTTCATTACATATGTTGGCACTGCGGCTTTTTTTAACAGTAAGGATTAATACATCCAAATTTATGTCAGATCACATACAGAAACTCTTCAGGGATATATATGAACAAGTTTCATAAAGCTTCCATGTACCATACAAAATAAAATTCAGAAATTAGAAAGTAAAGTGCTTAAGCCTTACCTTAAGAAATTGCCCGTCTATGCTCATGCCATTAACGTCTGATTTCCAGCAGCTGGGACATCAAACAATGTGGTTCTGGTTGTTAACTCAGGTCCCACATGTATGACAAAATATCCATGAATCCAATTATCATTCACATATGGCGCAATTTCAGCTGGAAACCTTTTTACAGTGCAAAAGAATGAAAAGATGCCAGTAAATGTTACAGTGACAACCACTCTATGTTTTCCCCTATATGCATATTACATCAGATGTCCCTACACATTACTGTAATAAGTTGGTCTTATTACCTAATTTTCTTGAGATGCTTCAATACCAACAGGTGACAAGGAATTTAATAAGATGATATCAACATAGATTATGTTCATGATCAGATTTCATTCAAGAGTTCTGATTTCTCTTCCACAGATTGCAGGGATGCAGAGAAACAATGCAAAGAATCAGATAGGTCATCCAACATCTCAGACTTGAAGATGGAACTACGGACTGGCTCATCTATAAGCAATGTCCACTGTGAACTTGAGTATGGACCTGATTCAGAGACTGGAAGTGAAAGCGTTGTAACAAGAATTGGAATGCCACTCGCAGGCCCCGTACCAATGCCAGTCAATGGCGGGGAGCACATATATCGCAACTCAGCAGAGTTCACAGATCCTGTCTTTCCTCTCAAAGTAAGTAACAGATGTCAATGCTTGTCTCTTGACTCTCTCACAGTTCACTTCCACTTCAAATTAAAACAGCAATCCATACTCTTCATAATGTCAACTCTATAGGGTTCTGATGGTGATATATGATCCTAATCTTGGCTGAAATTTTGAAAATTACCCACTCTTGCGTGGTTACCAAATGCAAACAACATTTCAGAGGCTGGATCTTCCTCAATGACCAGGTGGAATCAAGGGGACAGCCTGTTCTGGTGGCCCTGATGGGAAGTGCAAGTCTAATCCCTTCCAGGGGTCAAGCCTCTGATACTCCAGGTTTTTTCCACAGCCTGTACAAAATTTGTCACAGCTGCTCTTATTCTCATGCTTACAGGATGGACAGAACAATAATGGTTATGTGCCCTACGTTGATTATGCACGAGATTACAACCCCCCACCACCTACTGAAGGCAGCCGAGAATCACTGTCAGCTGTGACCAGTGTGCCAAGTGTAACAGGGGTGCCAAGCATACACCCTTGTTATTCTGCAGCATATGGAAACTCATGCCTGCGGAATTCCAACACATCACTGCTACCTGCACCCCCATCCTACTCCACGGCAACAAGGAACGGGGCCGTCCCACAAGTGGCCAGGCTGCCCAACTCTCCTACATCGCAATACATTGTGCCCACGTCACAGCCAACAACTATGAGACGAGGAACTCTTGCCACACATGTATAATAATTGCTAGGCTACTTCTCCCCTAAAGGCGTTCTCCGTAACCATACCACACGCTAATTTAACTTCCAGGGTAAATACACTAGGAGGATTAAAAGAAGTTGAAGCAATCCGAAGCTCATCTGTACATACCCATAACAATTTAGCTTTTCATAAGTGAGTGTGTAGTGAAGAGGTGGAAGCCTTATGAGGATGTGTGTGTTATATTTAAGCAATTAGCAGGATTCTACAATCACCAGAGCTTCCAGTTTTCATCGGTGCATAGGTTACACACATACACAAGTTCTGTAACATACCAAAGACAATGTTTAGATTCACCAATGGTGTGAAGAGAAGCCTTGTAGCATGAAGTGGAGAACCGATGCAAATTTTGGGTCGTACATTTTCTTTCCATGAAAGATGGTGAACAAGAGACTAGTCACGTTAACAACTGGCTTACTGAAGCTGGTTTCACTTTGCAACTGAGACAGTACAGGCTTAGAAAAGGCCAGTGCAATGTCTCTCCCAGAAACACTGTGTAGTGCCCTCACAAAGGGGATAGCATCCCTAAATACTGAGTGGCCGCCAAGAGGGAACTGCAAAGGAAGACTTGAACAACGCAACCCAACGATGTGTGCATGCTCATCCAGTTTTGTTGATGTATAAACTTAAGTGGCTTTCATTGCTCTACTTAACTTCCAACAGCTACTGAACGTTCCCTTATCATAGAACGATTAAATCTTAACTGTGATTACAATTACTTTCATTGTACTTGCTAAGGAAATCTGTCTTTTTGGAATTTCTTGTGTTCCAAAAATTCACTATTTGATGTTACAAAAGAAAGTGAGAAATTCAAAATGATACAGGCCTAAATGACTCAGACTTTGGACAGAATTTTTACAAAATTGATGTTCATTTTAGGATGGTCTGTTACACTAGTTGCCAAATGGCTTTAGTTAACTTTATACTCCATGTCAATTCATACCAGGGCTGTAGGTAAGGGAGGAATCTTGTTCAGCCCTATCTTCTCAAAATGTCCAGTGTCACAGTGTGATAGTTCCATTGCATCATGTTCTTGACTTATGGTTGGTATTTTTATATTGTAGTTGGCAGGCAGCTACCAAGTTGACTGTAGAAAAAACCCGTCCCTTCTGCTAATGTCCAACCACTAAGATATAATATTGTTACGCTGCCGCCCGGCCAGTACCATGTTGGTTCAGTTATTGTTGGGCATCTGTATTGTTGACATTATACTCAGGCACTTCCACTGTTACTGGGGCCGTCTACTTGCTTTAATAGGATCACACTACACTGAATCAAAGAGTGCTATACTGAGCAGCAGCAATCTGACAATGAACCTCTGCAATGTTAATGAGGAAGATTTTAAATATTTACTAATGGTAATGTGTTCCATGCTATTAAATATTCATTTCCCTTACAAAAGATGAGGAATGATGGAAAGGGTACAAAGTCTGGGATGTAAGGGGTCCTTACTGTTCCTGCAGCACAGAAAACTTTAACATAGAAATTAGTTTTTTATACCCGTTACCTTCCCCCTTATATACAAACATCATTTTCAATACAGGAACACTGCTGTAGCACAAATAAATATTTTCTCTCCCCACATTGCTGAACAATACAGTTTTAATGATCTCATTTCCCGACACAGATGACCCAAATAGTGTAAAAATAATATCATTATATTATTATATGCCTAATTTTAGGGATAAGGTCAATATCCCAAAACCATCCCAGTAACGAACTTCAAATAGGCCTACTGTAGACATCCAACTATACAAATGCCTATTGTTTAAAAGTAGTGTGTGGTGATATTAAGAGGATTAATGTACCATGACATTTGAGTGTATTCATTCTGGACTAAGTGGTGAATACCTAAAGACTGTGCAATGTTTGCACCAACGAACATAAAATTTGTCTGATGTTGAGTGAAGCCTGCCTTAGTACTGAATGATGCTGATGAGTGTCTGGGCCTAATTGTTTTTATATATAGCTATATATACATATATATATATATTTGCCAAGATTGTGTACATTTAATAAGTTGAACAAATTGCAAGTTTGACTATAAAGCCAATGAACTGATAGAAAGAAGCTGCCAGCGATGTCTTTTTAATGTCATATGATTATTATATAATGTAAATTCCCACTGAAGCCATTTATTTCAAGCATTAGACTGTCTGGATGTTTTATGGAGTTCTACAGTAAGTTGCTCCATACTTAAAAGTTTGTTCTCCTGCTATCATGCAATGTAGCATTTCAAGGATGCTATCAGAGCTGAAAATCACACGGCAGATGTAAAACTGTTATTCGTCGGATGTAAATCTACATATTTGGGGAAAAAAATGGATATAAAGATTGCCTACGGCCCTGATTCATTCCAGTGTATGTAGATTCTTCTTCCGTTTCTACTGCAATTCGCTCAACATCGTCATTTTCTTACACTTTTGGAATTCAAAACAGGATACTTTCCTAATAAAGCAATATAAGACTTTTGTGACTGAGAAAGATCAATTTCATGCAATGTATTATGAACTACCAATCCTACAATATAAACAAACAAATGTAGACAACGCAGAATGACTACATCACATAAATCTGCATCTACATTCTTACAACACTCTGGTACCCACAACTAACCAATATTAGACTGTGGTCTTTTTGGATATAACACCATGTAGTGCCATTGATGGTTTCCAACATATCAGAGATCCCCACTGTCTTACATCTATCTCTGAAGATTGGGGCAGCGGGTTTCTTCAAGACAATGATAATCACCGACGATATTTCATGGTGTCACAGTCCAGAAGGTTACAGACTAAATTTTTACTACTGTGAGAATCTCAAACCCCATACAACTACCCCATTATTCCTCTACATGCAAACTTCATTAGAACTGCTGAGTGGCACATGACTCATTCACGCAGCAGCAACGTTTACAGAACATTACTGCTGTAGCACAACACTAGCATTCCAACACACCGCCAAGTTGCAGCATGGGATTTGCTGTTCACCGACAATAAGCCTATTCACTGTCAGTATAACATCCAGGATAGCTCAGTCTGTACAGTGACTATGCACCATGCTAGACTGAGTAATCACAGTTCATTCCATGGTCAGGACAAGAGATTTCTCTTTTCTCCAAAATGTCCAGACCAACACTGGGGACCACCCAGGCTCCTCTTTAATGTGTATTTGGGGATCTTTCCTTGTATACAAAGTGGGCAGAACATTAAGCTGAGGTTAAGAATTTATGAAGCTACATTTATTTCCATTCTCCATACAACTTCACGGCATGCACATAGACATTACCTTTGAACTAACAATGTCAACGACTTTGAATCTGTCATTATATGACAGTACAAGCTAAATATTTCAGGTACCAATTAAGTACACAAAATATCTGTTTCGCACAAAAAAAAAAAAGCATAAGCATGGCAGGTGTCAAAGAAAACCCTGCAGCATGAGGTTAAAGGTTCATAAACTAGGACATGGCAGTTCCTAGTTCACGAAACTTTCTTACAGATTCTATGAAAAATAATAAATGTTCGAATGGGTTAAAACAATGACACAAAACCTTCTTACATACTTCCTTTAATGTATGACAGCTTATCACAAAAAGCTGAAATATGTTAAAACTATGGCCGAGGTGAACAAACATTAAAATCATGTCTTCCATTGTATTTTGTACAATGTTCCTAATATTATGCAGCGGGAAATTTTTTTAAACTTGTCAACTGTATGAGACAAATTTCCAAAATACACATTTCACTGAATGTAACCAAAAGTTAGTTTCATGAAATTACAACCGTGATCTCACACAACAGTTCCACCTCACAATAAACTGCAGTTGTACTGTGAAATGAAATAACATATGTTGCCAGAATAGTCCAGCCAGTCAGTGACCACTACCTGGTGTACAAATGGGGTTCACTTCCCTGCAAGGGTACAGACTGGTCTCTATGCCACCTTTTTCAGACCATCTTTATTATCACCCAGCCTCCAATCCAGTCAGTACCAAGGCCACATCCAAACATACTTTTAACTAGTCCCAAACTACCACCTCCCCAATCATCTTAAAAATATTATGAACTTTAGGATATATTTTATGGTTACCAAACACACAAGCCCTTAAAAATAGTGAGCACAGGTAAGGTGACTGGAAACGCGTTACACAATCTAAAGCAATTCAAAGACACAGTGACTTAAGTGGCAGACATCAAGAGGTTGCAAAGGGCATCCTGAATTTGGAAATATTTTAAATAAGAAGCAAACTGTATTTTCCATCATTACAAATAGAAATCTTCTCTACAGTCATCAGTTAGTGAAGGATCATTTCAATACACTAACATGTAACTGTTCCCAGATTTTTTTTTTGGGGGGGGGGGATTTCATGAGATGTGCCACAAGGAATCAATTTAATATACAGTCTCCCTTATAGTGTCCCTCAGCAAGTCTGTGTTGTTCTCTCATGTGTGCGGGTTTATGCTAACCGCCTGCAAAGAAGTCCATTTACGAGAAAATAAACAATACTGACAAAAACACACAAAAAAAAGTCAACATTTCCACAAAATTATTACTGTATACTGGTGTGTCATGTAGGAAAGAAAATTCACAGTTCAAATGCAAACTGATGTTATGTTAGTGTTTGAATAACAAAAGTCAAACAGGAAAATTAACCTCAGTGTGATAAAATGCTGATCTATACAGGAGTTCCACAACACGCAGTGTTGTAGCCGTCTGTTCATAAAGCAAGAGAGTGGCTGACAAAAGCAGGTATAACAAAATAAATTGCTAGAGCAAAATCTGATTGGAAGTTTCACCTCTACACTTGAAAAAATTATCACTCCAGCCATTTGTTGAAGTAATTTATAACAAAACTGAGGAAAATAGTCTAAATTGTAACAGTGTCACATCCTGGTTACTGAACACTGCACAATCGCAAATAATGCAGCCATCTTCCTTTTATGTCCAACACAGATGTCTCACATAATCTTAAGCTGGTTACAAGATAACTCAGCAGTGTATGTAACCTGCTGCCAGTTAGTTCAAAAGTGCCTGCCTCTCAGTAAACATCCAGCAACAGAACATCAGTAACTGATGCGGTGCCAAATAATGTGTGAATCTGCATGACTGCAAACACCCCTTGAACGGGAAAGAAGAAAAAAGCTTACACAAAAAACTGCAGAGAAGTATAAAATGTACTAACAGCCCAAATGAGTATGCCTGCCACCAAGTCAAATATTTCCAAAAATTTCATCCTATTTAATTTCTGTCATCATTCAAACCAGCCATATTTTCACTAATATCCCACAATCTCGTAGCAACAGCAGAGTCAAGTTTCATTTTGGGTTCATAAAAATTACAGTTCCGAAAGAACAACCCTGACTTTCCTTGCAGCTCTTCTGCTGTGGCACAGTGAAGTGTTGTTTGTGCTCCCTGTAACGATCAAGTTATACCATGTTAGTGTTTTGTTTGTTTCTCAATTTTTAAAGCTCTGATTATATCAAGAATTTGACATGAATGCCATTTTGAAGTCTTCCAGTCCGTGCATTTTCATATATGAGACATTTCTTCAATTACACCACCCAAATGCACACTATATTTAATACACATCTATACCATACTTTGACATGTTTTGGTGTATCTTACACCATCTTAAGGGAGAACCTGCATATTCCTTACTCAAGACTATCCGCTTTTACAAAAGATACAACTTTGTTGGTTTAAGGTTTGTAACATACAGAATAGCATACAACAAATATTTTAACCATTGTAAAAGTATTGTAAACCAACTAACTTGTATCTTTTATATTTTGTGATACAACCAACATATCATAGGCAATAGCTTTGTAAAAGCAGATGGTTTTGAACAAGGAATACATAAGTTCTCTCTGAAGATGCCATTATTATATTTGAGAAGTAAAACCATATCTGTATAGTTTTTAGTAAGCTACGCCAAGCATTTTTAAGATTCATAAAATTCAATTAATCATTTTTACTGTTTTACCATGAACAGAATAAAGGGCATATTCATAAAAACATTTAAAAAAATTCAAATACTCACCTAGTAACTTAAAACAACTCAATTCAATGACTACAGTAACATACATGAATTCATTACTAATTTTCCTGCAGGTCTTTCAGCTTAAAATGCTTTGAACATGATAAACATTATGATCAATGTCCATTGTCTCAGGCTGACAAATCCACAGTGTTTTAGAAACTGGATCTGTCTCTTTGTTCTGATGGTAGAAAATACAGGAAGAACCTATTCTGAAGAGAGTTCTAAAATGCTCCACCTTCAAAGGGTTTTTTTATAACCTGACAGAATGGACAATGTCAAAAATGTCAACACACACCACAACAGAAAGGTTTCATGTGAGGTCAACTGAGTCATGCAGTATATCACAGTATCAAATTTCACCTGAGTGGTTACTATAATTCATCACTCACCATCAAACAAAATTGACCACCACAATGCTATTTCACAGTCTACAAAAATCTCCATTAATAATCATCATATAGTTTTAAAAGAACCCTACAACCACACAGAATGCCATTTCACTGAATGTGGTAGCACATATGCCCCTCTGTCAATATTTCACAGAGCCACCCTCTTCACTAACTTTATTAATCATGCTATTTTAACAGAGGATGCATGTGCTCCAGCTGGCAGAGTGTTGAACATTTTTGCTAATAATATCATTCTTGCAAGGTAAAATACAGCCACAAACTCCCCTGTTCCCAGATCATACAGGGCAGAAGTTTGAATATGGGGTGCCCTCTGATGGCACAAGCTTCATGCAAATCTGTTAATCACATTCAGAGCAGAACAGATGCACACGCAACGGCACACAGAAAGACATTATGACACAACACTGCGACATTAAAAGTAAATTAAGATGATAAGGTGGGCAGGGAGTGGCTGAGCTCAATAACCATAACCATCACCAGTCATCAACAACAACAAAAACTATACCTGGGAAGGCGTCCGCATGAAAAACAGTGCAACTGGCAAGAAAAGTATGTAGTGGTACCACTTGACATTTGTGTACCTAAAAAGCTTTGTGTATACGAAGCCTGGACAAAGAGCAAAAGAATCCACACCACTGCCTTTAATCCTCTTTGACAACTCCACATTAAATAGCATATTGGCCAGTTTTGAGTTACAATATGCTGGATTCATACGCTGGCTTGCTCCCACAAACCCTTTTTCACCATTCAAATTGTCAAAATCAATTATTCCTCTTTCATGTAACATTGAGGACACAGTAACAATTCTGGAAATAAGTAAAAACAATGTATCATTAAAGCAAGAAACGAATCTTGTGTTCGGCACATCCATAGCAATGCCACGTAAAAATAAAGTCATGTTTAGCTCATGTGCTTTGTCATCTTCACATAACACAAATGTGACTCAGACAGTGTAGTAACATGTGCTGCACTTCATGAGATTTGAGGATTCACAGTGGTGGAAGTTAAGAGTGTGGTCTTGGGGATTTTGATATTCGTTGGTGGGTGGGTAAGTGGGACAGTGAGTGAGTGAGTGAGTGGGTGGATGAGGTGGGGTGGGGTGAGATAGGTGTGTGAGTGGTGTCCAAACATTTCAAAGGAACACAGTACCTTCACCTTCAAGAGTCAAGCAGTCTATGGGCAATTGCCCAACAGGCTACTTTTCTTGGACTGCTTGATCTCTGACGATCATGGCACTACATACCCTTCCAATGACACAGTGTCACATCCCAAAAGGCCTGAATCCTCAGCAATGAGAACCTCCAAACTTCCACAGTACAAGGGCACTTATGGGTACCTACGGAACATACTATAAACCTATTTACTACAACTACAGGCACAGTCACAAAGAGAAACAAAGAGGACATGATCTGAGATGTATGAGTCAACCCAAATGTGTAATACTTGGACATGGCCAATTAAACAGGATGTGGAGAAGAGGGTCATGAAGGATGCAACACAATGAAAACTGGAAAACATTCTGCTGGACTCTTTTCAGCAAATGAGTTAAATGAGTTCTGATAAAGTGCCCATTAACTGACACATATCATGTGACAAAGCTAGTCAAATTGTAGAGACTAAAAATACGGTTGGCTGTAAAAAATTTAAACTCTGAAATGTTAAAGTTTACCTGCTTGGAGCAGAGTCTTTCAATCGTGGAAGCAAAAGATTTGTCAACAGAAAATGACCCAGGTGATTAACACCAAAATGGATTTCATACCCATCTTTGGTCCTTCTACACTGAGAGACAGGAACAGACAGTCCCGCATTATTGATTAATACATTAATTTTTGGGAAATCCCTGAGAACCTCTTTACAAAATCTTCTAACAGACTCCAGTGACTCCAGATCAAGTAGCATGGGAATCTACACAGAAAGAAGTACAGCTATCATATATTTATAATAACTATTTCAATTATGCTTGTATAAAGCCTTCCTTGTACAGACATTCAATAACAACAGGATCACCAGCCAAATATTAAACACTGTTGTTACAAAAGCCAATCACTAGACCAAACTTGGCCCATTCAACCCAGTTCACATATTCGCAGAACATTAAAAATTAATATTAATACTATCCTCTGTCATTCAAAAGCAAATCTGTAATTTCCTTCACCCCAGTTTGTGGTACAGCCCTACCCACCTCATGCTTCCTTATTTTATTACCCTAACAAATAACAAACAGATGGGAAATACGCAACTATATAACTACTCACTGTGGTTTTTCTCCTTTTCCTTCTCATATTGCATCTTTCAATTTCATCTATGGTATTCTCTTAGAACACTTTCTGCCCAACTATTTTAAACACAAAAAAAACAAAGTTTCAATAACACCTGCCTGTATTATTTCCTAATTCCCAACTAAAGTTTTCTTGGGAGTCAATCATGTTACTGTTTTGGCTTATGTATGCAGTTAAGGTTCTTAACCATCATGCCCTCTTGTTGCTTGGGTAGCACCAAGGAACAAAATCACATCTGATGAGACCACCCAATGGATATTATTTCCACTGTACTCTCAGTGACGGGGTGATGGTCAAGATGATGTTAATCCTGGCTGGCAGAAAAGACCTATGGATAAACATGGGATCCAAACAATGCTCAGCACCTGGATGGAATATAGGTCAAGATACCATGCCTTATTATGGGTTTCTGTTGTCCATACCAGTCCCTCCCCATTGCAGTCATCATGGGTTGGACTACTATCCGATAAGACAGTTCCCTCCACAATCTTCTTGAGTTTATGGTACGCTAATATATTCTGCATTTCGGTATCCTTCCCAGTGCCATACATCGACCCAAGCTTTTGTATTCATTATCAAACTCAACGAAACGCCACAAAAATCGAAAGAAGGGAACTAACAAAGTAAACTGGGAATTGTCGAGAGTAAACCGTCTGAAATACACACTTACTAATTCACCTGAAGCAACATCACGTCGAATATCTTCGATCGTATTCTTCGCACTTCCTAAATCACGGCACGCCATTATCACGCGTGCCTTCCTACGTGCTAATTCACGTACAGTTTCCTTTCCAATGCCAGAATTGGCACCTGTAACAATGAACACCTTCCCATTCAAAGAAGATTTGCTCTTGCAGTGCCCCCATTGGTATTCGCGAAATTTGCGCAGTAATCCAACTGCAAGAAAAAAAGGCAGGAACACATAAATCACTTTCGACACCATATTAAGATATCGTAGCTCGTGCTAGTTGCGAGAATGTGGCTATCTTTAGTTACAATACAAATGTCACTACTTATTATTCCTGTTAGCTACACCACTACATGTTAACCACGATTATCCACTAGCACGCTTCTAGCTTCTCTTATAATAGATAATCCGTGACCTCTGATACATGATTTTCCATACATTGCTGGTTGGCCAACATTCACGCCCAGTGAAGCTAATTGGGCCTAATCGAGGCAAGAAATTTCCCGCAATGTTTGGAAATCAAATTTTCAGGACCATTCTCACAAAAGCACGCCACATGTTCCCATCCTGCATGGATCGCAGTTGTGAGTCAGGCGAGTCCCGTCAATACCCTCCCATCGTACTTCTCAGATCCAGTTTCATATTACCCTCCCATCCATGTCTCAGCTTCCTGTACAATGGGTTACAATGAACCGTTTCTGAGGGAAAAGTGGCCAGGACGGTAGAATAATAGTCATGTGCAATACAATACATCACAGTTGCAAGTCTGATTTTTGCTTGCTGTTGCACAGCAAATACTTTACTGTTTTCTGATTATTCTTTGAAACAGGAATTATTGCCAGTCGTGGATGGTTCTCCTGTTCTTGACTGCCACTACATCACTACCAAGTAAATGCAATTGATTAGTTTGGCATCAGATAAGGAGACATGTCACTGTGTGTAAGAAACTG
>Ga0209755_10006502_pt1 | contig 12917 bp, 13 predicted proteins | sample TergutCo191P1_FD_187301 | JGI IMG/M metagenome (GOLD analysis project Ga0209755, IMG submission 187301) | Cornitermes sp. P1 segment gut microbial communities from Petit-Saut dam, French Guiana - Co191P1 (SPAdes) (version 2) | ecosystem: Host-associated > Arthropoda: Insects > Digestive system... | reverse complement strand
CCTGCATAAATCACTCCATTCGGTTTCGCCTTTTGCGTTACGGTTTTCGTAAATCGATATTTCTTCGTTCTCCGGTAAATCATTTATAAGTTCGTTTTTGAAAGGTTCCGCCTCGAAAAGTTTCTGCGCATCCTGACGTTTTACTGTAACTTTTATAAAATCCTGGCGGCTGTCGATAATTTTTTTCATCTCTGTTTCGATAAGCGGAAGATCATCAGAAGTAATCGCTCTCGGCAGAAGGAAATCGTAATAGAAACCGTTTTCGATCGCGGGACCGATTGCGGTTTTTGTTCCGGGAAAAAGTTTTACTACAGCCTGCGCCATAATATGGCTCACAGAATGGCGGATAACCGCTAATTTGTCTGACATGAAATTATAGTAGTAAATTTTTTAAATAAAGTCTATAATGTTCCTTACCACAAATTTTCGGAGGAATTATGAGTTTTCCAAGAACCAATGTCGCGGGAGTTTCTTTGCCGCGGTTATTAATCGGCACTAACTGGATGTTCGGCTGGAGTCACAGAGGACATGCATCGGATGTTTTTATTAAAGAACAGCATTCATCAAAAGACGCGACGATGAATATAATTAAATCTTTTTTAAATTACGGAATCGACGCGGTGATGGGTCCGTTTTCCACTCATCCGGATTGTTATGACAAAATAAAATACGCCGAAGATAAAACCGGGAAAAAAATTATAATGATTGATACTCCGATAATAAATGTTGACGATAACGAAGCCGCGCGGAAAGAAGCAAACGCGGTATTAAAAAAGAGCGGCGAAATAGGAAGTTCTGTTTGTCTTATTCATCATTCATCATGCGAACAGCTTGTTAACAAAAACAAACGCATTATCGATCGCCTCGGCGATTACACAAACATGATCCGCGAAGCCGGCGTTATTCCGGGATTGTCAGCTCACATGCCCGAAATCATTCAATTCTCCGACGAAAATAATTATGACGTTGAAACATACATTCAAATTTTTAACTGCTTAGGTTTTTTAATGCAGGTTGAAGTTGAATCGATTATCAAAATAATTCACGAAGCGAAAAAACCTGTTATGACAATTAAACCGATGGCGGCAGGACGCACAACCGCGTATATCGGGCTTACTTTTAACTGGAGCGTGTTAAGACCGCAGGATATGGTAACTGTGGGATGCATCAGCGAACACGAAGTCCACGAAGATGTCGAGATTTCCCGCGCGGCTTTAGAAAGAAGACTGCCGAATCTCGAAGGCCGAAGCAGCCCGGGGAAAACAAGTATTATTAAATAATTAAGGTTGTTTAAAAAATATTTGATATATTAAAAAAAATGAGTGTTATAGAATTATTGGCTCCCGCCGGATCTCCTGAGGCGCTTGACGCTGCCGCGGGAGAAGGCGCGGATGCCGTTTATCTCGGCTTAAAGGATTTTAACGCGCGTTTAAGAAGCGCTAATTTTACTTACGGACAATTCGAAGGAGCGTTACGCGCACTCCGCAGAATGGGTAAAAAAGTTTATGTTGCCGTAAATACCGTCTTTGAGCAGCGCGAAGCCGATCGAATGTATCAGTTTTTAAAATATCTGGAAAATCAGGGACCTGACGCGATTATTGTTCAGGATTTCGGCGTTATCGAAATGGCGCGATCCTGTTTTCCGTCACTGCGGCTTCACGCTTCCACGCAAATGAACATAGCCTCGGCAAGGGGAGCAAACGCTCTTTCGCGCCATGGAGTTTCACGCGTTGTGCTTTCCCGCGAACTTTCTTTTGAAGAATTAAAAAACATCAAAAAAGAAACAAATTTGGAACTGGAAGTTTTTGTTCACGGAGCGTTATGCATAAGTTTTTCGGGGCTCTGTCTTTTTTCGAGTTTCCTCGGCGGAAAATCAGCTAACAGGGGAATGTGCACTCAGGCATGCAGAAGGCTTTATCACAGATCGGACAGATCGGAAGGCGTCAGCGGGTATTTTTTTAATCCTAATGATTTACAGTTAATTGAACATGTGCCGGATTTAACCGAAGCGGGAATAAAATCGTTAAAAATCGAAGGACGCATGAAAAGCGCGGCATATGTCGGAACTGTTGTTTCCGCGTACAGGCTTGTTATCGACGCAGTCTTGAGCGGCAATGAAGATGAAATACGCCAAAGCATTGAGCAGGGAAAAGAAATTCTGCGAAACGACTTCGCTCGGGCTAAAACAAAATATTTATTTAACAAAGATTTTAATCAGCGAATCACGCCGGATGATATTGATTGGTTAAATCCCGGACAGGGAGGCGGCACAGGGATTGATCTTGGGGTGATTCAAAAATTAAAGGGTTCAGGCGCTGAAAGAGCCGCGCTTGTTACTCCTCCCCGGGGTGTTAATCTCTCCGCGCGTGATTCAGTTCGGATTCATAAAAAAGATGATTCGGGGAGGACTTCGGTCAAGCTGACTTTTGCGGAAAAACAAAAAACCGGAAACAATTACTGGATTTCCGCGCCCGAAGGAGATTTATCGTGCGGAATCGGCGATCACGTGTATTTGATACAGACAAAAGAAATGCGGAAACGTTATGCGCAAGTTATATCGCAGGTTTCAGGCGGCAGGGGACCGGGCAGAGATAAAGCTCCTTTTCCGCAGATTGATTTTAAAAAAACCGAAGCGTTTCCCGAAGGGCTTTATACCGCGGTTTCGAGAATCGAAGATTTGTATATTTTACAGTCATCGCGCCCGCAGAAGGTGATGCTTACGCTCTCGCGGAAAACTATAAAATATTTGTCGGATGATAATAAACCTCCTTTACCCTTTAAACCTTCAGAAATTATTTTTGTTCTTGAACCGTGGTTTCCGCAGAACACGGCAGGTTATGAAAACGAAGTTATGGCGGATGATATAAAAAAATTAATCGCAAAAGGTTATTATCAATACGAAGTAAATAATCCGGGGCATTTTTCTTTATTCAGGGGATTTGACAAAATAAAATTGATAGCAGGTTCATGGCTTTATACGTTTAATTCATGGTCTCTCGCCTTTGCCGCGTCTTTGGGCGCTGACGCTTTTGTTTCGCCGCTCGAAAATAACAGACAGAATCTTGAAAGAACTCTCGGAAAAAAAATCAAAAAAGAAGAAAATAAAAAACAAACAAGAGGCAAACAACAGAGCAGGTCTGATTCGAAAATTTCTTATCAATTGCGCTCGAAAATATTTTTAAAAGTTTTCGCGTGGCCTCCGCTGTTCAGCATCAGGGAGGATATAAGCGGAATTCTTGATTTTAATTCATTTACAGATAACACAAACGAAAGCTTCACTCTTGTTACAGGCAGAGAAGGCTCTTTTGTATATCCCGATAAACATTTTTCGATCATCGATAAAATTCCTTATTTAAAAGAGGCAGGGTTTAAACGTTTCATTATCGATCTGAACGGCAGAATTTTAAAAAAATCCGACTACCGTGATTTAATGAGATCCGTTAATGAAAACGACGGAAATATTATCCAAACCCTGCCCCATTCCAGCCGTTTTAACTGGAAAGACGGTTTTTATAGCAGCTAACGCCGCTATCAGAACGCCGCAGATTCCATCTCCTTGTTTGCCATCGCAAGAACGCGTTCGTCGTTCGCGTCGGAATCAAAATCCTCCTCGTAAGAATTTTCCGGCGTTTGTTTTTGTTCTTTTTTAAATTCAGGCCGAAATTCGACATGCTCGGCGACAATACTGATTCTTGAACGAGGTTTGCCGTCCGGATCATTCCAGCGGTCCTGTTTAAGCCGTCCTACTACGCGCACTCCGCGGCCCTTTCTGCCTTTCGTGTAACATAGTTCAGCCAGCCGCGCCCAGGTTTCTACATCGAAAAATGACACCTCCTTTTCGAAACCTGCTTCCTGCTTGTGATAACGGTTAGACGCAAGGCACATCATGCAGATTTGCGTCCCTTTTTGGGTGGATCGAAGCAGGGGGTCTCTAACCAGATTGCCTTCGATTAAGATAGAATTGAGGTTGTTCATATACATCCTCCTCTGTAAGATCCGGCAGCAGCCTGCCGCCGGCTACAGATTTTTCATAACAGAAAAATCTGTAGATACCTTTTATGGGATCCGACAAGGCGTTTTGCATGACCGAAAATAAAAATTTTTTAAGAATTTTGAAAAAATTTCCGCCGTTTTGCTATTCGTGCGTGTAGTGTGTTTTTATACCGATTAACCGGGAAATTCCGCATTCGAAAAATTCTGTGCTCTCGCGGAAAATCAATACTTTATTATTTTCCCGCCTTATCCTCAAAGAACCAAGGTCGGCGGAATTTATTTCTTGCGAACAAAATCGTCTTATAACAGAACGTTTAATCGATTTTTTCGGCGTATTATCCTGCTTGGAAAATAATTTATTTATACCTAAAAAAAGCGCTTCTTCGCGGATGATCTGCGGCTGCGAAAAAAAATTATTTAAATCTGCAGAAAAAACTTTTTTAACTTGTCCGCGTTGTTTTGCGCGGTTCGCGTTTAAATCTTCTTCTTCCCATTTAATACGCAAGGCGGCTTCGCGGACAAGAAAACCGGCAACAAGCGATTGAGTTTCGGCTAACGCGGCGACGTTTGTTTTCCATGACGGAAAATATTCATTTAAAAGAGGGGTAAGCCTGCGCCGAATTTTGTTACGCAAAAATTTCTCGTCGGCATTGGTAGAATCCTCACGCCATCCGATATTTTTCGTTTTTAAATATTCTATTACTTCAGCCTTGTAAAAAGATAATAAAGGCCTGCAAATCTTCTTAACCGCGCATTCCGCGTTGTCCTTCGAAAAAGCGGCAAGTCCAGCAGGTCCGGCGCCGCGCAGAACGCGCATAAGGGAAGTTTCTAAAAGATCATCTTTTGTGTGAGCGAGTAAAATGACTGTGTTTTCACCTGACAGCGCGGCATATTTAAAAAACGTTTTATGGCGAAAATTGCGGGCGGCGGCTTCTATACCGCATCTTTTACGCGCGGCGAAATCCGCTATCTTCCCCCGGCGGATATTTTTTATATAACATTCAATTCCGTTTGCCGCGCAAAAATCACGGACAAATTCGGCGTCACCGCGGCTTTCTTTTGCCGAACGCAGACCATGCTCGACATGAACCGCAGCTAACTTAAAATTAAAATTCGAATTTTTTAAAAGATGACAAAGAGAGACAAGCATTGCCGCCGAATCGGCTCCGCCCGAAACAGCGGCAAGAAAAGCCGTTCCCTGCGGATATTCTTTTAAAACAGATAAAATTTTATCATCGAAAGTCATTAGTCATTACACATTGGTAATTACTTTTTGTCGGTCGGTTTTTTATCTCCGGCAGCCGGTTTCTTATCCGCGGCTCCTGCAACCGGGGTTGCGGCTCCTGCGGCAGGCGTTGTGCCGGCGGCTGCGGCTTCGGTTGTCGCTGCGGCTGCGGCTTCGGCTTTTGCAAACTTGACAAGAGCGACAACCTGATCGGGATTAGAAAGAAGCTTGACGCCTTCGCCGAGCGGGATGTCACGGACATGCAGGGATTGATTCGTTTTAAGCCCGGAGATATCGACAACGATTCTTTCGGGGAGATCTTTTGGCAAACATTCGATCTCGATTTCGTGAGAAGGAGTTTCGAGCATACCGCCTTCGCGTACGCCGACAGGGTTTCCCTGTAAAATGAGAGTAACTTTCGCGCGTAAAGCGACGCCGCTTTCAACCTCATAAAAATCGATATGTAGAATATTACCGTCTACGATATTTCTTTGGGTAGCTTTTACAAACGCGTCATATGATTTACCTTCGACATCAACTTTGACTATCGTACTTTCGGAAATACCCTTTGTACCTTTTACAAAATCGGAAGAATCCAAATCGATGGAAACAGACTTACCCGATCTTCCGTAGATGATCGCGGGAATTCTGCCGACGCGCCTGAGTCTGCGGGACTCAGCGGAACCGTATTTTTGCCGATTTTTTGCCTGTAAAACAACCTTGCTCATTTTATTACCTCAATATAGTTATTGAAAATTAACGGGAATATCCCTTACTGGGACGACAGGATTCGAACCTGTGAATACCGGCTCCAAAGACCGGTGGCTTACCACTTGCCGACATCCCATAATCAATACGAGAATAACAAATTATATGGATTTAATCAAGAGGTAAAGGAATCGCTGACGACTAATTACAAATGACTAATGTCGAATGCGCAATGAAAACAAACCATTTTGTGTTTCATTACGCACCCGTAATTCCACATTAGTCATTTGCCAGTCGTCCTAATCCTGGTCCTCCGCTGTGGCTTCCATCACATCACCGGAATCGTATTTGTCTAAAATACGTTTCTGCAACTCCGCTCTGAATTCAGGATGAATAGGATGTGCTACATCCTTATACTCACCTGCGCGGGTCTTTCGGCTGGGCATGGCGATAAAAACTCCGGTTTTACCCTCAATGATCTTAATATTATGAACTACAAAGCAATCGTCAAAAGTTACTGTTACATACGCTTTTGGCTTACCGCCGCCAGTCACCTTGCGGACCCTGATATCTGTAATTTCCATAGCTCTTCTCCTTTGAGTCCTAATCTTGTTAAACTTAATACAACCCAAAAGGGAATTATTTACATATTAAGCCCGACTGCATTAGATTATAGTATTGATTTGCCATGAAAGCAAGCAAAAAAGATGTTTTTCGAAACGCATTTCAAACAAATTTGATAGAAAATCTCAGGTTTTGTTAATATTTACTGCTCACACAGCGAGAAAAAAAAATCTGATAATTTATTGGATTACCGGGTTACAACGATGTACAAATTCCCATTTTCCGCGCAGATTTGCCGCCGCTTTTTCAGCTTTTTCTTCATCATTAAAAACTCCGAAACAAGTAGACCCGGTTCCGGAAAGGTTAGCATAAACAGCTCCATTTTCCTGTAATTCAAAAATAATATTTTTATATATCAATTTTTCTTTCTCCGGAAAAACTTCCAAAAAATCATTTTTAAAATTTTTAAACGAATTAGCTGCATCAAATATTTTTCCAGTTTTTGCTGATTCAAAAAAAATATTTTGAATTAAAGGTACGTGTATTTGCGGTTCGCGGTTAAAATTTTTCAAGCTCCTTTGCTTGTCCAGCAAATTAAAAGCGGCGGCGGTTCCGCTTGGGAAACCCGGATTTACAAGCGTCAGAAAAAGCCGCGGAATTTCTACAGGCTCGATAATTTCACCGCGGCCTGTTACCCTTGCGGCTGTAGTTTTATGAATAAAAAAGGGAACATCGCTACCTAGATTGGCTGCCGCTTCCAAAAGCTGTTTAAAGTTTAGGGGAGAGCCGGAAATTTTATTTAAAGCCAAAAGCGCAGCCGCCGCATCCGAAGAACCGCCGCCTAACCCGCCGCCAACGGGAATTTTTTTTTCAACAATGATATTTATCCCTTTGTCAAATCCGGTTAATTCTTTAAATAAAATAACAGCTTTGTAAATAATGTTCTTTTGTGTAGGGAGTGGGGTGTGGGGTGTGGGGTGTGGGGAATGGGGAGTGGGGAGTAGGGAGTGGGGAGTAGGGTGTGGGGAATGGGGAGTGGGGAATAGGGAATTTTTATGTTCGTGTTGGTTTGTGTGGTTAGTGGTATAATTCTTCCATCCATTTTGGTTCGCGGTAAAATTCTTCTCATTCATGACGATTTTAATATTTTTGTCTGTTTTTAATTCAAAATGTAAATAATCTCCAAAATTAATTAATAAAAACAAACTTTCCAGGTTATGAAAACCATCGTGACGCTTGTCCATAACCGCAAGATGAAGGTTCACTTTGGCGGGTGCGAATATTGTCATATTATAACAATAACATATTTGAGCTTTTTCCAAAACTCGGTTAGTTTCGCAAAAAGCTTTTAAAAAAACCATCTATAATAAGTTTTTTAAATTTTTCAAAAACCTGTTGACAAATGAATATGTCCTCCCTTATGTTTCTAGTGAGAGGTTTTTTGCCTTTCTACTCAGTTTAGATTCAAGAAAAAACCAATTACGAGGGAGAACATTATGGTTCTGAACGGAGCTGTGGAAACAGAGAATGAGGAGCTGACGCTGATGCCTGTGGAATTAAACACAGAGTATGAAAACGAAGACTGCCCTCCGGCTTTCATCTTCGGCGATGATGACGACATCGATGATGAAGATGATGATTTTGACGACGATGACGACTACGAAGACGACGACATCGATGACGACGATGACGAGGAAGATGACGACGATTACGATGACGACGATGATGACTACGAAGATGACGACGATGACGATTATGACGAAGATGAAGACGAAGACTGGGACGACGAAGAGTAGTTTAAATTGACGGACAGTAAGCAGAGGACAGCCGGTTTGGCTTACAAATAATCTGTTTACTGTCTACTGCCCGCTTTTATGCCAAAGTCTTTCGAGGTCGTAAAATTCGCGCGCGGCGTTTGTCATAAGGTGTATGATGATCGAACCTAAGTCTATCAGGCGCCATTCGTCATCCGCGTTTTTTCGGGAACTTCCTATTATGTCAATATTATTTTCACCGCAGAAATCCTTTATGTGACGCTCAAGGCCGTCCATATGGGTTTTGCTCGTTACTGTGGCGATGACAAAAAAATCTGTCCAGTTATTAATGCCGCGGAGATCAAGAACGGAAACATCTTGTCCGTTATGCTCCCGCAGAAGAAGACCGATACCGTCTCCTGTTTTTTGATAATCAATTTCCGATAACAAATCTTCCATCAAAGTCCCTTCCAAGAATTAAAGTTACATCCGCCTTGAATTCATATTCCTGATTTAAAATATTATCATCCGCATCTTCGTAAGCGGAAGTATCACGGCGGATATTACTGCAGCGGATAACGTTCGCAAATTCCTTTACCATATCATCGTCGCCGGTAAAATGAGTTATAAGCGTGGAATTGTAATCATTTCTGTCGGCGTTTTTTACGGATATAACGTCGTAGCCGAAACTGCGCAGTATTTCGGCAGTTCTTCCGGCAAGCCCGTTAACGGCTGTTCCGTTTAATATTTCTACGGTAAGAGTGCGCGCCATCAAATTATCGCTTGTTTCCCGCGTTAAACTCGCGAGGGTCTGGCGTACAATATCTTTTATAAGGCTTCCGTCATAATGCGGTATTATAAGCACCTGATCGGTTACAAACCGGCTGATTCCGCCTACCGATTGAATAAAAGTGCGTTCGGTATCTATATTTACAAATTCCCTAAATAAATACATAAGCGAAAGCTGATTTAAATTTGTTTTAAAAAAAGTGTAATACAATTTAGCCGCGGAAGGATTATCGAATCTTTCATTCATTTGAATCTGGCGTTTTAAGAAACTCAGGAAGAAACGCTGACGGCGGAAAATTTCCATATCGCTGTCTTCATCGGGAAGGCTGTAAACGGCATAAAGGCTCGCTTTATCGCCGTCAAGAATCGTCATCCCCGAAGGAAACAAAATGATCTGTTCGTCATCCCTGTGAAAAACCGGCGACGGAATAAAAATTTCTATTCCTTCAAGAAGATCAACTATCGAAACAAGATTTTCTTTTGTTATAACGATCGAAAAATTTATTTCTATTCCTAAAAGCTTTTCTATTTCGTTTTGATAATTATTTATTCTGCCCGAGTCATAAACCCTGTCGATGCGATCAACCCTGTTGAGCCTAGCAAGCAAAAGACCAAGATCGCCCGGGATATCAAAAATCGCCGCGCGTTTTGTTACGGGATAATACATCAGCACATAAGCGCTTAAAGGAGTTTTATTATCTTCGATTACGTAAAGCACATTGATTACGCGGTTTGAAGAAATAATATCCTGGACAGGATTACTGCGGAAATTAATAACCGCCAAAATTAAAGCGGCAGCGATAAGAACAATTATCAATACAAGCAGTAAATGCGAAGGATCGCTTTTTAAAATTTTCAATTTGCCCTTTCCTTAATTCTTTCAAGCAGCATTAATGTATCTTCGGATAAATCCAATTCTCTTGCCTTTAATTTTGTGATGGTTTTTTCGAGTACTGTAAAAAGAATGCTGTCTAAATCATCTTCCATACACATCTTTCGAATCGCGGGATCGATATTCCTCGAGTATTCGGTTTTATCGGCAATATAAATTATTTTCGCAAGAGGTCCCATGTTTTCGCATCCTGATGTATGAAAAGCCACGGCTTCAAGCACTTCTTTATTATGTATGCAGAAACGATCTCTTAGCAATACCGCCGCGGCTTTTCCGTGAAGAAGATTCGGTTTATCTTTTTCCAGAGACGAAGTTTCCTGCCCGTCGGCTTTGACAATTTTTATAAGTTTCTTGTTTTCCATCTGCTTTGCAAGATCATGAGCGATACCGGCAAGATAACCGGCAAGAGGATCAAGCCCGAAACGGCGGCACATATCGCTTGCATGAAGCGCGGTATTGCGCGAATGTAAAAAACGCTCATGGCTTAAAGTCTCGCGCGCGGAAGCTTCGATGCGCTGTATCATCGACTGAGAGCAGTTCTCGCTGAATTTCGCGTTTTTATAACCGTAAAGCTGCCTGTCTTCGATCATTCCCCTCGCTCCGGGCGGAACAAGAGATCGCCAGTCGCCGTTTTCGATGATTTTTTGGCGGATCATATGCGAAGAAACATTCATTACGTCATTTTTTACGACTATGTGCGCAAACGGATATTTTTTCGGTACGGAATTAATTCTGCACGCGACAGCAATGTCAGCTAACTGAAGAATCCTTTCGCTTTCGCGCCATTTGGGAAATTCCGCGGCAAGATCATCCCCGATAATCAAAACCGGTTTTCCCGTTGGCGTATAACGTTCTATAATATCTTCGACGGTGTTTATCGTGTACGAGACGCCTTCCCTTTTTACTTCGCAGTTATCAAGAGCGAATCTTAAATCGCCTTCGATTGCCGCGGCGACCATATCGACCCTGTCGATCGCGCAGCACTCGGGAACATTTTCAAGCTTAAACGGAGAACGGTTCGCGGGAATAAAAACCACTCTGTCAAGTTTTAATGCTGACAGAACAGTATCGGCAAGATATAAATGCCCGTTATGAAAAGGATTAAAACTGCCGCCGAGAATTCCTAATTTCATTTTAACTCCTCATGATTTTCGCCTGAGATTTTTTTATTTTCTGATGTCAGGCGAAGAAACGCGTTTGAGAGTTCTTTGATTCCTTCGCCCGAAAAAACCGAAATGCTTAAAATTTCTTCGCCTGAATACTTTGAAGATAGTTCGGCAAGTCTTCCTTCGGTTTCCGGCAGATCGGTTTTTGTGCCGACAAGCAGGCGTTTTTTGCTTGTTAATTCCGGCGAAAAAGAACCAAGCTCGTTTAACAAAATATCAAAAGCCTGCAGGTAATTATCTGCGGAAAGATCGATAAGAAACGCGAGCGCCGCCGTGCGGGAAATATGTTTTAAAAAACGAAAACCAAGCCCCGCTCCCTGCGAAGCTCCTTCGATTAATCCCGGAATATCGGCGATAATTATATCTTTTTCTCCCGTTGTTAAAACTCCAAGATTAGGAATTTTTGTGGTAAACGGGTATGAGGCGATTTTAGGTCTTGCGTTTGTAAAACGGTCAAGGAGACTCGATTTGCCGGCATTCGGAAAACCGACAAGCCCGATATCGGCGATTATCTGAAGCTCGACTTTAATTTTTAAGGTAATTCCCGGTTTTCCCGGCAGCGCTTTTCTCGGCGCTTGATTCACGGAAGATTTAAAATGAATATTACCCCAGCCGCCGTTGCCGCCTTTTAAAAAAATAAAATCTTCCTGATTACCCGAAAAATCACGGATTACTTCGTTGGTTTCCAAATTTAAAATTAAAGAACCGGGAGGAAGGGGGATAATCACATCTTTGCCGTCATGCCCGTAACGCGCTGCATTCCCGCCGTCGCGTCCGTTTTCCGCTTTAAAGTTGGGTTTATAACGAAGATGAGCAAGAGTCCGCAAATTGCGCCTGACAGTGAAGATTACATCCCCTCCTCTGCCGCCGTCTCCGCCGGATGGTCCGCCGTGAGGAATATATTTTTCCCGCCTGAAAGCCGCGCATCCGTTCCCGCCGGCTCCGGAGGAAACTTGAATTATCGCTTCATCAGCAAATCTTTCCATGTTTGAAGTATTATATATGTAAACGTAAAAACAAAAAAGAGAAGAAATTAACCGCGAACAAACAAATAAGAAGAGAAGAATTTACCACGAACCACACAGACCACACGAACCGGTGCTTCGCTGTCTTCATCTTGTTCCCAAAAAATATCAGTTTTAGCCCTGAGCTTTCTTAGGTAAAAGAAAAAGATATGTAATTACAGGTTCGTGGTGTTCATGTGGTTCGTGGTAAAAAAATTCTTCTTCTTTATTCCTGAATAATCGAGGCTAGTCTGCGGCCTTTGCGCTGGTGGAAAGTCACCTTACCGTCAGCTTTCGCGAAGAGCGTATAATCGCCGCCGCAGCCGACATTTTCACCGGGATGGATTTTGGTGCCGCGCTGGCGGGCGATGATTGTTCCCGCTTTTACGATTGAACCGTCAGACGATTTTATACCAAGGTATTGAGGATTACTGTCTCTTCCGTTTTTGGCGCCGCTTCCGCCGCGTTTTCGTGCCATATAAATTTCCTTAAAAAATATTTTGTTTCAACAATTAAACCTGTTTAATTGTTAATTTACAATTTTTCGGGTATTCCTGCGATATGGAATTTAATCCTTCCAGCAGAAAAATCCCGGCGGTAGAAAGAAAATCCTTTCCTTCCGCGTCATAATCAGCTTTAAGCCAAAACCGGCCTTTTTCCGGCGCATCACAGCTTGCTGTAATACCCTTTCTGCCGGAAATCGTTTTAAAAGCGGTTCCCAAAAGACACGAAACAGAAGCGCATACGATGTCTGTCCCTTCTTTTCCGGCTTTGGCATGACCGGAAGCCTTACAAGACCTTAAAATCCCGTTCTCATCCAGA
>Ga0209755_10006501_pt1 | contig 12920 bp, 12 predicted proteins | sample TergutCo191P1_FD_187301 | JGI IMG/M metagenome (GOLD analysis project Ga0209755, IMG submission 187301) | Cornitermes sp. P1 segment gut microbial communities from Petit-Saut dam, French Guiana - Co191P1 (SPAdes) (version 2) | ecosystem: Host-associated > Arthropoda: Insects > Digestive system... | reverse complement strand
CATCGCTGACAGCGCCCGTCCATGTATAGGCTTGCCCCCACAATCCCGTGGAGAGAAAGATAAGCAATCCGGCAATGGGCAAGAGTTTTTTTATCATCTACATTTTAACTATAGTAGAAAAGATCCGTGCAAACAATAGAAATGGTGTTTTTGGAAAAGCGGCGGGAAAAGGCTATATTTGTTTACTCTGCCGCACGATAATCTTTGCCATCCTGTTAATCGTGGCTGCCGCGGTTTTTCGTTCCAAAAGGCGGCTGTTGCGCTCTTCGACCATGTCCCGCTCTTTTCCATACACAAGAAAGTCTACCGTTACCCCCAGGATCGCCGCCAGATCACAGGCGGTTTCCACGTCCGGTATGCGGTTATGGTATATCCAGTTTCGAAATGTTCCCGGGGGCATGCCGATTAATTCGGCAATCTTTGGCTGAGTTGTTTTATGCGTTTTAATGAGGTACTTTACCCTTTCCCAGAACGATACTATATCCATGTTATAATATAGTGCAAAATGTCGAAAAAGTCACCAGCAGTTCTCGACTTAGCCTCAATTATTGGATCTACCACGAACCACACAAACTTGTAATTTGCCAGCTTTTCATTTTTCGTGAGTGTTCGTGCTGTTCGTGGTTATAAATTCTTTATTCGTAATAGTTTGCGGGTAAAAAACATGAAATCGCACGGCAAAACGAAAACTGCTGAAAAGTCACTATTGGATGATTTTTTTACGGGGAAAAGATCACCAAAGAGTGATATTGTTGAAATATTTGCGTATGCCCCCGGCAGCAACCGCCCCAATGGCCGCGCTTTAACTGCAGAGGGCAACGTCATTAACTAAAACAGTTTAAAGCCCTGGGCGCTGCAGACCGGGCAGTTCGCGGGCGTGCCGTTTGAGGATGTAAGAAATCCGCACTTGTCGCACTTCCACTTGTCCCTGGAAACGGCTGAAACAACGGCAGAGGATCCGAGCCTTTCCAGCAGGATTTTGAAGTAATCCGCATGGGATTTTTCAATGCCTGAAACTTGATCAAACAGTTTTGCTATAGATTCAAATCCTTCTTCCCTTGCGGCCTTGGCAAACGAAGGATACATTTCGGAGTTTTCGTACGACTCCCCGTTTATGGCTGCCTGAAGATTGTCTTTGCTCGATCCAACGTTGATTTGATCCGCCTTTATGGCATCTTTGTCCGGCCCGGAGCCGCCAAGAAACTTCAGCCATATTTTGGCGTGTTCCTGTTCGTTTCCCGCTGTTGTCTCAAAGTAATGGGCAACCGCATCGTGCCCCTCTTCTTTTGCCTTCGCCGCAAAACGAAGGTAACTGGCATGCGCCCTTGATTCGCCCATGATTGCAGCCTTCAAATTGGCTTCTGTCTTGGTACCGGTAAGATTTGGCATAATTTTTCTCCATAATTCTTAGTTAAGATATAATTTAAGTATAAGACATAATATTAAATTTATCTTTGTTCTGGTAAAATTTTTGTCGAAAAAGTCACTGTTTGATGATTTTTTTTACAGGGAAAAGATCACCAAATAGTGATCTTTTGGGAGAGTAAAAAATGTTGACAAACGGGTGACAACATAGCATACTGAAGATAACCGGAGGATATATATGAAATTTGTTACCGTAAGGGATTTCAGGACTTCCCCATCAAAAATTTGGAAAAAATTACCTTTTGAACGTGAATTGATTATCACGAACAATGGAAAGCCTATAGCTTTACTCACCCCCTTGAGCGATGAAACATTGGAGGATACTGTTTCTGCGGTCAGAAAAGCAAAGGCGCTAAACGCGGTAAGGAAAATGCAGGAAGTATCTGTTTCTCTGGGGAATGATAAAATGTCACTGGATGAAATAAATGCAATAGTCAACGAGACAAGAGGAAAACCAAAAGAATGAAGGTGGTGGTTGATACAAATGTAATTGTATCCGCGCTAATGAATGTAAACGGGACGCCGGCAAAAATAACAGCATTGATTTTAAACGGGAAGATAAAACCGCAGTATGACAACAGAATTATTTTCGAGTATTTTGAAGTATTGTCAAGAAAGGAATTCGGTTTTAATCCTGAAATAATACATGACATGATAGATTTTTTTAAGCATGAGGGCGAATACGTTAATGCAGATCCCCTGAACACAGCGTTTCTGGATGAAAGCGACAAAAAATTTTATGAAGTGCATAAAACCGGGCAGGTCCAGTATTTAATAAGCGGTAACAAAAAGCATTACCCCATCGACAATGCCATAGTCACCCCAAAAGAATTCCTGGAGTTATACGATAAAGATACTGCTACCCATCCGTCCCTATAACAGCTTCAATCCCGCAGACCCTGGGTTTTACAAAATGCTCGAACTGCGGCCTAAAGAAATGTTCCAGGGTTCTTAAATTCTCCCTGACGGCCCGCTGGCCAAGTTCGATATGCTCCTTTTGTTTAAAAAACGAAAAAGGCGTTGTGTCGTCTGTAACATTGAGGGTTAAATCCGCGGGGAACTTTCTTTCCTCCAGGGCATTGAGGACACATTCTACGCTGCGAAAAATAACCTGGGGGCCGTTTTTAAAATCCGTCAAATCCTGCAGCGTAAAGCGGTTGACATCCACTGCCAGCACCCGCTTAAAGCCCGCTTTCCGGGCAATGGCCACGGGCATATTGTCCAAAAGGCCGCCGTCCACAAGGCACATCCCATTGTCCACAAAGGGCTCGAAAAAAACCGGGAAGGACATGGAGGCCCTTATGGCCCTGGCAACAGAACCGGAGCTGAACACCACTTCCCGCCCGCTTAATAGATCCAGCGCGTTACATCTGAACGGGATTTCCGTTTCGTCAAAGTTCTTTCCCCCGCAAAGTCCTTCCAGAAGTTCCAGCACCCGATGCCCCGTATCAAGTCCAGGCCGGGTAGAAAGGCTCGCCAGAATCTGTCCTGTTTGAAAGACCTTCCCTACAGGCCCGTGTAACTTGAATACAAAACTCTCAAGGTAATCGGTCACGTTGAATTCTTCAACAACAAAACGCGCCATCTCTTTCGGCGGCATACCGCAGGCGTAAAGTCCCCCGATAATGGCACCCATGGACGTACCCACCACAAGGCAGGGCCTGGGAAATCCCGCCTCCTCAATAGCCTTGAGAACTCCGATATGCGCAAGCCCTTTGGCCCCCCCGCCCGAAAGAACAAGGGCCCACGGGTATTTGTGCTTCTTCATAGTACTTTGTAGTATAAGTATTGGAGATTCAAAACGAATTTGCAAGTCAATGGCACTGTACGCGCCGAAGAAAGCGCCCTTGACAAAAACCACTGGCCGGCTATGATTGGGGTATCAGCACAAACTGAGGGGGCCGTATGGGCGAAGCTCTGCAAAAAGAAAACACCTACATCTATGCCGATTACAAAGACTGGGAACTCAAAGAAGGTGAACGCTACGAACTTATCCACGGCGAGGCGTTTGCAATGTCCGCCCCGGATGCCTACCATCAGGCTATATCCGGGGAACTGTTCAGGCAGTTGGCAAATTACCTTGCCGGAAAATCATGCAAGGCGTATTCCGCCCCCTATGACGTACGGCTGTTTTTCCAGGGGGATGACTACGACAACACGGTCGTCCAGCCGGACATTTCGGTTATCTGCGACAGGGAAAAGCGCGGAAGCGAAGGGTGCCGGGGAGCCCCCGATATGGTCGTCGAAGTACTTTCCCCCTCAAACACCGCCGAAGAAATGGGGCGCAAATTCCGGCTTTACCGGGAGGCCGGCGTCAAGGAATATTGGGTAGTAAGCCCGAAGGACAAAATCCTTGACACGCATCTCTTTAACGGCAGCTTATTCCATTTTAACTCCTACACCGCAAGCGGCAAGGCCGAAGTCGGCATCTTCCCCGGTTTCACCGTAGACCTGGAGCCGGTTTTTGCCGAGGATGTTTAGGGGCGACTGACGCCGCCTAACGTCCCTCCTCCGGCGCGTCCACCAGGGCCGAAAGATCATCCCCGCCTTTAAAACGCAGCACATTCACCATGAAGATGTTGAGCTTGTTCACGATGTTCGGGGGCAGGAGGTTGCCGTCCACTTCCACCGAGAGTATCGGGTAGTTGCGGTCTCTGGCCCAGGGCGTGAACATGCCTTCGATGACCCGCCCGATAAGGCAGGCGAAGGGGCTGATGTTCACGATGCCGGAATAACCGGCGTCCATTGCCGCCGCCGCCGAGCCGGTTGAAACGGCGATTTCCGAGTTGAGTTCCAGGTTCACAAAATGTTCCTGGGTGTACTTCATGATTTCGTGCATGTCGTGAGGCGTTTCGGGGATAAGGCCGGTGGGGCCCAGTATGGCAAGAACTTTCTTTTCTACCGAATGTTTCCACCATTCTTCGACTTTCAGTTTTTTCAAGTCGCGCCAGGGTTTGGAAAGGAGTCGCGTCCCGGGCTTGCGGAGACGGATGAGTTTGTTAAGCGCGTATTCCCTTACAAAGTCCAGGTAATGTATCCATTCGGAAATGCCGGCCACTTTGACCACGATGCCCCGCTCGCTCATGAGGTCGGTCAGTTCGCCCACGGCGAAATCGTCCCGGCGCACGTAGATTTCCCCAACGACCAAAACCTTGGGGCAGTCGGTGAGTTTTTTCTTGAGGGGGATTTTTTTGATATCGTCGGCGACGTTTTCAAGCTCCTTCCAGATGGTTTTGGGCTTGTGCTCAACGGCGTGCATGAGTCTGCGCCAGGATTTTTCGAATTCAGCGACAGCCGACACGGGATCGCGGGCGGTTGTTTTAAGGGAGTTCTGGACGTCTTTCAGGTAATCGGAAATCACAAGGCCCTTCCACATTTCCTTGGCGAAGTTGGAGCCCAGTTCGGTATAGGAATTGTCCGCCGACAGGATAAAGACAACCACGTTTTCAAGGCGCATGTCCCGAAAGAGGTTTTCGTAATAAATGTAATACTGGCCGGTTCTGCACGGGCCGGTGGTGATGGGCACAAAGAGCAGATACAGTTCGTCCTTGCGGTACTTCCCGCTCCAGATAAACTCAAGGGCGCTGCCCAGCACGAGGTGGCTTGGCACACACTCTTTGCCGGAAGCGTTGGCACGGGCGGCCTGCACGGTCTTGCCTGTCGCTACCGGCAGGGCCTCGGCATTTATCCCCAGGCTCCGCACCACCGCGCCCATGTACTCGGTGGAGATGGCCCCCATGTTGGCAAAGAGCGCTTTGACCCGCTTGTTGTTCCGTATGGTCACCCTTTCGCCGGTTTTGGTATTGTCCACCCTGAGCTTGTCCTGCTCGGACGCGGCCGCAGGGTCGTACACAAACTTCCAGCCGTTGTCAAAGCGCGCAGCTTCAAGCTCTGTTTTCTTTGCCCGATACCCGTCGATAATGTCGAGGAACGCCTCGACCCTGGTGTCCACGCCCGCGTCAGCCGAATGTGAATCCAGCTCCAGCACAAGGAAAGGCTTCTGTCCCATGATCCATTTGATGTAATGAAGGATAAACGAGTCAGGTGCGCAGGAAAAGTTTGAAACAAACGTGAGGTAAATATTTTCTTCGTTCTTTAGCAGGGCCGCGGCTTTCACGTCCTGCTGGCCGTAATACCAGTACATGTTGTCAAATATTTTTTCGCCCTCAAAGGGGAGTATGTCAAACGGCACAATGGAATAGCCGCGGGTGATAAACTTGCGGGGGATTCCCATGTTGGCTTCCGGCGTAAAGGCGTTGTAGGGCCGGCCAAACACCGCAATTACCGGGCGGTCTGCTTTGCGGGCTTCCGCAAGGGCTTCCTCGCCAAGTTTCCGCACCGCTTCAAAATAAGCGTTCTGTTTTTCAAGCGCCTTTGTAAACGCCGCCCTGGTCTCCTCTGCGCCTATGCCGAGTTTTTCGGTCATCACCTGGAAAAGCTCAAGCGCCTTTTCCTCGCCAAACTTGAAACTTACCACAAGGGGCAGCCATTTATTTTTGTCCACATCCGGAAAAGCTTTTTCGATATAATACGGAAGTGCCTGCGTGATGGGGCAGAAGTTGGCGTGGACATCGCCCTCGTAACTGGGCATGTCCCGGAAATGCGGCAGCAGCACAAAGTCCGGGCCCTTGTCCAGGCAGTCCTGCACCGCGCCATGCGCTATCTCGGCGGGAAAGCAGTACTGCGCTTCAGCCCGCGCAACGCCGGACTTGAGCACCTCTGTGGACAGGAACATCTTGATGCCGAGTTCGTGAAAAAACCACGAGTACAGCGGGTACAGCGTGTGAACGGAAAACGCGCGGGGAATACCGACAGTGAAGTTCCGCTGTCCATTGCTCATTGGTGCGGCATATTCCTCAAACAACATCTTCTGCCGCTTCTCAACATAATCGAAAACCGGCACGTCCTTCACCTGTTTGCGCATATTCGTGTACTTGTTGCAGCGCCCGCCGAACATATACTTGCGCCCGCCCACGTTCAAAACCTGAATGGGGCAGAGGTTCTCGCAGCTCTGGCACGCGAAAACCCGCTCGTAGCCGATTTCCCGCTTTAAAAGGTCGTCAACCGCAACGGCGCTTTCGGCGAGGAGGCCGTCGGCGTGTTTGCGCTTGGCAAGCAGGGCAACACCGAAACAGCCCATGAGTTCCGGCGAAGGCGGCACGAGGATTTCCTTGTCAAGGAGCATGGCAAAGGCCAAAGGCACCGCGGGGTTTTTCGCCACGCCGCCCTGCAGGAAGACCTTGCCGCCTATGGTGCGGTTGCCCACAACGCGGTTAAGGTAATTTGACACGATGGAGCAGACAATCCCTGCGGTAATGTTCTCGCGGCTTGCGCCCTGTTGTACCGCCTTGCGTATGTCGCTGTTGATAAACGCCGAGCAGTGCTCGCCGAACTTCAGCGGCGCGTCCGCGTTAAGCGCTATGGGGCCTATGTCCTGCGCGCTGAGAATCGAAAGGTCGCCGGCGGCGCTTTCTTCAAGGAACGAGCCGGTTCCCGCAGAACAGGCTTCGTTCATGGCGTAGTCGATGGGAACACCATTTTTCAGCAGCACGTACTTGGCGTCCTGGCCGCCAATTTCAAAAATGGTTTCCACGCCGGAATCAAAGTACGTTGTCCCCACAGAGTGCGCGATAATCTCGTTGTACACGCCGGAGGTTTCAAGGAACACGCCCAGTATTTCCCGGCTGGAGCCGGTAGTCGCCACAAGGCGAATATCAATGTTTTGATCGCCGGTGTCGGCTTTGGCTTTCTCCTGAATCACCGAGAGGCACTCTTTCAGCGCCTTTACCGGGTCGCCGTGGGTTCTGCCGTAATGGCTTGCCGCAATCTCCTCGGTTTCCATGTCGATAAGGCAGGCTTTTGTGGTGGTGGAGCCGCCGTCAACGCCCAGGATATACGCGCGGCCGGGGCGGACTTTCACGCCCGATTTGTCAAAGGTCTTTACCCTGGCGCTCCAGTCCCGTAACGCGCCCAGGGTGTCAAAGCGTATCTCGTTGCGCTTAAGCAGTTTTTCCGGCGGAGGGAGCGGGCTCCCGGATTCTGTTGCCAGCATTGCCGCGCCCAGGGCCTCAAAAACCGGCGCGGTTTCGGGGATGATAAAATCAATTTCCGGAGCTTTCTCCCGAATAAAACGAATGATGTGGCGGTTAAGGGTAATGCCGCCGGTCAGCACGACCTTGCCGGATGTCACCCTGGCCCGCTTTAGAAAGTCGATAACCTTCACCGCCATTACGTCCGAAAGCGAAAGGACTATGTCGTTCTTTGTCGCCTCCCGCTTGTTGAGCTTGTGGGTGCAGTCGCTTTTCATGAACACCGAACAGCGCGTGGAAAGCGGGTACACTTTGGCGCTGTCAGGCACTTTTTCTATGTCCTCAAGACTCATATCCATGCGGGCGAGCTGCTGTTTTAAAAACTCGCCGGTTCCGGACGCGCACTTGTTGCCGGAAAAGTTGTTGATTATCTTGCCGTTTGCATCCAGCGAGTAGACGATAAGGTCTTCCCCGCCCATGCTTACCACGGCGTCCGCGTTAATGCCCAGGGCCTTTAATCCCGCTTCCACGCAGAGCGGCTCCAGGGTTCCGGCGGCGTCGAACATGAAGCGGCCTTCGTTGCCTGTTACCAGAGTCGGCGTGCTCTGGGGGACATTGCCCTCACTCAAAAGCCGCCGGGTTGCCGCGCCAAAATCCCCTTCGTGGGGCAGGGAGCCGCTCCAGAGGGGGCGGCCCTCCTCGGCCAGTACCATTTTTAGTGTTGTGGAGCCTATATTAATACCCAGTGATTTCATAAAACCTCGTTAAAAGCCAAGCTTGTATTCAGGAATGATAGTCAAAATTGGCGAGTGCTTCAATACAGGCAATATGGGGTATTGCATTATTTAAGAATTTATTTAATAATAATGACTATCATTATTGATAATTATCTAAAGAAAATGCAAGGGGCCGCATGGATGTCCGAAAAAACAATACCTGACAGAAGGCACAGTAAAAAAAGAGATGCTATACTGGAACTTGTCCGGTCTACCAAGACCCACCCTTCCGCCCAGTGGGTGCATGAGCAGCTCAAGGCACAGCTGCGCGGCCTTTCCCTGGGAACTGTATACCGGAATATCAAAGTCCTCATTGAGGAAGGCGCATTGGCCTCTGCGGGGGTGGTAAACGGGGAGGAACGGTTTGACGGGGAGCCAGAGCCCCATCCCCATGCGGTATGCAAACGCTGCGGCTTGATTATCGACCTGCCGGAAGACTTATCAGATGGAAGCGAAGCGGCGGAAGGGGGGGGCAAAATCGGTTTTTCGCAAACAATTTCCGGTTTTTCCATTGATATCCGGCATACAGTGTTTTATGGTTTATGTAGCGGGTGTACCGCCGGATGCAAGTCCGACAGACGCAAAGAAACTGCGGCTATGGGCCGCTAATATTTTTTGAGGAGTACTACTATGAAGAAATGGGTTTGTTCAGTTTGTGGCTATGTTCATTCAGGCGATTATCCGCCGGAAGAGTGCCCGACATGCAAGGTTCCGGCCTCCAAATTCAACGAACAGGCAGGCGGGAGCGGTTTTGCCGCCGAACATGTACTGGGAGTCGCCCAGGGGGTGGATGCCGATATCGTAAAAGACCTCCAGGCGCACTTCAACGGTGAATGCACCGAAGTGGGCATGTACCTGGCCATGGCCCGGGTCGCCTTCCGGGAAGGCTATCCCGAAATCGGTCTGTACTGGGAAAAAGCCGCTTACGAAGAAGCCGAACACGCGGCCAAATTCGCCGAACTTCTGGGCGAAGTTGTCACCGCCAGCACCAAAAAGAACCTGGAACTGCGCGTAGAGGCCGAACACGGCGCCTGCGCGGGCAAAACCGACATCGCCCGCCGCGCCAAGGAAAAGAACCTGGACGCCATTCACGATTCGGTTCACGAAATGGCTCGTGACGAAGCCCGCCACTGCGCGGCGTTTAGGGGCTTTTTGGACAGGTATTTTAAGTAGGGATTTAAGACTGAGGGAGGAGGGAGATATGTAGATCCCTCCTCCAATGTATAAAATATCATACAGTTACTATGCTTACTGTAATAGTCATAATCTGAACTTGATACTTGTACTTGTTGTTATGCGACATAAAATCTGAAAGCATCCCAAAAAAATATTAAATATTTGTATATTTTCTTTATAATAAATCAAGCAATTTGCGTATTTTTTCTTTTGTTTGTTCTTTTGTATTCGAATTGACAGTTTCTGGAAAAAAATCTTGTGGATTTACATTTAAGGCTTCAGCAATTCTAATCAATGTAAGGACGGACGGCTGTTTTTTGCCTTTTTCCAAATTTGCAATGAAACTTTGTGATAGGTTGGAGCGTAAAGATAACTCCATTTGGGATACCCCATTTTTTATGCGAATCGCTTTTATCTTTTCTACAATGAATTCTAACTGTTCCTTTATGTCCATTGAATAAAAATAATGCTCTATAGATATTGACACAATGTTCTAAAGTATATATAATATAACCAGTGGAAATATAGTATTTTTATTCACAATAAGTGACCAGAAGGCACGAGCAGGAGGATGTCATGAAAAACAAAAGGTTTTGGCAGGGAATGTTGTTATTGGTACTCGGTATGGCAGTTGTTGGGTGTGACAATCCAACAAATACTGACACCTCAAGTGTTGACACCAATGGGAAAAATGGTTTTGTCGATCCATATCTTAACGGGACATGGGACGATACTTGGGTATCGTGGAAATTCGATAATGGATTTTTTGAAATTTTAGGTTGTGGGGGGGTTATTATGGGGGGAATAAAAGGGAAATATTCCACTAGTGAAGGCATCCTTTCTATGCAGACAACCCATCTATATGGCGACCATTTTGCATTGTGGCTTGACGTAGAAATTCCATTGGGTTGGCTCACCAAAGATCAATTTTTTACAGCATTATCAAATTTTGGTATTGGATATAATCGTGGCAGCACTGGTTTTTCGATTCCCTCTTTATTTACAGGGTGGTCGCTTTTAGAGACGCGTACTTATTCTGTAAAAGGCAATATCCTTACATTTTATCTACCTAATGATACAACACGTGAACTTACAAGAAGGGAATAAAACATTCTCTGTTCCATACATTCTATGAGGCTTTGTTGCAGATTTTACATCGCTTAACAAACGGTAACTGTACGCCGCCGGAGGGCGGCTAGGCTCCGAACGTTAAAAGTAGATTTTTTAGTTAGTGTGGAGTATGGGTTCAGTTAATGAACGGGTAAAACAGATAAGAACAGCTCTGAAATAGAACAGTCAGAAGCGTTGTTGAAATTTAATAACGAAAACACGATAAAGAAGAAACAAAAAAAAGAGGACTGAAAGGCGGAGGCTTACCCCAGCATCTTCCGCAGCTTTTCCATGTCCATAACCGGACTTGAAGCCACTATCTGGGAAAGGCCGGACACCCCGCTTGCGATAAGGTCGCGGTTGTTCTGCTTAATCCCCATATCAATGACTTCAAAATCCTTCTTTATGGCTTCGGCGCGTTCGGCAAAGATCTTGGAGAAAAGAAACTCATAAAAAGCGTACTTTCCGGAGATTTCCTGGAGCATCACTTCTTTCATGGCTTCGTATTTTTTGACTTCCCGCTGTGTTATTTCCGTTTCTTTCCTGCATGCTGTGAGCATTTCAAAAAGCCGGGGGATTTCTTCGGCTGGTATGGGGTTTTTCAATAGTTCGGTAATCTCTTTGTTCATCGGCATTTGTGTCCTTATGTTATTACATTATCGGAGAATCAGCGATTTTCAATACATGGCCGGTGATATTCCCCAGGGCGGTAATGTTTTCCATATCGCGGAGGGTAAAATAAGCGCTGCCCCACAGGCCCCGGAACCTTCGGCAAAAATGACTGAACATGCCGAGGGGGTAAATCTTCCGGCGTATGATGTTCCACTCATAACAGAAAGCTTCCAGGGCCTTGTTGAAGGAAAGCGCCAGTTCCCGGCAGCGCAGTTCCAAAAGGTCAAACTGAAGGAGCTTTTTTCTAAGGCCGTCAATCAGGGAGAGGAGCAAAAGCCCCTTTTGTTTGAGTTCCCGAGGGCCGACGCCTTTTTCCTCAGCCTGCCAGTCACGGAGGCCGGGCAGATACTTTGCATCTTCCCCCTCGCCCATATCCTGAACAACGGGGCTCAGGCGGTTTATCCGCCTTTTTATTTCTTCCAGCCGGTATGTAAGGCCGCTTATTTGCCGCTGGCGGGCTGTCAAGTGCCGTGTAAGCCGGTTGGCCTTCGCGAGTACCAAAAGGGTATTGTTCCTGATATCCGCTGTCTTCTCCAAAATCCGGCGGAGTTCCAGTTTCCTGTGCCGATACTTCTCCTGGAGCTCTCCCAGAGCGGCGCAGAGAGTCCTGTATTCTGTTAGTTCCTTGTCCGTAAACAACCACCCTTATTGGCGCGCTTTTTATGCCCGCTTGTTTTTAGGTTTTCCTATGGAACATTATCCTTGTTGTTATTTACGTTTGTCAAGCTTACCCCATTTCACGTTTTACATCGGCAAAGGCCTGTAAAGCCCGTTCCAAGTCTTCCCTGCTGTGGGCGGCGGAAACCTGTGTGCGGATGCGGGCTTTGTCCCGGGGCACAACCGGAAAACTAAAGGCGGTAACGTAGACGCCTTTGTCCAGCATGCGCCTGGCAAATTCCGCCGCGATATGCGCGTCATAGAACATAACCGGTACAATGGGATGCTCGCCTTTAAGCACGTCAAAGCCTAGGGCGGAAAGTTCTGCGCGGAAAAACGCGGTGTTCTGCCTTAGCCTGTTCCGCAGTTCGCCGCTTTCGCCAAGCATGTTCAGCGCTTCAAGGGTTACGGCGGTGATGGGGGGCGGAAGGCTGTTGGAAAACAGGTAGGGCCTTGAGCGCTGGCGCAGCAGGGCGACAATCTCTTTTCGCGCGCTGGTGTAACCGCCGGAGGCGCCGCCTAGGGCCTTGCCGAATGTCCCGGTGATAATATCTACGCGGTCTGAAACCCCGCAATATTCCGGGGTGCCGCGCCCGGTTTCGCCCATAAAGCCTACCGCGTGGCTGTCGTCTACCATGACAAGCGCGTTATGCGCGTCGGCAAGGTCGCAAATGGCCGGCAGATTGGCGATATAGCCGTCCATGGAAAACACGCCGTCAGTGACGATAAGTTTTATACGCGCACTGCCGGCCTCTTTCAGTTTAGATTCAAGGTCGGCCATGTCGTTGTTTTGGTAACTGTAGCGGGCCGCTTTGCAAAGGCGCACACCGTCAATGATGCTGGCATGGTTTAGCTGGTCGGAAAAAATCGCGTCTCCCGCGCCAAGCAGGGTTTCAAACAAGCCGCCGTTCGCATCAAAGCAGGAGGAGTATAAAATCGTGTCATCCATGCCGAAAAAGCGGCTGAGCGCCTGTTCAAGGGCCTTGTGAATTTGTTGAGTGCCGCAGATAAAGCGCACCGAGGACATGCCAAAGCCCCAGCGATCCAGCGCCAGCTTGCATGACGCAATGAGGCG
>Ga0209755_10006500_pt1 | contig 12921 bp, 9 predicted proteins | sample TergutCo191P1_FD_187301 | JGI IMG/M metagenome (GOLD analysis project Ga0209755, IMG submission 187301) | Cornitermes sp. P1 segment gut microbial communities from Petit-Saut dam, French Guiana - Co191P1 (SPAdes) (version 2) | ecosystem: Host-associated > Arthropoda: Insects > Digestive system >... | reverse complement strand
CACGATTTCTGTTTGGGGTGGCCATTGTCATCATATGCCCAGGGCACCAAATAACCTATCTACACCAATGGTGATAGGTTATTTTCAGTCAAAAGTCAATAGTGCAACACAAGTTAAAGAAAAAAATACTGTCAGCACAACCAAAATATTTGTATTATTTGTGGTTTCAACAATAAACAGTAACAAATTTTTTGCTGTGTTCAGGGTAGTTCATTCTTTTATCGATAAGTAACACAATAGGATGACTAACCTAAAAAAAGTGCAACACAACTTAATTTATTGGGAAAACACACCACTTTGTTTATAAAATAAAAGCTATATATTTCAACCCTTAACTTGGCCTGAAGATGACCTGTGATAACAAAGAGAATTTTTTTCCCCACCAAATCAAGCTGTGGTGGACTGTTTGCTTTTGACCAAAAATAGTCTACAATGGGATGTCATGCATCAAGACCAGTAGAGATAATCATATAATATGTGGACGTCACTGCTCCCAGTCACAATCCAAGTCCCTAATGGTATAGTACTCTTCTTCTTCTTGCTAAGAAATCTGTGAATGCTGTGATTCTGATTCCTGTACCACTCCCAGTCATTAAACATAGCTGTAACTTCCCTGAAATAGTTCCCTTCTTCAGCGTAGACCTGGGAAGTTGTAGTAATGACTGCCAATGACTAACCATATAAAGAGGAACATACATGGTTCTATAAAATTTGTGAAAATGGCTAATTCATTATGCCCAACAATATGTTGAACACTGTCAATTGCCTGAGCTATATTTTATGTACACAATACGCTGGGGGCTGGCAGTATTTCTGTCTTCAGCTGACAGCTGTCATTACACTCACTCATAATTACTTTCTGTTTCATAACACTGCTGACAGGCAGGACTGAACCTTGGATCCTTGTTTCTTGAAAAGTGTTTGGTATTACTATGACTTAGATCTGAATATCTCAAGATGGGAACAATTATAGCTTAAATTCCCACCCCCACACCCACAAACAGTGGAAGTTAGACACTCTTCCTATGGAATTACTGTGTTAGTGAACTTCCAATTTCCACAAATGATCTTAATCACTACTATTAGCACTGAATAAACAGCCATACAGGAACAAAACCCCATTTCAACAGTACAGGAACACAACCCTGTGTTATCAATGAGCCCATACAAGACAGTCTTCAATTTATACAACTAATACAATGACACGGAATTTTTCTTGAATGAAACTGCACAGCTAAATATAAAATTGTCCCTGCACCTCATGATGAAATTGTGGGCATCTAACCTGTCTAGCCATTGCATCTAGCTGTGAAGTTTGAGCTGGCTGAGGTTGATCAGAGCGCAGTAACTGTGTGTGAGTCACTTCCACTGAAAAGCTTGGTAGCCATGACACGTAGCGGGAACCTAAAATTGGAGAATCTCAAGTCACAATCACAAGTCAGGGGTTGGATTATTTTTTCAAGTTAAAAGTCACGCACAAAAGAATCACAGTTCTCAGAGCATAAACACAAACTGGCTTTATGTCCGTGACAATCTATAATGTCTCTCTGTGGTGGTTTCCCAGCATATTAATAAAATAGGTAAAGTATGTATAATATGCATCTATTTATCATTGATAGAATGTGTTTCAACAGGAGTAACTAGTTTTTGCTAACATAATGTTTCAGATGTGTGAACACCACATACAGACAACAATTTTCAAAAATTCATTATACTGATAATAAATATAATTATTTCATTACAAACTATGACAATCTCATGCAAGATAATTTTTGATAACGGAGTATTTTAGATGTGAGAACATCACATCAAGACAATTTTTCAAAATTCATTATAATACATTCTTATTCAGAACATTTATCCGCCAGCTGACATACACTATATACAAATTGTGTTTTCTAAGATGACTTCAGCACCTTTCGTGGATTGCTTATTGTCTGTCACACTATTCATATGCTCAAAACTGGAAAATTCAGCATCTAATTTGAAGAAAATATCTAATAAAAGCCATTAATTAATAACTTGACCACAGACCAACTATCTCCAACAGTTGGCAAACTCTCAATCATTCCTCCACCAGAATGGCAATTGCAAAGACATTTTCCCAAAACACTGAAACCTAGTGACGTGATGGCAAAGTTTAAAGGAAGATATGTTGTTAGTGAAGAACATGGAGTTAGGAGAGAGACCTTTACTGGTATCCAGATTGTCATGACAAAGCGCACTCACCATGCATTTATTCATGCTTCAAGACATTCCATGATAAACAAGACTTTTAAAGAGGTAAGGTAAACCAATGAACAAATATACATCCTACATTAAGAGGGGCTTACTTCTGTTACATTACCTCATTATATGTACTGTTCATAATGTTCATTCAAAATACAGCAATGCTTAGTCAAATAGTTTAGGAACTGTGTCAATCTTTGTACAGGCCTTACTACTGTTACATTACCTCATTATATGTACTGTTCATAACATTCATTCAAAATACAGCAATGCTTAGTCAAGTAGTTTAGGAACTGTGTCAATCTTTGTACAGGCCTTACTACTGTTACATTACCTCATTATACGTACGGTTCATAACGTTCATTCAAAATATAGTAATGCTTAGTCAAGTAGTTTAGGAACTTTGTCAATTTTTGTACAGGGACACAAAATAACATTTTCTACAAATTTATTCCTGTCACAGTGTAAGGTGCAAGCTTAATGTATTACTGGTTTGAAGTATTAGATATAAATGACGAGTAAATATACAGTTAAAGGAGTCAGGAAGAATGTTTGGATTCCATACTTACCATCAAAATGGAAGAAATGATTAGGTGGTCTGCGGTTTGTAGTCTGGTTGTCCACTTGGTTCTCTCCAGCCAGAAGATTGTGTTCCAGACGGCTTGCAGCCTCCAGACCTGCTGGACTCTGAATACTTAGGACCATTCTGCAAGTGGGACATGAGGTGTCTTGCTCCAACCAAGACTGCAAACATGAGCTGCAGGAACAATTATTAACTTTAATAAACCTGCACATAACCCACAGAAAACTCAAGTCTACCCACCATTTTTGGTACAAGCTTCTCCTAAGAAAAGCAAGTGAGACTACTTGGGAAAAAAGTGCTGAGGAACACATGTGGACTTGAGAATGATGAGGTAACAAGGGAAAAGAGGAAATTACAAAATAAATACCTTCAAAAATTGTTTCTTTACCTAATACTGCTTAGGTTATTAACTGCAGTTTAATAACATTGACAGGGAATAAGCAAACAGGGGTGAAATAAGACACACATACAAACACTGTTCAGAAATTATCAGAGTAGCTTAAATATCTAAGCATAGGTGGTAGGATATTATTACAGTGTGTACGGGAGAAACAGGGAATGAACTGGGCTAACAGGTGCTGAAAGGTATGCTCTGTTCATGATAATGAATGTACATACAGGAAGGGCAGTTGTCAACAAAATGGTAACCCCCTATATGCTGCCATCTTATGAAACATGCCACCAATATAGTCCACGTAATATTTCCACATAAGGCAACAGAGTTTAAATTGTTTCACTTTGTTAGGACAGAAGTGTTTTTGTTATTAAGTGATATGCTAAAATACGGAAGAATATCCCTAATCAGGCTCCTCTGGGACTTCTTTTATCAGGAAATACTCCTGAGAGAAAGTTCTTCATATGGGAGAAACCTTTCCTCCTTAAATATGAATAAGGGAGGATAAGTCAGATGCCTAGGTTTTGGGCACAGTACACTGCAGTGGCACATTCATGTGAAAGTATCACTCTTGTTATTGATTCCCAAAGGAATATTAAAGAAACATCCTTCACTCAAGCATTGCAATGGGAAAACGGCTGTCACGATACAGCTCTGGGGTAGGTTCTGAAATATGTACCCAAATATCTAATGGTCATATGGATGGGCTTCTTCATTTCTATAACAGTACTGAAACAACACATATAAAAAACACTTTCTTGTTTTAATATTCTATAATGAGTACCATTATTATCTGTAGCACAGGCACTGGCTCATTATGAACTAGAATGCCCATTTCCCCCACCAGCTTCCTTGTCTGCATTTATAACAGCTTCCATATGCATAATGAAAAAAGAACAGTTACCAAATGTGACAGAATTAACATTTTCACACCTGGCCAGCCTGATGCCAAATTACTTCCACCAGCCAACCTGCTTGTATCAGTACAGACTGCAATACATATTCTCTAAAATCAAGCAACATAAATCCTGAGTGCTTCATCTTGCAGGGTGTCCAGCAGTGTTTGTGACAGTGATATCCTGTCAAGCACTCTCTGCACTGTAGAGAAACTTACTCATGAACCTGTCATCATTCTCAGAATGTGAAGAAATTTTTGTATTTAATGATACTCCTTCCCCATTACGCCTAACACGTTACTTTTCACTGCAGCCATCAGCAACTATTAAGCACTGAAATATACAGTATGAAAAAAGGTGAAGTATAGTATGGCATAAATATCAGCTTTAAGCTCTCCTGTTGACTAGTGTGAAAGACATGAAAGGAGCTATCTTCCTTCCAGGAGCATACATATTAACACAGTTGGGTTGGTTGTGACATAATGTAATGAACTACCCAAATGACCTGTTTAAGACACACATTTTTAGAAAGCTGATGATTCTGCACTAACAGCAGTCTTTGTTTTTATAAATTCCTTCTAAAAAATAGGTTTTTAACAAAAATGGTAACATTAAATACTGACAGCACTGCATCAAGTGGAGGCCAAGGGAAGCTAAAATATGTCGTGTACCTCCCTTGGCTTCTGCTTGAGACTGCTGTTGATTTCTCTTGTTTCGTATTTCAACCGATGTAATGAAGTGCACGCTAGGAGAACTAAGAGTTCCAATACTACTAGTAAGAAAGCCCAAAAGAGGAATGTCCTCAGCCAGTTACAAATATCTGTCTCTCATCCTCGCATCCCATATTCTTAGGATCTGCCCACAATCAGTATTTGTGGTTCACGTCTATTTCACCTGAAGAATACTGGTTTACCCAAAATGAAATACGCGTAGCAATAAGCTGATTCAAGATTAGGATGGAAATAGAAATTTTAAGAAACTGAACAATATTCAATTCAGTAGGACTGACACATTTAGAAGAAAATCTAATGAAATAAACTTCCAGACTGGTATTTTTACCATTATTTACTCCAATGCTGGAATTATTTGCAATTTCAGAATACATGATTCTTGTTAATTAAACCTGCATTCCAGAACACAGAAGGGGATTTTGTACTGGTCACAATCAATGACTTCTGTATTATGTCACAGTACATAATTTTATTGATAGGCAGGCCAAGAATGATTACTGTCCTAAATTTCAAATTCCAAGACAGATAAAACATGGCACTTTTACTCCAGAACCACTATGGTTCCAATTCCTGCCACAGAGATTTCTTTCCTTTCAGGGGATCCACATATTTGATACAGCAAACATTCCAGAATCCCAAATTTTCAGATTTCCATCCTGGTTACAAATACACATAAAAGCAAAAGTAGCCACAAACATTCCATAAAACATGATTAAAAAGAGGAGAGTATTTTAAAAATGTGGTGAAACTGCATACATGCTACCTACTTGTGAAACAGATGAGTACATGGTAGTTTTCTGGCTGTTTCCATCTTCTCCCAACAGATGGCACAGTTATCAGAATTTTCTGCAAGTTCTTCAGCAGAAGCCATTGGATAACTGAAATATTCAGTTTTTCAGTGGTTACAATAAATAAATCAATAAATAAATAAATAAATCTGTATATTAATTACTACACATGTCACATTTTCTAAACATACACAAAATTTAAAAAATATATAATTTAGAGCATCACAGAAATCCAGCAACTGCACACTGTCTGCTACATCTATTGTATTTTACTGCCTGTGTTAAAATTCACCACCGAATACATGTAAAAAAATCTTGTGCTGCCAATTAAACTTTATGAATCTCTAATATATAGTTACTTAAAAAAATGGGTAAATGAAATAAACATTTCCCAGAATCATATGACTTGCATTATTAAGAACAAATCTACACAGTACAGTCTTTGAGTCGAGGGAGTCCATCAATTTTCTGCCTCCTATGCCACATTCACAAGAGTCCACCAATGGACCCTACATATGATTCACTGGTAGAGATACGTCAGTAAATTGAGACTTTTTCAAAGCAAGAAACTTACTTTTGTTCCATGTGATTGAGCACCCAGAGGTAGTTGCGATGCTTCTTGATTCGACGTTGAATCTCATGGCATAGAAACCTAAGTTGCATGCAGATGACTAAAGATGCCATAGAAAGGAATATATTACTCCAGAGAAGCATATGTAGGTGATGAATCAGGTCAATGAGAAGAGCTGCCAACTCAAAAACCAGTTCTGTATAGTATGCAACTGGTCCTCTCTTCTCCCACACTCGACCACCACTGCCACCTCCATGTCGCATATCATACAGGTGTAGTGCATAGCGAAGGATCACGTGAAGTGTCTGCACACTCAGTTGGATACACTGCAACAGTGAGGACATACTGCTAGTCTCATATTCCTCACACACCTCACACCTGGGGTACCAGTTTACATATCACATTCTGCGCTGTGCACAGAGCCACCAGTGATTAAGGACTAATTCACACACAGCTCAACCACTACCATGGTGCAGGATATTTTCTGAAAAGTCTTAAATTTCTCAGTTGGTCAAGAAATGTCCTGCTTTTGCATAATTCACAGGCCATTACAATATTCACAGAAGTCCACTACTGAGCTCTATCCATAATTAATTAAATCCAGCCCAAACTTTCACATCCTATTCCTCCAAGCTCCAATTTTGTATTACCCTTCTACCTATGGCCAGGTGCCCAAGTGATCTCTTCCCTTGTAACTTTTCCACAAAACTCATTTCGTCATGCATATTACCCATCCTACCAATACTTGGTAATCCAATCCATCATCCCATTATATTTCATCACAATTTAGCTTTGAAATACTCTAAACTAAGGGCGGTTTACCAGCTAACAGGATCTTTTTACATTATAAACGAACATATTTATGTGAGTTTCTAGTGCACATAATCATTTCTGCATGAAACAAGCAACACAGATCCCCTGCATTCTGTTTATCCTGATAAATGACACACTTATGTGTGTGCCAATAAACAACAGGTTTCCATCAGCACTGGATGATGGTGGCAGTGATGGTGATGATGATGATGATGATGACGCTGAAAAGACTCTTCAAAAGTCAACATTTGTTACTGGTTCCTCTGCTTGTACTACATATTGATTTTGGCAGCCTCTTGCTCTCTGCTACTCTGAATGTGGCAAATTCATGTGTCTGTGTAGCTCAGTCCTTTGGTCATGTTTATTTAATTGCAATACATGCAAATTATCCTGGTTCCTTCTGTAGTCTTTCAATATACATATTTTATGTCTCATAAATTTCATCTCAGAGGCAGTGATTCTAGGTTTATTGTTAGCCTCAAAACTCAGCATATGTCAATACCATGGAAGAGGTATGGGAAAGCTAGAAGAATGAACAGAATATGAATTAATGTGAAATGCCAACTTCATGCAACAAGGTAATTTTATTGATGTATTCTTAGCTCTACATGTTTCGGACACATACGCCCATCATCAGGAGCATTAGATGTTGAGTTGCAGCATATGGTTTTCTGCACCGAGTTTGTGGATGGACGGTGGTCTTGAGAGCCGCTGCGGAGATCGTGTGTAAGGTGTGGACAGTGCTGTGTGACTCAGTCGCACAGCACCGTCCGCACCATATACATCACCTCCGCAGCAGCTCTCAAGACCACCGTCCATCCACAAACTCGGTGCAGAAAACCATACACTGCAACTCAACATCTAATGCTCCTGATGATGGGTGTATGCGCCTGAAACACGTAGAGCTAAGAATACATCAACAAAATTACCTACTTGCATCAAGTTGGCATTTCACATTATTTCATGAGGAAGATGCATGGTCAAACAACCCTCAAGAAAATGACTTCTTGTCAGTATTTTGGAACCTTATTCCTGTGGTCATTCCCACACAGATGTATCACATAAACTTGAGTCTCATTCTTGATCTGAGCAAAAATAAGCTACACTGGTGGGGGGTGTCATCAGTTTAATACAGTTCACACTCAACAGTTCCATTTTGTATGATGTTCTACCTTGACCATGGCATGTGAAACCTTATGTAGAACACTATTGACACTCATGCACCTTACAGCATCAAAAGTACTGTTCACTTTGCATTCATGCACTTTATCATGTAAACTCATACATGCTTCTGCTTGAACACATCCACAGTTCCAAAGGTGTAACTTTTCTAATAACAATGGGGTGGCAAAACTGACATGGGTTTTAGAAGTCAAATCAAGGAGTCAAGTTAGAAAGATGGGAGAGACTGGTTTGAACCAGTCCTTAATACAGATACACCCCTTTCCCCCACTCCCACCCCATATTTTTATTCACCTCCTCTCCCCAAGTCACGCCCATGGTTAACTCTGTAACCTTTGAGAATCACGCTCAAGTTCACACTAACTAGCTCACATACATCCTGCACACTCTTCATCCTGTACTATTGCACAATGGAAGAGATAAAATGTCACTGATTCCTATTCTTGTATTTTTCTGAAATTCTGATGCTTGAAAGAACAGACATTGTTTATTAAGCCTTATCCAAGACTTTCATTATAAACAGTGATATGTACATTTCACACATATGATGTGTTTCTTCAAACACAAACAGAGTAATCCCTCAGTTTACAAGTTTAATTAATTCCTCAAAAACTACTCATAATGATAACCCCATAAAAAGAAAATTAATTTCCCATTACTTCCCATATTATAAATTTTAACTGGTTTAACCAGTCCAAAATTTCTCCCCAGACATATAAAATTCACTTTAATATAGCTAAAGAATATTGCATATGAATTTAAAAAAAATATATTAATGACCAATTGTTGTATTTAAATAACATTCTCAGCAATTTATAACAATAGTTATGGTGTTAAAGTTATATGGAAAATGCATACAAACTGTGCACAGTCCTCATTATAAACATGGCACTCAAAAACTCTTTACAATTTAAACACTGAAAAATTAATTAACACTATGAAGAGAGAAATTCACAACAAAGCTACAAGATAGACGTGATGCTGCTCTCATGTGCGTACCACTCAAGAATTCTGTGACATTCTGTGCATGTGAGAATATTTGAGAAGTGATGACAGTCAAGACAAGGAGCCAGGAATAATGATCTGAATGTGAGAAGAAGAAGCTTGTATACATGTAAATTGACTCAAAAGTTAGAAAAAGGATATTATTTGTGCATTTCATAAACACCAAAATTTGTCAACTCATTTATCTTATATTAAGGAATAATGTACTATAATGTATAATAAAATTAATTATATATGTCAGCACTACAATTTACTTATACATAAGGCTACATGTTTCGACCCATCAGTTGGTCATCTTCAGGCCTACATAGCAAACTTTGGGATCCCAATATGTTTGAACATATTGGGATCCCAATGTGCACACAGCACCAGTGACTTACTCTGCTATGTAGGCCTGAAGATGACCGATTGATGGGTCAAAACATGTAGCCTTATGTATAAGTAAACTGTAGTGCTGACATACATAATTAATTTTATTATACATTCATTCTAGCACTTCGTGATGCCTTCTTTCAAACAATGTACTATAAAGCACTATATTGACATCATAAACACATTTTATAAACTTGTAAAATTCAAAAACTTTAGCATACTTGTAAATTTATAATATAACACATTAATCCTTTGAAGACAGATAATCTACATTATTTGACGTTCAGGTGACCATGCATAGTGATAAATTCTTACAATAAAACTAACTAGATGCACTAATTTCTCGAATTTATTTTTGGAATAAAACTGTACAAGTTTCGTACAGTTCCTCTGTCCATCATCAGGAGTTTTTCACTGTACACACAGCAATGGTATATGTCATACAGGTTTGCTGACAGCTTGTGAGAAAGCTGTAGAGTTTTATTCCAAAAATAAATTTGAGAAATTAGTGCATCTAGTTGGTTTTATTATAAGAATCTACATTATACATAATGAGTTTGTATGTCACAGAGAACACCATGTTTTCACTACAAAGACCAATTAGTAAATGATGTATAGGATAAGAAAGCTTCCTCATAAAAAAATACAAAATATGTAAGTGTAATGTGTAGGCAAAATGCACTATCTCTACAGGTAAACATGGGGGGGTACATAAAAGTAACCACTCTGCTTCAATGGATTACACAAAGTCATTGATAAGTATTACTGAAATCACAGACTGTACCTCAGCAACCATGAAGGCAAATGTATTTAGGCCTCCAAAGAATCCAACAGCAACACAGATGAGGAACATGAAGCCTGAAAGCACTAGGATGCTGGCCAGGAGACCCAGTAATCGAATGTGGCTCCACCCAGGAGTGGTCGGTGAGAATGACAACTATCAACACACATACACACACAACAAATTACATAAATGACAAAATCTGATATCTGTCATAGACTGAAAGGTGTTACCATTACTGCAAATTCAAACTGCATATACTGGGTGAAACCTAACACAGTTCATATATGAGGGCTTATCAAAACATATCAAGAGTGAGTCTATGAAAATCAAATAATCTATTTACTAGCATGTACGCTTTTTCAGCACGTACAACCTTGTTCCACTTTTCCTGAGGATACTGGAAAAATTTCTCTAATGTCAGTTTCTGGAATTGGCAAAAGCTGTTCCATTTCACTGCATTTAGTTATTTCCACATCATCCTGTCTTTTACCTTTCCAGGTACTTTTAACTCTAGAGAACAGCAAAAAATCCACAAACAGACCTTTTGGGCTTATCCTGGAACATGGAAAGAAGTGACGAAAACAAATATCCTCAGTTACGATAACCTCTCTGCCTAGCTCTCAACTAGGGACTTGCCAAAATACAAGTCATGCATATTACTGTTGCTATGATAAAGTCATGCATATTACTGTTGCTATGATAATCTACCAATACACAGACAATGATAATAACTAAGATGACTGAGCAAACTGGTTCCAGAAGTGATGCCTGTGATTTGTATGCTATGTGTTCATTTGTTATTTCAGCCAGGACATCAACTGCCATCATTTTCCTCAGCCCTTCTAGGCAAATCCCAAGACTGTACCTCAAATTAGGCCACAATCACTTCCAACCACATAATTTCCAGTTCATTATTTGTTATATTAGTTTCAGGTACGCAGAATTTTATTAAATAAAAGAAGAAATAACAGGTATGGCTGATATAAAAAAAAAGGAAAACAACCAACTGAGCTCATTTTCAAGTAACTTCTGGAATTTTGATGTAAGACAAGTATATTACAGCCACACACCAATGAATAAGAGTAAATGAAGAATAACACATACATGTTACATAGCAGAACTTAACATATGTAAATGTTTCAGTACACACCTGGGATAAAATCAGCCAGGGCTGAAACTCCTGCCACATATTAGAACAGAAACTGTACATAATGGTACAGAAACACATGGCATCAGCCCAGGGACATGCTCTATGCACATAAAAAAAAATTTAAGCAAACATGGATCTTTGGATGCTGTTGTCTTTAAATTATGACCTATTATATTCTGGAATGAGAAGGATAAAAATTAAAGTAAAGCCCAACCACAGGGAAGTGTTCACTTATCAATCACTGTTTCCAACAGTACAGATAGCTGTTTTGATATTACAAAAGAAATGCTTAAAGTGCCAACTTTGTGCTTCCACAAAATTCTGTTTTGGTGTGAAAACAGAACTTAACTGCATATTCAACCATTACCACAATTTTATCAACAATACACATTTTACCATACAACAACCTACTGCTTTACATAATTTTAATATTTTATAACTTTAGCAAACACAATATATAAGCTCCCTGAAGATGGTGCAGAGGCACCAAACATGTAAGGGCATTTGTAATATATGTGTGTGTGTGTGTGTGTGCATTTGTTGGTACAATAATAAATATTAAACAATATATGTTACTACATTATGACTGACATTAAACTTTCAACATTGTGTGTCCTTACTGATTAACACATTAATACAATATTTAGTGGCTTTAAAATATCTTTGACCAATAAACAACAAAAATGTCTCACTGTGGTTACAAACCTTATTTGGAAGATGGGTGTGGAGTCAACTCCAAAACATCAAAATAATGAAGAGAATGCATTCCACTTGAGTAAACACATGGATGGTATCTCAAATTTCACAGGCTGTGATATTCATTTACTACAGATATATTTCCACAGCTATAATATAATCACACTGCACAAAGTCAGAAATGATTTTCTTTTAAAATCTGTTAAATACTGACTGCCCCAGGGATTCATCTACCAAAAGATGCAGATTCGAATGAAGTCTGTACGTTGCATTATACATTAAGGTTCATCAAAACCCATACAAGAGTTCTGGAGATGAGACTGGGTACAGACATGAAAACACAATCTTTCCATTATGGACTCATTTTAAGAACCTGTGCAAGAATTCATAATGCATCTCAAACAGTGCATGGTGTGGTTTAGCACAGTGACTATGGTATGGGCTGAACAATCAGAGAACTGTAGTCTGATTATCTGGCAGACACAGGCACTTTTCTCTTCAAAACTGCATGTGGTTCATCTCTGTTGCTCATTTCCTATCCAGCAGGTACCTGGTGCACTTTTTAGGGGACAAAGCAGATGGGTTTTGAAGATGACCACACATTTCCACCTGACGTCTATTCTCATGATGTGGTGTGTTAATTCCCTGTGCACAAGGACGACTCTCCCCATTGTTCAACACAACTGTGGCATATTAAGCACCCCATGTGGAGGAATTAGTGGTTGTG
>Ga0209755_10006499_pt1 | contig 12922 bp, 4 predicted proteins | sample TergutCo191P1_FD_187301 | JGI IMG/M metagenome (GOLD analysis project Ga0209755, IMG submission 187301) | Cornitermes sp. P1 segment gut microbial communities from Petit-Saut dam, French Guiana - Co191P1 (SPAdes) (version 2) | ecosystem: Host-associated > Arthropoda: Insects > Digestive system >... | reverse complement strand
GCGGAGTCCGAGCATTTCGCCCATCGTTGCGAGGATGGCGAATTTCGCAAATCCCATCGGAAGTGCGTAGTTGTCGGATGCGAATTTGAAAAAGCCGTAAAGCGTTTCGCAAACGGCGAAAGGTACGAATAATCCTGCCAAGGCTAAGACGAAAAGTGTGTCGTGTAGGAGTGTTTTTTTCATTGTTTTATTTTTTTGCAAAGATACAAAAAAAATGGCAAAAAAAAAATGGGCGATAAAATCGCCCATTTTTTTATCCCCAATCGTAAGGGGATCCCCGCCTTCGCGGGGATGACCCCATGATTGATTATTGAACAACAATTCTGACCAACGTCGTGCCGGTTGTTGTGGTTACACGAACGAAATACAATGCGTCGCGCAGATTAGATACATCTACTCTTTCGCGAGAACTGTTTACGTTCTTTTGCATAACCGTACGACCGAGCATATCGATGATTTCGATTTGTCTCATCTCTTCAGCTTCTACGTAGAAGAATCCGTCTGTAACCGGATTCGGGAACAGTTGTACAGCCGTTGCATCCAACGTTCCAACGATGTTCGTTGGGTCTCCTGTAGTGAAGCTCCACGTTGCACTTGGTTCGCCTTCGCCTGTTGCGTTGCTTGCAATCACTCGCCAATAGCGGGTTGCATTGATTGGCAATGCAGGTGCTACTGTGAACGATGTTTCTGTTCCTGGAAGCTCGGCAACTCTCACTAAGTTAGTCGCTGTTTCTCCCAAATATACGAAGTATTCAACAACAGCTCCACCAGATGTTGGTGCAGTCCATGTTAGTGTTGGTGTAACGCTAACATTTTGTGCGTTGTTTGCTGGTGCAGTTAGAGTTACTTGACCTGGATATAGCGGAGGCTCAATTGTAAATAGAACAGGAATGATGTTTGACAGAAGACCAGTCTCACTCACTGCTTGTACACTTGCGACACGGTTGCCCGGATCAAGATTGGTGAATACGTGCTCTCTTTCAGTAACATTCGTAGCCACCAAACTTCCATCCAAGAAGATATTGAAGTTTGAGCCATCGCTTGGTAAAGTACGAATAATAGAAACATCGTCTAAAGCAATCCAACTATTATTGGTCTCTTTGTGTCTAAATGCGATATACACATTTTGGCCTGCAAAATTAGCTATTGGCAGACTTACTTCTGTCCAAAGACCTCCTGGAGGCGCGTGGCGATAGATACTCGTGAAGTCACCAACTGTAACGCCTACGTTACCTACTGCACTTCCTGTTGCTCGTCCCGTTGTCGATACTAACACTTCAATATGATCTAAGAATCCACCACCTTCTGAGCGAATCACGAAGTTAAGTCTTAGACTCGGATCGTTTGGCAAGGTAATGTTTGGTGTGATTAACCAGTTATCTGAATGGAAACCAGAAGGACCAGTGATCCAAGATCTGCTCCATGCCATTCCTTGACCTTCAAATGGAGGTAGAGGTTGGCCACCAATACTAATGCCTTCTGTACGTGCCCAGAACGGCAGTCCATCGCCATCTTGATCTACATGTGTCCAACCTGTTGGTGGGAATGTTACAGCATTAAAACCTTCAGAGAATATGGGTTCAATTTCAGAACCATGGATCCATGTCAATCTTGCATCTTGCCCATCAACGGCAACTATCAAATTGAATGGGTCTTGGTAGGCTGCCGATGGGAATGCTGTTGTGAACGACCAAACAATAGGTTCGTCGTAGCCAACAATTGTACCCGCAGGAATGGTAATGACATAAAGTGTACTTTCCGTAAGGCCTTCGTGATCAATAACGAGTTGATTCGCTACAATTCTTGGTGTAGCAGTTGCAAGCGGTGGGTTGATTGTAATACTACCCAAATCATTAGCTTGAATACCTACATTGAAGGTTAATCGGATGTCTGCATTAAGTGCTACATCTTCGCTACCATCTGCAGGCGTTTTGCTTGTAAGCACAAGAGGGATGTCAATGTTTTCATCAATAACCAAGCGAATGCCTGGAGCTCCAGAGCCTGTGTGAAACTCCATAAGGCCCGAAGCAAAATTTACGCTGTACCAACCACCAATTTCACTATCATCAAAACTGAGGTCGATAAAATCTTGTGCTGAAAGTGCTACCAAATAGCGTCCTGGCTCCAAGATGATAGTCTCTTCATCAGAGAAGTCAACGATATTCACAGTTCCAGGCACTCTTTGTCCCGTTCTGTCTGCGATTGGTGTTGTAGATGTCGTCAAAGGGCCGGTCATTCGGAATATACCTACCATATATGTGTTAACACCATCTCCTCGTTCTGCGAAGAAGAGCTGAACAGCAGATAATGCTGTTAGTTGAGTTACTTCGAAAACAGTTGCAAATGTTCCGCCATGATTTATTCCCAGTCCAGTCGCTGTAGGAGCTGTCAGAAGGTCTCTTGCAAATACATTTTCAGTTCCGATAATTGTACGTTCTAAAGTATTGTCTCCAAGATAGCCATCTGTTTCGGCTTGTGTTACGGTGTAAACAATGGTGTTTTGTCCTAAAACAGCAACCAATGGATCTTGAAGTTGCATCACCGCTGATGCGTCAACAGCGAGCGTAGCAAGCGGTACACTTGTGCTAACGGCCTCACCATTTTGTGTTGCCGACAGTACAATGTTTGTTTGTGGCGTTAGACCCACATTCGTAACTGTAGCGCTCAGTGTAAGTGGTTGAGAAATTGGAGTTTTCGTAGGCCAGCCTTCTGTTGCAGACACTTCTAAATCATTGTCAAAAGCCTCTCTAATCGAAATAGCATCAATGGCTACATGTTGCCCATTTGTAGCTTGAGTCAGGTTTTGGAAGCCAAGATGATGTATCCCCGTAAAGGATGGCGTGTATATAACTCTAACCCTTTCCCAATTGCCAACATTAGGCGCACCTATTTTTTCATAAACCAATGAGCCACTTGCCAGCATTGCTTCAGCATTTGGTTCTGACCCTATCTTCACTCTGAAATTGTCATGTTGCATTTGACCTATTGCAGGATGGAAAAAGCCTGGTGCCACATAATGGAATCCGATAAAGTGCGAAACACCTTCTTCAAGCCAAATAGGGCCACTAAATGCCCAAGTGTAAGGGCCTTGTTGTCTATCGGCACTGGTTATAAATAGGGTTCTATGTGGTAGAACAAAACTTCCACCGCCACCACTATGCCAGCCACCGGGGCCTTCAGTTACCGTCCATCTCGCTGGTAAATTTCTTGGACCATCTGTGCTAGCAAAATTTTCGAAGAAAGGTATAGTTGCAGGTGGTATGACTGTTGTAAATGACCAAACGATTGCTTCTGTGAGGCCATCAATCGCTGTTGTTGCAATTGTAATTGTATACTCTGTATCCCAATCGAATCCATCGTGTGTAATTGTCAAAACACCGCCAAAAACGTCTGCAGAAATGCCTGTAACCGCAGGATTGAATGTAATTCCTGCAGGGTTAAGCAAAGTTACGTCTTGATTAAACGTCACAACGATTGGTGCGTTAAATGCAATATCTACAGCATTAACAGCAGGTGTTCTGTCAAGAACGAGAACTGCATCAGTCGTAGTTGTAAACGACCAAACGATGTCATTTGCAAGGTCGGTAATCGCACCTGCAGGAATCGTCACGGTGTAGAGTGTTTCGTGAGCAAAACCATCTTGTGTAATACTCAAAACATTCCCTGTAATGCTCGGCGTAAAGCCAGCAACTCCAGGTGAAATGCTGATAGCGTTAAAGTTTGGACCTTCTGTTATTGGTTGGTCGAATGTTACAACGATAGTTGCATCAACACGTACATTGTCTGAATTTTCTGCTGGATATTTAGAAATAGCTTCAACAGGGAGTAACACGAGTGATATATCATCAATATCCCAACCTGCTGTCCACCATCCATCACTACTCACAACTCTGAAGGCGATGTAAATAGTTTCGCCTGCAAAGTCTATAAGCGGGATATTATTTTCTTGCCAGAATTGGGTTCGTCCCATAGTTGCAACACTATGAATCAGCTCAAACGATGCGATATCATTGTCTGTGGTTGAAACCCAAATGTCGAACGTACCACCATCACTGGCCCAGAAAAAGCGATCATAGAAGCTAAGCGCATAATAACCAGCACCTGTAGCAGGAACTTCAATTGCTTTTGAGATTAACCAATTGATGAAAGTTCCTGGTGCATTAGGACTTCTTGCATATCCCATACTGCCAGGCATTGCCATTTCTCCAGCTCTTATCCATGTGGCAATGCTATTTGGGTCTGGTTCTTCCCTGTGTATTCTCCAACAATCCGGTGGAAAATTTGTTAGTTCAAAGTCTTCCACAAATTGGTACGCTAATGTGGCATTACAGTTTGGCACTGTCCTAAACGACCATTCGAGGGCATGCTCAAATTCAGCAATTGTTCCAACAGGAATAGTAACTGTATAGACCGTTCCAAATTCGAAACCACCGTGAGTAATGGTTAGAACATTTCCATTTTCAACCGTTGCCGAGAAGCTAAGCACTGGATATATTGTAATCCCTGTCAAATCGCCTGCTATCACAGTTGCGTGGTCGAAGGTTACTGTAATTGGTGCTTCAACATCTACTTCCATAGCATTTATTGCAGGCGTTCTTGTGGCAACAACGGGTGGTGCAATTGTAAACAAGATGGGTTTAATATTGGAAACATCACCTGAACCAACGGCCTGTACACCAGCAATATGTTCGCCAGTTGTAAGGCCTGTAAGCGTATGGTATAGGTCTGTAGCATTAGCAACAGGAGTCGTCATGTCGTTTAAGAAAATGTTGAATCCATCAGCAACACCTTCCAAAGGCACGATAGCAATTTCATCAATTTGGATTCTGTTACCCGTTAGTCCCGGATGAATTCTTTCGAAACCAAGGTGGAATGTTCCTGTAGTTGCTGGTGTAAATGCGTATGTGACACGTGTCCAGGCGTATACGCCTGTTTCCACAGTTGTTATTTGCTCGAAAACCGTTGCAACCATGGCATCGTAAGATTGTCCTGTACCAATACGAACTCTGAAATTATCAGGTTCATCGTCATAACCAGGTGCTTGGTACCAAAAACTGATTTGGTAGGCTGTTCCACCAACGAGCTCGATACCGCTACTAAATACCCAGCCTGATTGTCCTACATCCCAATTTGAGAGCAATTGCCTCTCACCGCTATGAGGATCTCCGCCTATTGCACCTATAGCTGCCGCACTTCTCCAAACAGAAAACTCTGTACCTTCAGGCGACCATCCAGGAGGAAGTCCAGCATCCATCGTAGTTTCAAACCCTTCTGTAAATAAGGGGAGAGATCCAAAGTGGTTCCACGTTAATGTTGCTCTATCAGCAACAACTGCAACTGCAACATCGAACGGGTCTGGGAAATCAGGAACAGGAAATACCGTTGTGAATGTCCAAGTTTCTCCTCGGAAATCGTCTTGAATTGCTGTTTCAGGAATTGTAATTCTGTACATAACACCTCCAGTAAGTCCATCGTGCGTAATGGTCAAAACATTGCCTACAGCCGTTGCTGAAATGCCTGTAACATTTGCAGGTTCGAATGTGATTCCTGCATAGCTGAGAAAAGTTATATCTTTGTTAAACGTTAGCACGATATCTGCATCAAGTGCGATGTTTTCTTCGCCAGGAGCAGGCGAGCTTTCAGTAATCATAACACGGTTTTCCGTCGTAAATGTGTGCTCCAACCATGGGCTTCGTTGGCTTGTAATCCAAGCGACTTCACTTGATGGGCCACCTGTGTTGAAAACTCTAATCGTGTATTCTGTGTTTATTGTCAAACCTGTGAGGGTAGCTATTCTTGGCTGACCTGGCCATCCTCCTCCTGTCGTACCACTAACATGTTCGCCTGTTGCCGTATTGAAAACCGTGAGACGGTAATTGCCACTTGTAGTCCAAACTACAGTAGCAGTTGTATTTGTGACATTTGTTGTCGTTAACGATGTAGGCGTTTGAATATCAGTCGTTTCTTCCGGTAAGAACAAGCCAAGTACTATTGCACCACCTGCTCGTTGTGTTAAATTTGTAGCATTTCCTTCTCTCACCATCGTTCCACGTTGCGATTGGTCGGTGATGAAATCTCTGTTTCCTGTAGCTGTAGTCATTGGGCGCATGGCCAAAAAATAGCGGCCTGGGTGCAACGCAATGGGTTGGCTCAAAGCTGGAAAAAATGAGCCTTGCGCATTTGGCTCGAAAGTCCACGGCATGCTAAAGACGGGTTCATTAGGAACTGAGCCATCATCATTCAGCCTAAATATAGAAACAACTACTGACCAAAAGTCTACCACTTGATTTCTGACCGAAATAGTAAATCTGTCCGTAACCGTTGGCTCTGAGATTGTAAAGATATGGCCGTAATAATTGTTTACACTAGGCGAAAAAAGATTTACGAGATTGCCTCCTTCTAATTCGTCATGTCTATAAATGTCTCTTGTAACGGTAAAAACTGGCCCAGTCATCACGTTGTCGAGTGGGTCGTCATCAGTTTCTGCTTGTCCTGCGGTAAACGTAATCCGATGTTCTCCGAGAGTAGTTGGCAAAGCTACATCTACACTTGTACTTTCAAACGTATGTGATTCTCCTGGAGCAAGTGTAGGATGAGTCGTAAACACACCCACAGAATTTCCGCCAAATTCAGCAGACATTGTGACGTTTGTTTGCGGTGCTGTTCCGATATTTTGTACTGTAGCAGAAGGGCTTATTGGAAACGTAGGTCTTCCTGCCATTTGATGAATAGGGATACGTGCAGGGATGCTCGCAGGCCTTGGTCCTACGCCTGTAACCGCCAAATCGTTTTCACGCGGTCTGCCTACAAAAACATCGTCGATAAGTAAAAGAAATCCGTTATGCGGTGAAGCTACTGGCGAGAAATCGTTAAAACCTAAGTAAATAGGCCCTGTTTCCGTTGCTGTCCAAGAGGTATGCGCAAGTGTCCAGTTTTGAGCATGCGTATTGATTGTAAATAACGGCTCTGCCACGTTCATTTGCGCTTCTGATTGTCCTGTTCCGATGGTTACGCGTAAACTATTTGCAGGAATTAATTCACCATTGTAATAAGCAGCAGGTATTCTATACCAAAAACTAATCTCGTAGGTTACGCCTGCTACTACGTTTATGGCAGGTGTAAACAGCCAAGCGTTATTTGCTTCTGTAATGCCCGCTACGAACGATACCGCTTGTCTTGTGCCTGTGCGAGGTGGCCCAGCAGTAAGTCCCCAAAAATTGGTAAAACTTGCAGCTGTAGCCCATGCACCTGGCGATACAGCCCAAAGTATTTCTCCACCAACTCTTGCCCATCCATCAGGAATATCACTGCCTAAAGTTCCCTCAAAACTATGAGAGAAATAAGTGGCAAATGCTCTGCTTTGGAGGCGTTGTGGTCGCTGCTCTGCTTGCGTTTGTGCTTGTTGTTTGGCACGTTCTGCCTGCAGTTCAGCGTATGCTGCAGTGCGTGCACAATAGCCCACACGTTGAGTGCGTGCATCCACATTTTCGACGTGTTGCAAAGGTGCAACATTAAGACCAGTACCAGGTAGAGGTGCGACATGCCTATGGTCTCTCTCTACGTTTACTCTAGGAGCTGTCCTTCGCTCCAATTGCTGTGCCATCATCATGCTTGATATCGCGAAGACCATGATGAACATTGATAATACTTTTTTCATACGATTTAAGGTTGTTTTTTTTTAGTTTTTATAGTCTATATTATGTATCGTGCTATTGCTTTATAATTCTTACAGAATGTTCGCCGATTTTTAGGATGTATGTGCCTGTGGGGAGGTGGGATATATCGATAACGAATTTACGATTGACAATTGACGATTGACAAATTGGTTGTGAAAAAATACGGCGACCATTAATATCAAACAGTTCCGCGATGTCCCCAATTTGTAAGTTGTCACTTGTAATTTGTAATTTATCGGTTACAGGATTTGGGAATACCTGTAGAGACGGGGCGCGCCCCGTCTCTACGGCATCGGCAATATTCGTAGCAGGCGGCTCGGATGTCGTGATTGCACCACTCGCAATTCGCGGTCCTGCATTGAAATTTTGATTTTGTGCAGCACGTGCATGAACAAAATAAGTTGTATTGGCCAAAAGTCCAGTAAATGTGGTTTCGGTTTGCCAAACTAAACTTGCTACAGGTGTTGTGCTTGCAAAACTAATGGCGTATTCAGCGGTTTGACCGTTGGCCAAAGGTTCTAATGCACGAACTGTAATGGAATGATAGGTTACATCCACGGCTGTTGGTGCTTCAACAAGAGCTACGCCCGTTGCTCTTGTTATGGTAAAACTCACTTCAAAACTTTTGTATAAATCATTTTCTCCGGTAACTGTAACTGTTGCCGTGTGAGTTCCGCCACTAAGATTCGAATTTGGAATAACAGAAAAATCAGCTGTTTCAAATGCAATTATATTTGGGATGGATACTCTTGAAAGTGTAAAATGTTCATAATTTTCGCCACTTAAAGTGATGGTTAATTCGCCAGTTGGTCGGTTTCCTGTGTTTGTTAGCGTTGTTGTTCGTGCTACTGGTGGTGCTTGTCCAAATACACGTTCCGGAAAAATATGTGTGCCCGTTGTATTGGATGAAATGCTGTGAACAGGGTCTTGGCTGTAAATGACGACAGACTGTACCGCGTTTTGAGCATTTAATCGTCCGCCAGTACGTGTAATCCCCGCTAAAGCTGGTATTTGGTCAACACCCTCCATAATGAATCGTCTAAATTTCAACGCTAATTCTTCTGGATTTTCGTCAAATTCTGCCAAAAAGCGCTCGCTTGCAGCTCTAAACATCAATGCGATAGTTCCTGCTACCATCGGTGTTGACATCGATGTTCCGGAATGAAACACATAGTTGTTAACATTTGAATTTCCTGTTGAAAAGATATCCGTTCCCGGTGCTCCAAGGTCAATGGAATTTAGGCCCCATCCAGATGACGGATGTCGAGTGTCTCGATTGGTTGTGTTGGTCACATTGATTTGCCAAGGCGAGCGCAATCCCGAAGGAACATCACCTTCAGCATCTATATTGCGGTTGATATTCGTAGTTGCTACGGTAGAAAGAATACCGGCTTGACCCAATCGATCAAAAGCATATTCCCACAACGAAAAATCAGCAGGATTTGCGCCATCTATTCCAAATGAAGAATTTGTGGCAACAACAAAATAGCCTTCAGCACCATTGGTTTGATTGAACAACAACCGTTGCGCCAAAGCATGGTCATAAGCACCGATAGCGTTTGCCATGATTGATGCATTTGATCCCACTGCGGGTATTGCAATTGGTTTTATATAAATATCCCAACCGATACTTGCCACACCGATACCATTGTTTGAAATTGCACCAACAATTCCGGCCACGTGCGTGCCATGCTCTTGGTTAGGGATGCCTGCATTTCCAACGGTTGGAGGATGCGTATAAAATGACTTTCCTGTTTGTGTAAAATTGATGTCTACGTGGTCTAAACGAAAACCATCGTCAATAACAGCAACCACAATTTGTCTACTATTTCTGTATGGATTATTTGCTAAAGACCAAGCGCCTGTAGCGCTGATGTCTGCTCCAACCACACCTGGAGAGCCACCAATGACTTGCCCAGTGTTTCTCAATCCCCATTGGTTGCTCGCAAAATGCAAATCACTCGGGATAGTTCTATGCTGAATATAGAAATTATAATTAGCAATTGCTCTGCCATCATGGCTACGTCCACGACGCGCATTGTTGATTTCGTTCACGATGCAAATGCTGAACCGTGAGTTGACGTTTTCGTCAAACGAAAACAAGTGAATGTTCATTTGTTCGGCAACAACGCGTACGTGTTGCACGCCAAAATGTGCAAATTCTTCTGTGAAAGTTCGAATTGCCTCGCTTTGCGAATAACCATCTAACCGAACCAAAAATTCACCTTGTGTTCTTTCGCTTGCCATTACGGAGAACGAAAACAACAATACTACTAACGAGAGGGAAAAAATACGAGTCATACTTTTGTTAGTTTTAACGACCGCAAAGGTACGACAAAAAAGTGAAACTGCAAAGAAAAAGTTATTAACAACCGGTTAATAACCTTGTAGGGTGGGGGGGTAGGGGCGATTCTACAATTTCAAACGCAACATATTCAACGCCGAAAGACAAGCCCTCAAGATATTCCGCTCACGATTATCGCCAAAGGAAAATTTTTCGGCAATGGTTTTTTCGGGCGTTGCAACGGCAATCCAAACTGTGCCAACGGGTTTTTCGTCGGTAGCCCCGCCCGGCCCTGCGATTCCAGAAACGGCAATCGCATAATCGGTGTTAAATAATTTATTACAACCTTCTGCCATTTCGATAACGCATTGTTCGCTTACAGCACCATATTTTTCAAGGGTTTCAAGCGTTACGCCAATCAAATTTTGTTTCGCCTCATACGCATAAACCACCACAGAGCCGTTGAAAACCTCCGAACTGCCCGGCATTAGCGTGATGCGATGGGCAATGTAACCGCCCGTGCAACTTTCAGCAACGGACAAGGTTTGCTTTTTTTCTTTCAACAAACGAAAAATAACGGCCTCTAAACTTTCGTCATCATAACCGTAAATGAGTTCGGGAATGAGATTTTGCAAGCCTTCCAATTGCCTTGTCATTTCTGCATTTAGAGCGTTTTCGTCTGTACCAAATGCCGACAATCGCAAACGTAAAATTCCGGGTTTTGGTAGATATGCCAACTTGAAATTTTCAGGCAACGCATCTTCCCAAGAGGCGATGCGTTCCGACAAAAACGATTCGCCCAAACCGTAAGTCATTACGGTTTTGTGAATGATGATTTGCCCGTCGTTCAAGGCTTTCAGGCGAGTCAGCAATTCTCGTTCGACAATCGTTTTCATTTCGTAAGGCACGCCTGGCAACGAAATTAGTACGCCACCGTTTGGCGTCTTAAACCACATGCAAGGTGCTGTTCCACAGGCATTCTCAATCACTTCGCAACATTCCGGAACTTCGGCTTGCTTGCGATTGATTTCCGTTAATTCAAAACCACGTGCTTTGAAAAATGCTGTATTATTCGCCAAAACTTTTTCATTCAGCACTAATTTTGCATCAAAAATTCGTGCCAAACATTGTTTCGTGATATCGTCTTTTGTTGGACCTAAACCGCCCGTTGTAATAACCAAATCGTGTCTTGAAATAGCCGATTTTACTACACGTTCAATCTCTTTTCCATCGTCTGAAATCGCCAAAATCTCATCAACTTTTATGCCGATTTTATTGAGTTGTTCCGCTAGCCAAGCCGCATTGGTATTGACGACTTGCCCAATCAATAATTCGTCGCCAATCGAAATTATTTTTGCTGTCATTTTTTAATTTGTGAGGTGCAAAGATACGAAAAAAATGCGGTTAAACGAATATTTTTTTTGGTTATTTCAAAAAAAAGATGTACCTTTGTGGAAATCTAAAACCCAGAACCATGAAGAAGACCTTAACACTTTTAGCTTCTGCAATGTTTATTATTGCAACATTGACATCTTGTAACAACGACGATTATAGCAATGGCTATGATAACGGCTATGATAATGGTTACGACAATGGTTATGACAACGGCAACAATGGCGACGAACCACCTCCACCACCTGTCGTGCCTGTTACTGATGTAACACTCAATCAAACCACCGCCGAACTGCAGATTGGTGGCGAGATTAGCATTACGTTGACAGCAACAATTTCGCCTGAAAATGCTACAAATCAAACGATATTTTGGACATCGTCCGACTCTGCTATTGCCACTGTTCAAGATGGCATTGTAACAGCCGTTTCGGCAGGAACAACCATAATCACTGTAACTACAGAAGACGGCGAACACACGGCACAATGTACTATAACTGTGATTCCTGCAACTATTCGCGTTGTAGATATACGACTTAATCAAGGTATGGCAACAGTCTTTCCTGGTAACACTTTAAGACTTACAGCAACCGTTTTTCCAACCAATGCCACCAACAGAAATGTCATTTGGACAAGCAACAATACAGATGCTGCGACCGTAGATAACTATGGCTTTGTAACAACTATTTCGGGAGGAATGGCAACCATTACGGCCACAACAGAAGACGGAAACTTTACAGCAACTTCTTCTTTGTCTATCGGTTGGGGCGGTTGTAATACTAATGTCCCACATTGGGGAGAGAGTTTAGGTACTGTAAGTTGGGGGACCATTGGGAATACCGATATCGAAGTTGGCACAACACGAATTACGGCTACTGGACGACGAGTGGACCAAGTGTGGTCGGGGGCTGTTTTTGCTTCGGCTTGCGCTGATAAAACAACTATTTCGCGTAGCGAAGGTGGGAGTTTTAATGCCGATTGTAAGCGTGCACATACCGAACTTACAGGACATTTCTTTTCGTGGTGTGCTGTGATACGTTTTCCTGAGCAGTTCTGTCCTTATCCGTGGCGTGTTCCGACACGTGAAGATTTTGTAAATTTGGATTTAAATTTAGGTGGAACAGGTCAAAACGGTCAACCAATTTCTGCTCGTCCTACGGCTTTTATGCCTGCTCAAGGCTCTGCTGCTAATCCTCAAATTGGAGGCACTTGGGGCGGCGCACGATTTACAGGAAATTCAGACGTGGTGATGGGTGGCGCTTCGGCCTATTGGTCGCAATCGGAGTACGTTGCTACGAATTCAATCCTTTTTAACTTCAGCGCCAGTAGCATTTCGGTACGAGGTTGGGCCACAAGGTCTATGGGTGCTACGGTACGCTGTGTTAGAGATTATTAAATGCTGATTTTTTTGCGTTAAAATTACTCTGATTTTTTGGATTTTTTCCGAGACCCTTCGTAAAGTTCAAACTTTTGGAATTTACACTGCAAAGCACCGTTGTAAAGTTCGATTTTCCTAGACGATTGCAAGCCAAAATTTTTCATCGCATCCACATCCGAACTGATAAACCACGCC
>Ga0209755_10006498_pt1 | contig 12923 bp, 13 predicted proteins | sample TergutCo191P1_FD_187301 | JGI IMG/M metagenome (GOLD analysis project Ga0209755, IMG submission 187301) | Cornitermes sp. P1 segment gut microbial communities from Petit-Saut dam, French Guiana - Co191P1 (SPAdes) (version 2) | ecosystem: Host-associated > Arthropoda: Insects > Digestive system... | reverse complement strand
GCATAGGCACATGCGTTATTGGTAATATTTGTGTAAAAACCAACCGATTCGATTTTGGTATCGTTTGACAGACTGACCAGGTGGTACGATTTTCGTACCACCTGGATTTTTTAATTTACATCAGAAAATTGCTCTGATACATATTATAAGTCGCAATCGTACATATTACACTCAGGCTATTTAATGACGATAACAAAACTGCTATAGCATGGAAATGGAGAGTATAAAATGCGAAAAATTTTATTGTTTATATGCGTGGCGGCACTGTTGTGCCAACCTATATTTGCAACAGACCTTAACGATACCGAGGTGTTTTTTCCCTCTGTTAAAGAAGTGCAAGTGCCAATTATCATGTATCATTTGATAACCGAAAAACCAAAATATATTGGCAAATATGGCGTAACTCCCGCAGAGGTGGAAAAAGATTTGCTGTATCTAAAAGAGGCCGGTTATACCACCGTTGTGATGCAAGACTTGATAGATTTTGTAGAAAAAGGCAAGAAACTGCCCAAAAAGCCCATTGTTTTAACATTTGACGACGGCAACAGTAGCGACCACGCATTTTTGTTACCTTTGCTGCAAAAACATGATATGAAAGCCGTACTTGCCATCATTGGCGAAGCCACAGATAAATACACAAATAACGAAACTAAAAATCCCGGTGGCAAATACCCCAATTTAACTTGGCCGCAAATAAAAGAGCTGCATGAATCCGACCATTTGGAAATACAGAGCCATGGTTACAAATTGCATGGTAGGCTTGGTAGCGGCAAAAAGTGGGGCGAGTCTGCCACGGCATATCATTCACGCCTGCTCGCCGACCTTCAAAAGCTGCAAACGGCTTGCCAAGAACATCTTGACCATGTGCCAAACACTTTTGTGTATCCGCTGGGCATTGTTGGCGAAAATTCTCGTGCAGTGCTGGAGGAGTTGGGCATGGTAGCAAGTCTTGGATGCGAAGAAGGAATTAACACCGTGCGCCAGGGTGACAAAGACTGCCTGTTTAGAATGTACAGGTACAACAGGCCAAGCGGCAAAAGTATCCAAAGTATCCTGCAAAGTATCTTTAACTAATAACATGGCAACAATGTAGGACAGGTCTAATATATGTCCACAGGAGTTGCGCCCATGAAAAAATTACTACCTCTTATCTTTATCATTCTTTTGGCTTTTTCGGCCTGCGTTACAGATAGCCCTACGCACGTCACGGGCGAGCCACGCAGTCGTACTCTTGGCGGGGTGGCAAACCATCCCGGCTCTGCCTATCTAGTAGAACAAAGTGATATGATCTACCCCATACCTGTGCCCGTTCTTTTTCAAACCCAAAATGTCGTGCGTGCAGTTTACGAACCTGCCGAGGGTATTCACCTTGCGGCATGGCTTTGCCCATCCATGCCATTGCGAAATTTTGTGGCACAATCCGGACACAGCCATGCCGCCTTTGTGTATGAGCTCCATCTTTGTGACGAAGTGCCTGAAAACTGGATTTTGCAATGTATGGCTGTTATGGCTACTCCAATTTTTGTTGTATATCCACCCCGCCAAATATGTGAAGAAACACCTATTGGTGATACCATTGCGACCTTGGCGTATAGCTTGGGTGCATTTAATATTCCCATGTTTGTGGCATTCTACCCCACCACCGGGTACTATGGCCATGGGCTTATTCCGGCAGAATACTCGATAATATTCCGCTATGCACGTGCAATTTTTATGCATTATGCGCCACAAGTGGCGTTTGTTTGGGTTGCGCCAAGTTTAGATGCTACTGTTCGTAACCCGTTTTTCCCCGGCCATGATGTAGTGGACTGGATTGGTGTAGAGCTTCTTGCCGGCCGTGGGGGAGGTGGTTTTGTGCATGATGTAATTGAAACATTTGCCCCGTTCTATCACATGTTTGCACCCCATCACCCAATTATGTTACTACCGTTGGGCATCAGTCATTTTTCCAGATATAATCATGCATACGAAGTGGATGCCGCCGCCATGGAAATTTTGCGAGTTTATCAAGCACTTGCAGGCTTCCCCCGTGTGGGGCTTGTGGCCTATGGCGATGCCTTTGGTGTGGCTCGTACCGGGCGTAACGATTTTGCCATTACAGTAGAAAAACGGCTGGTTTCTGCATATAATAGGGTTGCCGCCAATCCGCATTTTTTGCCCGTTCTTGACACATCTGTATCTCTTGCCCCTCGCCGTACACGTTCTATACACATGGGGTATCATTGGAATGATAATATTTATGTAAATGTTGCAACTTTGGCAGAATTAAACATACCCACCCCACGTCAAACCGTTGAAATTGACGGGCATTTGTTTGCATGCTCCAGCCGTATATCCGCCCACCGCATTTGGTTTTGTGAAATTCGACAAACTATTATGGTAGACGTCTAGCAATATTGGTGTTATACTATCTATAATGAGAGGATGGAGATAGTGTATGAGAAACCACATAGTTGTAGACAGCGCATGTGACATTGGTAGAGAACTGATAGACAGCCCCAATTGCACTCTAACCCACGTGCCCCTTAACATGCAAATCGAGGAAAAGGTGTACTTAGACAACGAGGAACTTGACAAGGACGCATACATGGCTCATATGGAGTCTAGCCCTGTTGCGGTAAAAACTTCCGCACCGTCCCCAAACCTGTTTTTAGAGCAGTTTAAGCTGGGCGAAAATGTTTTTGCCGTTACTCTTTCCAGCAAGCTAAGTGCCACCTACCAAAGTGCTATGGCCGCCAAGGATATGTACCTTGAAGAGTATGGCAAAAAGTTTATCCATGTTTTTGATAGCTTATCTGCCAGTGCCGGCGAAAGCGTTATTGCCCTAAAAATTGCAGAATTATTGGACAATGGCCTTGGCGCAAATGAAGTGGTAGAGAAAGTAAACCAGTTTATAAAAGATATGAATACCTACTTTATAATCGACAAATTTGATAATTTGGTGAAAACAGGCCGTATAAAGCCATATATTGCAAAAATTGCCGGTTTTCTTAACGTAAAGCCTATTTGCGGCGCAGAAAATGGCGAGATAAAAATGTTTGACAAAGCCCGTGGCTTTAACAAAGCCATAACCCGCCTTGTGGACATAATTAAGGAAAATACACCTGATATCGAAAGCCGTATAGTTAGTATTACCCACGTAAAAGCCTACGAAAGAGCTGTTTTGCTTAAAGAAGAACTTGTGCGCTGCCTAAACGCCAAAGATATTGTTATACAAGAGGGTAGGGGTATAAGCACCACATATGCGAATAAGGGCGGCTTGGTGGTTAGCTTGTAGTTTTGTAACAAAATTGCACCAACATAGATTTTTTTACTCATTTCCGTTATAATAATCGTACCTTTACAGAAATGGGGAATTGCTATGTCAAACCACATTCATACTATACCGGTAATGGACGCACTGCGTGACCCACAGGGTTGCGCTTTTTGTGTTATGCAAAAAAAGCTGGAAAACGATGTTATCCAATTTATTTTAGGGCCTGCATATATGGAAGACGATGTACGGATGGAAACGGATAAGGTAGGCTTTTGCAAAAAGCATTTGCAATCTATGTACACACAACAAAACCGCCTTGGCCTGGCACTTATGCTGCATACCCATGTGAAAAAATTGTGTAAAGACACCGGCAATATAATAGACGGGCGTATGCCCATAAAACTTTTTGGAAAAGACCCCGCCGGCGTTGTGCCGCGTTTACAGGCTCACTTGGTAAAAACTAACCAATCTTGCTATGTATGTACTCGTGCAAACGACACTTTCGACAGGTATATGGACACGTTTTTTTACTTGTGGGGCAAAGGTGGCGATGATGCCAAAGTTATAGAAGGCCAGACAAGCTACTGCCTGCCACATTTTATCGAGCTTCTTGCTACGGTAGAAAAACTTGGCCGTGGCAGAAAAGAAAAATGTCTGGACGTTCTACTGCCAATTTGGAAACGTTTCGTTAATGAGCTTGAGGGCGATTTAGACTGGTTTGTGCAAAAATTTGACCACCGCAATGCAGCAGAACCTTGGAAGAACTCCAAGGATGTGTTACCGCGAGCCATGGGATTTATAGGAGGATACGAATGATAAAACAATTCTTTCGCACCGAATGGAGCAAACTACGAGAAATGTCGTTTAGGGACAAGCGGCAGTATATTTGGGAATATTATAGGATACAAATGTTTGCGGCCGGCATTGTAATTTTCATAGTGGGCAGCATGATTAACATATGGTTTATAAACCCGCCCAAAAGCGAATATCTGCATTTTGCATGGTTATACCCGCACTTGCCTGCCGAGCAGTTGGATAGCCTTGCAAATAGCATAAACCCTATTGTTGGTAACCCGGAAAGAGAGCAAGTAGTAGTAGTTTCCTATGCCATGTCCGACAACCCGGAGTGGAACATGGCAATGCATACCCGCTTTTTTGCGCTGATACAAGTTGGCGCAATAGATTCTATTCTTGTTCATGGCTCGGAAATAGAAGGCCTTGCGTCAGAATTTTTTTTGCAACCTGTATATGACATAATTGGTTATGCCGCTATCATAAACCCAGAGCTATACCAAATGATTTATGACCGCAAGAAAATAATAACATTTGCACAGGGAGAACACCCGGAAGCTACACATGCCATGGCAATTTCTTTACGGGATGCGCCACTTTTTACACGTTTGCATTTTGACACCAGCGAATTGTATCTTACCATGTTAAGCAATGCAAGCCGCCCGTATGAACTGGCCAAGGCTCTTGAAATTATTTTTGACTTAAACGTGCCGGAGGTTGCAGGGTGACGAAGCTAAAAGGTAATGCCAGCGCATTTATGTTGTTTCTTATGGTATTTTTCATAGGAGCTAATGTGTTGGTTGGCGAATTGATTGGTATACTGCGTGCGCTTGATGTACCTGTTGCATTTTTTGGTACACTGTGGTTTGCAATTGCAATGCAACTGATAGGTACACTTTTGCCACTTTTCATTTGGTTGAGCATAACAGGTGATAGCTTTAGTGCAAATATGCCAAACCAGCCCCTTGGCGGCAAGAATATTTTGCTAATAACTGTGTTCAGCATATTTGTGCAACCTGCAATGATGCTGATTTCTGCATTTTTTAGTCAATTTTTTGTAAATGATGCGGCACAACTTTTTTCACATTTTGCGGCACAGCCTTGGTGGCTAATGATGTTGGCTATTGCCGTTACCCCCGGCGTGGTAGAGGAGCTTGTTTTCCGAGGTTATATCCAGTCGGCTCAAAAGAGCAATGCGTTTTGGAAGATTGCTGTAATGAATGGCTTTTTATTTGCACTTTTGCACCTTAGCCCCCACCAGTTTGCATACACATTTGCGCTGGGTGTGGTTTTTGCGTATCTTGTATATTTTACACGCAGTATCTGGGCCGGTATACTTTCGCATTTTATTGTGAATGGTAGCCAAGTTAGCTTGGCACATTGGGCCATGAATTTTGAAGCAGTTTATGAACTTGATTATGAAATGGAAGAAGCAGAGCAAATGTTGTACGACTTGATGGGCAATATTTCGCCTGAGATTTTGGCAATTATTGGTGCGGCGTTTATGGCTGTTATAGCAACGCCCATTGCCGTAACCGTATTTCTTGCCTTGCGCAACCATAATCGTATTCGCAATGCACAAATTGATGCCGCCAATATGAAAGAGGTTAATATGCCCGAATATGTTGCAGAGCCTGATGCGCCTGAAGAAATTGACGGTGAGCCGCATTCATTTTTACAAAGGGTAGATTGGTATCTTGTGGGAGTTGTGGCAATATATGTAGGGTTCGTATTTTTGCTTTAAGCGGGCAGAGCCCCATTGAAATAAAGAAGTGCCCGGACTCAGGGGGAGGGGAGGCCGGGCTTTTGAGGGGGGGATATTCAGTTGCCTTAAACAGAGTCTAAGGTCACAGTAGAAATATTGCCACTCTGTACTATATATATACCTACGCAGTAATTTTTTTTGAATGGAATGATTACATGAACGCATTGGATATTGGTATTATTGCCATTGTGGCCATTTTTGCAATTGTTGGATATCGCAAGGGGCTTATTCGTACAGTATATAGGTTGGTTGCTTTTGTTGCGGCCATTTTTGTGGCACGCTGGTTATACCCATATGTGGCACGTTTTTTACGTGGCACGACGCTTTTCCCAACTATACAATATGGTATTGCTAATGCAATGAACATAGAACATGAATTTTCTGCCATAGACCACCTGCCGCTACCATATGTTTTGCGTAGCATACTGCATACAAACAACACGCCGGATATGTTTGAACTTTTGCAAGTTACAACTTTGGAAGAATATATATCCGGCTTTTTTGCTAATATGGCTATTAATGGTATGGCAATTGTGGGAGTGTTTTTGCTAACGTGGCTGGCACTGGTAATTGTAGGATATGCACTGGATATAGTTAGTATGCTGCCTGTGATACGCACACTAAATAATGTGGGTGGGTTACTGTTTGGCGTTGCAATAAGCATAATAATTGTGTGGCTGGGACTGGTTGTTGCGGCTTTGTTTGCCATTGGTGCGCACCCGCAAATTTTTGATTTGTTGGAAGGCTCGATAATTGCGCAAAGGCTTTTGCAGGCCACATTACCGCAGCTTGCAAATGTACAGTAGGAGGTTGATATGAACAAACTTTGGCTTTTGTTTGTTGCCGCAAATTTGGTTTTTATAGTTGCAATTGCTGCTGTTTTCGTCGTACCTGTAGCTAATTCTGCCCGCAACACACGCAGCCATATTGCATGGCAACAACGACAATACACCGCCCTAACAACGTTAAATGCTGCACACCCATACCTTCTGCAAGAATATGAAGCATTAAACAATCAGCGCAAACTATTAACATACGATGAAGTAATGCATGCTCTGTCGCATATTAGCCATCTTACAGCACAGCATAATTTGCGTGAACTTTCTTTTACAGCAAGCGAGCCGGTAGCTTTCGATTCACAGGCATTGGAGCGTGCTATGCATATTAGTGTAAGGCTGGAAAGCGAAGGCTACTATTACAACGTAATAAAATTTTTGCATGAAATAGAAAATACTCCTGCCATCATTTTCCATACAGCAATTGTTTGGGAAAATGACACAAGGGCAAGAATAAGTTTGGAATTATCTTTGTTTTTTCAATAAATTTCCACTAATTTTTTCCAATAGGAATATCTATAGGCTTGTACCCATATACTAATCTTGGGTAACGGAGGTTTCGTATGTACCTTTATATAAAACGGTTTTTGGACATATTACTGGTGGTATTTTCCGCACCCATTTGGCTGCCGGTTATGGCAATTATTGCGCTACTTGTAAAAGTCACGTCACGGGGCAAGGTGTTTTTCACACAAAAGCGTTATGGTCGCAATTGCAAATTTTTTACAATTTACAAATTCCGCAGCATGTATTCTAGTGCGCCCAAAGACGTGCCAACCCACCTTTTGCAAAACCCGGATGCACTAATTACGCCTATCGGACGCATTTTGCGCAAGCTAAGTTTGGACGAGTTGCCGCAAATTTTTAATATTATCAAGGGTGAACTGTCCATTGTGGGGCCTAGACCGGCGTTGTGGAACCAAGACGACCTTATTGCCGAGCGTGAAAAATATGGCGCAAATGCCATACCTGTTGGGCTAACCGGCCTTGCTCAAGTTAGTGGGCGAGATGAGCTTCCTATAGAAAAAAAGGCTAAACTTGACGGTGTGTATGCCCGCCGCATGGGATTTTTTTTCGATATTTATATTTTGTTTCGCACAGTGGCCGGAGTGGTGCGTAGCAGCGGCGTTAGCGAAGGTGGGCCAAAAACATAACAATTTTGCAAATCTTTCCCTGTGTAATTTGCACAGCAAAAAGGAATACTATTCTGGCAGAAACTAATCTGCGAGGGGGAAATTGGGGATGAAAACATTTGAAAACCGCCAAACAATGGTGCCGGAGCTTACGGCAGTGCGGTGTAACCTTTGCGGTAGGGATGTAGAAAAAAACAGTGTTGGCTACTTGGAAGACCACGTATCTCTAACAAAAATGTGGGGTTATCATTCGCCATACGACGGCGAAGCCCACGAGATAGACCTTTGTGTAGACTGCTACAAAGGTTGGACAAAACAATTTGAAATACCACCACTGGTGCAAGCACCGGATTATGTGTGGGAGTAAAATGCGACTCAGTTGGTAACAGTTTGTTACCGACTGAGTTTTTTAATTCTTCACAAAATGGTTGACTCGGACACAGTGTCGCAGTTTATACTCTGTTAAAGAACAAGAAAGGAACACCAAAATCATGGAACTGCAAACAGTAAGACAAGTTTCGCAAAACTACGGCATTTCGGCAAGAATGTTGCGATACTACGAACAGGAAGGGCTAATTGAAAGCAGCAGGGTAGATGGTTATGTTTACAGGGTTTACAACCAATCCGCATTAAAACGCCTGCAACAAATCATAATTTTGCGGAAGTTGCAAATTTCTATCAAGCAGATACGTGATATTCTCAATAATCAAGATGCCGTGGAAGTGGTTGAAATTTTCAAGCAAAACATAAACGAGCTTGATGAAAAAATTACAGCACTATCTACGATTAAGCTGATACTGTCACGCTTTGTTGGCGAACTGCAAGAAAAAGCCGACGTTCACTTAAAACTTGACGTACTAAACTACAAGTCCATGATTTCGCTGGTCGATTCCCTTTCTATTCCAATAAGCAGAGTGGAGGAAAAACTTACAGTAGAGCGACTAATAAAAGCGAACGAAACATTAAACAAGTATGCTCATGGCAAAGTTAAGGTCGTGTATATCCCAAACATGATGGTAGTCGGCGGAACTTGCAAGCAAGTGAAGAAATTCATTGATGATGTGGATTTGTTCAAACTAAAGCCGGATGCAAGAATTTTTGGTGCTAACAGTGACGAGCAAAATCATAAAGGGCTTTGGAGTGACAACTTTAACATGTGGGTGTCGATACCGGATAATCTGGACATTCCTGCTTGTTTGAACAAGTGGGAATTTTATGGTGGATTATACGCATCATGTACAAGTTACCCTGGTGATTATGAAAGTGGGCATCTATTTAGAGAATGGTTTGACAATAACGAAAATTACGCAAGTAATAATGGGGGCAATAATGGCCCGTACGGAATAAACAGGCCAACTTACAGTGAGTATTTTAATGCCTTTAACCGGTACGAATTGAATGATTCTTATTCGGAAGAAATTGGATTTACCTATTTTGATTATCTTGAACCAATTAAAGAAATAAGCAAACCTGCCAGCTTGCCAAGTAGCAAAATTATAACTATGAAGGGATTGGAAACTATTATGGAAGTTAAAGACGCACTGAAAAGCAACCTCAAAGGCGAGGCATTAACAAGAGCATTAGATTTTGTCGATTATTTAGTCGAAAAAGGCTTAACGCCCAGAAAAGAATGGAGTAGCGGCTTTCGTTTTATCAAAAACGATAAATCACCGTGCTTAATCGTGCTTACCCATAACAAAGACGGCTGGTTTATATGTGATATGCCTGTAGTTCATGAGCCCGAATGGGCTAATTTGGACGATGAGTTAAAGGCATTTCTTCTTGATCATATAAAAATATGCAATGTACATCTGGGAAACAAATGTGGCTGCGGCAGTGAACCCGGCCTCACCAAAAGCATTTTTGGTAAACTTTATAACAATGTATGTACTTCCGAAGTTCAACTTATCAACCCTAGCACCGATGTTTTGGAGAAGTTTAAGGAAATTATTGAATGGTGGGTAGTTAATGTTGGGAAATAAACTATAGTCCCTGTTACAAAAAAGCCGATTACCAAACACATAAAACCCCACTACAAAGCACACACTAACCATGGTGATATAACATGCAAACAAAAAATACATTTCGTACAGACCTGGCACTTGAAACCTGCGAAAGCCTTCAGTCAGACATACCCGGCGTAGAAATGACAGTAGAGCAAGACGAAAACCTTGGCGTGACAGTAACGTGGGTGGAAATAACTACGGAAGAAGGTTCGGATGCCATGGGCAAACCCGTGGGTAACTATGTTACGCTGGAAGCCACTGCAATGAAGGAAAACGACCCTCATTCTCATGAAGAAATTGTGAAAATATTGGCAAGAAAACTTGGCCGCTTGCACAAACTGCCGCAGGAAGCAACGGTGTTGGTTATCGGTCTTGGCAACCGCCACGTAACACCGGATGCACTTGGCCCAAAAGTATGCGACAGGTTACTTGTCACACGCCATTTGAATGACGTAGTTCCGCTGGATGTAGCGGGTGAGCTGCGCGCCGTATGTGCTATTGCGCCGGGTGTAATGGGCATAACTGGCATAGAAACAGCAGAAATTGCAAGAGGCATAGTGGATAAGGTAAAGCCCGATTTGGTTATTGCCATAGATGCATTGGCTGCCCGCCGTACAAGCCGCATAAACGCTACTATTCAAATTTCGGACACGGGCATTAACCCGGGTGCCGGCATGGGTAATAAAAGAACGCCCATTAACCGTGAAAGCATGGGCGTTCCTGTTATTGCAATTGGAGTGCCAACAGTAGTTGATGCTGCTACGTTGGTAAATGATACAATGGAAAAAATGCTGAATGCTATGTCTGAGGCAGCACCGGATGGTGAGCCATTTTTTAACATGCTGCAAACCATGCAAGACCAAGACCGTTACGGCCTTATATGCGAAATACTTGACCCGTATACGGGCAACATGTTTGTAACCCCAAAGGAAGTTGACGCAGTAATTGGTCACTTGGCAAAAATTATTGCCGATACGCTTAACATTGCCCTGCACCCGGGCATTACAAAAGATGACGTGAACAGGTATGTGGAAACTGTCTAAAACACGGGCACTACTGCACCGTCATATTCCCTGTAAATAAACTGGCGTACTCTTTCGTGCTTTAAGTGCCGCAACAAGATAAGCACGGCAGGATGTTCTCTGTCTACAGTGCGCACGGTAAGGCCGTTTGCAAAGGGCGATTCCGGCGTTTCCATAATAAGCGAGTCACGCACAGGGTTTAAGTCGGTGCCGGTTAGCACGTGGTTGGTGTTGATAATGGCCATATCAACTGTAGGGTCGTCTAGCACACGTGGCAGCAATGCCGCATCCAATGCTCTAAACTGTAGCCCTAACGGGTTTTCCAATATATCGGAAGTGTAGCTTGCCCTAATACCGGCGGCAGCATCTACTACCAGCAGACCGTGGGCTTGCAGCAGCAGTAGCGCACGCCCGTGGTTTACTGCATCGTTGGGGATTGCCACCACTGCGCCATGGGGCAGTTCTTCTATACTGCCCAGGGTTAATGAGTATGCGCCCATTGGCTCTACATGAATGAGCCCCAACATGTACAGTTGGTTTGCATATGGCGAAGCCTCTAAAAATGGCACATGCTGGAAATAGTTTGCACCAATTGTGCCGTCGGCAAGGGCAGGGTTTACCACGGGAAATGTGTCGAATACTACGACTTCAAGCTGAACGCCCTCGGCAAGTACATGTGGGGCAATATAATTCAAGACTTCTGCATGTGGACGTGCGGTTGCGCCAACACGAAGTGTGAAAACTTCACCCTCTACCCAAGGGGGTAAGGTAGTGTCAGAGCCTGAACAGGCTGTGAATACACCGATAATGGCAGTAAGTAACAGTAAGGTTGCAAGTTTTTTCATAATAATTCCTCCTGAGATATGATTTTGTAGGGGCGAACTGCGTGCCGCCCTTTACGAGGTAAAAAAATAGAACCCCACAGGGAGTCCAATATAGAACGTTCGCTAATGAAAACAATAGCGTACATCTTCCAAAATGCTGTCGACAAGCATTTTGGGGGAGTTAGCACCGTGCGTTCTGCCGGTTGCCGGGTTTCACAGGGCCCTGGTCCCTCCACCTCTCTGGATGCATATTAAATTTGAGACATATGATACTGCAAAAGTGTGCTTGTGTCAACCTGGAACTTTTGTTCGTATTTGTTTTGCAGTATTCAGTTGGTTTACTTTGTCAACCAACTGAATTTTTTTCTTAACTCGGGAACTTTTTGCAACTACCTGCGTTTTAATTGTTGAGCTCGCAAGAAACGGCAATAAAACCAACAGCAAAAACAAAATCTAAAACCTAAAAAATCAGGAGGAACAGAAAATGAAAAAGTTTATCAAATCCCTAGCACTTCTTACTGTGGCAGGCGCAATGGCCGCCCTAACCGCATGTGCAGAACTGGAAGCAGTAACCCCTGCAGGCCAAGAAGGCCTTGTAATTCCACCGCCTTTGACAGAGGCCGCAACCTATGATTACCCAACATGCGACATTGTACCGCAATCCTTTGTAACATTTAGCGGCATAGTAACAGAAATTAGCCCGTACTACTCTTTCACCGGTGAAGATGTTGTGCAAGTGGACGGAATGAAATACGTATTACTGGAAAACGGTGACGAAATTAAAATGTTTGTAGTAGACCTTACCACAGCAGTTTTGCTTGACAATGAGCTGGAGTTGGGTATGGAGTTAACTGCGTACTACGAGCACAGCCAAGTTATGATTATGATTTGGCCGCCACAGCACCGTGCGGTAGCCCTTGTGCAGGCCGGTGAATATCACAGTATGCTTGACCGTTTTACAAAAAATGGCGAAAACTTTGTAAGCTCTACCAGACTTCACACGCTGGCCATCACTGCCGATACGCAAATTCAATTTCAATGCGGTATGGCATTTGAAGGCGAACTTTATGAGCTGGAAAACCGAAAACTTTTTGTAGAATTTGCAGAAGAAGGCAGAGAAATTACACCGGTTCGCATAACAGTATTGTTTGAAGTTGCCATGCATCCTGTCCACTTCTTTACAGAAGAAGAACTGGCAGAGATAGACTTTGATTTTGGATGCTGTGATACCGGCATTGCCGGTGGTCCGCTGCTGCTTTGTCCGGCTGAAGTTGAAGAAATGTGGAATA
>Ga0209755_10006497_pt1 | contig 12923 bp, 10 predicted proteins | sample TergutCo191P1_FD_187301 | JGI IMG/M metagenome (GOLD analysis project Ga0209755, IMG submission 187301) | Cornitermes sp. P1 segment gut microbial communities from Petit-Saut dam, French Guiana - Co191P1 (SPAdes) (version 2) | ecosystem: Host-associated > Arthropoda: Insects > Digestive system... | reverse complement strand
TTTCTGTGAAGCTTTGTATCTACGTTAATAATAGGCTGATGACTGCAGTAATGTCAAGACGAATGAGGGCGTGAAATTAAAAAAAAAAAATGGTGAAATAAAATGTTAGCACAAACTGGACTTTCTCCGCAGAACACCAATAACTTATTGTCGTCTTCATGTTGCAATCAGTGTTCAAGCACAAAAAACTAAGTTTTTTTTTCATGAAGCGTTTTATGTTTTGTGCCATCTCTTCATTCGAGGCGCGCGCGCACACACACACACACACACACACACACACACACACACACACATATATATATATATATGTATATATATATTTATCTGGGAAGATTTGGGTAAAAATAATACGAAAGTTCCAGTTTGTGTTTGTTATTGGCTTACTGAATCGCTGCAGATACCCTCTCCGGTCCGCTAATGTTGTGTATTCACTGCTTTGTGGGCCGTTATGTATATAATTTCTGTGGACCGCGAAGTGTTGCGCGCTGCATACCTGAACTTGCAACATTAAAGAGAGCGTTCACAGAACCTTCAATATGCGGTATTCTTAGTATATCTGACATTATTTTATCAGATGTAGAGGTCATGTTGGGTCGAATGAATTGTGAGAATCGAAATGGCGAGTGGGAATTCTCACGGGCGGACTGAAGAGATACACGAAACTTCAGTCGTGGGAGTTCTTTGAATATGAACCGCTTAACTCCCGAAAGCAATAAGACGCATTGTTACTCACATTGATACATACATTTTTGTTACCGTATTGTTTTGTTACGGTCTTTAACATGCTGTTTTATCCCACGAAATACAAAGTCAGTAACCTACGTTTAGATCGCGGCTGGGTAACGGAAAAGTTGGGTACTTGCTGTTACTTTCGTTTCAGTAAGTAACATCGCACCAAGAACCGGCTTTGGCCAAATTCAGTAAAGTTTAAATTTGTATCCGAGGATACCGTTCTTCTGGGATGTGAAGCCGCGTCACTGGGGAACCGATTACCCATTGACGCAGCTCCATATTCCTCAACAACGGTATCTTCGGCTATATCGCAGCGGAAACCTGACATCTCGCATAAATTTTATATATCCTCGTTGATTATGGTTTGGTTTATTTTTGGACCACAATGTTTGATGGTATAAGTCTTCTCGGAATTGTAAATTTTCAGACAATTGAAATAGTTTTATAGAACTGGATGTACGGAGCTTAAAACGAACTTTCATATGTACGAGTTTTATGAGTTTAGTTTAAGTCATTTGTTTGCAACCCTAATTGAACGTTTACTTACTGAAGGTAACCGTATGAACAGATTATTGATTCAACTTATTGGGAGTGTACGCAACTTCTGTTTATATTTGTACATGTTCACTTTTTATTTGCGTTTTAAATCTCTCAAGGCGATAGAATCAGTAAAATCTTTTCGAGCCGGAAACGGCATCAGGTGTTTCATGACAACCAAATGATTTAAAACTACCTGACTCGACCCTTGGAAGGTTTTATTGAATGATTTTTCTTATATTCTTATTGAATTTATTTCATCACAGTTAAAAAAAAAGGGATATATGACTTCCATGTTAGCCGACATTCCTCCGTGCAAAGAAGAGTAAATGGGTTTTTGAAATGTCATTGCCGCATTCATGCGTGCGTTTCAGTCTGTGTCTAACCACTTCAACTATTGAAGCATTTCAAGGGATTTTTTTACCTAAATTGTCATAATATATGCCATTGAAGGACTCTCCAAATTTCCTACTCAGTTATAACAACATGGCCGACTTTCGAATTTTTAAGGCAGGTGTTACACTTTTTGGCTGTGAAATTATTGGTAATACAGAGTGGGCCAAAAGTAGATATACGGTGTATAGTATAGCATCCAGCCTCTGTATACCTACTTTTGGCCCACTCTGTATAAGTAGGGAAGATATGCAACTTTAATAAAAGTGATATTTTCGTAGGTATAGAATAATGTGGTACCGGTCGCATGAAAATTTTGCTGAGCATCCGGCTTGTTGGCGGTGGCTAATCAACCAGTGGTGAGAGGTATTTGAAACTGGGGGGCGGAGGTAGGTCATAACCATACCGACGTGTCGTGTGCGAATCACTGTCAAGTCAGCAGTAAAAAACATGACGACGTTGCGAAAATTTGAGATCATGTCCGACAAATCTCGCGTGTAGCTTACAGAATCTGCACTTAAGTTTTTAGTTCTTCACAGAAGTAAAACGAAATAAAAAAATTCTAATATTAACGTAGAAACGGAAGTCTATGCAGTAAGAGCGGGGCTTTGCATTCTTCTCGGATTAATTTTTAATTCACTTTATGATTCAGGTTACGTAGAAGCACGTATGCCCTTTGGCCACCACTTGCCGACTTTTATTCTGGAAGAAATGTGTATTGCGATTCACGTGACGTAGTGCCTTGATGCAATGTATGATTAAAACATGTTTCGAGGAAGTCGACCGATACGTAGAAACGCGGTTGTTTCAGTTCTGAAATAGCAATGACGACAAAACGTAACATATTCTCACTTTTCCGTTATTTGTGGGGCTGCCCCGAGAGTGTGGAAGTCACTAATATAAAGATGAATGGTGAATGCAGTTAGCAGTAGGATTTAGTATAGCGTCCTAACGTATTGCACTTCGAATGTCTATTCGGGCGTTTCGAAGGAGCGTTATGCCTTAATATTCAGGGTCAGCAAGCACTACGCTCCTTCAAACGGGTTCTACAGGGCATTTACATGGCAGAAAACTTGAATCTTCGTCAGCCCGCAGCGAGAAACTGGAATTTTTTAAATTATAAGTCATGGCACTAAAAGGTCGTGTGTTGACATTTTCAGCTGCAAACACAGCCGTCCTCGTCACAGAACTTCATTCAGTGGAACGAGGTTTAGTTTTGGATGTCATATGATCTTGATTGACGTATTAAATTACAATGTTCTTCTGCTTCGTCATGAGACAGTTCTTTTTATAATTTACCACTTCCAACTCTGTATCATATATTGCAATTGAACCGTCTGTATTGCTTTTCTGCAGCGGCTAACCGCCGCACCTTTGGCTGTTAAATGTGCGTTGGCGGAAATGTTTGCAACGTACATAGAAATTGCTCGAGGCGTTAGTAACCATTTTGGGTGTCATCCTTGACCTTACTGACATCACCACGAGTGCCCTGTATGCTAAGATGCAGCCTTCACGATATAATTAACGGACTAAGCTCGGGTATTAAGACTGTACGTACTCTATGAATTTTAACGTCTTATCTTCCGGCGAGAACATGAGGGCGTATCCAAAGGTTTCCGGTCTAAGACGATCACGAAACATACACATACCTCTGTAAATGGTCTTGTTGTTCCCTTCATAGTAGCCCCGTTCCGAGTTAGTATAACGTGTCCAGAGTTTGTGCGACTGGTGGAAGCAGCGCTAGGACTGACTTTTTGGAATCGCTGTTCCTAAATTGTAGGGACATCAGGAAACGACCCACTCGTGCCTACGATTTCATTCTTGGAAACAAGAATGAAATCACAAGGGGCCAGATCTGGCGAGTAAGGAGAATGGGGGACCAGAGTCATTTAGCGGCTAAAAATGTCTGCTGTTTCTTACTCGTCGGTGGGCTTGCGAGGGAGAAAGTTCCCGGAGATCCGTCAACATGCATAAGGCCTCCCTTAGAACCCCCTGACATGTTCCATACGAGAGGCCAAATTTGCCGGTGATTTCCGAAATGGTGCTTCGTCGTTCTTCTTTGGCGATTTTGCGAACTCTCTGCAATTTTTCGTCTCAACTAACTATGGAGGAACGACCTCCACGCTCACGATCTTTAGCCGTTTTCTCCACGTTTGAATCGAGGAAATCACTAAAAATCCATGTTCTTCGCGTGGTAATGTCAGCGAAAGATGTTTGGAGCATCCCATGTGTTTCTGGTGCCGTTTTCCCAAGTTCAACGCAAACCTTAACGCAAATAAGTTTTTTCTTCATTGAAAAGTCGCGGATCGACCTTAACATGCACAAAAACAAACACTCATAGAGAGGAAGGCAAAGCGTTATGGCTGCAAAGCTCACTAGACTGATTTATCAAATAGCCATACGACGGGATGTAGCATCAGAAAGCTTGTAGGCTTATTACCTTCTGTTGTCGGTTCTGGCGCTGAGTTCTGAAGCTTTTGGGCACGTCTTCGTGTGACAACACTGAAGAACGCACAGTGTGTGACTTTTGAATTTTGAGTTCGGTGAAATTCGGGACTTGGGTTTTTCACGGCGGTATATGACGCCATGTAATCTGGTAGATATGTAGAGACTTTTCAGAAACTTGCTGCATGTATTATTTACTCTGACATTCGCCTCTGTGTAGTGAAGAAGGTAATAGTAAACCTCAGCAATGATGGCCTGCAAATGGGTTTAAGCCATGTGGCTACTGAACTGACTTCAGATACGTTATAGTGGAACCAAAACCCAAGGATCCAGGTAATTTCTGAAAATCTAGGAGCCGCCTTCAATTTGTAGGCACTGGAAGGGTGACATGAACAAATTCTGTAGGGAGGACCTGCAGTTTTGGAGTACACACACACACATACTCACACACACACACACATACATAATGCATACATACGTACACATACATACATACATACATACATACACACATACATTCCACGGGTCCATAAGTGTGTCACAAAGACAACAGGGTGTGGAACAAGTCATAAATACAAATATACAAATTTACAGTGTCAAATACTATAAACATTTTACAAAACAGTATTATAGATCATCTTTACTAATAAAAAGTTCATCTACAGAGTAAAAGTATTGTGTATTTAAGTATATTCTTAAGGCTATTTTAAATTTTGCCCTGTCATCCTCAAGGATTGTCAGAATATGCGGTCAACTGTTGAAAATTTTGATGCCAGCATGACCTGTGAATCCTGCACTTTGTGCTCAGTGCATGTGAACTGCTGCACGTTTTTGAATATAAGGGGGGAAATACTGCACCAATTATGTTTAAATTATTATCGGCCCCATCGTACAAAATGCAGTCACCTGGGCGACCAGCCACCTTAAATTTATGCACCCCTGACAAAACTTATTCGATGTCATACGATTTTGAGAGACAGCGTTTCTGTCTTTGTTGAGCAGCAGATGTTGAAAGTGGCCTAGGGCAGAAAGTCAGGAAACCCAGGGATGTTGTTTGTTTTTCTTTCAAGTTGTACCATTAGTGTTGGAATAGCTTATATACCTTGAGATCTTCAGTCTTCTGCAACATAGATTCATAGTTAGTTACCTTCTCTGTCGATATGGACATGGTGCTTTGTTCATGTGTTAGTAGAAATCTGAATATATAATGTATTTTTCAGTGAAACAAGTTGTATTGCTTATTTACGTAGTTACAAGTGCTGTGTAGAAAATAAAATACCCTTTCTGTTTTGAATTTATGTTGTTTTGTGTGGATGTGAAATTTAGTCTGTCTCTGTAAGGGAAGAACATAACTCTAGTGGGTATGAGAAAAGAGTGCTGAGGAGAATTTTCGGACCTAACAGGGAATAACAACGAGAACAAAGAGAATTGGCGAGAGAGAAACCTCCTAGTTTGTATTAGTTACGAATATTATTAGGCTAAGCCGAGGAAGATGTGAAGGGCAGTTCATGGCACATGCATGGGAACTACATACCTATTTTTTAGTCATGACATCCAAAGGTAGCAGTCCACTCTGAAGATATGGATGTAGTTGGAGGGGTGGTATTACAGGGGATATAAGTGGCTTTTGGGTTTATGGATTGGATTCTTCTGACTTTGGGTGTTGGGAAGATGGTAGTGAATGGGAAATTCAATGTTTCCCCAGCAGTTATTTGAGAATTCTGGTCATCTGGAATGCTGTGCTGTAAAATGAGGTAATTTGACACATACAGAACGTCATAGGAGAGTGGCGCCTTCACCTTCGTCGCTACACACCATACAGACATTGGGCTGCATCAGTTACCCACCACACGGCTTACACGTCCCTTGTCCGGAGTCCTCATGGCATTGAATATTCAAATTCCATAGAATTTGGACCATTTCTTAACTGGCTAAGCGACTGTTAGCTGTTAGTTGGCTTATAAATTAACACTCGACCCACAAGCTCTGCTAAATACGAAATTATCAATTATCAATAAAACCTAACTTCCTTAACACTGTGACAGGCCAGGTGGCGGCCGCAGATGGAGATCCCGACTTAAAAACTGAGGATGTGATAATGTGCTGCCTGGTCAGGATATTATGAACAATGCTGGGGCAGGAAATGCCTTATATGGGGACCATGTCCTTCCATCCGTCCATGACCCAGTATTAGCAATTAAAACGATTGTCAGAATTTTTATAGAAGTTCTTCACAAAGAGTTAATCAGCAAGCATGTGTTCCATGAAAACTGGCACAGTGATAATCGTACTTTATTTAAGGGTGTAAACGAATTTTTGCCCATACTTTCCATATTTCTTGATCGGTTTGGATGATGATGAGTAAAGGAGATTTCCACTTAATGGCATTAGTACCTGTATGGTTCATGAACATTAGTGTGGTTCAAACCATTTACCTACAGGTGTAAAGGAAATATTTGAAAGTAGGTACTACATTGTTTGAGTTACATAAAATCTGGTTCAGGCTATGTCAACAAAATTTTATTGAATGATTATGTTGATTGAAAATTGATGGAGTGAAAGCTACACCTTACTTGGGGATGTAAATGAATTTCTATCTTGACTTTCCACATTTGTTGTATGATTTCAATAAAATTCAGTCTGTGAAGTCTGAGCAGTGCTGTTGAACATGGATGGGTTATGTGAAAATGAGCTGAGAGTAGGCAATACTTCTCTTAAAGGCCTAAATTACATACCATGTCCACTTGTACTGTGAAACTATGTGGTATTTAAAAAGTACTGTGTCTTTGAGTTCACCATTTTCAGTCTTGTGCACATTTTATAGGAGAAAAATGAACACTTCTGTTTGTAGATTCCAAAATGAATGTGAAACATGGTAAATGTTGAAGGTATTGAGCAACATTGTGATCATTTTGAAGGAAGTCAGACTGTGGGGTGTGTGGTCATTAGAGTGTATGTCACACTATAAGTTTTTGATGTAATTATGCTGTCAGCCCGTTTAATTTAAATGTTCTTTTTTACACTGTATTCTAGTGCATCAGCTGTGACAGGGAGAACTTTAGTACAATTTAGTACAATTATGTACTAAATTTCACTGTGGGAGGCATGTTACAAGTACCCACTATTAGGAATGAAAGATACATATGGCAGATGATATAGAAACATATATATATAACGTGGATATAAGATACATAGTGTATTTTAGAATTAAAAATCAGTTTTTAAACATTTTTCAGTGTTGTTTTACTTTTTTGTTAATCAGTTGAATGAGGCTGGTGATGGATCCACTTGGCATGGTAGCCGAGGTTGTGGAATTCGAATCTCTGAAACGATGGCACCAGATCCCCCCTGTGCACCATCTCACAGATTACAGTGCCATAGGAGAGGAACGGAAACATGCAACCAGTCCCTTTCCTTTCAACCCTGCAATCAATTACAAAATTGCACTTTGGTATGTGTCCATGAAATTATGTGATAAAGTATCTGCAGTACAACTAAGTCCTTAGATGACTGAGTGTTGCTGTGGATAACATGGATTTGTCATTTGTGATTGTCTTTTTTTTTTGTGTTTCATATTGACATAGTACTAGAGGTGCATGATTAAGGGGCCTAAAACCATCTTCCTATTGTGGTCAAGGTTGAATCACTCCCAGTCTGCCAGAATATAATGTGCTTGGTTTTTGAGCTAGTGGTTTTTGGTGTCGGCTTTGCCAGATGACAGTTGTTATGAAAATGTCAAAAAGTGAAGAGGAACCTATGGTTGTTAGTTGGTGGTGGTTATGCCACATAGCAGTTTTTGTTACGAAGCAACGAAAAGGTACAGAGGTATCTGTGCCGTAGTCAGCTTCACAGTGTAATATTTTCTCAGCACGATCTATCAGACTAAAAACTTTCATATTTGTGTGAACATTCAGTGAAATTGTAATATCATAGAATCTTGCTATGGCTGTCATGTATATGACTGAATCAACTGTAGGGTTCTCTGTGGAAACCAGATACAAATACTGTGTAATAGTGTGTGAGTGTAATGCTAACCCAGTCATACTTTTATTAGTGCTTTGAAGTGTGTTAACAGATTGTGCCTTTCCATCTACCCTTCACAATAGATGACCTTGTGTGACAAAATGTTTTCCCTTTGCACATTATGTAAATATTCCAGTTCACTAATCTTCCACTTGAAGTGTTAGGTCCTTTTTAAAGGAGGAATATCTGTACATATTGAACTGCCAAGGTGACTTTGTTACTATAATAACAGATTTTACGTGAGTCAAACTGGTTTTTATTTTAAGTTTTATATTTCAAGCCTTTCAGAAACCATCCTATCTCTCCTTCCTTTATTTAAAATGTTTACAACCTATATTGCTTGTTTCTTTTCAAATGCCGGTTAGCAAAATGCTTGCGGGTTTGTGAAATTTCTGTCTCTGATCACCTGTAAATCTGTCATATGTGTGTGTATGTGATTCTTCCAGTTTTACCTACAATATTTTCCTGTTTTTTGAAGGAGTTAAGCATGGCACTAAACATAAGGGATATCATATTCATTTATGTAGGACTTCCTGTAATGCACATTCTTCATGATTGGAATTTGATTAGATTTTGAATTGGGAAGTTGTATTAATTAGATCTGAAGTCTACATTGATATTTAGCACAGTTTGTGTCAACTGACCTTGTTTTATGAGTTTTTATGTGGAGTTTGCATTTTGTCCAGAATGCTTAAGTGGAATTTCAAATAACAGTTTTTAAAAATACTGTATCTTATTTACTTAAACAAAAGCATGACGTTGTCTCTACACTTGATCATGTTTTAGGTATGTTGAACATATATTTTTTGGTGTTTATATAAAGTACTCACTTATGAAGGAAAGTTATATATATATATATATATATATATATTTGTTTTTTAGCAGGAATACCATTGTTTGACTTGATTACAGGCAAAACTCTGGTCTGACTCAGAGCAGAACGTTTTGTCATTGCAGTCTGAATGTTACAGTAAAACACTGCCTTTTTAATTACACCGAAGAAAATTCTCTAACCTTTTCATGATATTTGCTTTTTATTTTTTTATAGGACAGGAGATATTTCTCTTCTTTCTGTGAATGCCATTGTAAACTCCACCAATGAATCTATGTCAGAAAGAAATCCATTAAGTGATAGGATATGTGCCAGAGCAGGACCAGCTCTCAGAGAGGAGATTCGGCAAGAAGTAAAGGGTGAGTGTGTTGATAATCTGTGTCAATAAATATATAATGTTTTGTACTATCATTGTGAATACTCTTTTAAAAGTATGATTTATAATTACATACTTGTGTTTTTTTATGACTTGTATTAAAATATTTAATTTTTATTAAATTTTCTTTTTGTAAAGGAACTGCATGTCTCATGTCTGAAATTTAGTAATGGAAATGTGTCAAATCGCAGACCCGTAAATGAGTGCCTTTATGTTTGTTGGCCAATATCCACATTTAATTCCTAAATTTGTGGAATATACTGCTTATGGAATAAATCAAAATGGATTAAAGTGTCAAGTTTATTGTATCAATAAAAGAGTTTTATCAAAAATTCATTAATGTGCCTATGTTTTCAGTGTGTTTCAAGACTGAGACATTTAGTCTGTTATTTACGTTATATTATGTAGAATAAAGAGCTCAAGGAGATAACCAGCCCAGGCTTAACGTTTGTGCGTCACTGGGTGACTGTAGCATGATATACATGCAAATTTTATTGCAGTAAAGCATTACAGAATAGTTGTCATTGTGATCTGTTATCATGTAGTCTGAGAGAAGTCTTCCCTGCACTTGAAACACCATGGAGTAGTGTAACCTCCAGACCTGTAAGTAAATTTTAACTAGTAATTATTATGACTTCATGTTAGGTAATGTGGAGAATGTGTAGAAATTTGAGCTGAGAAAAGGACTGAAAAGTCTGCTAAAGGCAACGTTAAAGTTGTTCCTCTGCTTAATTACCCACAATGCCATAAAGGCACATGGGGGAGTGGTGGTATAGATCCATGTGTTCATATGCTTGTCATCCCTTAGAGGTGAGTTCTCAGTGCCTGCTACTGACTCAAGGGTACAGAGCCCTGCGTACCCGTGTCTAGAGGGCTGAGTGGGCTCCAGATATGGTTCGGTCACTTTGGGAAGAGCAAAGTTATTTGCCTCTGCTGGGAATTGAGTTGCAGTTCCTTGATTGTCCAGTCCATGGTTGAGTCACTTTAGTAACTGAGCTACACCTGCTCCTCTGGAATTTTATTCTTTGCATGTTCTGTGATTTGGGTGAATGTGACTTTCGTTTTTGTTGTTTTTAATTATGCTTCCACCTTTATGACATAGCAATGAATACAGGAAGGATGCAAAATGCTTGCATTCAGAAATTTACATTGCGGTGCAGTGTTTAAGAAGTGTCAGGCAGTAGGGTAAGTTACAGTACAGTGTCAAAGAAGGATGTCAAAATGTAAAATAATTATTAGTGAAATGTGGATCTTTACTCATTAAATTACTTGACCACAAAATGTTACCTATTTAGTAAAGTGGGCTGCATGAGTACAAGGTAAAGACATCCTTGTGCACATCATGAAGGCTGATTGGGAAGTCAAGGTATAGCTCCATTTGTTTTTAATCTTGGCACTGGATGGAGATGAATGGTCAGTCTAATGCCCCAGCTGCTTTACCCATTGGGAACAGGCCTGTGGTACTCATTAAACAGAAGATTGGGTAGGCCAAAGAGCTTGCCTGGATGTTTTGGAGAAGAGATAAATATTTTGTTCCTGCCAGGATTTGAACCCAGAATCATCCTGGGCTACATTAGTAGTCTGATGAATTTTCAGCTGGATCTGAATATTATATGCAGTCACTAAGTAAACCTGATTGTTGCAATGTTTTCTTTTACGACATTATTAAAGAATTGTGTTCACTTTTGTTCACAGAGTGTCGGACTGGAGAAATACGTGTAACTCAGGGTCATAATCTCTCAGCACGATATGTGATACATACTGTTGGTCCGAAGTACAATGTAAAATACCAAACGGCAGCAGAAAATACCTTACATATTTGCTATAGGTTAGTTAATAGCTTAGTTTTAAAACCATAAACATATTAGTAAAAGTGGGAAGTTTTGTTGTTGTAGTGGTACAGAATGATGGGTACATATGATAATTCATTATTTTATTCGGCTCATCATCTTGGGTTTGGTTGTTGTGAACTGTTCACATAATTGCACGTCACATTGTGAGTGCAGTTGCTGTATGTCATTTGTAACTGTTAATGCCTTCAGATAAAATGCCTGTTTATGTTCTTGTAAAACTGAATTGCAAATGGTCAAACAGGTTTATCATACAGTGATCATTTCATAACTCAAAGATTGTAATATTTCTATACTGCAAGAGTTGAAACATAATTTGTTTCATTATGACCTGTTTCAGCAAGAAGCATTTTAACTGATGAATGTGTGGCTTGCATTATCACACACTTATCTGTTTTGTCTTGAATTATTGTTTCCAGGAATGTTCTACAAAAGGCTTGTGAATTGAATATATCTACAATTGCTCTGTGTGTCATCAACTCGGTTAGGAGGAACTTTCCTCCAGATGAAGGTGCGCACATAGCATTGCGTAAGTATTCATCCCAGAATTGTTTGAACCTATTGTTTAAGCACATACTGGGCCATTGGTGAGATATAATATTATTTTAGAGTTTGTACAACTTTAACAGGTGATTGATCTGGCAGGATTTTAAGCGAAAGGAAGATAGTATTTGAAGTGCTTAACCCTGAGTGTCAGTGTGTCAGATTTGATTACATAATATAAGACTGAAGTCTGACTTCACAACTTAAAACTGTACTTTTGGATGAAAAGTATTGCTTTGTAATTGACTTGACCATATTAGATACATTGTTTTGGTTCCATGCAGGTTTAGTTCAATGTGGGCAGTTACAGACTATTTCATCCTCACTGCTTAATATGTACATCTAGTAGTAGTTAAAAAGAAGAATTCAGGTCAACTTTGGAATATTTTGTCATGGAAATAAAAATCTATTGCAGAAGCATTCCCTCTTAAACAGACATTGTACAACACACCATGATTATTTTACATCATTGTCTTCCCAGCTGCATATCCATTGGTTCATCTCTGTTGTATCATACCTGATAATCAACAGAGCAAATGTTCGAAACATTGTTTTTAGATAAATTGAGGTGATAGAAGAAAAATATATGTATCACCTGATTTCTTTTATATATGTTTAATGTATTTTACTTAATTGATCCTTTCTGTCCATGCTTAAATTTTAATGTATTGTATAGGGCTTGCTCTTTTTCCATCCTTTTCCTCTCAGTGCTGTCCTTAATTCACTTCATTTCCTCTTGTGCTTGTTAGTAATGAAGCTGCAAAAATGTGTTTGTTAGCTTTGCCACATTTGTCTGTGTGCACATGGAACAACTGAAGGACTACTGGATTAACTTTTGTGGAGTTTGGTAGCAGTAGGTTTTACCAAAACTTGATAACATTTGAAGTTCTGCTGAAGTCAGACAGCAATAATAGATGCTGTACATGAAGACCTTTATGTGTGTCAGTGTACAACTTTGAACATTAGTCATTAAATATTTCAAATGAAAGTTGTAGAGAGAAATGATACAAAACTTATGTGTATAAATTAAGCTGTAGTGTTGATAATAGAACATTTGTAAGAAAGGCTATGGATTGTGATTGAATTACAGGCACTGTCCGGCGGTTTCTGGAACAGCATGGAAATTGTTTGGATTTAGTGGTGTTTGCAGTAGAGAACATTGATGTAGGAATCTATGAAGTGTTGCTTCCCT